>Ga0208032_1000006_pt1 | contig 381235 bp, 317 predicted proteins | sample MalvirAntarct_66_FD_184254 | JGI IMG/M metagenome (GOLD analysis project Ga0208032, IMG submission 184254) | Marine viral communities from the Global Malaspina Expedition - Malaspina viral metaG Antarct_66 (SPAdes) (version 2) | ecosystem: Environmental > Aquatic > Marine > Oceanic | place... | reverse complement strand
TCCTTATGAGTACCTGAAAGATGTGTTGGCCCGATTGCCGACCCAGCAGGCCAGTGCCATTGCTGAGCTGCTGCCACACAGCTGGAGTCCGGAAACGGCTGTCAATGTGTGATGAGCGAACGCTTACGTCTAGCGATCAGGTGACACCAGCGTCTTGCGAGGATCAGATACTAGCTTTGTCATATGCTCTCAAAGTTTTCGGTGATGCAGATAAATGCGTTAATTGGCTCTGTAAGAAATGGGGCAGAATAGGAGGAGAAGTGCCGCTGGCGTTGATCAAGTCAAGGCAGGGGTGTATTGATCTAACTAACGCCCTTGTACAAATTGACTATGGCTTCTTCGCGTAGCGTCTTAGGACGCTGCGCGTAGATAGATTGTATTTTCACGAATCACTACTAAGCCCAAAAAAACAGAATACTTCGGAAAAACTTGATTGTAGTAGCTCAGATCAGATCTGGCAGCTATTGCTTCCCAGTTCGTGACTGCCAGGCCAGTTCCGAGCGTTTTCATCTGAATCTATTGAGTAAAACTGATTGTTATCCTGGTAACAGGAGTTCTCTTTTATCAAAAGAATAAGGAATGAAAAACTATTGGCGATACGACCAGTCGCGACCCTGTGCCCAACAGAATATAAATTGTATTCCGTGTTGTGAACATACAATTATTCCGGAACTCCACTAATAAAGACGTTTTCACCGCTATCACTGCTCCATCTGGGTTGCGCTCATCCTCAATAACTTCGCCAGCGAACAGAAATGCGGGGAGAACACCCTTGTCGTAGAGGTATTCAGCCTTTTGTTTGTCAACATCAAGATCAGCCCAGCACCAGTTGCGTACCACTCGGTAGGGCCTCCCAGGATATAGCTCTTTACCTATAGCGATAAAGCGAGGCAGGTCTTTTTCAGCGCACCCAAAATCACATGGATCGCCATCGCAGTTAACCAGGCGGGAAGCTTGCTCTAGAATGTCCTCTGGTGTCATTTTCGCTATTCCATTGTTACGAATTTATGGTGGCTAAAAGAGTTTATCGTCTCAGCGCGAGATATAAGTGGGTGTCAGACCTGTCAATCATTCTCGAGTTGTCGATTAATCTCACTACTCGTAATGTAGGGCAGCAGGAGCGCTGTATTTTTTGCATCAGAGATTGCACGATGTGGAGTTCCATCAAACTCAATACCATGAAAGCTCAGCGCTGACTGCAGACCACAATGCCCACGATGTTTCGTAGTGCGTCTCCACGCCTTTTTAAGATTCACATGCGGCATGTTGCTAAAGACAAAACTGTTCTTGGTTCTTTGCTCCTGATTGAGCAGCAAATTTCTGTCGTAGTTCCCCCAACTTGACCAGATTTCACTGCGCGCGGCACACCATTTGTCCAGCAACTGCATGACCTGTGTAAACTCAGGTGCGTTGTCTACATCCGTTTGCTTGATGCTCGTAAGTTGCTTACAGAAATCGCTTAGCGTTGGATTCTTTGTAGGTCTAACGAATGACATGAACTCATCGGCGATGTTGCCGTTCATATCGCACAGGACGCAACCGATCTCGATGACCTCCATTTCATCAATGGGCGGGCTCTCCCCATCTACCCAACATGTTGCTTCAAGATCACACACAAAAATTAACTCTGACATACATTTCCCCTTTGTCGTTTGAGCGTTGCCTTCCTACTTGTAGCTTCCTAGAACTATTTCCTGAAGAATACGCGTGCTTCGGACACACTCTTTCGCAGAAAGAGGTACTGGCGACAACCATCTATATCAGGACCCGCGACTGGCTCCACATTGGCACTTCGCAGTGTCTGAATAACCTTCTTGGGAGAAGTTTCAACCAGCTCTGCAATATCGCGTGCCCACATATGGGTGTCGGTGAATTCCAAGATGTCTGACTCACTAACGAAAGCACCCAAGCGGCCTTTGCGAGTCGTTGGGATCAGGTTCTTCCGCACCAAGTGATAGACAACTTCCTGTTTAACCCTAAGTCTTATTGCCAGGGCTTGGACCGATATTCCCGGCACTGAGTGCTGCTGCCATTGTCGAAGTGAATTTTTATTGATAAGAAGCCCTGAAACCCGTATTTCTTTTGACTCGGCAGTTCGTCGGCAATCGATTTCACCACTAAGAATTGAGGAAAACAGTTCTGTGAACGAGTCACTTTCTGAGAGCAGAAATCGAAAAACGTAGTTAATCGTGCAATAGCGACCTTGCTCGCAAGGATCACTCAGCCGGATTCTTGCTAAAGCGGCTCGTAGCCTCTCGATCTCACTTTGCGGTATCGTCCACACTCCCCCTTTCTTAGGGTTAATTCCAAAGATTAGGCGTTCATCAAGTAGCGTGCGTAGCCTACAAGGCTTTATTCCCAGCAATTCGCTTGCTATTTCGAGAGTATGGTGTTGAGTTAACTCAAATATTTTTTGCTCTTGATTTGGCTCAATCATGGTTGTCTTTCGACCTGAGGGCAGGCTTCGTGTACTCCCGCGGAGTTTTCCTGATACAACCATCGATTCCAAGTATTTGGCTCTCACACCGGTACCTTTGCTTACCGTGGTAATAGGTAAAACTTTGTTAACCGGCCTGGTCGATGGGGTTAACCGTGTGTGACGCTGCGTGAGATGCCCTTTCCAGTGCGACTGAACCCATCTTTCAAACTCTATTCGCAGAAAATTGAACTGCGCTGAATTGAACTCATTAAAAATTGCTTTGTAGAAATATCCAAACACCAAGTCCAGCGTACTATTGGATGGGTATCTGCTATAGGTCATGCTCAACACGGTGTGAAAATTGGCTGGCCACTCCGAAAGTATTTCATCAGCCTTCAGCACAATGTCTACAACGTTTTGAGTGCCAAGCTTGATGGCGACCTTCCGCGGCTTCTCTCGTCCACCTGAGTATGAGTATGTACCGAGCAACATAATGAGGTTGATCAGCTCGGCAGTAGTAAGACTGGATAATTGTGCTAGGTGGCCGATTTTATGTCGTTCATCTGTTAATCCAAGTTTTCTGGCAAGCAGGAATTCAATACTAGAGGGGCTGGCTTTTGTCGGAGTGATCTCTGAATAATTAAGTCCGCATGTGCATTGCTCTACACGCCCAGGTTCTCGCCTTAGAATAGATTTGCACTTCGGACAAAAGCACACTAATTTAACTCGGTGAACCAAACAGCAGGGCAACAGGGCGTGATCCCAGATAGCCCGAATGTATGGGTTCTGTTGCATACAAACCGGGCATATCCGTTGGTAGGCAATTAGGGTATACCTATTATCAGTAGCCTTATCAGATTCTCTATCACTTTGGTCTTTGTCCATACCGTCATCGAGGCCGAAATATCGCCTAGCCGAGTTTTCATTCTGCCACCTCTTTAATGAGTAGAATCCGTTGGCCTCGGCCAAACGATACGAATGTCCTGATGCACTTTCGTCTTCATATCGTTTTGGCCGAACGAGCCACTTCATGCTGCCATCCGGCTTTTCAAATGATCTTTATAAATATCAACCGTCAGTCGTGGTGATAGCCGGTATTTCAGTTTGTCTGGCAGTCCGTCCTTTACCCGGTAGCTACGCCCATACACAAAAGGCCTGTACTTTAGATATCCTTCGCTGAGAATCGTCCGAACTTTAGCTCTCCATTGCCGTGCATCTTTTGATGACTGCAGCTCTCTTTCTAACCCTACGATGAACTCAAAAACATCATCGCTGACTTTTTCAGCATGATCCAAACCACTGATAATGCAGTTACACCGAACAGCGTTGAAACCGTTTAATCTGCCTTTACAGTCTTTACAACCAACTGTGAGTAACGTTCTATGGGTAAGACACACCGGTAACCACCCCAGATTCCATTGCGCTATTGTGTAGCCTCCTGAGGCCAAGCACTGCGCACAAAAGTGACTGCCAACGGCTACAAATTGGTTAGGCATAAAGTGACCTTTATACGTAAATCCCCGATTCGGATCATACTTAAGCCACAGATTCTGCTTGTGTTGCTCCTTTATGTCGGTTAACAAAGCAATTTTATTAAGCGGTACTTTATAGAGTTGATATCGTGAGACTTCGCAACACTCCCGCAAGAATGCCTGAACGTTGTCAAAAGCGTTCTCCCTTGCAAGTCTTGCTGTATAGCCGCCAAAACACTCGCCTTCAATGGGTTTCACTCTGACCAGTAATCTATTCATACTGCCCTCCAGAATGGCTGGTGGGGCTCATTGAGCAGGTTAAACTCGAATTTTTTGTGGAAAGGGTTTGTCTTTGGGTCAGCCTCATCCCATACCGAGATGCGGAAGGCTTCCTCGAAGTGTTCACTTTTGATTTTTCTGACACCTTTGGTTTCAGCAAGTGACAATACATGAATAAGTAGTTTTTGGAGGTTACCGATCCTTCCTCCGCAGGCGTAAATGATCCGAGAAACGAACGCAGGATCGAGCAATTCCTGATATTCAAGGGTTGTCATCGAATCCTTCAAGAGCTTTGCGACCACCCCGGCAACCTCATTAATGTCCTCTTCCACACCTGGCTTCCAATCTTGGATTTTGACTTTCTTGGAGAATCTGCTTCTTAATTCCTCATTCGTGTTCATCAATTCCCTAAGTCTCGAAGTGCCCATCAGAATAATCGAGACCCTTGCCTCGTTCATCAGTGCTTTCAGGCAGTCGCCAGACTGAGATTGTTTTTGAGCGCTTTTGATATGTAATAAGTGTTGGGCTTCGTCGATCACGATAACTTTCACACCGCAAGCGACTAGCATATTAATTAGAATCTCCCCTAAGTGTGCTTCGGTCCCCGATAAGTGTAAGTACCCCATCGCAGAAAGTGCCGCTTGATATACGCCTTTTCCAGTGCAGGCTGTTGGCATGCTGAACGATAACACTGGGATAATAGTGCGATCCTCACCATCATATGGTCGATGGTTGCTTAAGAACTCTTGTGCAATTGTTGTTTTCCCTGAACCCGAAGGGGCGATTACCGAGTTCCCTTGTACATAATCATCGCTAACCCTTGCTTCGAGAACTTGCTCGAATAGTTCAATCGCTTTTACATATTGTGCATGATGCACAACTGAATCAAGGATTCTACGACGAGTTGATCTGTTTTTGGCTGGCAACATGCTTTTACCCTCAGATTAAAATTTAGCTAAATTTCCCCCTCTTCAGTGACTGTATTCGTATCGATACAGCTGTCTTCGAAAACTCAATCTGAACTGGTTGTTGCAGGCAACTAGGGATTCTCATTATCAACTCCTACTGGCAAAAGATGGCTCACCTACTTTCTGGATTAGGCAAAAACAACTGGATTAAATTTAATATTCTCTCGGATTTCTTCATCCCTTACCTTAGGCGCCCCTTTGGGAGCTAGCGGCTTAAGGGACCCATCAACATCAGCGCTGGTTTTCTTGCGCTCTTGATCTTGCTTGTGACGGACTGATTTTGTTTTCTTCGTATTCTTCTCTACGGCCTTCTGAATCGCAGCGTAAAGATCTCTACGTGCTTTTACGAGCATGGTTTCCGTGATCGTCTTACCGCTATATCCAGCCTTGCGGACCTCAGATTTGACCAGGTTATGGTCGGAAAGGGATAGCCCGTCTTTGATGTATGCGTACTGCTCACACCTTGCTTTCACATAAGTCTTACTATCAGGGTCCAACACTTTTACTGTAGAGATATCATCTGGATTATAGAAAACGTCAACTTTGATACTAAAGCCATGCTTCTTTGCAATATTCATCAGACCCTCAGAGTTGTAACGCATACCGAAAATTTCTACGCCGTACTTTTGCAGCTTTCTAACTTCGTTCTCCAGCAAAATATTATTCAGCGTTTCAATGGAAGATGGTAGAACAGGGGGCTGGAAATTTTTGATACCTTTCTTCCAGACATTCATAGGGGTATCGCCTAAACCTCGATGAACTGATACATGATAAATATCCACGATCCATCTGTGCAGAAACTCAAGATATTCTTCAAATGTTAGGCATGCCTCTTCATTTGATTTGTAGTCACCCCTTTGAACGTAGTCTTTGAATGTGGTGCCAGGCAGATTATGAAAAAGCTCTGTATTCGCAGTCCCAAAAGATCGCTCTACCTTTCCTTTTCGATTTGGTTTCTTCTTTGGATGCTGTGTATAGTCAATCGCCAAGTCAAACAATGCCGCTTTAACATCCATGGCAAGTAAGTCCATGCCGTTATCTGAAACCAACTGAGAGAAGAGTCCAAAAAACTCCCAGGAATGTTTAAGGTCTGGATACTTTTCATGGATATAGTCCTTCGGCAAAATTGCATGAATAATCGCTTTTAGGACACTTCTCCTATCTACTGGGCCCATTGACGTAAACATTCCTACGATTACTCGTGAATACGAATCAATAATGAATGTCAAATTAGGGCGTCCGAGGACTTTTCCGTCAGAATCTACGATGAGTACATCTGCTGGTGTATGATCGATCTCGTATCTTTCACCTGGGAACGCAGCCTTCACAACAGGTCTCCCGTTTGGGAAAGCCATGCTTGCTTTGAAGTATCCTTCTCTTTTCAGCTTTTTCTCATAAGCAGGTGTTTTCCTGACTCTATTGCTGAATGTTTTATATGAAGGAGGTTTATAGTTGGACAAACTACCGCCTTCAGCAAACATAGGCACAAAGATGTGTTCGTAAACGAATCTCGCATTATGTTTGGAAGTCTTCAGATAGCACTGGTTGATAGCTAGGTTGAGCGCCTCTTCTACTTCCGGCTCAAGTTTTAAACATCTATTTCCTTTCTTACGATGCCGAGGAGTTAGCTCACGGATATCGCTTTTGTAAACTCTTAAACGCGTATACCAACGTCTTAACGTGCTCTCTGACGGAGCTTTCGAATCATTAATTGTATTAGCATGCTCTTGGACCGCTAGTTGACGCTCTTCTGTGTTTTCATTCCACCGACCTGACTCTAATGTGACACACTTGAGATACCCATTTTTTCTATCGACTTGTTTCTGATCCTCTTTGCTCAGAAACAAGTGAAACGGCACATCAGTCATTCCTTGTTGAATAGAGTCAGTACGGAGATTATCGTCCCCACAAAGCACCAAAGACCCTTCGAGGTAGAGCTCGTGGAACCGACAAAGGGTCATACTCTCAGAAACGCCATCATCTGTTTGAATCTGGAGGCGTCTTGAGGTGGGATGAATAAACTGGATGATTGCATTTTCGCCGTGTACTTTGAGTTGCTGGCCTAACTTAAGGGGTAAAAACATAGTCGTTGCCTCCAACTGGTTTAATAATTGATGCGCTTGTAATTTCCTGTTCGAGGTCACACCAGACTCGCTGATTGGCGATTAGATCTGTGGCAACTAGCTCACCGAAGTCATTGCAAAGATCTTGATAAGTTGTTTGCTGGTTCTTGTCGAATTTAACGACAAACTTATCTAAACGTTGGGTTTGGCGAGTTCTGTATCGTTTCAGATGCTTCAGGTTAGCGATCAAAGTATGATTTCTACTAAGCTCTGAGTCTGATACGACATAGAACTCCTCCTGGCGGTCCTTAAAGAAACCTTTGATTAATTCCAGGCGATCAACGGTCTTTTCCTTCGCAAGATTTCGTTGGTCTTTCACTTCGACATAACAGTACGAGCCACAGGGGTAAATGATGCGGAAGTCTGGCGTGTATCTCACTTGTTTGCCTTTATGTCTAAGTCTGAAGGTTTCGGGCTGGTAGATAATCTGTTCAACTTCAGTGGTGAATTCTGCAAGCAGCACATAAATGTGCTCCAGAACAGACTCACAAAGAACAGGAAGAACTGATTTGGTCGAAAACACGGCAGTGCGCGTCGTATTGGCGGATCGCGAGGTTAAGGCTTTTTCTCTGGGCATGACTTCTCCATCCCACCAAGTTGTGGGTGATTTTTTGAGGACAGAACTTTCCCGTTGCCGCTGTGTTTAGAATTCAGCGATCAGGCTTGATAAGTTTGTTGGGGATCTTTGCGGGGGAGAAGGGGCCGACGTTGAATATACGTCTTTGACTACTAGCTTGGCTTTTTTCTCTTTAGCAAGACCAATCCGTTATTGGCTTGCTTGTCATATTGATTTCATTTTTCCGATGTCCTTTTTTGTTTTTTGAGGCTAGCAGTTGTTTTTACAGTTTTTATAGTATAGTCAGATCTCTGCCTCTTGTCAAGATCACAGAATAGAGCCATAGTCAATAGATTTTCGTAAAATATATTTTAACATATAATAATTGTTCTATTTATAGAAATGCGTTTTAAAACAACATGATAACGGAAGATGAAATCTCCTCGGCGCGATTTTTGTAAAGTTCTTGTCGCCTTTCTAATACAACGACCGGAGCCGAGAAGAAAAATATTTTCCATCCTCCCGCACGATTTCGAATCATCGTGCCTGGGCCGTTTTGGATGATTAAAGAAACAATTGGGGCCGCATCTCGGTGGTTACTAACCATCTAGACCTAAAACGACCGATCGCACTTCATAGCGTAGTGATCTAATAAAACCGGACACCATTTTAGGTGGTACGAATCGCCACCGGCCCCTTAGGCCCCGCAAACCCGCGCGGTACTCATACATGGCGTCGCAGGGGAGGTATTTCTGGAAGCGTGGCAACCTTCTTCGGTATAGCGGGCTTTTTCTGGGCAATGGACTGCAAAGATGATAAAAAGAGTCAAAAACCATGGCAGGAATCAAGATGCACCGAATAATTTCCGCGCTGTTTTTAACAGCGATACTGGTTCCATCCTCTGTGTTTGGGCAATCGGATTTTGAACGCTGGGAAATATTGGCGGAAGCTGGGGATGCAACGGCTCAAAATAGCCTTGGAATCATGTACACCGAAGGCTTGGTTGGGCCTCAGAACTCCACAGAAGCTCTGAAGTGGTATCAACTGGCAGCTGAGCAGGGACATAGCGAGGCTCAATATAACTTTGGAGTCATGCACTTCTTTGGCCAAGGGGTGCCTCAAAATAATGATGAAGCTTTGACGTGGTTTCGACTTGCTGCTGAGCAGGGATATGCAGACGCTCAAAATAACCTTGGTACCATGCACCAACTTGGCCAAAGGGGTGTCTCAGAGTCATACCGCGGCTGCGGAGTGGTATCGACTGGCTGCTGAGAGCGGACATGCAGGAGCTCAAAATAATCTTGGAATCATGCACGCCAATGGCCGCGGCGTACCACAGAATGACGTTATGGCGTACGTTTGGTTCTCTTTGGCGGCAGCGCAAGGACATGACAATGGCAGATGGCACAGGGACATGGTCGCGGGTCAACTCACCTCCGAGCAACTTGCCATAGGCCAAGACATTGCATCTCGATGTTTCGCTTCTGAATACACAGATTGCAATTAAATAGAAAATCGCTTGTCGTCTGAGGCAACATCTCGGGACCAAACCATAGGCTGTGCTGGCAACGAGCCAAAATCAGAATGCGTCGCAAGATAGCTATCTATCTATCTGCTAAGATAGCAGCGCACTCTGGATTCCTACATAATTGAAAGGGAAGGACTGTACTTCACGCAAAAAATAGAAAGCAGGAGAGCTCATGGCTCGCTACATTGCATACTTCGACGTGATGGGCTTTAAAGATTTTGCCTACCGCAATCCCCACCAAGAATTAGTGAGACTTCTACAATTATTGTCTAATTCGGTGTCTGCATTTGACTCTGTAAACGCCAAGAGTAGAACACAAAACTTGCTGGGAGGAATCACCTCGCTCCAGGAGCAAGCTGAAGATGTTTTCGCAAAATCAGTTCTATTCTCTGACACAGTGCTCTTCTACACTGATTCTGATACTGATGCGGACCTTGAACGAATACTGGCAACCGCACACGCATTCCTCGGCAGCTCTTTCCAAGACAAGATCCCGATCAAAGGGGCTTTAGCACATGGCGATTTCGAAGTGGACAAGACAAACTCGATTTACTGCGGCCGGCCATTAATTGACGCATATGAACTCGCTGAAGAAGTCTACTGCTATGCGGCGATTTTACATCACACGATAGAAGCCAAGCTCAATCAATCACGTACGGTCTCAGCACTGGTATTCGAGGGGAAAGTTCCACTTAAAAGCGGCCACGTCACCCATAAATACATAAACCCATCCCGTGACGAGGGGTTCAAAGAGTCGCTCTCTACACTGTATCTTAGCGCTTCTGGCAGGGTGAGGCGTTACGTTGACAACACAGCCGAACTCTACTCGCAGCACGATAAACTTATATATGAAGACGTTGTCGATTAATCAAGAGAATCCATGACAATCAAATCATTGTCGCCAAAGATAGCTAGGGTTCTACCCCATCGAAAGCCAAACGTGCATACGCACCTGGCTGTCTTCTCCCTTTAAAATGGTGCCCTGCCTTACTAGATCTTAATGTTTTGGTAGTCAATTCAATACTATTCTGTCAAGCTTAAACCCTGTTTGACCGAATATGACCCAGTATACGTGCATGTTTCTAGGCTTTATTGCCTTATGAATGAGGAAAATGGAGTTGAAAGTGGAAGACCGATGGTTATCCGTTGATGAGATTGCTGACTATCTCGGGATTAAGCGAGATACCGTCTATAAATGGATCAGCGAAAAAAGATTGCCCGCCCATAAGATCGGACGCCTCTGGAAATTTAAGAAAGGTGAGGTAGATACGTGGGTGCGCGATGGGAACGCAAGCGAAACCAGAGATTAATTAGAATAAAGCTGACTTAGGAGTAGTCGAATGAAAACCGTTCGGAATGCATGCCGCTTACAGCCAAAAGCACTGGAAATCAATGTTGGTGATCAAATTGAACAGCTTGACGAGATTATTAATAATACTAACGGACAAGAGTATTTCAAGAAAACCTTCATTACAGATGGTTTCAAAACTTTGCTTTCAAAAGGCATGGCGCGGTTAGCCGGTAAATCGAACGACACCGTATTCCACCTCAAGCAAGCCATGGGGGGCGGTAAAACGCACTTGATGGTTGGCTTTGGTTTGCTAGCAAATGACGCTAGTCTTCGAAATAGTCACATAGGGGCGATGCCCTACCAGTCAGAATTTGACTCGGCAAAAATCGCTGCATTTAATGGGCGAAACAACCCCCATAACTATTTCTGGGGTGAAATCGCTCATCAATTAGGTAGAGAGGGTGTTTTCAGAGAATACTGGGAGTCCGGCGCAAAAGCTCCTGATGAGCAATCTTGGCTCAGCGTGTTTGAAGGAGATGAACCTATTCTAATCTTGCTGGATGAGATGCCCCCCTATTTCCACTACTACAGTACCCAAGTTTTAGGCCAAGGAACGATTGCTGATGTTGTGACGCGGGCATTCTCCAATATGCTTACTGCAGCGCAGAAAAAGAAAAATGTTTGTATCATTGTTTCCGACCTTGACGCTGCATATGACACCGGCGGAAAGTTGATCCAGCGAGCTTTGGACGATGCCACCCAGGAACTTGGTCGTGCCGAGGTGTCCATTACTCCGGTAAACCTGGAATCAAACGAAATTTACGAAATTTTGCGTAAACGCCTGTTCTTAGATCTGCCTGGAAAAAGCGAAATTTCGGAAATAGCTTCCGTTTATGCTAAAAGACTGGCGGAGGCAGCCAAAGCGAAAACTGTTGAACGCAGTGCGGAGGCACTGGCTAACGATATCGAATCAACCTACCCATTTCATCCAAGCTTTAAAAGTATCATTGCACTCTTTAAAGAAAACGAAAAGTTTAAACAAACACGCGGCCTGATGGAGCTAGTGTCTCGTTTGCTAAAATCTGTATGGGAAAGTAATGAAGATGTTTACTTGATTGGTGCGCAGCATTTCGATTTATCAATACACGATGTTCGAGAAAAGCTGTCAGAAATTTCCGAAATGCGTGATGTCATCTCCAGAGATATTTGGGATTCAACTGATGGCGCACATGCGCAAATTATTGACCTCAACAGCGGCAATCACTACGCCAAGCAAGTAGGTTCACTCCTACTAACTGCCAGTCTTTCAACAGCCGTTAACTCTGTTAAAGGCTTAACCGAAAGCGAAATGTTGGAGTGTTTAATAGATCCAAACCATCAAGGTAGTGACTATCGGGCGGCTTTTTCAGAGCTTTCTAAGTCCGCTTGGTATCTACATCAAACCCAGGAGGGTCGAAACTACTTTAGTCATCAGGAAAACCTTACGAAGAAACTTCAAGGATATGCTGATAAGGCTCCACAAAACAAAGTTGATGAGTTGATTCGCCATCGCCTTGAGGAGATGTATCGCCCAGTTACTAAAGAAGCTTACGAAAAAGTGCTTCCACTACCAGAAATGGATGACGCAGAGGCCGCTCTTAAATCTAGCCGCGTATTGCTAATAATTAGTCCAGATGGAAAGACTCCACCTGGAGTGGTTGCTAACTTTTTTAAGAGCCTGGTAAATAAAAACAATATTTTGGTTTTGACGGGCGATAAATCTTCCATCGCCAGCATCGAAAAAGCCGCCCGACACGTCTACGCAGTAACCAAAGCGGATAACGAAATACCGGGTTCTCACCCTCAGCGCAAAGAGCTAGATGAGAAGAAGGCGCAATATGAACAAGACTTCCAGACAACTGTGCTGTCCGTCTTCGACAAGCTCCTTTTTCCTGGCAACAGTCGGGGAGAAGATGTGCTAAGACCGAAAGTTCTGGATAGTACCTATCCTTCGAACGAGCCCTACAACGGGGAAAGGCAGGTCGTGAAGACTTTAACCTCGGATCCAATCAAGCTTTACACGCAGATTGCAGAAAACTTTGATGCACTGCGAGCCAGAGCGGAATCTTTGTTATTTGGTGCGCAGGATGAATTAAGAAAGACAGACCTGCTCGATAAAATGAAGCAAAAAACGCAAATGCCTTGGGTTCCAAACCGTGGTTTCGATCAATTGGCGATTGAAGCCTATCAGCGTGGAGTTTGGGAAGATCTCGGTAATGGCTATATCACGAAAAAGCCCAAGCCTAAAACGACCGAAGTCATCATCAGCGAAGACTCTTCACCGGATGATTCAGGTACAGTACGCCTCAAAATAGATGTGGCTAATTCAGGCAGCAGTCCACGCATTCATTATGCGGAAGAAAGTGATGTATCTGAAAGCAGCCCTACATTAAGCGATAGCACATTTGCCACCAAAGCGTTGCGTGTGCAATTTTTAGCTGTAGATCCAACCGGTAAAAACCTAACCGGCACTCCAACCACTTGGAAAAACCGCTTAACACTGCGCAATCAATTTGATGAAGTAGCAAGAACATTAGAGTTGTTCGTTGCACCCAAAGGTACGATTAAGTACACGTTGGATGGCTCTGAAGCACGCAACGGCGAAACCTATACGAGTCCGATTCAGTTAGGTAATGATGAAACGACAGTATATGTATTTGCCGAAAGTGATGGTCTTGAAGAAAAGCGTAACTTCACTTTCGCTGCCTCTGGCTCAAAAAAAATACCCATTATCAAAGACAAGCCAGCGACGCTCGTTAGCAATTCGTCGCCCAAGCGTATGGATAGCTCATCAAAAACCTATGAAGGCCTAAAAATAGCAAAAGAGAAAAACATTGAATTTGAGCAAGTGACTTTGATGGTGGGATCTGCGCCCAAAGTAATTCATATGTCTCTGGGAGAGATGAAGATCAGCGCAACGTTTATCGAAACGGCGTTGCTGCATTTGCAAACCGTATTGAGTCCGGAAGCATCCGTGGTGATGTCCTTTAAAAAGGTATACACCCAAACCGGCCATGATCTTGAACAGTTTACAAAGCAGCTGGGTATTGAGATTGGCAACGGCGAGGTAGAACAATGATGAGAAAAACCGTTGATTTCGGTGCGCCGCCAGAGTTTGGCATGCATCAATTCTACGTCGAGATCCCGGCACCCCCGCGTGATGCGATCGTTATCTATGAAGATTTCGGTTTCGACGGCGATGAATCACGACGTGAAACAGTTGAGTGCAGGCTGATACTAGCCAGGGAGTTGTGGACCCAAATTCGTGATGATGCTCGCCGAGATTTCAACGCTCGTCTTAAGGCCAAAAAACACGGTACAGGAACCTGGTCGACGGGCAGGGTCAGGCTCGATCGTTTTCTCGGTCGAGAGCTGTGTGTATTGGGTTGGGCTGCAGAGCATGCCTCACCTGACGAGTGTCTGGTGATTTGCCAGAAGTGGCTCGCCATGAGACCTGAAGAAAGATGGTGGTTATACAGCAAAACCGCGGCCGAGGCAGGCGGCGACGATCAGACCCAGCGTGGTTGGCGCAAGGCATTGTACTGCGCCCTTTCCGATGGAGCCAATATAAAGCTAGAAGCTAAAAGGAAGCCAAGGACAAAGAAGGCCCAATATGACGAGAAACCCAAAGACCTATTTGGCTTTATGGAAAAGGGAGATATTTAATGGCGTTACTACCCTTTGAGTGGAAGGACAAACCCGCTCTGATTGAACATCTTTTTCCGGTTCAAAAAATTTCAGCGGAAAGTTACAAAGAGCAAATGGCGGGCTCGGGAAAAACCCTGACAGCACTAGGGAGCTACTGGAAAGGCCGTAAGCCGCTGATTCTTAATAAGGCGTGTATTCTCGGTGCGCTTCTACCAGCCACCGATGATCAGCTGAAAGACCTTGAGATATTCGAGCTGCTGATGGGTATGGATCCAGAGGCAATGCAAAAGCGAATTGAGGACAGGATACCGGCAGCTGAGCGCGAAAAAATTGGCGAATACTTAGTGCTTCCGTTCAATGAACAGGTTCGAGAAGGCAAGCGACCTGAAGAAATCGGTGATTCACTTTATGCATTAATCTGGGGGCGAGTGAATTCACACCTTGGCACATCGGCAAAGTCAATACCAGAGTTGGTGCATGAGATGGGTATAGCGCGGTTCGGCCGGCGCCCCAAAGTTGCCGATGTTTTCTCTGGTTCAGGTCAGATTCCATTTGAAGCCGCAAGACTTGGCTGCGACGTTTACGCCTCAGACTTGAATCCTATTGCTTGCATGCTAACTTGGGGAGGCTTTAATGTTGTAGGTGCTTCCCCCTCAAAAAAAAAGGAAATTTATGATTCGCAGAATGCATTAATAGCAGAAATTCAGATGGAAATAGACAATCTCGAAGTAGAAAGTGATGGTAATGGTTGGCGAGCAAAAGCTTTTCTTTATTGTGCAGAAGTTATATGCCCTGAAACTGGTTGGTTAGTGCCCCTAATCCCAAGTTTCATTGTTAGTCAGCCTAGAAATGGAATTAAAAATAATGTTTGTTTACGGCTCAAACCTAGTCCAGCTGAAAAGCGCTATAACATAGAGGTGGTCCAATGGATCCCGGATGAGGACGTAGCTAGATACAAAAGCGGTACAGTGAGCAATGGAGAACTGGTTCACTCACCTGACGGAGTAAATACGTATAGGACAAAGGTTAGTACGATTCGTGGTGACTATAAAGAAGGAAAGACGAATAAAAACCGCCTGAGGTTATGGGAGAAAAGCGACTTTACGCCTCGTGACAATGACATCTATCAAGACAGATTATACTGCATACAGTGGATTCGTAGGAAAAAGACCGGAAAAGGTGATGAATATGAATTTCGATCTGTTACTAGAGAAGATTTGATGCGAGAGAGAACGGTATTTGATTATGTTGCTGATAATCTTGATGAGTGGCAGCAGAAAGGTTATGTCCCTGACATGGTAATTGAAAGAGGGTATAACACCGATCAGCCAATTCGTGAACGTGGTTGGACCCATTGGCATCATTTATTCAATCCAAGGCAGCTTCTAGTTGCTGCACTAGTTAGAGAAAAAATATCCGCATACACTAGTTTCGGATTTTCACAACTAATTAACTGGAACAGCAAACTTTGTCGCTGGAATATTGCGAGTGGTGGTGGTGGGAGCATTCAAGATACTTTCTATAACCAAGCTTTAAATACTCTTTTTAACTACGGCTGCCGAAGTAGCACCCTAGCTCTTTCTCAGCTAAAAATATCGTACAGGGAAACTGATTTCGCAAGCAATAGTATGGTGACAATAAATACTCACTCAGCTCAAGAAATTGAAATTGAAAATGATATTTATATAACCGATCCACCCTATGGGGATGCCGTCAAGTATGAGGAAATTACGGAATTCTTCATAGCGTGGCTTCGTAATAATCCCCCCAAAGAGTTTTCGCATTGGACATGGGATAGTCGCCGGTCTTTGGCAATCAAGGGAGAAGACGAAGGGTTTCGACAAGGAATGGTCTCAGCCTATCGTAAGATGGCGCAAAAAATGACTGAAAATGGCCTACAGATTCTTATGTTTACTCATCAGAGCGGAAGTATTTGGGGAGACATTGCCAACATTGTATGGGCTAGTGGACTTCAAGTAACTGCTGCGTGGTATGTGGTGACTGAAACGGACTCAACTCTACGTGATGGGGCTTATGTGACGGGAACTATCATGTTGGTGCTCAGAAAACGCAAAGAGAATTTGGAAACGTTTCGTGACGAGCTTGCTTGGGAAATTGAGGAAGCAGTTAAAGAACAGGTCGAAGGGTTAACGGGGCTGGACCGATCAATTCGAAATCAAGGCTCTGAAGGACTTTATAACGATGCCGACTTGCAAATGGCCGGTTACGCTGCTGCGCTTAAGGTGTTAACAGCCTACTCATGTATCGACGGTAAAGACATGGTAACTGAGGCAGAGGTACCCCGCCAGAAAGATAAAAAGACATTTGTTGTTGAATTGATTGATTTTGCTGTGCAAACGGCTGTTCAGTTTTTGGTTCCAGTTGGCTTTGAGAAGGGGGAGTGGCAAAAGCTGCAAGCCGTTGAGCGTTATTACCTCAAAATGATGGAAATGGAGCATCAAGGTGCTAAGACGCTCGATAACTATCAAAACTTCGCCAAGGCTTTCAAGGTCCGAAACTTTGACCATTTGATGAGCGATGCTTCAAAGGCTAATTCAGCCCGCCTGAAGCTATCTACGGAATTTAGAACCTCTATGATGGCCGGCGATGCAGAATTGGCAGGAACGCCATTGCGGGCATTACTATACGCGTTATTGGAGCTTTCGAAAGAAATCGAAGTAGATGATGTCTTATTGCACCTAATGGAGAACTGTCCGAACTACCTTCCCAATAAGCATCTGCTAGCAAAAATGGCAGATTACCTGGCCGAGAAGCGCGAAGGGCTTAAAGCGAGCAAAAACTTTAACCCTGAGTTAGAAGCAAGCTGTGCTCGTGTGCTCGCAGAAGCCATCAGAAATCAGAGATTGTAATCCATGGCAATTCGGCGTTTTTCATCTCGCACTGAAAGGTTAGATAAGGAGTTCTTGGCGGAGACGCTAAAAGGAGCATCCAAGTATTTTAGGATTGCTGGATATTTCAGAAGCTCCATCTTTGAGTTAGTGGGCGAAGAAATTGCGAAGATTGAGGAGGTTAAGATCATATGCAATTCTGAGCTTGACCTAGCTGACTTCCAGGTAGCAACCGGCCGAAATACCGCCCTCAAGGAGCGATGGAACGAAGTTGATGTAGAGGCCGAAGCGCTCCTGAAGAAAGACCGCTACCAAATTCTGGATAAGCTGCTTCAGGCCGGCAATGTTGAAATACGCGTCGTGCCTAGAGAGCGGCTATTCTTACACGGCAAGGCCGGCTCCATTCATTACGCAGATGGCAGCCGTAAGTCGTTCATTGGTTCTGTAAATGACTCCAAAAGTGCTTTTGCCCACAACTATGAACTGGTATGGCAAGACGACAATGAGGATAGCGCTGACTGGGTAGAAGCAGAGTTTTGGGCGCTCTGGAGCGATGGTGTGCCACTGCCAGAAGCCATTTTGGCGGAAATCAATCGTGTTGCTAACCGTCGGGAAGTTACCGTTGAGGTGTTGAAGCCGGAGGATGTCCCAGCCGCCGCGTTGGCAGAGGCTCCGATTTATAGAGGCGGCGAGCAACTGCAGCCCTGGCAGCGTTCGTTTGTAACCATATTCTTGGAGCATAGGGAAACCTATGGAAAAGCCCGTCTGCTTTTGGCTGATGAGGTAGGTGTGGGTAAAACTTTGTCTATGGCAGCCAGCGCCCTGGTAAGTGCGCTTCTCGACGATGGTCCCGTGCTGATTCTGGCGCCCTCGACTCTGACGATACAATGGCAGGTCGAGATGATGGATAAGCTTGGCGTGCCGGCTGCTGTCTGGTCGTCTCAAAAGAAAGTATGGCTTGGCGTCGAAGGACAAATTCTTTCCCCGCGTGGAGTTTCTTCATCCATTAAAAATAGTCCCCATAAAATTGCAATTGTATCGACCGGGCTGATTATGCATCAGCGGGAACAGGCGGACTTTATAAAAGAAGCTGGAATGCTTTTAAAAAATCGATTCGGCACCGTGATTCTGGATGAGGCTCACAAAGCCAGAGCGCGAGGAGGCTTTGGTGATAAGGCATCTGAACCTAATAATCTAATGGCTTTCATGCAGCAGATTGGTAGGCGCACTCGTCACCTAATTTTGGGAACCGCCACTCCAATACAAACCAATGTTCGGGAGCTTTGGGACTTACTTGGAATACTGAACAGCGGAGCGGAGTTTGTTTTGGGCGATGCATTGTCGCCGTGGCAAGATCATGAGCAAGCAATTCCTTTAATTACCGGCAGAGCGCAGGTAATATCGGAGCAGGATGTCTGGAAGTGGTTAAGCAACCCGTTGCCTCCTGGTAGTAAGCATCATGTTATCCAGCGGATACGTGATTACTTGTCCATCAACTCTAAATCCTTTGACTGTTCATATCGTTTTGGCGATCTTGATTATATGATTCAAAGTTTGTGGCTTTCGGAATGTCTAACACCAAGTTTCTTTAAAGAAAATAATCCACTGCTTCGCCATACCGTATTAAGAAAACGGAAGCAATTGGAAGATGATGGGCTGTTAGAAAGAGTCGGCGTGAATACGCATCCGATAACGCGAAATTTGTCTCAGTATCAGTCGCGCTTTATTGGTCTAGGTATTCCTACCAACACGCCTTTCCAAGTCGCTTATGAGAAGGCGGAAGAGTTTAGTAAGTTGCTCCAGTCTCGTACAAAGGCAGCGGGCTTCATGAAGTCACTAATGCTGCAACGGATTTGCTCTAGCTTCGCATCGGGTTTGAAAACGGCTCAAAAAATGCTGCAGCACACAGTTTCAAATGAGGACGAAGATCTGGTCGAAGATGTCGAGCATATACTTTCAGAGATGACTCCTGCTGAAGTTGCCTGCTTGAGAGAAATTGAGACACAATTATCAAGACCTGAAGCAGTTGACTCAAAGCTTAATACCGTAAAATGGTTTTTAACAGAGTTCACAACGGACGGAAAAACATGGCTTGAGCATGGCTGTATTGTATTTAGTCAGTATTACGACACTGTAGAGTGGATAGCAAGGGAACTCGCTGCCACCTTTAAGGGGGAAGTGATAGCAGTTTATGCCGGCGCTGGAAAAAGCGGGCTTTTTAGGGGCCAGCAATTTAACAACGTAGAGCGTGAAGTTATTAAATCTGCTGTGAAAGACAGGGATATTCGGTTGGTGATTGCAACGGATGCTGCTTGCGAAGGGCTAAATCTGCAAACTCTAGGCACTCTGATCAATATTGATCTACCTTGGAACCCCTCTCGACTCGAGCAAAGGCTTGGCCGAATCAAGCGTTTTGGGCAAGCTCGTAAATTTGTTGACATGTTAAATCTCGTTTATAGCGGGACTCAGGACGAGAAGGTCTACAATGTATTGTCAGAGCGACTGCGGGACACTTATGACATATTCGGAAGCCTTCCAGATACCATAGATGATGACTGGATCGATGATGAAGAAGAACTCGATAAACGCATGAATGAGTACATGCATGAACGAAAAAAGGCGCAGGATGCCTTTTCAGTTAAATACCGAGATACCCTTGATCTGGACGCCCATTTATGGGAACGATGTGCAACTGTGCTTTCGCGTCGAGATATCGTCAGCAAGCTTAGTGAGCCATGGGGAAGCTAACGTCTTGATTGAGTACACGTGCTATTGTATTACAGTACCAAGATATGGATATTACGCTTGAGGAAAAGGCGTTCTTTGACATCCTTCTGTCGCTCATGAAGAAATATGACTTCACCTACCCGGAAGACAAACTACTCTCGCTGGCTAAAGTGGTTAAAACGACAGTCGATGATAAGACTCGCTACACCGATTGGAGTAAGCGGGACGATATCAAGGCTGAACTTAAGGTGGATCTGATCATGCTTCTTGCGGAGTGGGGTTATCCGCCGGTGGATCGGGATGAAGTTTACAAAGAGATATTTGAGCAGGCAGAGAGTTTCAAAAAGTATTCGACTGGATCCTAGTTGTCATTTATACCCATGGGATCAACGCTATTAATAAGGGAATTTATGAAAACGTGGGCATTTAACATGCTGGAAAGCCCATATTTCCCCATCAAAAAACACAGAAATTCCCACTATTGATGGATTGGAATTCACCGAACGTAAATTGAAAAATCGCATAACTATTTGTTTATATTCCATATTATGGATCGAGCTTATCGAAATTCAAGCTCGATCCATCGCGCCAAGATTTCCAACTTATGGGTTATTTTTCCAACTTATGGGTTTCCCCACAATGTAACGTATTACACATCGAGATTTTGAACGGCCAACGCATTGGCTTCAATAAACTCTCTCCTGGGATCAACCTGATCCCCCATCAATGTTGTAAACAATTGATCCGCACCTATTGCGTCATCGATCGTCACTTTCAGCATACGTCGTGCATCCGGGTCCATGGTTGTTTCCCACAGTTGTCCAGGGTTCATTTCACCCAACCCTTTATAACGTTGCAGGTAATGTCCTTTCATTGCATCAGCAGTTAACCACTGAAGCGCCTCTTTGAACGTAGTGATTTCCTGAGTCTTTTCCCCTCTGACTACATAAGCACCATCTTCAATCAGGTTGTTTATCATCTGACCAAGTTTGACCAGCGCCTTGTATTCTGAAGAACCGAAAAAGTCTTTACTGAATACATACTCTCGGCGAAGCCCATGCAATGTATAAACGATTCGTGGCTCTGGTACGTCTTTTTCCGGATCTTTGAATATTTCAAAAACGTAGTTCTTAGAGGTTTTCGGGTGCAATGTCTGGAGCTGAGCCATCAACTTATCTAACCAGTCCTGTAACACCTCATCAGTCAACGTTTGAGACTGATCCAGGGCTTCTGTGTAGACCATAGACTCCAATATTTCATTGGGGTATTTCCGATCCAGTCGGGCAATCATGGCATACGTGCTATTGTATTGGTCTACCATCACTTCCAGGGCATCGCCTGAAATCGGTGGCGCACTCTTATTTACATGAAGTGCTGCACCATCAAGGGCAATTTGCGTCTGATATCTTGCCAGCTCATCATCGTCTTTCAGGTATTGCTCCTGTTTGCCTTTCCTGACTTTATACAATGGTGGTTGCGCGATATAGACATACCCATTTTCAATCAGCTCACGCATTTGCCGGAAGAAAAACGTCAACAATAATGTTCGAATGTGAGAACCATCTACGTCGGCGTCTGTCATGATAATAATGCGGTGATAGCGAAGATTGGCCGGATTAAACTCTTCTTTACCAATACCGCAACCGAGAGCTTTGATCAACGTTCCTATTTCAGCGGAACTGAGCATTTTGTCGAAACGCGCTTTCTCAACGTTCAGGATTTTACCTTTCAAAGGGAGAATAGCTTGATTTTTTCTGTTACGACCTTGCTTGGCAGAACCACCCGCTGAGTCACCCTCTACAATATAGATTTCAGACAGGGCAGGGTCTTTTTCCTGACAGTCAGCCAGCTTACCTGGCAAGCCGGCCATATCTAACGCACCTTTTCTTCGTGTCATCTCACGGGCTTTACGTGCGGCTTCTCTGGCTCTTGCAGCGTCAATCATCTTGCTGACAATTTGTTTGGCGTCATTCGGGTTTTCAAGTAAGTAGTCAGTCAAATGTGAAAACATTTCCTGCTCGACTGCACTTTTGACTTCAGAAGAAACCAGCTTATCTTTTGTTTGCGATGAGAATTTTGGATCTGGAACCTTAACAGACACAATAGCCGTCAGGCCTTCCCGAGCATCATCGCCGCTGGTATTTACTTCTTTCCCTTTTTTATTACCAACTTCTTTATCGATGTACGTTTTAAGTACTCTCGTTAAAGCACTACGGAAACCTGCCATATGGGTTCCGCCATCCCTTTGCGGGATATTGTTGGTATAGGGAAAGATGCTTTCTTGATAGGTGTCATTCCACTGCAAAGCAATTTCAACTGAAATACCGTCTTCTGGCCGATCAGACTGGAAGTGGAATATTTTATTGATACATGATTTGTTCTTGTTCAGATACTCAACAAAGGCTTTCAAACCACCATCATACTTGTAGAGATCTTCTTTACCAGATCGCTCATCTTTCAGTCGAATTGCCACGCCAGCATTCAAGAAGGCCAACTCTCGTAATTTCTTAGCCAGAATGTCGTAATGAAATTCAATGTTTTTAAATGTTGCAGGGGAGGGCTTAAAGAATGTTTCAGTGCCAGTAATATCAGTCTCACCAACAACTTTAAGTGGCGCTTGTGGTACACCGTGCTGGTAATACTGTTCATGCACTTCGCCGCCCCGTCTAATCGTCAGCTTTAATTCTTCAGATAAGGCATTAACCACAGATACACCAACGCCGTGCAACCCGCCTGAAACCTTATAGCTGTTGTCATCAAATTTACCACCAGCATGGAGGACTGTCATGATAACTTCTGCTGCGGAAACCCCTTCGGAATGCATTTCTGTTGGAATCCCTCGCCCATTATCGGTAACGGATATTGCTTCACCAACATGTACTGTCACGCATATTTCATCACAGTGCCCAGCAAGTGCCTCATCGATTGAGTTATCAACTAGCTCAAACACCATATGATGCAAACCGGTGCCGTCTTCTGTGTCGCCAATATACATACCAGGGCGCTTTCTAACAGCATCCAGGCCTTTCAATACCTTGATACTGGATGAATCGTAGTTTGATTCCTGGTCGGTCATTCTGATCTCCAAAAAGATTTCATGCTTCCGCTATTTTACCATGTTCCACGTGGAACATGCGGGCATCTCGTTTTAATTTTTCTTTTGTAAATTTAGGTTTATCTACTGAGGTAATAAAACATTGTACATTAAGGTTGGCCAACTCATGTAACACAAGCTCCTGATTCCTATTATCTAATTCAGAAGGAAGGTCATCCAATAGGAATACTGGACTATATTGAGTGCCGTAATCAGCATATCGATCACTAACCATTTTACCTAGTGCAAGCTTTAGAGAGCACACAAACATCTTGCTTTGCCCTCTACTTAATGTCTCTTTTGCTATAGATTTACCCGCGTAAATCACTATGTCTCCTCGGTGAGGTCCAAAGTTTGTCGTACCCGACGCCAGGTCTCTGTCAATTGAACTCTCTAACTGAGAAAGTAGTGATGTAGAAACATCCCAGCCTGGCTTATATATCAGTTCAAAGCTGAAGTTAGGTAATAATCTATTTAGATAGTCCTGGAGGATATCATCAAGCTTGGTTGCTATTTCTTGTCTCTTGATATTTAAAGCTGTGCCGGATTCAGAGAATTCACGATCCCAAGGCAAAAGGGCTTCTAATGCTTTTTTCCTACTTCCGGTATGGAGTGTCTTTAACAATGAATTTCTCTGTTTCAAAGCTCTATTAAATCTACGCAGCAAGTTCAAAGAACTATGTTCCACGTGGAACATTGCCCAGTCTAAAAGACGACGACGTGGTTTTGCTCCACCATCAAGAATCAAAAAACTCTCAGAATTAATAAGCTGCACAGGTAGTCGCTCAGCTACATCTTTCCAATTATCTTGTGGCACTGACAGCAGGTTCAACTCCGTCTTTCCAGCTCTGGATTTAGACAACCCAATACCTGCCGCCATTTGATTATCAATGCCTAAAAAAACAGTAAAACTGGGGAAACCCTCAGAAACAAGAGGTCGAATCTTTTGAGTTCGGAAAGAACGGCCAACAGAAACACAGTGCAAAGCCTCTAAAAGACTGGTTTTTCCACTGCCATTAGCGCCATAAAAAAAATTGAAAGAAGGGGATGGAGTTATGTCGACCGCCTCCAGGTTCCTGAATCGGTCGACTTTAACTCGAGATAATACTGACATATATAAGAGTTACAGCCGCATAGGCATAACCACATATAGCGCATCTACAGGTGAAGTCGATTCAACCAAAGCACTGCTATTGGAGTCAGCTAATGTAAATTTAACATCTTCACTGTCTATGACATTCAATACATCTAGTAGATAGCTAACATTAAATCCGATTTCTAAAGCATCACCATCGTAGTTAACTGAAACCTGATCTTCTGCTTCTTCCTGCTCAGGGTTATTTGCCACTACTTTCATCTCTGAGGGTGACAGCTGCAAATGCACACCTCTATACTTTTCATTAGAAAGAATGGCAGCTCTGTTGAAGGCTTGCCTAAGTTCTTGTTTATCCCCAATAACAACCTTGTCGCCGCCTTTTGGCAGGACACGCATATAATCTGGGAATTTTCCGTCAACTAACTTGGAAGTAAAGGTGAAATCTTTCAGCCTGACCCGTATATGGCTACTACCAAATAACAAGGCAATTTTTTCGTCGCTGGGTTCTGAAAGTAGGCGAGACAGCTCAAGAACACCTTTTCTTGGTACAATTATTTGTTGTGTTTCAGTCACATCACTGGCTACACCAACCGTCTGCATTGCCAATCGATGGCCATCAGTTGCGACAACCCGAAACCAGGACTCACCGACTTCAAACAGCATACCATTTAGATAATATCGGACATCCTGCTGAGCCATGGCAAATGCGCAGGCATGAATTTGTGATTTTAACTCATCAGGACTAATTGCAAACTCGAAAGAGCCTGGCTCATCAACAGTGGCCGGAAAATCAGAAGCGGGCAGGGTGGTTAGGCTAAAACGGCTCTTGCCGGCTTTAACAAGGCACTTATTATCATTAACCTTAAACTCTAGTGAAGCATCATCTTGTAAGGCTTTACAGATATCCAATAACTTTCGACCCGGTACAGTAATTTCACCTGGCTGAGACTCACCACTGACAGCAACCCGGCCTATTAACTCAACTTCAAGGTCTGTACCAGTGATTTCTAATACATTGTCTTTCAGTGTCAGCAATACATTAGCAAGTACTGGCAGCGTTTGCCGGCGTTCGACAACGCCCGCTGCCAATTGAAGTGGTTTAAGTAAAGCTTCCCTGGTTATTGTAAAATGCATATTTCCGTCTCTATTTTCAGTTAGCTGGAATTCTTAACCTTATGTGGTTAGTGCCCGGAGCAGGTTGTTATAGTCCTCGGCCAGATCCTGTGAACTGTCTCGTAACTTCTTAACTTGTTTACAAGCATGCAATACAGTGGTGTGATCACGACCACCAAAAGCTTCGCCAATTTCTGGCAGGCTGTGATTGGTCAGCTCTTTGGCCAGACTCATAGCGACTTGTCGAGGTCGGGCAACAGATCGATTGCGGCGCTTGGATAACATATCTGACATTTTGATTTTATAATACTCAGCAACTGAACGCTGGATATTATCAATTGAAACCAGTTTATCGTGTAATGCAAACAAGTCTCGCAATGCTTCTTTTACAAGCTCGAGATCGATTTTACGGCCAACGAAGTTTGCATGAATGATAACCTTCTTCAGCGCGCCTTCAAGCTCACGGACATGCGAACGTAGCCGCTGAGCAATAAACATTGCTGCATCACCTGGCAACTCAACCTGGCTCTGTGCTGCCTTATTAATAAGGATGGCAGCGCGGGTTTCGAGTTCCGGTGGTTCTACAGCGACACTCAGTCCCCAGCCAAATCTGGATTTCAACCTCTCTTCTAACCCATTGATTTCTTTATGATATTTATCACTGGTTAGAATAATCTGCTGACCACCTTCCAAGAGCGCATTAAACGTGTGGAAGAACTCTTCCTGAGAGCGCTCTTTACCTGCAAAAAACTGGATATCGTCAATTAACAGCGCGTCTACAGATCGATAATAGCGTTTGAACTCATTAATCGCATTTAATTGTAACGCTGTCACCATCGTTGCGACGAATGTTTCTGAATGCAAATAAACAACTTTTGCATTTGGCTTTCTGGCAAGCATGTAATTGCCAATAGCATGCATCAAGTGAGTTTTACCCAAACCAACGCCGCCATAAATAAAAAGCGGGTTATAAGCCCCACCCGGGTTGTCTGCAACCTGCATTGCAGCCGCTCTGGCTAACTGGTTGGATTTACCTTCAATAAAATTATCAAAGGTGTTCTCAAAATTCAGAGACCCTTTATGACGGAGCTTCCCTTCAATGATTGACTCCATCTTCCGGGTAGAGCGCGACTGACTCGCAGATGGCATATCCAAGCTGTCTGACAAGACAGCTTCAGCATCCACGACGCTTCTTTGTGACGCCTGAAATGAGCGGGAAGAGCCAGATGATCTGGTTTCAAAGTGGTCTGCACCTGATGAGGACAACGCCTGTGTAGAAGATGGTGAAGCTGATAAAACCGAATCATTAGATGCCTGATGTCCGGATGCTCTGTTCACATCAAGGGTGGTAGATCGTGGAGATCCTTTTGCCATTGTCTGACGGGCACCCACTTCAACGAATACATCAACAGGACCTGATTCAACCTCACGGTTTATCAGCTCGGAAATACGGTTATGAAATTTTTCCCTGACCCAATCCTGAACAAAACGGTTAGGTGCTAATAATGTAAGTCCTTCAGAACTGGACTCGGCTTTTAGCGGACGAATCCAGGTATTAAATTGCTGGGATGGTAATTCATCCCTCAGGTGATCCACACACTGTTCCCAATTTGCCAATAGCACGACTTTCACTACCCTGTAGTCTTTTATTGTTGATAACTCTGCGAAGGCCTAGGATTCTACCCAGACAAACCAGACTTATCCACAAATAATAGCAAATTTTTCTTGAAAGCCGCACTATGTATTTTCATTTTATATCAATAACTTATAGATGAACCAAAAGAAATTATCAGTAAAAACAATGCCCTTTGAGCATGAGCAAATCTTGATGACCACACAGAATAACCTGTGGATAAAATGTGCTTAAACAGGTATAAAGGAAAACCCTTAAAATACTTGCAATTAGCCTGTTATCAATCTAAAATCCGCGCTCTTCATTTTCAATAGCAGCAAACTTGCTATTGATTCAGAAACGCATTTATTCGGATATGCCATTATGAAAAGAACATTTCAGCCCAGCGTATTGAAACGCGCCCGTTCACACGGTTTTCGTGCTCGCATGGCAACCCGCGGTGGTCGCCTGGTAATCAAGCGTCGTCGCGCACGAGGCCGTGCCAAGCTGTCAGCTTAATTCTATCGCAAGTAACTGAGCCGCCAATGACAGAACTGGGTTTTGGCAAAGAGCGGCGGCTCCTGACAGCCACTGATTATCAATCAGTGTTTAATGGCGCCAGCTTTCGCGTATCACGGCGCCAGATTCTGATCCTGGCCAATGAAAACCCCAGCGGTAAGACTCGCATTGGCTTGGTCATCGCCAAAAAGCACGTTCGTCTGGCTGTACAGAGGAATCGGCTTAAGCGCCTGACTCGAGAGTCTTTCAGACACCATCAACAATTGCTCAACGGCCTTGATATCGTTATGCTGGCTCGCGGGGGATTGGACAAGCTTGATAATGATGCTGTCACAAATATGCTGGAGCAGCTCTGGCAAGATCTCTGCAAACGACGAAATCATAACGCCAGACAATGACGGGTAAGGCATCATGATGGCAAAGATCGCGATTAAACTGATCACACTGTATCAGTGTACGCTGAGCCTGCTCATCGGAAACCAGTGCCGTTTTTATCCCTCTTGTTCTCACTACACCCAAGACGCTATTGCCGCACACGGTATTCTCAAAGGCAGCCTGCTAGGTGCCAAGCGAATCCTGCGTTGTCACCCCTGGAGTGCTGGTGGTTATGACCCTGCACCCAAGTGCACTCACGATACTGAAATCACAACCTGTAAAAAGTAGTCATCGCCCATGGATTATATCAAGTACGTACTAATTGCCGGCCTGGCAGCAGTCAGTTACCTGTTATTGCTCGCCTGGCAAGAGGATTATCCACCTGTATCCAGTCAAACTGAAACCCAGATGGAAAATACGGCGGCCTTACCCTCAGATTTACCCATAGAATCCAGTGGTAGTGATCTGCCTACCGCACCGGCAAACAATGCAGCGACCAGCAGCGATATTCCCAGTGTTGGTTCAGCAACAGCAATGACCGATGAGGAAAGTAATACCGATGCAAGCGAACGCTTGATTACGGTATCGACTGACGTACTCAATTTACAGATTGATCCACTGGGTGGAGATATCGTCTTCACTTCCCTGCCAGAATACGCCACGTCGCTGGAAACACCTGAAGTTCCTTTCGTCTTGTTAGAAAATACCAACGGCCGAACCTATGTTGCACAAAACGGCGTCATTGGCCGTGATGGTATTGATGGGGGAGAGCAGCGTCCTCTATACAGCAGCCAGCGAAGCAGCTATACGCTAGGTCCTAACCAAAACTCATTAAACGTTGTCCTGTCCTATGAACAAGCCAACGGTGTAACCATCAACAAGACGTTCACCTTCCGTCGTGGCGACTACCTGATTGATATCGGTTTTGATGTGGATAACCAGAGCGGTTCCTCCTGGCAGGGTAACCTGTTTGCTCAGATCAAACGCAATAATTATGCGGATCCAACATCAGGCACATCATTTGGCAAATCCAGCTACCTGGGCTTTGCGACGACAACACCTGATGATAACTATCGCAAAGTTGAATTCGATGACATTGAAGAAAGCAGCCCAAGTCACAGCATTGCTGGTGGCTGGGTGGCACTGAGCCAGCATTACTTTATGTCTGCTTTTGTCCCCCCTTCAGATAGCCAGAATAACTTTACGTTTCGTCAGAACAATCAGGGTCAGTTCATAGGTGGTTTTACCAGCTCTGCTTTCAGTGTTGAGTCCGGGCAACAATCCAGCCAGCAAATGCAGTTCTATGCCGGCCCGAAAGACCAGGACCGCCTGAAAGAAATTGCCCCCTGGCTCGACAGAACAATCAACTACGGTTTCCTGTGGTTTATTGCTTCTCCGATCCATACGCTGCTGACACTTATCAACAGCTTTGTCGGTAACTTCGGCTGGTCCATCCTGATCCTTACCCTGATCGTTAAAGCCATCTTTTTCAAACTGTCGGCCACCAGCTATCGCTCTATGGCGAATATGCGCCGGGTCATGCCAAAAATGACTCAGCTAAAAGAGCGCTATGGCGATGACAAGATGAAGCTGCAAAAAGAGACCATGGAGCTTTACCGAAAAGAGAAAATCAACCCATTTGGCGGCTGTCTGCCCATGCTGGTACAGATGCCTGTTTTCATTGCGCTGTACTGGGTATTGATGGAAGGCGTAGAGCTTCGTCACGCACCATGGATTCTGTGGATCAATGACTTGTCGGTCATGGATCCATACTTTGTACTGCCCTTGTTGATGGGTGCATCCATGTACGTTCAGTTCATGCTGAACCCCACACCTCAGGATCCTATGCAGGCCAAAGTGATGAAGTTCATGCCAATTGGTATGACCATCTTCTTCCTGTGGTTCCCGGCTGGTCTGGTACTGTACTGGCTTGCAAACAGTGTGTTGGGTATTGCCCAGCAATACTATGTGACCCGCAAGATTGAATCTGAATTCGCCGCTCGGGAAGCCGCGAAGAGCTGATGCCGTGATCGCTGGCGATCAGGACACAATCTGCGCCATCGCGACCCCCAGTGGTCGCAGTGGCGTAGGTATCGTCAGGGTATCAGGCGCTAAAAGCCGTCTGATCGCCGAAAAAGTTTTGGGATTCAAGCCCAAAGCACGCCATGCCCACTACTGCCCCTTCCTTGATGAGCAACAACAGGTTATTGATCAGGGGATTGCGCTTTTCTTTCCGGGCCCGAACTCATTTACCGGTGAAGATGTCTTTGAACTTCAGGGACACGGCGGTACCTTCATTCTCGATACGCTCCTGCAAACACTGCTGGCTCAAGGTTGTCGACTGGCACGGCCCGGCGAATTCTCCGAACGCGCCTTCCTGAACGACAAGCTCGACCTGGCGCAGGCAGAAGCCATTGCTGACCTTATCAACGCCAGCTCGGCAGAAGCTGCCAGAAGCGCTGTGCGGACGCTTCAGGGGGATTTCTCGAGGTTGATCGAGGGTTTGTCAGAGTCGATTGTTTCGCTTCGGGTATATGTCGAGGCGGCTATTGATTTTACCGATGAAGAAATTGATTTCCTCAGTGAAGGACGTATTGCTGAAAAGCTTTCAACAATAGCCGGCGAGTTGGAAACAATTATCGCTCAGGCCCACCAGGGCGCACTGCTTCGTGACGGCATGCAAGTCGTCATTGCTGGCCGGCCTAACGCGGGCAAATCCAGTCTGCTAAATGCGCTCTCAGGCAGTGACAAAGCTATTGTTACCGATATCGAAGGCACGACCAGGGACATTCTGAGCGAACAGATTAATCTGGATGGCATGCCGTTGCATATTACGGACACGGCCGGGTTACGCGACAGCGATGATATCGTTGAGCAAGAGGGGATCAAGCGAGCGCAACAGGCAATTGGGCAGGCCGACCAGGTATTACTGATGATCGACAGTCAGAATGATGCTCCCGATCCAGACAATCTGGATGCATTTCTGGATACACCATATTTCTCACAGATTCGAGACGTGATTAAACGGTCCGGTCTGACGCTCGTTTATAACAAAATCGACCTGTCAGATCAGTCACCCGGTATTGAAGTCATCTCCGAAACACCTCCCGTAACCGCAATTAGGCTCTCCGCCAAAACCGGCCCGGGGATGAATTTATTGAAAGACCATCTCAAAGCGTTGATGGGCTATCGTCCTGATGGTGAAAGCGGTTTTATCGCCCGGCGACGACACATTGATGCCCTCCAGAGAGCACAGCAGAGCCTGGCTCTGGCCATACACCAACTGGCAGAACACAATGCCGCAGAACTGGTTGCTGAAGACCTGAGATTAACTCACAGACACCTGGGTGAAATCACCGGTGAATTCACTGCCGATGACCTGCTAGGCAGGATATTTTCAAGTTTTTGCATCGGAAAATAACTGTCCACTCCTTATACATACTTATACCACTTTTCCCACAAGAAATTATTCGCTCAGTTTTGACGCGTATTACCTGTGCATAAGCCAGACATAACTGTGCATAACTCTGTGATCAGATTGAGGGCGTTTTTAAGCCTGTGTATAAATCGCTGTTCTATACACAGCAAAGTCCCTGCTTGAACCCAAGTTGAACATAACTTACGAACCGATTTATACCGAATGCATCTTATTGTTTTAAATAGATAATATTGCGTTGTTAACAGAAAACAGTTTTACCATTAACATTAACAATATCTATCTTTATATATATTTAATTAAATAACTTATGTTAATCAGTTAATAAAAACCGCTTTACAAAAGTTGTGGATTATTTTTCACATCAGGCCTTTAAATTTTGTCGTTAAGGCTTATACTTAGCGGCCCATTTCCACTAAATTGCGTTCACTATCATGGATTTTGCCAAGATCTACGATGTCATCGTGGTAGGCGGCGGTCACGCCGGTACCGAAGCAGCCCTCGCTGCCGCCAGAATGGGGGTAAAAACCCTGTTGCTGACGCATAACATCGAAACGCTGGGACAAATGTCCTGTAATCCGGCAATCGGCGGCATTGGCAAGAGCCACCTGGTGCGGGAAATTGATGCGTTGGGCGGTGCCATGGCCCGGGCAACCGATAGAGCGGGCATTCAGTTTCGCATTCTGAACAGCAGCAAAGGCCCGGCAGTCCGGGCAACCCGTGCCCAGGCAGACCGTACGTTGTACAAAGCCGCCATTCGCGAGATGCTGGAAAAGCAGGAAAACCTTGAGATTTTTCAACAAGCTGTGGAAGACCTGGTGGTCGAAGGCGATCAGGTTACCGGCGTACAAACGCAAATGGGGCTGAATTTCTATGCTCGGCAGGTAGTGTTGACCACGGGCACTTTTCTTGGCGGTAAGATCCACATCGGCTTGCAGAACAGTGCAGGTGGCCGGGCAGGGGATCCGCCTGCCCAGCGGTTGGCTGATCGCTTACGGGAATTACCTTTCAATGTGGGTCGTCTGAAAACCGGCACACCTCCGCGCATCGATGCCAGAAGTGTGGATTTTTCTGTCATGACTGCCCAGCCCGGCGATACCCCCTTGCCGGTGATGTCATTCATGGGATCGGTCAGTGACCACCCTGAACAGATTGACTGTTACATCACGTCCACCAACGAAAAATGTCATGACATCATCCGCGCTGGACTGGATCGCTCGCCGATGTATTCTGGCGTCATTGAAGGGCTGGGTCCTCGCTATTGTCCTTCCATTGAAGACAAAGTCATGCGTTTTGCTGACAAGAACTCGCATCAGATTTTTGTTGAGCCCGAAGGGCTGAATACCAACGAGTTATACCCCAACGGCATTTCGACCAGCCTGCCTTTCGATGTGCAGCTGGCCATGATCCGGCAAATCCGTGGCTTTGAAAATGCACACATTACGCGGCCCGGGTACGCTATTGAGTATGACTTCTTTGATCCCAGAGAGTTGAAATACTCGTTGGAAACCAAGTTTGTTAATGGTCTGTATTTTGCCGGCCAGATCAATGGCACAACCGGATACGAAGAAGCCGGAGCGCAAGGGCTGCTGGCTGGCATCAATGCCGCGCGCGCAGCCAAGGAGCAGGAAAGCTGGTGTCCGCGCCGGGATCAGGCCTATATCGGCGTATTGGTGGATGATTTGATCAGTATGGGCACCAATGAACCTTATCGTATGTTCACCAGCCGGGCTGAATATCGCTTGTTGTTACGTGAAGATAACGCTGATTTGCGATTAACCGAAGCCGGCCGTGAAATGGGTTTGATTGATGATCAGCGATGGGCAGCATTTTCTGCCAAGCAATCCGGTATTGCAGAGAATCTGACTCACATGCGTCGCACCTGGGTGCAGCCAGGTACAAAAAAGGCTGAGGCCATCAATCCTCTGCTGGAAAAAAACATTAGCCGGGAATATTCTCTTGCCGATCTGCTGGCAAGACCTGAAGTCAGCTATAAAGCATTGCAAACACAGCTGGCAGATAGTGAGATTGCATTGCCTGAAGTTGACAGCCAGGTGTCAGAACAACTGGAAATACAGATCAAGTACCAGGGCTATATTGATCGTCAGGCGGAAGATATTGCCAAGCTCAAACGCCAGGAAAATACGCCACTGCCGAGTGATTTTGATTATCAGCGCATGGAAGGCTTGTCTAACGAGTTAAAACAGAAACTCGGTGAAGCAAAACCGGAATCTATCGCCCGCGCCTCGCGGATCCCCGGTATGACACCAGCTGCTGTGTCTTTGTTGCTGATCCACCTGAAAAAACACAATGCAGTCAGAGGCCAGCGCAGTGCCTGAGGCTCCAAGTAAAGCCATGCGCAAACTGCTGGAATCCGGGGCTAAAACACTTGAATTAGATTTATCTGCTGTAACACAGGATACACTGCTGCGTTATATTGGATTGTTGGACAAGTGGAATAAAGCCTATAATTTATCGGCTATCAGAGACCCGTACACAATGGTTTCCAGGCATTTGCTGGATAGCTTGAGTGTACTTCCGCGCATGTCTGAATTAATGGCAGGCATAGTCGGACTGCAGATAATGGATGTTGGTACAGGTGCAGGGTTGCCCGGGATTCCTTTGGCGATTTGTTTGCCAGATCAACATTTTACCTTACTGGATAGTAACGGAAAAAAGACACGATTTGTCCTGCAGACGGCCCATGAGCTGGGTTTGAAAAACGTTCAGGTCGTTCAGGATCGCATTGAAGGCTTTTCGTCTGCCGCTGAGCCAGATATTATTCTCAGCAGGGCATTTGCCTCATTGCGTGACTTTGCCTCAGGTTGTGAAAATCTGGCCAGCACAAATACGCACCTGTTTGCCATGAAAGGCGAATATCCACAGCAGGAAATAGACGATTTGCCAGCGCATTGGCAGGTTGTGCAATGCGAGCCGTTGCTCGTGCCCGGATGCGAAGGTGAGCGTCATCTGGTAGTTATGAAAAAATAAATAAAGCACTCAAGCTCTTAAGCAACAGGCAAAAGGCGGACGCTCAAGTGACCAGGATTCTTGCAGTAGCCAATCAGAAAGGCGGCGTAGGGAAAACAACGACATCAGTCAATCTTGCAGCTTCACTTCAGGCCACAAGACGGCGGGTATTGCTGGTAGATCTCGATCCCCAGGGAAATGCCACAATGGGAAGTGGCATCGACAAAACCGAGTGTGAAACATCGGTATACGATGTGCTGGTAGGAGAGGCGACCTTTGACGAAGCAGTTGTCAGAGCACCGGAAGCCGATTTTGATATTCTGCCGGCAAATGGGGATCTTGTAGCGGCTGAAATTGAGTTGCTGGAAGTCGCCAACCGTGAAAGTCGCCTCAGGGATATTTTGGGTGCCGTTTCAGACCGGTATGAATTTATTGTTATCGATTGTCCCCCTTCACTGAATATGCTGACATTGAATGCGCTGGTTGCTGCGCAAGGTGTCATTATTCCTATGCAGTGTGAATACTATGCACTGGAAGGTTTGTCAGATCTTGTTAATACCATTTCAGCGGTAAGTGAAACCCATAACCCGTCATTAAGAATTGAGGGGATTTTGCGGACCATGTACGATCCGCGCAACAAATTGACCACAGAGGTTTCCGGTCAGTTGTTTAATCATTTTGGTGACCGAGTCTATCGGACTGTTGTACCGCGTAATATACGTCTTGCGGAGGCACCCAGTTATGGTTTGCCGGTATTACAATACGATCGACAGTCACGAGGTGCGATTGCCTATCTGGCGCTGGCAGGTGAAATGCTTCGTCGCCAGGAACAAATCAGTGCCTGAGTCAATAATTATTAGTTGAGTGATAAATGAAGCGATTGATACATCGCTGCCAAGAATTCAAGGATCTCAGTAAAGGGTAAACCATGTCAGGCAGGAAGAAACTAGGCCGTGGACTCGATAAGCTACTGCAACGTGACGCGCAAGCGTTAACTGAAGCGCAACCTGTAGGAGATGCTGCGAGCGCCATTCAGCCTGTAACTGACAGTCATGAGCTGAAAGATCAGACATTACGCCATATTCCGATTGATCTGATACAGCGAGGCAAATATCAGCCGCGCACAGACATGCACCAGGAAGCGTTGCAGGAACTGGCAGAATCAATCAAAGCGCAAGGTGTTATGCAACCCATTGTGGTTCGACCTGTCTCTGATGAGCGTTTTGAAATCATTGCTGGTGAGCGTCGCTGGCGTGCCAGCCAGTTAGCCGGGCTGGACAAGATTCCGGCAGTGATCAGGCTGGTGCCGGATGAGTCAGCGATTGCCATGGCGCTGATTGAGAATATTCAGCGTGAGAATCTTAACCCGATTGAGGAAGCGACTGCACTTAAGCGATTGCAGGATGAATTTGAACTGACCCAGCAGGAAGTGGCTGATGCAGTGGGTAAGTCACGCAGTACAGTTACCAATTTGTTGCGATTGATGGGGCTGACGCCGGAAGTCCGCGTCATGCTTGAGCATGGTGACCTGGAAATGGGGCATGCCAGGGCATTATTGACCCTGGAAAGTGAGCAGCAAGGTGAGGCGGCAAAGACAGTTTCAGGTAAAGGGTTATCCGTTCGCCAGACAGAAGAGCTGGTCAGGAAAATTCTTGCCGGACCCAAACCAAAAAAATCGTCCGACGTTGATGTCGACCCCGATATTCGTCGGCTGGAAGAAACATTATCGGAAAAGTTGGGTAGCCGTGTTCAGATTCAGCATGGCAGCAAAGGTTCTGGAAAGGTAACGTTAAAGTATAATAACCTCGATGAACTGGACGGTATTCTTGCCCATATAAAGTAAAACTGTGGTAATCCTCAGTTGATCCGGGAGCATAAAATCCCTATAATGCGGCGCTCTAGGGTAGGGACGCCAGAACAAAAAGAGAGCTTTTGACGATCAGTGACTATCAGATCAACAATTAAAGCTCCTCCCATATATAAAGTAGCAGTCTGTCAGGCTGTTATCGCACTGCTGATATCAGTATCAGCGTGGGTAATAGATGGCAGGGTCAGTGCTTATTCTCTACTGATCGGAAGTTTAATTTCCGTTATACCGGGAATCTGGTTTGCCAGTCGGGTATTCAAATACCGCGGCGCACGGTCGGCCAGCCTGATAGCGCGGGAAGCTAAACGGGGAGAGGCCGGAAAAATAGCGCTATGCGCTGTCGGTTTCGCATTAAGCTTTATATACGTTAAACCATTGAATGTTGTAGCGTTGTTTTCAGGATTTGTACTGATTCACCTGGTAGGTTTGGTGAGTTTTGCGCTCTTCAACAGCCGGCGTTCAGACAAATCGTAAATTAGACAAACTAAATAGTATAAGCACTCATGGCAGAATCACACGCAGCAGAAGGCTTTAGCCTGGCCGAGTACGAAAGTGGCACAGAATACATTGCTCACCACCTTGGGTTTCTGAGATTCGGAAAATTGCCTGATGGCAGTTGGGGTTTCGCTCACAGCACAGCAGAAGCTGATGCCATGGGTTTTTGGGCTATTAATGTTGACTCCATGATCATGTCAATTTCGTTGGCTGTGATTTTTATGGGGCTTTTTTACTCTATCGCCAAGAAGATGACCTCAGGTGTGCCTGGCGGTTTGCAAAACGGCCTGGAGTTTCTGGTCGATATGGTGCAGGACACCATCAAAAACACCTTCTTTGCCAAAAATAATCTGATTGGCCCGCTTTCCCTGACTATTTTTTGCTGGATCTTCATGATGAACCTCATGGATCTGGTGCCTGTTGACTGGATTCCTCTCTTTGCTCAGGTCGTTGCACAAGACAGTCATCTGTACTTCAAGGCAGTACCAACAACAGATATCAATATCACAGCCGGCTTTGCCATCAGTGTGTTTGTTCTGGTTATTTTCTATAGTGTCAAGATTAAAGGAATGGGTGGATTCCTTGGCGAATTCGCTTTCCACCCATTCGGCAAATGGGCGTTACCACTTAACCTGGTAATGGAACTGCCCAGCTTCTTTGCCAAGCCCGTCTCCCTGGCCTTGCGACTGTACGGAAACATGTTTGCCGGTGAGATGATCTTCCTGGTAATTGCACTGGTTGGCTGGTTCCAGTTGCCGCTGCACTTTGCCTGGGCCGTGTTCCACATCCTGATCATTACGCTGCAGGCGTACCTGTTCATGATGTTGACGGTGGTGTACCTGAATCAGGCACACACCAAACCAGAGGCACACTGATCAAAATCGTTTGTCCGAACCTTTTGTTATAAACCCTTTGTTAAAACTTGGAGAAAAAAATGGAAACTATTCAGGCATTTTCTGCTATCGCTATCGCCCTGATCTTCGGTCTGTGTGGTGCGGGTACTGCGATTGCATTCGGTAATCTGGGTGGCAAGTTGATCGAAAGCTCAGCACGTCAGCCTGAACTGGCCCCTAAACTGCAGGTTCAATTCTTCCTGGTAGCTGGTTTTGTGGACGTAATCTCCATCATTGGTGTGGGTGTATCGTTCCTGGTCATGTTCGCCAATCCTTTCGTCGGTTAATCGAATTAGCTTGAATCTTGTTTCAAGCCAGGCGAAAACTAACGCAGAGGTGAACCCATGAATCTTAATGCAACCATTCTCGGCCAATCGATCGCATTCGCCGTCTTTGTCTGGTTCTGTCTGAAGTATGTCTGGCCACCTGTGATTCAGGCGCTGACAGAGCGCCAGAAAAAGATCGCAGAAGGTCTTGAGGCTGCAGAACGTGCACAGCGTGATCTGAGTCTGGCACAGAACAAGGCGGCTGACGACTTGAAAGAAGCGAAAGTCAAAAGCGCTGAAATTATCGATATGGCCAACAAACGTGCCAATCAGATTGTTGAAGACGCCAAAGACAAAGCGCGTGAAGAAGGTCAGCGTCTGATTGCCAGTGCCAAGTCCGAAATCGAAATGGAAGTTCAGCGCGCCAAGGAAGAATTGCGTGCACAAGTGGCAGCCATTGCCGTAGCCGGAGCCGAGAAGATTCTCGAAAATTCCGTGGACCAGGCTGCTAACGAAGAGCTGGTTAAAAAACTCGCTTCTGAGTTATAGGCGAATAAACGATGGCAGAGTCAATTACATTAGCCCGCCCTTACGCGAAAGCGGCTTTTGAAGTCGCAGTCGCTGATAAGACCCTGACAGAATGGTCAGACATGCTGGGTACACTGGCGTCCGTTTCTCTGGACAAGAAAGTCAGTGGCTTGCTGTCTAACCCGTCGTTAACTGCAGACAAACAGGCAGCTGCATTGCTGGAGTTGTGTGGAGACGAAGTCTCCGATAAAGGTCAGCAGTTTGTCCGCCTGTTGGCGGAAAACAGACGTCTGGGTCTGCTTCCTCAAATCAGTGGATTGTTTGATTCACTGAAAGCCGCTCAGGAGAAGAGTGTAGATGTAGAAATGTCTACCGCTTTCCCGTTGAGTGATGCCGTTGTCGAGCAACTTAGCGCAGCCCTGCAAAAACGCCTTGAGCGCCAGGTCAAGCTGAACACGACAGTTGACGAGAAGCTGATCGGGGGTGTTGTCATTCGAGCAGGTGATACTGTCATCGACAATTCTGTTCGAGGAAAACTGAACAAATTAGCCGAATCATTGAGTTCCTAGTACAACTGGGAATGAGGGAAAAAGCATGCAACAACTGAATCCGTCAGAAATCAGTGAAATTATAAAACAGAGAATCAATAACCTGGACGTCTCTGTACAGGCCCAGAACGAAGGTACGATTGTCAGTGTTTCTGACGGTATCGTGCGTATTCACGGCCTTGAAGACGTGATGTACGGTGAGATGATCGAATTTGATGGTGGTCTGTTCGGTATGGCACTTAACCTGGAGCGTGACTCCGTTGGTGCTGTTGTACTGGGTGACTACGAAGGCCTGCAAGAAGGCCAGTCCTGTCGTTGTACAGGCCGCATCCTTGAAGTGCCCGTTGGTCCTGAGCTTGAGGGTCGCGTTGTCGACGCCCTGGGTAACCCGATTGACGGTAAAGGCGCGATCGATGCAAAACTGACCTCACCTGTTGAGAAAGTGGCTCCGGGTGTAATTGCACGTCAGTCAGTTGACCAACCGGTACAAACTGGTTTGAAAGCAATTGACTCCATGGTGCCAATTGGTCGCGGACAACGTGAGTTGATCATTGGTGACCGCCAGGTTGGTAAAACTGCCGTTGCTATTGACGCCATCATCAACCAGAAAGGCAAAAACGTAAAATGTGTTTACGTTGCTATTGGTCAGAAACAATCTTCGATTGCTAACGTTGTGCACAAGCTCGAAGAGCACGGCGCAATGGAATACACCACAGTTGTTGCAGCTTCAGCATCTGATCCTGCTTCCATGCAATACCTGGCACCTTACGCCGGCTGTTCCATGGGTGAGTACTACCGTGACCGTGGTGAAGACGCACTGATCATTTATGATGACCTGACTAAACAAGCCTGGGCTTATCGTCAGATCTCTTTGTTGTTGCGTCGTCCACCGGGTCGTGAAGCCTATCCTGGTGACGTATTCTACTTGCACTCACGCCTGCTGGAGCGTGCATCACGCGTGAACGCTGAGTACGTAGAACAGTTCACTAACGGTGAAGTAAAAGGCCAGACTGGTTCTTTGACTGCACTGCCAATCATTGAGACACAGGCCGGTGACGTATCAGCATTCGTACCGACTAACGTGATCTCGATTACAGACGGTCAGATCTTCCTGGAAACGGACCTGTTTAACGCCGGTATCCGACCAGCGATTAACGCGGGTCTGTCAGTATCACGTGTTGGTGGCTCAGCCCAGACAAAGATCATTAAAAAGCTCGGTGGTGGTATCCGTATCGCTCTGGCGCAATATCGTGAACTGGCGGCATTCGCTCAGTTTGCATCCGATCTTGATGATGCAACACGAGAGCAGCTCGAGCACGGTCAACGTGTTACTGAGCTGATGAAGCAAGGCCAATACGCACCTCTGTCAGTTGCAGAGATGGGTCTGGTTCTGTACGCGGCTAACGAAGGATTCCTGAAAGACGTAGAACTGAACAAGGTTGTAGCATTTGAGCAAGCTTTGTTGTCCTACGCTCGCAGTGAAAATGCCGCGCTTCTGGAAGAAATCAATGCTAACCCTGGCTTCGACGATGAAGTTGCTGGCAAGCTGAAAGCATTGATCGAGAAGTTTAAAGCAACTCAGACCTGGTAATAACTGGTAGGCGGTGAATTATGGCTGGTGGTAAAGAGATTCGAGGCAAGATCTCCAGCATCAAAAATACGCAAAAGATTACCAGCGCCATGGAAATGGTGGCTGCATCCAAAATGCGTCGTGCTCAGGATCGTATGGCACTGGGGAAACCCTATGCATCGCATATCCGCAAAGTGATCGGGCATGTTGCCAATGCGAATCCGGAATATCGTCACGTCTATTTCACCACACGTGACGTCAAGCGAGTGGGCTTTATTGTTGTATCAAGTGACCGCGGGCTATGCGGTGGCCTGAACATCAATGCATTCAAGTCGACTGTTAAAGCAGCAGGTGAGTGGAAAGCCCAGGGCGCAGAAATTGAATTCTGCGCAGTCGGGGCTAAAGCGACAGCATTCTTCAACAGTTACGGTGGCAATGTCACCGCTTCTGTTCGTGGATTGGGTGATGCACCAGAACTCAACGAGATCATCGGTGCGACCAAGGTCATGCTGGATAAGTTTGAATCAGGTGAAATCGATCGTTTATTCCTGGTTAGCAATGAGTTCATTAATACGATGACTCAAACACCAGTCATTGATCAGCTGTTGCCATTACAGCCGACTGATTCGGATGACCTTAAGCACCATTGGGATTATATCTATGAGCCCAGTGCTGAAGGTTTGCTTAATGGCCTGCTGACACGATATCTGGAAACGCAGGTTTATCAGGCTGTTGTCGAAAATATAGCCTGTGAGCAAGCCGCGCGAATGATGGCAATGAAGAGCGCTACAGATAATGCGGGTGACCTGATTGAAGAACTGGGTCTGGCATACAACAAGGCGCGTCAGGCAGCGATTACACAAGAGCTGTCCGAAATTGTCAGCGGTGCATCTGCGGTTTAAGTCGCTGGGCGGAACTAATTTTAACAGATTGAAGATCACGAAAATTTAAGAGGAACCGGACATGAGTAGCGGTCGTATCGTACAAATTATCGGTGCAGTTATCGACGTACAATTCCCGCGGGAAAATGTACCTCGTGTTTATGACGCACTTTCCGTCGAAGGCGGCAAAATCACACTTGAAGTGCAGCAGCAACTGGGTGACGGCATCGTACGTACCATCGCAATGGGTAGTACTGAAGGTCTTCGTCGTGGCCTGGAAGTCGCTAACACCAAAGCACCTGTATCCGTCCCTGTCGGTAAAGAAACCCTGGGTCGAATCATGGACGTTCTGGGTAACCCGATTGATGAACGCGGTGACATTGGCGAGCAAGAGCGTATGCCTATTCACCGTAAAGCGCCGGCCTACGATGAGCTGGCTGCTTCCAATGAACTGCTGGAAACAGGCATCAAGGTAATCGACCTGATCTGCCCGTTCGCTAAAGGTGGTAAAGTCGGTCTGTTCGGTGGTGCCGGTGTTGGTAAAACCGTAAACATGATGGAGCTGATCAACAACATTGCGAAAGCACACTCCGGTTTGTCTGTATTCGCAGGTGTGGGTGAGCGTACTCGTGAAGGTAACGATTTCTATCACGAAATGCAGGAATCCAAGGTTATCGATCTGGATAACCAGGAAAACTCCAAGGTAGCAATGGTTTACGGTCAGATGAATGAGCCACCCGGTAACCGTCTGCGGGTTGCTTTGACCGGTTTGACCATGGCCGAGAAATTCCGTGATGAAGGTCGTGACGTACTGTTCTTCGTCGACAACATCTACCGCTATACACTGGCGGGTACGGAAGTATCAGCACTGCTGGGTCGTATGCCTTCAGCAGTAGGTTACCAGCCAACACTGGCTGAAGAGATGGGTGTACTGCAAGAGCGTATTACCTCTACCAAGACAGGCTCTATTACATCGATCCAGGCGGTATACGTACCTGCGGATGACTTGACTGACCCGTCTCCGGCAACCACATTTGCTCACTTGGACGCGACTGTTGTACTGTCACGTTCGATTGCTGAGCTGGGTATTTACCCGGCCATTGACCCGCTGGATTCCACATCTCGTCAGCTGGATCCACTGGTTATCGGTAACGAGCACTACGAAGTGGCCCGTGGCGTACAGACAGTTCTGCAACGCTACAAAGAGTTGAAAGACATTATCGCAATTCTGGGTATGGACGAGCTGTCTGAAGAAGACAAGCAAATCGTTGCCCGTGCACGTAAGATCCAGCGATTCCTGTCCCAGCCATTCTTTGTGGCAGAGATCTTTACTAACACGCCCGGAAAATACGTATCACTGAAAGATACGATTGCTGGCTTCAAAGGCATTCTGGCCGGTGATTACGATCACATTCCAGAGCAGGCTTTCAACATGGTCGGCACCATTGAAGAAGCCGTGGAAAAAGCAGAAAAGCTGAAGGGCTAATTCCACCGGTGACTGGGGCGGCCAATATAATGGCCGCTTAATGGAGAAACGAAACTATGGCGATGACAATGCATTGTGACATCGTAAGCGCAGAGAAGCAGATCTTCGAGGGCCGTGTAGAGATGGTAGTCGCTACTGGCGTACAAGGTGATCTGGGTGTAGCGCCTGGTCATGCTCCGTTACTGACGGAACTGATCCCTGGCCCTGTCCGCTGCGTTCTGGATGATGGTCAGGAAGAAGTGTATTACGTATCCGGTGGCTATCTCGAAGTCCAGTCCGGCATCGTAACAGTCCTGGCGGATACGGCGATTCGTGCTGCCGATGTTGATGAAGCCGCAGCACAAAAAGCAATTGAAGACGTACAAAAAGCGATTGCAAATAAAGACTCAGAGTTTGAGTACTCGCGTGCAGCGGCTCAGCTGTCTGAAGCGGTCGCTCAGCTTCGTGCACTGAAACAACTGAAAAGATAAGCTGTGGCTATACATTCGGGGGCTTTCACTTTCGGATGAAACACGGTAAAAAGGGTAGCCAATCGCTACCCTTTTTTTATGGATAAAAACATGTCTTTAGAAGTAATCATTCTGGCTGCAGGCAAAGGAACACGGATGTACTCCGATTTGCCAAAAGTTCTTCACCCCTTGGCAGGGCAGGCAATGCTGACTCGTGTTATCGAGGCAGCAGAAGCAACAGGGGCAGATAAAATTCATGTAGTGACAGGTTTCCAATCTGAAATGGTGAGAAATCATTATCAGGATAGCCCCTATAACGATCGTATTCACTGGGTAGAGCAGACTGAGCAGTTAGGAACGGGTCATGCCGTCAGTCAGGCCTTACCGGCAGTAGATCCGGATAATCAGGTACTGGTGTTATACGGTGATGTTCCTTTGCTGGAGGCTGAAACGTTAACAAAGCTGGTGGCGGCCTGTGGAGATTCAGGCATCGCTGTATTAACACTGGATACTGCTAATCCAGCAGGACTAGGTCGAATTGTAAGAAACAACAAAGGCGATATTACTGAAATCGTCGAAGAAAAAGATGCAAACATTGAACAAAAAGCTATCACTGAAATAAACACAGGTATTATGGCTTTTAGTGCAGCAAAGCTGAAAGCATGGTTAGAAAAAACCAATACAAATAATGCGCAAGGTGAATATTACCTGACTGACACAGTCGCTATGGCGTGTGCAGATGGGCTTAAGGTGAGCAGTTTAACGACAGAAGATGAAGACAGTGTTCAGGGCGTGAATAACCGGCTGCAGTTAGCTGAACTGGAAAGGCGATTGCAGCGCAAGCAAGCAGAGCAGATTGCCAGCAATGGAACGACTGTACTGAATCTGGACCGGGTTGAAATCAGGGGTCATACGACCTTTGGCAAAGATGTAGTCATTGATATCAATGTCATACTGGAAGGTGATAATCATATTGGTGACCGGGTCCGAATCGGACCAAATACAGTTATCAAGAACTCGCGTATTGGTAGTGATACTTGTATTGAGGCATTCAGCCACCTTGAGGACTGTGAAATACAGTTAGCCTGTCAAATTGGTCCATACGCCCGGCTAAGGCCGGGTACTGTGCTGTGTGATAAAGCAAAAATTGGTAATTTTGTTGAAACAAAAAAAACTGTTATCGGCAAAGGCAGCAAAGTGAATCATCTAAGTTACATAGGCGATGCCCAGGTAGATGAAGCGGCTAATGTAGGTGCGGGTACCATCACCTGTAACTACGATGGTGTTAATAAATATAAGACTCACATTAAGAGTAATGCTTTTATCGGTAGCAATACTGCGCTTGTTGCTCCTGTAACTGTGGGCATGGGTGCTACAACAGGTGCAGGATCAGTAATAACGAGTGATATACCTGACGGACAATTAGCCATCGGCCGGGGTAAGCAGAGAAATATTCCTAACTGGAAACGCCCGACAAAGAAAACGGATTAAAGGACTGGATACTCATGTGTGGAATTGTAGGGGCAGTAGCTCAGCGTAATGTAACAGGCATTCTGGTTGAAGGACTAAAGCGACTTGAGTATCGAGGATATGATTCAGCCGGTGTGGCAGTGCTTGAGACAGAAAATAATCATCTGAAATGCCTTAAATCAGTTGGAAAGGTTAACCAGCTGGCTGAAAAAGTTGCTCAGAATGATATTGACGGGCAAACCGGAATTGCTCATACCCGATGGGCAACACATGGTGTACCCAGTGAGGATAACGCTCATCCTCATGTATCTGGCGACAGGTTTGCACTGGTTCATAATGGCATTATTGAAAATTACTCCGCGTTAAGGAAAAGTCTGCAACAGGATGGATATCAGTTTATTTCTGAAACTGATACAGAGGTCGTTGTACATCTTATACACAAACTATGCACTAAAAATGGATTGTCTTTATTAGAAGCTGTAAAAACCATGGTAAAAGATTTACATGGCGCTTACGGTTTATGCGTTATCGATAAAGAACAACCTGATCGCCTTATTGTTGCCAGAAGCGGTAGCCCATTAGTGATAGGCGTTGGCATAGGTGAAAACTTTGTAGCATCTGATCCGCTTGCTCTGGGGCAAGTTACAGATCAATACATTTACCTTGAAGAAGGTGATATTGCAGAAGTTACAAAAGACAATATTGATATCTTTGCTAACGGTGAAATTGTTAACCGGGAAGTGACAAGAATTCGTGGTGAAATTGATGATGTGACTAAAGGTGACTATGGTCACTTTATGCTCAAAGAAATATATGAGCAAAGCAGGGTGATTCAAAATACCTTGAATGGCAGAATCAGTGCCGAACATGTTCTTGAAGAATCCTTCGGGGTTAAGGCAAAAGCGATATTTGATCAGATAACGTCTGTACAAATAGTCGCGTGTGGTACCAGTCATCATGCAGGCTTGATAACCAAGTATTGGTTGGAAAGCATAGCTGGTATTCCCTGTCACGTAGATATTGCCAGTGACTACAGGTATCGAAGAATAATAGTTCAACCAGGCACTTTATTTGTTACTATTTCTCAGTCAGGAGAAACAGCAGATACATTGGCTGCGTTAAGGTATGCAAATGAACTGTCGTATGTAGCCAGTATGGCAATCTGCAACGTTGCTACCAGCTCCCTGGTTCGGGAATCAGATTTTTCCTTGTTAACAATGGCCGGGCGTGAAATTGGTGTCGCTTCTACCAAAGCGTTTACAACGCAACTGGTTGCATTACTGCTAATGACACTTGTACTTGGTAGAAGACATGGCCTGACAGAAGAGAAAGAATCAGGGTATGTGCATGACCTGCATAAATTGCCAGCCCTGGTAACAGATGTGTTAAAGCAGGATACAGCAATCCAGCAGCTTTCCATTCAATTTGCTGACAAACACCATGCATTGTTCCTGGGAAGAGGACCGCAATATCCGGTAGCGAAAGAGGGCGCTCTAAAACTTAAGGAAATCTCCTATATCCACGCTGAAGCTTATCCGGCCGGAGAGCTGAAACATGGACCCCTGGCACTGGTCGATGACAGAATGCCAGTGGTGGCTGTTGCACCTAATGATGAACTTCTGGGTAAATTAAAAGGGAACCTGGCTGAAGTCAGCGCACGGGGTGGTAAGCTGTTTGTGTTTGCAGACGAAAGTGCAGGCTTTGATGATGAAGAAGAATATCAATTGATCAAACTGCCAGCTGTACCTGAAGTGCTGGCCCCAATACTTTATACCATTCCACTTCAGCTTCTTTCCTATCATGTAGCGATACTTAAAGGCACCGACGTGGATCATCCCAGGAACCTGGCGAAGTCGGTTACGGTAGAGTAAGTATAAAGGTTGGCGTTATGACATTTCGTGCTGCGATAGATTCGCTGGATATTGGCAAGGGTTATTTATTGCCTGAGACCTGGCGCCAGGGGCGTACGGCATATGGTGGATTGACTGCAGCTTTGACACTCGCTGCAGCTCATCAATCGGAGTCAGCGCAACTGCCTCCGTTAAGATCTGCACAAGTGTCGTTTATAGCGCCGGCCATAGAAGTAATGACTTTTCAGCCAGTAGAGTTAAGAAAGGGCAAGTCTGTTGTTACCATGAATGTGGATTGTTTCAGCGGCGATACCCTGGCCGCGCGTTCATCTTTTGTTTTTGCCAGAGATAGAGATAGCCAGATACACCATGCCTTCCATCACCAGCCTGATGTCAAATCTCCGACTGAATGTCCTGCTATACCAGAACAAGGGCAAAAACTTATGCCGGATTTTGCTCGCCATTTCGACATTCGCCCTGCAGGTGGATCATTACCTCTGTCCGGTGCGGTAAATCCGGAGTTACTAGCCTGGGCAAGGCACCGGGATGCTGATCAGGTTCATCCCGAAGTCGCGTTGCTCGGGCTGGCGGACTGTTTGCCGCCAGCTGCTTTTACAGCCTATACCACGCCGGCACCTATCAGTTCGGTTAACTGGTCATTGGATTTTATTGCACCAGTCAGTGCCAATGGCTGGTTTTTGCTGCGCTCATTCAGTCGTCAGGCAGGCAATGGCTATTCCAGCCAGGAAATGGAGATCTGGGATGAATCAGGCAACCTGGTATCGATAGGGCGCCAGTTAGTCGCGATATTTTAAAAGTCTGAACCGCCAGGTTTCTGGGTGCGCAAGGATTTCAGGCTCTTGTTCATTCGTTTCAGGTAATCCTTCAGTTGATCCTTACGCAGGCGGGCTACCCCCATAGCCAGCACATCAATGACCAGCAGGTGGGCAATTCGCGATGACACTGGCGTAAATACCTGCAGGTCTTCTTCCATATTGACATCGATCTGGATGCTGCACAGCTTGCTGAGTGGCGTGTCCTGTGGTGCCAGGCCAATAACGGTTGCACCTGCCTCCAGAGCTAACTCTACGCTTTGAATCAGAGCTTTGGTGCGACCTGACTGAGAAATGGCAACCAGGACATCCTGAGGGCTGAGGGAAATAGCTGACATGTGCTGAATGTGCGGATCAGTATAAGCAGCACTGGATAACTGCAGCCGGAAAAACTTGTGCTGAGCATCCGAGGCGACGGAACCAGAGGCACCAAACCCGTAAAATTCGACCCGTTTTGCCTGGTTGATGGCGACAATCGCCTGTTCCAGCGCCCGGGGATCCAGCTCATCACGAACAGTGATCAGTGAGCCTATCGTAGAATCGAACACTTTATGGCAGACATCAGCTATTGTATCGGCGTCATCAACAGAAAACTGTGAATAGCTGCTGCTGGCACCGAGGTGCTGGGCTAGTTGCAACTTGAAAGACTGAAATCCATCAAAACCAAGTGCACGACAAAACCGAACCACCGTGGGCTCACTAACCTGAGCCTGTGTCGCGACATCGACGATTCGCATGGTTAATACACCGGCGACATTTTCTATGACAAAGTCAGCAACTTTGCGTTCAGATTTCCGAAGGCTGTCTTTTTGATCCCGGATTCGACTAATCAGATTTTGCGCATCCACTTCACACTTCCTGTTACACTGCAAAGTGCAATATATCAGGAAGGCAGGATCAGACGCCATCCCCCGTTTCAGTAATCCAGACTATTAGAGGTTCCCCAGGTAGTCAGATGCCCATCGTAGAGGAAGTAAATGCCATCTCGGAAATTCCGGAGGCACTTTGGCAAACGTTAGCACCAACGCCATATCCGTTTTTACAGCGCGGTTTTTTACAGGCACTTGAAGACAGTCACTCTGTTTCTGCCAGTACCGGGTGGAAACCCCGGCACTTGCTGGTTAAAGATGGAGCTACGCTGCTGGCGTTTTTACCGATGTATGAGAAGTCCCATTCTTACGGTGAATATGTGTTTGACTGGGCCTGGGCGGATGCATACCAGCGACACGGATTTCCTTATTACCCTAAGCTGGTGACAGCGATTCCCTTTACGCCGGTTGCCGGACCCAGGTGGCTTCTTCAACCCGGTGTAGACCCAAAAGAAATATTGACGCTACTGCTGAACAAGATTTCAGAAATATCAGATGCTGAAAGAATCAGTGGCTGGCATGTTCTTTTTCCGGATGACAGCGTAGTTTCTGCCCTCAGCAAGCAACCCCTTATTGAAAGAAATGCCTGTCAGTATCGTTGGCATAACGCTGGCTACAACTCATTCGATGACTTCCTGGCTGTACTAAGTTCAAGGAAAAGGAAGAACCTGCGCAAAGAGCGGCGGGATGTGCAAGCACAGGGTTTTACGTTCCACACAGTAGCAGGCAAGGATATGACGCCAGAATTATGGCAGCACTTTTACCGCTTCTATCAATCAACCTACATGATACGAGGTATGCAGGGGTATTTAACTCCATCATTTTTCACCTTGATACAGGAAGGCATTCCTGATTCATTTTTCCTTGTCTTTGCGGAACTGGATCAAACGCTGGTGGCAGGTGCTATTTTCTTTACAGGTGAAGATACGTTGTACGGCAGGTATTGGGGATGTGATGCGGACTATATGAACTTGCATTTTGAAACCTGTTATTACCAGGGTATCGATTATTGTATTAACAATAACATCACGGTATTTGATGCCGGCGCACAAGGTGAGCATAAATTAAAACGAGGTTTTTATCCGGTAATTACAAAATCATTTCACCAGATAGCTCACTCCGGTTTTGCAGAAGCCATCGCATCATTTTGTTATGAAGAAAAAGACCATGTTTCCACTTATGCACAGGAAGCAGAAACACTGTTGCCGTATAAGAAAGATCACTAAACGTTTTTGTCCAGATGGTAAAATTAAGAGCTAGCGGCGTTGACGACTCAGCCACTCACTGATGCTTTCAGTTGCATTGGCAGGTAATTCACGGAAGCGAAAAACCAGTTGTATAAATCCGGATTTCTCGTTCTTTTCTACAGCAGAAATTGCGTGTAGATAAGCTGGGATATCCTGTATTGCTAGCGCACTGCCTTGCGATAAAGATATTGTCAATGAAGCGCTTGAGAAAAGTTCGGGGATATAGTCTGATCGCTTGGTAATGAGCACCAAGTCCTGAAGAGTAATGGATTTGATCATGCATTTAACCGAGTGGTCAGAAATTTTTGCAATTGCTGTACCGGCAGCTTTGCTGCCTCGTTCGTTTGCAGTATTGGCGTTGCCGCTTAATAATGGGCTTGCGTCAGCTTGACCTGCTGACTGAGAAGAGCGTTTTCCGGACAGGATGTCGACAGAACTGAAAGGTCCGCCTGATCCTCTTGAAGACATCCCTGAGTCAGACTGACCAGCAGTCAGTTTGCCGGACTTTCTCAGTAACTTTGTAACCTTGTGCATCAGGTCTTCGGGCGAAAAGGGTTTGCCCAGGTAATCACTGACGCCAGCATCGACTGCTTTAACAATATGCGATTTATCACCCAGGCTGCTTACCATCAAAAAGGGTAGTTCTTTGTGCTCGCTTTCATTGCGAATCCAGCGAACCAGATCCTCCCCGCTCATGTGAGGCATTTCCCAATCACTGATAACCAGATCAAATGATTGCCGGCTGATCAGAGTTTGGGCACGCCTGCCATCTCCTGCCTCCATGATTTCACTTTGGGGCAGAAACTTGCGCAACGTTCGCTTGGTCAAGTCGCGAATAAAGCTGGCATCATCACATAGCAGGATACGAAGTTTCATAGTCGTCGGTTAAGCTTCTTTTCGTAAAAAAACTGGTGCGTCAGGAGACGATTCAGAAGCAGCATAGCGATAGCCCGCCACATCAAAGTCGATAATTTGGTCAGGGTTATCTACACGGTTCCGGATGACCCATGCTGCCATATAGCCTCTTGCTTTCTTGGCGAAGAAACTGATGATCTTGTATTTTCCGTTTTTATAATCTTTAAAAACGGGGGAAATGACCGGGTGCTTCAATGTCTTTTTATCGACCGCTTTAAAGTATTCATTAGACGCCAGGTTAATGACTGCGCTACTACGCTGGCTATCCAGCTCCTGATTAATGTGCTGGGCCAGGCGAGTGCCCCAGTATTCATAAAGCGAATTATTCGAACCATGCTTGAGGGCAGAACCCATTTCCAGGCGGTAGGGCTGAATTAAATCAAGCGGTCGCAATATCCCATACAGACCGGACAGGATACGAAGGTGTTTCTGGGCAAAGGTCAGGTCTTTACTGTCCAGAGAATAAGCCTCCAGTCCTTGATAGACATCACCGGTGAAAGCAAAGATAGCCTGTCGGGCATTGTCACTGGTGAACGGTAGTTGCCAGTTGAGGTTGCGCTGAAAATTCAGGTCGGCAAGTTTTTCACTGATATGCATCAGCGAAGAAAGCTGTTCCGGATTCAGTTTCCTCAATGTTGACATCAATGCCTTGGCGTCCTCGAGGAATTCGCCCTGGGTATGTTTTCGCACAGGCACAGGGGTTTCGTAATCCAGCGACTTGGCCGGAGAAATAAGCAATATCATGTAAAGCCTCTTGGAATATGCAATCAGTCAGCGCTGGCCAATGATTCCCACCAGTTCAGTGGTGAGCCATCCTCTGGGTCATAGACATTCCCATAGTACCAGATGCTGTCTGGAAACTGTTTCAGCACAGCATCCAGGGTATCTTCGATTCGGCGAAAACCAATGGAGACATGAATGGTATAAACCAGCACGCCTGGGCTGCTGACATCTAAACGGCCCTGAATCAATTCGATTTCAGGTGTCAGTAACTCATTGATTCGGGCTGTGTTATGCTTGCCAAATACACGAATGCTTAAATTACCGCCATGCGTGACAAGTTCGAAACCATTCGGTGTTTCCGCCGGAAAACGGATTAAGTCATCAGCGGCAAGCCCCGGCACAAACACCGGTGATTTGGTCAAGCGAAACTGCTGTTCACCCTGGGCGTCCGTTTGTACGTTGACTTTTTCCACGACGGCTTCGTCATTGCGGTTATAGCCGGCAATTAAAGGAATTTGTTGCGGTTCATCCATTTTTGCATCGCTGTATTCAATTTGTCGCTCTATTGTAACGCGTGAAAAGCTATGCTGGTACTGCTGGAAAAGATTGCCTCTGTTATGTCCCGAATCAAAAGCCTGATACAGCTCTGCTTTCTGCTTGCGCTGACTGGTACTGCCTGGTTGCTGGCTGCTGCGCCAGTGGCGATGCAGGACCAATGGCTGATACCCGGCATCGTACTGACAATGTGGCTGTTGATGGCCATGTCTATCACGGTGCTTTTTCGTCAACCCGCACAGGTAAATGGCGAACCAGAGGGATGGTGGCATCACACCAAGGCGAAAATGGGCCGGTGGTTAATGCAAGTATTGGCCTGGATTGTGATCGGTATTTGTCTTGCTTTGGTGATAATTTCGTTACAATTAGCAATGAACTGGTTTCGCTACCATTAACAATAATGAGAAATGAGAACAGGAGTTATTGATGGCTCTGATTGATGAGCATACTGACCCTTTGCCCGCAGGTGAACTGGCATTGCAGACACTCGCTATGCCCAAAGATACTAATGCCAATGGTGATATTTTTGGTGGATGGCTGGTATCACAAATGGACCTGGCTGCGGGTATTGCCACTAAACAAGTGACCCGGGGGCGCTCAGCCACCGTTTCCATTAAGAATGTGCATTTTCTGGCTCCCGTCAGTGTCGGGTCAGTGGTGAGCTGTTACGCCGAGGTAGTAGAGATCGGTCGTAGCTCCATGCAAATTAATATTGAGGTCTGGATCTCAAATTCACTGACCCACCAGCAACGCAAAGTGGCAGAGGGGCTATTTGTCTTTGTTGCCATTGACGAGAATGGCCGAACCCGTCGGATTCAGTCCAGGGAATGATCCATTCTTGATGGGATAAAGGCTGGGCATTGTGTTTTGCCGGACAGAGTCAATCGCGTCCGGCAAAACAGACAGCCTACTTTCCTCTAGGTGACAGGTTGGGCCGGTTTCTCTTCGCTTTCGATCTGGTTGCCAAGCAGTTTGCTGGTAATCTTGCCACTGGTCATGGCACCGCTGACATTCAGTGCGGTTCGCCCCATGTCGATCAATGGCTCGATGGAAATCAGCAGTGCTGCCAATTCGACAGGTAAACCCATGGCTGGCAGTACAATCAGTGCTGCAAAGGTGGCTCCACCTCCCACGCCAGCGACACCGAATGAGCTGATCGTCACAATACCAATCAGGGTCAGCAGGAACCCGGGGTCCATCGGGTTAATACCAACGGTGGGTGCTGTCATTACAGCGAGCATGGTGGGGTAGAGCCCGGCACAGCCATTTTGTCCGATTGTAGCCCCGAAGGATGCCGACAGGCTGGCAATGGAAGGGGGTACATTGAGCTTGTCAATTTGCGTGCGGATATTCAGTGGAATTGTGGCTGCCGAGCTGCGAGTCGCGAATGCAAAGGTCAGAACCGGCCATATCTTGCGATAGAACTCCATCGGGCTGTTGCCGGACAGGCTGAGCAGCAACCCATGCACGCCGAACATGATGGCCAGGCCCACATAAGAGGCAATGACAAAGCCAATCAGGTTAAGAATATCGGAACCGTTCGAGCCGGCGACGACGTAGGTCATCAGGGACAAAATGCCATATGGCGTCAGGCTCATGACAATTTTTACCAGGCGCATGACGATCGCCTGAATGGTTTCAGTCCCTTTGCGAATGCTTTCAGCCAGTTCGGGTTTTTCGCGGCAGACCAGCAGGCCAGCCAGGCCAAACAGCATACCGAAAATCACCACCGCAATGATCGAGGTGTCGCGGGCTTCGGTCAGGTCAGCAAAGATATTGCGGGGGATAAATCGGACTATCACTTCCGCCAGGCTCAAACCGGCTACTGTGGGTTGCCGTGATTCCAGCACAGCAGCACGTGCTATTTCGCGCTCACCACCCACCATGCCTTCAGCAGAGAGACCAAACAGGTTGGTAACAAAAATACCTACAACGGCAGCAATCATGGTCATGAACACCAGGATGGCAATCACCGAACCACCGATTTTTCCCAATGAAGCGGCATCCTGCAATTTCACCACGGCCGCGATCATGGTAACCAGAACCAGTGGCATGATGATCATTCTAAGTAGCGAGACATAAATATCGCCTGGCAGGTCCGTCCATACCAGTGTGGGCCGGATGGATTCTATGTCGCCACCGTGCAGTAACTGCAGGGCAAAACCAAACACGACACCCATAACCAGAGCTGTGAAGACTTGCCTGGATAGTGAAGTATCGGGCTTTTTAAGTTTGTATAGTGTAAATAGCAGGGCGATAAAGACAATAATGCCAAGCGCAGTCAGAAATGACATGGCGTTCTCCACGGTTATTTTTTATTGTACTTTCACTTATATAGATTCGCTGGCGGGCTGGCAAGCCTGTCGGCGGATTCACTGAGTTCAGGCTCTGACAAATGCGGCCTGCTGTCCCAGCTGAAATTCACACTGCCTCCAGCCGGGCATAGGATAAAACCAGCCATTTACTGCCGGCATCATCAAAATTGACCTGAACCCGGGCATGGCTGCCACTGCCTTCATAATTGAGAACAACGCCTTCGCCGAATTTACCGTGCCTGACTCGCTGACCCAGGCTGATACCTGTGTCCGGGATGTCAGTGCCCCGGCTAATGCTTGAAGCCGGGCGTCCGGTTGAAATTGCCCGGCGTATTTCTGATTTGAGTCGCACAGGCTCAATCAGTGTGCCGGGCAATTCGCGAATAAAGCGGGAAGGGCGGCAGATATTGACATCGCCATGCAAGCGCCGGGATTCAGCACTGCTTAAATACAGTTTTTGCATGGCTCGTGTGATGCCGACATAGCAAAGGCGTCGTTCTTCTTCGACTCCGTTAATGCTATCCATCGACATTTTGTGGGGAAAGAGACCTTCTTCCATCCCGACCATGAACACCAGTGGAAACTCCAGACCTTTGGCACTGTGCAGTGTCATCATCTGGACAGCGTCGTCGCTTTCAGGGGCTTGCGACTCACCGGCATCCAGTGCAGCCTGATCAAGGAAGGTGGATAAAATGGCGCGCTCAGTATCGGACTGAGCATCTTCCTCAAAGGGGTCATCCTGATCCTGCCACTCTTCAGCAAAGCTTTGCGTCGCTGAGATCAATTCATTCAGGTTTTCCAGACGTGCCTGCGCTTTTTCAGCACCTTCTTTTTCGTGGTGGGCAATCAGCCCGCTGCGCTGAATCACCAGATTGACGGTGTCGCCAAGCTCCTGGTCAGCACTGTCCTGCTCCATGCCATGTATCAGCCGCATAAACCCTTCGATGGCAGAGCGTGCACGAGGTGGTAACAGGTTAAGTTCAATGCTTTGCTGGCAAGCCTGCCAGAGCGAACAGGACTGCTCCCGGGCAAAGGCACGGAGAGTATCCAGTGTTTTATTACCGATCCCCCGGGTAGGTACATTAATAACCCGCTCCATAGCCGTGTCATCATGTCGGTTAATGATCAGTCTCAGATACGCGAGGGCATTTCTGATCTCTAACCGATCATAGAACCGTAAACCCCCGTATATACGGTAGGGTAGGGAAATGCGTAACAGCGCTTCTTCCATTTCGCGTGATTGCGCATTGGAGCGATACAGAATGGCAGCATCTGAAAGCTGGTGGCCGGTGTTGAGCCAATCCTGCAGACGGTCGGCAATAAACCTGGCTTCATCCTGTTCGTTAAACGCTTCATACAACGAGATGGCTTCGCCATCCTGTCCGTCAGTCCACAGTTCTTTGCCCAGTCGCCCCTGGTTGTTGGCGATCAGGTGGTTAGCTGCCTTAAGAATGGTGCCGGTAGAGCGGTAATTTTGTTCCAGGCGAATGGTATGTGCGCCGGGAAAGTCGGTACTGAATTGCTGAATGTTCTCAATACGGGCGCCGCGCCAACCATAAATGGACTGGTCATCATCACCGACGACCATCAAGTGGCTGCCATTGCTGGCCAGCAGGCGCAGCCAGGCGTATTGCACTGCGTTGGTATCCTGAAACTCATCGACCAGGATATGCTGGAAGCGGCGCTGATAATGAGCCAGTAACCCTGGATGGTTCAGCCAAAGCTCATGTGCCCGCAGCAGTATTTCGGCAAAGTCGACCATGCCACCACGCTGACAGGCCTCTTCATAGGCCGTATAGACAGTCAGCATGGTGCGAGTGTATTCGTCGCCAAAGTGCTCGATATGATTGGCTCTCAGACCTTCGTCTTTCTGGCCGTTGATATACCATTGAACCTGTTTGGGAGGCCACTTGTCATCGCTGACACCGAGACTTTTACACAGGCGTTTGATCAGGCGAAGCTGATCATCACTGTCCATGATCTGAAAATTTTCCGGCAGATTGGCTTCACGCCAGTGCATGCGCAATAATCGATGTGCCAGGCCATGAAATGTGCCGACCCACATGCCACCCGCAGGTTGCTCCAGCAGCTCGTCAATACGGCTGCGCATTTCCCGTGCAGCTTTATTGGTGAAGGTCACAGCCAGTATGGCAAAGGGGGAAACGGATTCCACCTGCATCAGCCAGGCAATACGGTGAACCAGCACACGGGTCTTACCGCTGCCGGCACCCGCCAGAATCAGTGCATGGCCTGGAGGGGCGGAAACCGCTTCCCGCTGTTCGGTATTCAGAGAGTCTAATAAGTATGATACGTCCATGGCGAAGTATTCTAGCAGGCCAGGCGCAGGTTTTGCTGGGATAAAATGCAAACGAGGGGCTTGTCCGACATAATTCGTTGTATGTCTGAGACGACAGGACACTCCGACTTTTGCTTAGCATGCCTTGCTGATAAAATACTGAACCTTCGCTCGATATTTATATGGAGCCTTAACATCAGGAGCTGACGATGTCCGAAACGAATAATGCCAAGTCAGAAAATGCTGCCTTTGACTGGAAAGACCCTTTTTTGATGGAAGGGCTGTTAACCGAAGAAGAGCGAATGATCCGGGATACAGCGCACCAGTATGCCCAGGAAAAACTGCTGCCGCGTGTTCGCGAGGCTTACCAGAAAGAGCAGACGGATCCCGAGATATTTCGGGAAATGGGCGAGCTCGGTCTGCTGGGTCCGGCCCTGGATGGCTATGGATGTACGGGTACCAATTATGTCAGCTATGGCTTGATTGCCCGTGAAGTGGAAGCCGTCGATTCCGGTTATCGCTCCATGTTCAGTGTGCAGTCCAGCCTGGTGATGCATCCGATTCACGCGTTTGGCAGCGAAGAGCAGAAACAGAAATACCTCCCCAAACTGGCTTCGGGCGAATATATCGGCTGTTTCGGCCTGACAGAGCCGGATCACGGCTCTGACCCAGGCAGCATGATCACGCGTGCTCGCAGTGTCGATGGGGGTTACAGCCTGAGTGGCGCCAAGAACTGGATCAGTAACTCACCATTTGCCGATGTATTTATTGTCTGGGCGAAAGATGATGAAGGCGAGATTCGTGGCTTTATTCTTGAGAAAGGCATGAAAGGTCTGTCAGCCCCCAAGATTGAGGGTAAGCTGGCGCTGAGAGCTTCAATTACCGGCGAAATCGTTATGGATGAAGTCTTTGTGCCCGAGGAAAACATGTTGCCGCATGTCAAAGGTTTGAAAGGGCCGTTCAGCTGTCTGAATTCAGCAAGGCTGGGCATCGCCTGGGGAGCTATTGGTGCGGCAGAAACCTGCTGGCACACCGCCCGGGAATATGTGCTCGACCGCAAACAGTTTAATCGCCCACTTGCTGCCAATCAGCTGATTCAGAAAAAACTGGCCGACATGCAAACCGAGATCTCTCTGGCACTGCTGGGCTGTTTGCAGGCAACTCGTCTGAAAGACGAAGGCAAACTCGGTATTCCTCTGATTTCATTGTTGAAACGCAACTCCTGTCTGAAAGCACTGGATGTGGCCCGTAATGCTCGTGACATGCTGGGCGGCAATGGTATATCAGATGAGTATCCGGTCATGCGTCATATGCAAAACCTGGAAGTGGTCAACACTTATGAGGGCACACAGGATATTCATGCTCTTATCCTGGGTCGCGCTCAAACAGGGATTCAGGCGTTTTTCTAACGCTTCTCTTTCCTGGTAACTGAAAAACCGACTGCTGCGCATGCGCGACAGTCGGTTTTTTGCATTTCATAGAAAATAAAAGCTCCCTCCATCGCCTTACATCCTTGCGCCAGCGCAAGAAATGACATTTCCATGCAGTATTCACTGCACTAATATGGTAAATAGAGTTTTATTAGAGTGGTCTGGCAATACTGACAGCCTGTGGTGGAGTAAGTTGTCAGCAAAGGGAGTATCACAGATGACCGCAGTGAACCGACATGAAAACCAGGGAAACGATTTTCTGGTGAATATGGGGCAACAATGCCCGGACGGTTTTTGGTATGAAAACCTGAGCGACTCCAAGCAAAGCTGGATCAGTGATGCTTTCTGGCGATCGATTGGTTGTCCTGCACCTTCTTCTTTTCCAGGGTCAATTATAGATACCTGGTTATCGATGATTAGTCCGAACCAGACTGTGGAAATAAAGTCACTATTAGAGGCGTGTTGTCAGAATCCAGAACAGGCTTTCAATGAAGTCATACACTTTCTGTCACCAGAAGGGGTGTCGGTGTGGATGAAATGTCAGTTGCTGGTGTTGAGTTCATCCCGGGGTGAGCCGTCCGAACTGCTGTGCTGGCACAGCAATGTCACGGACATGATGACAGTCCAGTCCTTGCAGGAAACCAGCAATCGAATTGCCAATATCGGTTACTGGCAAGTTGATCTGCGTAGCATGCTCTCCGAATTCAGTGACATCACACAGGAGCTGCTGGGCCTGACCAGAAACCAGCAAGTCCCAATCAGTGATGTGCTTGATGTTACACCGGATCAGACAAGCAGCCGACAGATAAAAAAAATCTTTGATGACATAGTGAAAACCAGAAAATCCTGTGATGAAGAGGTTGTTATTGGCAAAGATAACGAGTCACAGCGCTGGGTCAGGCTAATCGGGTTTCCTGAGATTATACAGGGGGAGTGCCGAAGGTTGTACGGCACCATCCAGGATGTCACAGAACAGAAGCGTCGCGAGGAAGCGCTATGGCAAAGTGAAGAAGCTTTCCGCAATAATTTTATTCATGCCGGTATTGGTATGGCATTGGTGGCAACAAATGGCACCTGGCTTCAGGTCAACCGAACCTTATGTGGCATGATAGGTTATGCTGAAAGTGAATTAATGAAATTAACATTTCAGGATATCACCCACCCTGAAGATCTAGATAATGATTTGATCCTTCTGAATGAAGTTGTCGAAGGTAAAAGAGAACATTATCAGATGGGAAAACGCTACTTCCACAAGAAAGGGCATATTGTTCATGTATTACTTTCCGTTTCAGTGGTTAGAAATAAAGACCAATCGATAAAAAACTTTATTTCACAGATAATTGATATATCAGATCTGCATGAAGCTCAGCGTAAGGTCACCGGTTTACTACGCATCTCAAAAGATCAAAATAAAGAGTTGATGAAACTACAAAATCAGCTCACTAAAGCAAATAAAGTTCTAAAGCAGTAAAATCAGACAGACCCGTTGACGGGTCTGGGAAACCGTCGCGCATTTCACCTGGCAATTAATGAAGTACTCAGTAGTCGACGTTACAAACCGCTCGGCATAGCCATGATCGATGTGGATCATTTTAAAAAATATAATGATACATACGGTCATCTGGAAGGTGATCTTGTGCTGAAAAAGCTGGGTAATGTGCTGAGGCGTTGTGTTCGGGAACAGGATACTGTGATCCGTTTTGGCGGTGAGGAATTTTCTGTAATTATGCCTGGGTCAACACTGGAGGAAAGTCGTGTTATGGCGGAGCGTGTACGAAAGGCCATAGCAGAAGAAAGATTTCCCAACCAGGGTATTACGGTCAGTATTGGTGTCTCTTCCAGGTCCGGGGAAGATGATATTGATACGTTACTGAAAAGAGCAGACGAAGCGCTTTACGACGCGAAAGCCAATGGCAGGAATTGTGTCGCTACCGAACTGAAAAATCCAGGTAGCGACAATAATGGATCTTGATTGATCAATCCATAAGTTCGCAGGTTCCCAGGGTAACAACCGGTGTTCTTCGCAGGCCTTTATGATAAAGGTTGCTTAACTGGGATAGTAGTGCGTTATCGCTTAGCGCGGCCTGCAACTCAGTCTTTGTCATCCAGCTATATGCTTCATCCAGTGTGTTGGCCTGCTCAATTTTCATACTGGCAGCAGCAAGCGTCATGTCGGGATAGCCGCGACGCAGGATCGGTTTGATGACCGTCATGCGCTGATGAGCCAGCAAACGCTCAGGGGTTGCCAACAATTGATCGAATGTCAGCGTATCAATCGACAGGCGGATCTCAGCTTCAGCTTTGTTTCGTGTCGTAATCTCTTCTATAGGGCAGGCTTCTTCGCGTGTTCGCAATACCCCCATTCGACAAAAAAATGTACTGGCCCAGTTGGATGAGAGAAATTTTGACAATGGCAAGGAAATCATCAAGCCCAGGTAAACCGGCATCAACCAGTACAGCAGAACAGACTGTAGCCAGTACAGTAGCGCAAACAGCGAAATACCAGCCAGCGTGTGCAACCAGTGGAATCGTAATAAAGTTTTCCACGGTACACTTTGATTATTTCTCTGCTGCTCTGACCAGCCAGAATCTTTGCCGCGAAAAATCTGCCAGATATGAGAGCAATGCAGCAGCATAAATATGGGAGCCACTAACACTGATAACATCAGCTCCACAAGAAAACTGATGACCAGCTGTACCGGGTTTTGCGACTGACGGATGGGCTTAAGGAAAAAGCCTCTTAATAAGCCAATTATTTTTGGTAATAGCAGCACCCCCATCGTGACAATAAAAAGGGCAATCATGCGTTGAGAATCAAAGACAGGCCAGTTGGGAAAGAGCTGGACGCCATCAGAAAAGTAGTCGAACTGCTGGCTGGCTATCTGCGAGCTGATCAACAAGCCAACAAACATCATCGCCAGCCAGATGGGAGATGCCATGTAGGACATCACGCCAATCAGCATGTGTAGTCGATTCGGCCAACGCAGCCCTTTGGTCGGCAGGACAGCCAGGTGTTGAATATTGCCTTGGGCCCAGCGTCTGTCACGGACTGCTGCATCCAGAACAGTGGGCGGGCTCTCTTCCCAGGAGCCAGGCAACCCAGGCAACATCCGAACGGCCCAACCGACCCGACGCATCAAGGCAGCTTCGACAAAATCGTGTGACTGGATATTGCCGCCAAAAGGTCTTGTCCCTGGCAGGTGAGGTAATCCTGCAGATGCCGCGAAAGCCGGGATGCGGATGATGGCGTTGTGTCCCCAATAGTTGCCGTCATTGCCTTGCCAGGCGCTGACCGCATTACCAATAACAGGACCATATGTCATACCAGCAAATTGCTGCATACGGGCAAACCACGATTTGCCTGCGTAAAGCACCGGCAGTGTTTGAATGAGTCCGCAATCATTATCTGCCTGCATTTCACGAACCAGAGTTATTAGTGTATCAGCTGCAATCAGGCTGTCAGCATCCAGTACCACCATGTGGTCATAACGGTTACCCCAGCGCTTCACGAAATCTGCTACGTTGCCGGACTTTTTGTCTGTATTGACATAACGACGTCGATACCAAACAGGCATGGTTCCGCTTAACTGTTGTTGTAACAGGTCGACAGCAGCGGTTTCCCTGATCCAGACTTTCGGGTCTGTAGAGTCAGAAAGAATGAATATTTCAAAGTGCTCTGCATGATTACGCTTCGCCAGGCTGTCAGCCATGGCAAACAGGGCGGCACAGGTGGCTGCAGGGTCCTCATTGTAAACAGGCATGACCAGTGCGGTTCTGGTGTTTATGATATCCGATGGTTTCGATTTCAGGCGATTGGCAGGTAATAACAGCCCGGTGATCGCACTACAGGCTGTCAGTGCAATCCAGGTAAAGGTGATAATAAATAGAGTCAGGAAAGCCCACTGTAAACGCGTCACCTCAGCAATTGAAATAATATGATACATCTGGTACCCAGCGTAAACACTTAAAGCAATAGTGCCGCCAAACGTTAGTATTCTCGCGATAAAGCAAAGAAAAGGGTTTGTTGTTTTCTTGGCATTTGGCTGAGCGGAAAGGTCTTGCTCGGGCATAGCAAGATGGGCTTCTGGTGGCGTGCTCAACGTCATGTCATGATTCAGCGCGTCCATCGATACAGCCATGTTTCACCCCACTGCTTGTCATTTATATGAAGAGTGACTCGAAGTTCACTCAGATCTTCACCATCTGGATCGAATTGCACATACGCTCGGTAGTTGCCGGTTGCCTCCACCACGTTGCCACTGACACTGACAATATGACCTTCGCTGGTTTCTGCATGAATCGTAACGGCGTCCGGATCGCTCATCACATTGGGTATATTTGCTCCTCCGGTGTAGTCAATGACGAATAATGGGTTTTCTGTATCGAGATGCCGCCCGAAAGACGTTTCTACGATTCTGCCTTCATCAAGCGCCACAGGAGATTGTGCTCCCCAGTGCATGCGATAACGGAAGGTATACTCACCCTCAGGCTGTAAAGGCAGCTCGGGTTGCCAGTATGCGGCAATATTGTCATGTACTTCCTGAGATGTCGGTATCTCTACCAGTTCAACATGGCCCGGGCCCCAGTCATCCATGGGCTCGATCCACAGCGAACTGCGTTTCTCATATTTTGCTTCGCTATCGTTGTAATCGTTAAACGACTGGTGACGCTGTATCAGTCCAAATCCGCGAATGGCGTCAGATTTAAAAGAAGAGACCTGAAGTGCTCTTGGGTTGGAAAGCGGGCGCCAGATCTGTTCACCGTTCTCCATGACCACCTGCAAGCCGTCAGAATCATGCACGGCGGTACGGTAATCCTGAAAACGGTTGCGATTGGTGGCGTCGAAGAGAAACATTGAGCTCATGGCACCAAGCCCATAGTGCGTGAGCTCTTCGCGAGGAAATAATGTCGCAGTGACTTCGACTTCTGTTGGAGAGCCAGGGCTCACATCGAACTGATAAGCCCCTGTGACTGAAGGGCTGTTTAGCAGTGCGTGCAATCGTATCGTTTCTGCACCTTCTGCAGGGCGCTCAATCCAGAAGTCTGTAAAGTAGGGAAACTCTTCTCCTTCTGGCCGGGCCGTGTTAATGGCCAGGCCGCGCGCTGATAGTCCATAAAACTGATCCTGGCCGACAGCGCGGAAATAGCTGGCGCCCTGGAAGACCAGAAATTCTTCATAGCGTGTGGATTCATTGATGGGATGGTAGACACGGAAACCGGAATACCCCTCGGCAGTAACGGACTTGGCATCAGCGACTTCTTCGTCGTAACGGAAAATATCAGTGGTATACAGAACACGCCGTGACGTGCCGCCAACAACCAGATTCACTTTAACCGGTGTCGTATACAAGAAACCGGGGTGGAAGAGGTCGAGCGTGAAATTGCGGTCTTGTCTGGCCCAGATTGCGGCATCCTGATCAAAATTGATGCGGCGATATTCATCGTAACCAAGCTCGTTCAGTGGATTGTCTTCATCCAGTTGCGGTAGTGAGAATTCCTGGGTAGCGAGCTCTTTTGCATGTGCTATTAACCACTCCCGGTCAAAGGGATGTGTGACCCTTTCCTGTTCCTGTTCCTGTTCCTGTTCCTGTGGCTGGGCTTCGGGCGAAGCGCCGCGGCCTGCTGGCTGTCGCTCTGCAGCAGATAGCGAGACGACAACCATTAAAGAGACGGTAATCGTGACAAACGATTTTCTGATAAACATGGTTCGGTTCCTTTCGCTAACGTACATTCCTGACTAGTCGACGAACCGAGCTGCACTTTATTCGAAAAATGCGAATAAATTTATATAAAATGTTTTAAATGTCCATAAAAGTACCGAACCCCAGAGTTTGGGGTCGGTAATAAGAGTTGCTAAATACTAGGAGGGAATCACATTTCTAGAGAGAATGTACAAATATTGACCGCAAGATGGTCATCAAGTTCCCAGAACGACACCAATGAATATTGCCAGGCCTACCCAGTGATTGTTGAGAAAGGCTTCAAAGCAGGGGGCCGGCTCGCGGTTGCGAATTAACTTGTGTTGTCGAAGCAACAATAGAGCAGCCACCGTCAGGCCCAGGTAATAGGGCCATTGCAATTGAAATTGCAGTCCGGCTAATAGCAGTGCCAGCAGGAACATGACGTGCAGGATGGCAATCATGGCTTTGTCCGCATCACCAAACAGTATGGCGGTGGATTTAACGCCAATCTTCAGGTCATATTCCCGGTCAACCATGGCATATTGTGTGTCATAGGCAACTGTCCACAAGCAGTTAGCAACATACAAAAGCCAGGCTGCACTGGGAGGTAGAGCATTGGTCTGGGCAGTAAATGCCATCAGGATCCCCCAGGAAAAGGCCATGCCCAGTACGACCTGGGGGAGATGAGTGTAGCGTTTCATGAAAGGGTAAATCGCGGTTAACAACACGGCGCCAAGGGACATCAAGGCAGTCAACACATTGGTAAAAAGCAGCAGGGAAGCCGCTAACAGGCAGAGAACGGCGAAACATTGCAGCGCTTCTTTACGAGAGACTTGCCCGGTGACGATAGCACGGTCTTTGGTGCGTAACACGTCGCCATCGATATCAGCATCGGCGTAATCGTTGATACAACAGCCCGCGGATCGCATGACCCAGGTGCCCAGGGCAAAGACGACCACCAGGTACCAGGTAGGCCAGCCGCCCGCAGCAAACCAGAGCGCTGCCAGGGTTGGCCACAACAGCAGATAAGTGCCAATGGGCCTGTTCAGCCGGGTTAGCAGTATAAAAGCCGGTAATCGTTCGGCCATTCGGGGTGATACTTTGCCGAGCCATTGCTGGAGTAAAGCCTGCATGTTGAATGTAAAAGCCCTGATTGATGAAACACAGCGGATCAAGCCGCCAGGCTTGCCGTCATTTGCAGTTCATCGGAGTTTACCAGTTCTTCGACCAACTGTTCACATGTCTTCTGATCGAGACCAAGTCGATGATAGACGGATGCGGGAACAGCCTCAGGAGGTGCGTCACCAATACCATGCAGGCGCAATAAACGAATGGCTATATAAACAAGGTTGGCGTATACGGCATGGTCACCACTGTAATCGGGATTTTGCTGCTGTCGCAGGGCTATCACAATTTCATCTGGCATGTTCCAGGTTTGCATCAACCAGGCGCCGATCTGTTCCCGGCAAACACCTGTCAGATGTTGCTCGATAGCAACGTGGCTGATCAGCGGGTTGGCCTCAACATGCCGGCAAATAGTAGCGAACTGAGGTGGAAAACTGTGAGCTAACACCAAATAACCAAAATTGTGCAGTAAGCCTGCCAGATAGATCATGCCGCTACTGGGTCGCCGCTCGCCACTGGGCAGTTTGCCAGAAAGCTTGCGGGTTAGTGCCTCGACCACTGCCGAACAGTAAATGGCCTGCGTCCAGTATGGCGTGAAACCCGCGCTATGCTCTTCGGGTACCTGTAAAGATCTTCCGAGTACCAGGCCAATTGCCATGTTGCTGACGACATCAAAGCCCAGGACACGAACAATAGCATCCTGAACAGATTTCACCCGCCCGGGGGCGGCGTAAAAGGGGGATGATGCCCAGCTGACTACCTGCGCAGCGAGGATGGGGTCACTTTCCACAACGCGTGTCAGCTCGGTGCTGGTGGCATTGGGGTCCGCACGTAGCTGCATAATTTTGTTCACGGTAGGCGATAGCGGTGGAATTTCCAGGGTTTCGTCTATGCGCTGTCGCATACGTTGCCCTGTCAGGCTCTGAATGGATTGAGTAATGGTTGCCTCATCATGTTCAGGAGCTGGTATTGCCTGGGGCAGATCGCTGGATAAAATAGTGATACGGTGGTGTCTGACGTGCTGATCCTGTAGGTGAAGCTGGTCGCGCAGGTGTGTTAAATCCAGGCCGCTAATGTCACACCACTGATTCTCATCATCAAGCAAAGTGTCGTCGATAATGGTGGGTAGTAAATAGCACTGCTGTGACTGTGGTACGGGGCGAATTTTATTCGCCTGAATGGCCTTTACCAGTTTATCACCGGTCAGCACTTTGAGTTGACGGCCTGTGCATTGTTTAAGTTGTTGAAGATCAAGTAGGTCTTCACTTGCTATCAGACACTGCAAAGGGCCGTCCTTATCATAAAGCAGAACGCTTCTCAGTGTGTGTGATGTAGGCATATCCATGTTTCTAGTTTATCCCTGGCAAATTCTAAACGAATTTCTACTAGATAGTTATCGGCTTGAATGGCGTGAACATGAGGGTAAAATGACAATTAAATCATCCAGATATCATACTTGCTCAACCAGAGTAGAAAATCAGACACTGGCGTAGTTCTCTCGAACCCCGAGCCAACGCTCAATTAATGGTGAAATATGAGCGGGATACTCAGTCTCAATTTGTTCTGCAACAGTTTTGACGGGGTCCAGTAAGGCTGCGTCCCGACTTAGATCGGCGATACGGAAACTCATCAGACCAGTTTGCTGCGTGCCAAGCACCTGGCCAGGGCCACGAATTTGCAGGTCCTGTTCAGCAATGAAAAAACCGTCATTACTGTCTCGCATAATGCCCAGCCGCTGCTTGCCCAGGTTGGACAGGGGGGCCTGGTATAACAGCAGACAATGGCTCGCTTTAGCACCACGACCAACCCGGCCGCGCAACTGGTGTAGCTGAGCCAGGCCCAGGCGCTCGGGGTTTTCTATGATCATCAGGCTGGCGTTAGGTACGTCCACGCCGACCTCAATAACCGTGGTTGCCACCAGCAGGTCCAGCTGCCCTTGTTTGAAGGCATCCATGACATCAGATTTTTCGGCAGCTTTCATGCGACCGTGTACCAGTCCGATGCGTAAATTTGGTAACTGCTCCTGCATGGCTTGCCAGGTAGCTTCGGCTGCCTGGCATTGCAAGGATTCAGACTCTTCAATCAGGGTGCAGACCCAATATGCCTGGCTGCCTGACTGGCAAGCCTGGCTGATGCGTTGGATAACCTCATCGCGTCGATTATTGTCGATAACCACTGTGTTAACGGGTGTACGTCCAGGCGGTAACTCATCAATAATGCTGCATTCCAGGTCCGCGTAGGCGCTCATGGCTAAGGTTCGTGGGATAGGGGTTGCGGTCATCACCAACTGATGAGGCAGGGTCTGACCATTGTTGCCTTTCTCTCTTAAGGCCAGACGCTGATGCACGCCGAACCGGTGCTGCTCATCAATTATAATCAGACCCAACTGCTTAAAGCGCACATCATCCTGAAACAGTGCGTGAGTACCCACTGCAATGATTGCACTGCCATCGGCGATGGACTCCATTGAAGCCTTTCGCTGTCGACCTTTGATTTTGCCACTGAGCCAACTTATCTGAATTCCCAGTGGCGACAACCACTGAGAAAAGTTTCGATAATGCTGTTCAGCCAGTATTTCAGTGGGTGCCATAATCGCTGCTTGATAACCGCTGCCAGCAGCCTGTAGCGCGGCGAGTGCCGCCACTACGGTTTTGCCTGATCCGACATCCCCCTGCAGTAAGCGCAGCATGGGTAGAGGCTGGTTCATATCCCGGGCAATTTCGTCACAGACCCTGGTTTGAGCCGATGTCAGAGCGAAGGGCAGCTGATTAATGAATGCCTGTTGTAGAGGGTTGTCGGACTCCAGGTCTGGCGCGGCCAACTGGCTGTTTTGCCAGCGAATGCGTCGCAGGCATAGCCGGTGACTTAACAGTTCTTCAAAAGCCAGTCGTTGCTGACAAGGGTGCAAGCCCTCCTTTAGTTCATCGGTTCTGGCATCAACAGGAGGGTGATGAAGATAGTGAATGGCGTCTACTAATGAGGGGTATCGTAATGGTTTGCGTATACTTTCGGGTATCCATTCTGATAGCGAGTACTTGCTATCCATGAATGACAACGCTTGTGTCACCAGTTTGCGAAGGCGAAGTTGGTGCAAACCATCCGTAGTCGGGTAGACCGGTGTCAAACGGTCTTCGAGAGCGATATCATCACTGTCTCGGACGAGCTGATATTCCGGGTGAAACATCTCCACCCCGTTGCGCCCGGGGCGAATTTCGCCAAAGCAACGGATGCTCGCACCAGGCTGCAAGCTGTGTTTTTGCGCATTACTGAAATGGAAAAATCGCAGCGTCATGATGCCGCTGTTGTCGCGTATATGGCAAACCAGGCTGCGCTTTCGTCCGAAGGCGACCTGCGAGCGAATTATCTCACCCTGCAGCATGACATCCTGGCCCAGCCTGGCTTGTGCAATAGGCACAAGCCGGGTTCGGTCCTGATAGCGCAGCGGCAGGTGAAAAATCAGATCCTGAAGATTAAATATGTGAAGTTGCTCAAGCTTCTCCGCCAGCTTGGGACCGACACCGCTGAGTGTCCTGACAGAAATAGTGCAAAGTGTATCTGAAACACGTTCCTGGTTTGATTCAACCATGCGGGTGGTCTTAGCCAGCCTGAAGGATAGCTTCGATTTCTACCTGTGCTGCTCGTGGTAAAGCAGAGACTTCTACTGTGGCCCGCGCAGGGAACGGAGAGGAAAAATAGGTTTCCATCACCTCGTTAACGACACTGAAATGGTTCAGGTCGGTCAGGTAAATAGTCAGTTTGACGCAATCGTCGAGTGTGCCGCCGGCAGCATTGGCGACAGCTGTCAGGTTGTCGAGCACCTGCCGGGTCTGCTCGGCTATATCATGAGAGACCAGCTCCATGGATATCGGATCCAGCGGAATCTGGCCGGACAAAAACACCATGGAGCCAGATTTGATGGCCTGCGAGTAAGGGCCTATCACTTTAGGGGCTTTATCGCTGTGGAGAGCTTCCTTTTTTGCCATAGCAAGATTCCTTGGGTTAGGTCGGTGAGCACTTACGCCCTGGGTTGCCGTTGTAATGCTTCAGGTGCAATGTTTCCCTTGATCGGTTTAACGTGCTTTTTACTTTTCACGCGGGCAACACGGGTCACCGGTTTGATCAAACGAATATGTTTCATTACGCGTGCCAGGTGGATTCGGTTTTTCACTGTCAGCAATAGATTTACAATACTGAAACGGGCATCTTTCTCAACGGTGCTGATGCGTTCAATATTCGCTTCTTTGCTGGTGATCGCGGTGGCCAGCTTGGCGATAATGCCGCGTTCGTTTTCCACCTCGACTCGAACCTCAACGGCGAAGTCACCCTCTACATCAGGGTCCCATCGTACCGAGACAATCTTGTCAGGTTGATGTCGGATTTCGGAAATATTGTTGCAGTCTTCGGTATGTATCACCATGCCGCGTCCGGAGCTGATATGACCAACGATCGGGTCGCCGGGAATCGGATGGCAGCATCGGGCAAAACTCATCACCATACCTTCAGAGCCACGAATCGCCAAGAAGCTTTGACGGGCCTCTTTGGCGGAGGATGGAGTGGCGACCACAGGCTCTTCCGGCAACAGTTTCTGTGCCACCATGTGGGCCATGCGATTGCCAAGACCAATATCGCTCAACAGGGCATCCATTGACTCCACACCCAACGCCTCCAGTGCAGATTGCACTTCATCAGCTTCGAGTTTTTCCAGTTGCGTGCCGTGACCAGCAAGAATTTTGTTCAGCAGGCGCCGACCCAGGGAAATGGATTCGGACTGTCGCTGATTCTTGAGGAAATGCCGGATGTTGCTGCGCGCCTTGCCGGTGACGACAAAACTGAGCCAGGCAGGATTAGGTTGTGCACCTGGCGTGGTGATGATTTCCACGGTCTGCCCGCTTTCAAGTGGTTCACTCAAAGGCGAAAGACGTCGGCTGATACGGCAGGCGACACAGGAATTTCCCACATCGGTGTGTACCGCGTAGGCAAAGTCCACGGCGGTTGAACCAGCCGGCAGTTCCATGATCTTGCCCTTGGGCGTGAATACGTAAATTTCATCCGGGAAGAGGTCAATCTTCACGTTCTCAATGAATTCGAGGGAGTTACCTGCATTTTTTTGCATTTCCAGCAGGCCATTAATCCACTGTCGTGCACGAATATGCGCATTGCTGGGTGTGTCATCCGAGGATTTATACAACCAGTGCGCCGCAATACCATTGTTGGCCATCGACTCCATTTCCTCAGTGCGGATCTGGATTTCGATAGGTACGCCATGCATACCGAACAGGGTGGTGTGCAGTGATTGATAGCCGTTGGCTTTCGGGATGGCAATATAATCTTTGAAACGACCTGGAACTGGTTTGAAAAGGTTGTGAACAGCACCTAAAACACGATAGCAGGTGTCAACGGAATCAACCACTATGCGAAACGCATAGACATCCATGATTTCCGAGAAGGATTTGCGCTTGATACGCATTTTCTCGTAAATGCTGTATAGATGTTTTTCGCGCCCAAACACGCGGGACGGCATGCCCTCCCGGGACAGACAGGCCTCGATAGCGCTTTGAATCTGTGAAACGATTTCTTTACGGTTGCCGCGAATGGATCGTACTGCAGCGTCAATTCGGCGGGCCCGCATCGGATAAAGTGCAGCGAAGCCAAGCTCCTCAAACTCTACCCGGACTGCATTCATGCCGAGCCGGTTAGCAATAGGGGCGTAGATATCCAGGGTTTCTTTGGCAATACGGCGACGCTTTTCCGGACTCAGTACATCCAGCGTACGCATGTTATGCAAGCGGTCCGCAAGTTTTACCAGAATGACACGCAGGTCGCGTGCCATGGCCAGCGCCATTTTCTGGAAATTTTCAGCCTGGGCTTCGGCCCGGCTACTGAAAGCGATTTTGTTGAGCTTGCTGACACCATCGACCATCTCGGCAACAGTTTCACCGAATTGGCCTTTGATAGCGGTTTTGCTGATGCCGGTATCTTCAATAACGTCATGAAGCATGGCTGCCATCAGGCTCTGATGGTCCATGTGCATGTCGCTGAGAATGCCGGCAACGGCTAAGGGGTGTGTGACGTAGGGTTCACCACTACGCCGAAACTGACCATCGTGCGCCTGTTCAGCGTAGTAATACGCCCGGCGCACATGATCAACCTGGTCGGTAGCCAGATAACCGTTGAGGTTACTGGCGAGTGAGTCGATAGTTGCTGCTTCCACCTCCCGACTCCTCCAGCGCTTACTCGTCGCTGCTAACGCTGTCGTCACTGCTCTCCGTGTCAGTTTCAGCGACGATTGCGCCCATCATGGCTGCAGTCGCGTCCAGCTCTGCTTCGGGAATTTCACGCGTAGGTGCCGGGCGAGCTACCAGGATGCTGGAATCAACCAGTCCTTCAGCAACTTCGCGCAATGCGATAACAGTTGGCTTATCGTTATCTTCGGGAACCAACGGGTCTTTGCCTCCCGTCTGGATCTGACGTGCGCGTTTGCTGGAAATCATAACCAGTTGGAAACGATTGTCGACTTTATCCAGACAATCTTCGACGGTAATACGTGCCATATCGTTGAACCTGCTTCAAACAATGCAATTGAGAGTTACTGACAGTGTATCAGGTGATGAACCAGATATCATAACGGATTTTAAGAGAAATAGCATGTAACGTGCTGGAAATTAGCCAGGAAAACGAGGATGCGCGGACAAACCGAAACGGTGCCGGGTCAATTCTCAGACAGTCGTTTCCAGTAACTGAGCCAACAATCGGGGATGGTTTTTCAATTGCAGGTCTTTTTCCAGGCGCACGCAACGAAAAATTGCCTGCAAATCAATCAGTGCGGTATCAAAGTCATCGTTGATAACCAGGTAGTCTGCGGCCCCATAGTGGGAAATTTCATCATGAGCGAGCTGCATGCGCTGATCAATGGTTTCCTGGTCATCCTGGCCCCGGTTCTGTAGACGCTCACGCAATGCATCCAGGTCAGGCGGTAAAATAAAAATGCTGCGTACGTCTGGCATTTTTGCGCGAACCTGCTCCGCACCCTGCCAGTCGATTTCCAGGATAACGTCAAGACCTTGTTCAAGCTGCTCGGTCACCCAGTCACGCGATGTGCCATAAAAGTTGCCAAACACTTCAGCCCATTCCAGGAAACGGTCATCACTTCGCAATGCAATAAATTCGTCGCGACTGACAAAATGGTAGTTCACCCCATTCTGCTCGCCTGGTCGCTGTTTACGGGTTGTATGTGAAATGGAAACGCAGATTTGCTGCCCTGAGTTTTCCAGCAGTGCAGCAACCAGGCTGGTTTTGCCTGCGCCGGAAGGGGCTGAGATTGTATAAAGTGTACCTTGAGCCATGGTTGCCTTGCGCCATGAAAGAGACCAGAAGAGTCCCGCCAAAAAACAGAACTGAGCGGCGGGAACTATAGTCAATCAGCGTTTGGCTGTCTACAGCATGACTGCCTGATACGTTGTTGAATTTCGACAATCAGCTCGCCAAACAACTGAAACTCTGTGCGTCTTGGCGATTTGTTTCTCCACATCATGCCAATAGAGCGCTGGGCCTTCTTGTCACTCAGTTCGCGTACACAAATATCTGTGCCTGACAGGATCTGCTTGTCCAGTGCGAGCTGGGGAATCAGGGTGATGCCAATGTTGCTGGCGACCATTTGTACAATAGTGTTCAAGCTGGTGGCATGATATGGCACTTTCACATCATTGAGCGTCAGGCGGCAAGCCTCTAACGCATGATCTCTCAGGCAATGACCGTCCTCCAGAAGCAGTAAGTCCTTACCTTTTAAATCTTTGGTGGCCACTGACTGTCGTTTGCTCAAGGGATGAGAGGGGTCACAGGCCAGAAAAAAAGCGTCGTCAAACAGGTGCTGTGTTTCAACGCGCTCTGCCTTAAAGGGCAATGCCAGGATCAGTAAATCCAGTTCACCGGTTTCCAATGCATGAGTCAGGTTATGGCTGAGATCTTCACGGATAAACAGGCGGAAACCCGGGTGGCGATGACGAATTTCACTGAGCAGGTCAGGCAGCAAAAAAGGGGCAACCGTAGGTATGACACCGATTCTCAGTTCACCGGTAAAGGGTTGTCTTGAGGCATCTGCTGCCGCCAGTAAGTCTTCAATCTGGCCCAGTATGAACTCGCTGCGTTCGACAATATCCTGTCCCACCGGTGTGACAATCACAGCTTTATGTGATCGCTCAACCAGACTGACACCCAGGTTGCTTTCGAGCTCCTGAAGTGCCGTGCTGAGGGTTGATTGTGAAACATGGCAGGCTGAAGCAGCCTTACCAAAGTGTAAGTGTTCACCAATCGCACAAAGGTACTTCAGTTGTCGCAAAGTTGGGGGGTGAGCCATATCCAATTAATCGCTTTTGTGTGTCCTGGTCGTTCAGAATCCGATCAGGACAGTAGATGAAAATTATAATTTCGATCGAGTGCGTAGATTATAGTTGTGCTTCACAAATCGCCAATGAATCGATTAGATCATCATGATTCAGATAGTAGATCATTCCAATCAAGGCCCCGGCGCTATACTCTGTGCGATTGAGTCAGAGTGTATGCCGCTCATGCGATGGTGTGTAGCGGGTAATTCAACAGGTATAAAACAAGTAATAAACAGCGCAAGGAATTCACGCCAGTCATGACAACTGCAAGCCAGAAAGTCGCAAACGATAACCCATCCGAATCACTGTCGGATATCAGGCTCAGCCAATACAGCCACGGTGCAGGGTGTGGTTGCAAAATAGCCCCAGCCATTCTGGACAGAATATTATCGTCGCAACGAGAGTTTGCGCCTGACCCCTCACTGCTCGTAGGTAACCAGTCACGCGATGATGCAGCCGCTTATGATCTGGGTGATGGGCAAGTTATTCTCAGCACCACTGACTTTTTCATGCCGATTGTTGATGATGCCTTTGATTTCGGGCGCATCGCTGCCACCAATGCCATCAGTGACATCTATGCCATGGGGGGACGGCCGCTGATGGCTATCGCGATTCTGGGCTGGCCCCTGGACAAATTGCCGCCCGAACTGGCGGCGGAGGTTGTTGATGGCGGGCGTCAGGCTTGTTCCGATGCCGGTATGGTACTGGCTGGAGGGCACAGTATTGATTGTCCGGAGCCGGTCTTTGGATTGGCCGTTACCGGCCTGATTACCAGCGACAAGCTGAAGCGAAATGACACGGCCATCGAAGGCTGTTTGCTTTATTTGACCAAACCCCTGGGTATTGGTGTGCTTACCACAGCGGAGAAGCGTGGATTATTGGCAGAAGAACATAAAGGGCTGGCGCGAGACGAGATGTGCAAGCTCAATAAAGCGGGCCAGACACTGGCGACGCTGCCGGGTGTCAGGGCCATGACCGACGTGACGGGCTTTGGTCTGGCCGGTCACCTGCTGGAAATGTGTGAAGGCAGTGGACTGGACGCAGTGATTGATTTGTCTGCATTACCGGCACTTAGTGGTGTTGACGCCTATATTGAACAGGGCTGTGTTCCGGGAGGGACTCAGCGTAATGTGCAAAGCTATGGCGACCGGCTGGCGACGCTTTCCGCATCGCAGCAGGCCATTGTTTGTGATCCGCAAACCAGTGGGGGGCTACTGATTGCGGTAGAGCCTGAATCCAGAGAGTCAGTTGAGGCTGTGTTACGTGCGGAAGAGGTGGATCCGGCGCTGATTCGTCCGATCGGTAAACTGCAGGTTCAGGCTGGCAAGCAGGAACGGATTCGATTTGATGGCTAAACGAAAGGATACAACGGATTATCGTCAACTTTTCCTGAATGATGTCCCGTTGATAGATACCCGTGCCCCGGTTGAATTTGCTAATGGGGCTTTTCCTGCCGCTACCAACTTACCGCTGATGTCGGATCAGGAGCGAGAACAGGTTGGCACCTGTTACAAGCAGTCAGGGCAGGCGGCTGCTCTGGCGCTAGGGGAGCAGCTGGTTGCCGGGCAGGTGAAAGAACAACGTATCGAACAGTGGCTTGCTCATGCCGAGCAAAATCCGGCGGGCTATCTGTATTGTTTTCGGGGTGGACTGCGTTCGCAAATCTGTCAGCAGTGGCTGGAAGAGGCAGGGTTGAATTATCCGCGAGTACAGGGTGGCTATAAAGCCATGCGCCGTTTCCTGATTGAGTATCTTGAAAGTTGCTGTCAGCAAAATAACTTCATTATCCTGGCCGGGTATACCGGTGCTGCAAAAACACGGTTTTTGCATCAGCTGCCTTTTGCCATAGACCTCGAGGGGCTGGCACACCATCGTGGCAGTGCATTCGGGCGCAGGCCCGCCGGACAGCCAACACAAATCAATTTTGAGAATACCCTGGCCATTGCCTTGTTAAAAGCCAATGAAAAATCGCCTGGGAAACCTGTCGTCCTGGAAGATGAAAGCCGATTAATTGGGCGTTGTGCGCTGCCGCTGTCGTTAAGAGAGGCCATGCAACGTGCTTCCCTGGTGGTACTGGATAGCGAACTGGATGAACGAGTCCATCATTCCTGGGAAAACTACATCGTTCAGAAATCTGAAGAGTGGCAGCAATTATTGGGTAAAGAGGCCGGTTTCAAGGCATTTGCTGAGGATATTCGCAACGCACTGTACCGTATTCGGAAAAGGCTGGGAGGTGAGCGATACCAGCAGCTGATCAAGATGATGGAAGCCGCCATTCAAGCGCACGAACAAGGTAATGCAAGTGCTCACAAACCCTGGATTCACACATTACTGAGTGATTACTATGATCCAATGTACCGTTGGCAGTTGCGACAACGTCAGGATCAGATAGTATTTCGCGGTGACAGCAAGGCAGTTGAATCATGGCTAAAGCAACAAAGCGGGCAACCCAAAGCACGCTGAATATCTGCAGCACAGGAACAACAACGATAATAGTAAAGAAAGGAGTTGAGATCACGTATGGATCAGAGCCATAACCCACCATCTTGCACCGATTCCACCTGGCAGGTGTTCCTCATCTTTCTTCGTTTAGGTTTAACTTCCTTTGGCGGGCCGGTCGCGCATCTTGGTTTTTTTCGCGAAGAGTTTGTCGCCCGTCGAAAATGGATGTCAGACCATCAGTATGCAGACCTGGTGGCACTGTGCCAGTTCTTACCGGGGCCGGCCAGCAGTCAGGTTGGTCTGGCACTAGGTATGTCACAGCGCGGGTATCGCGGTGCTATGGCAGCCTGGTTAGGGTTCACCATGCCGTCTGCCATATTCCTGGTCGCTGCTGCTTATGGGTTTGCACAAGCCGATAGTTTGTCTTCCGGTTTGTTAAGTGGACTGAAAATAGCAGCAGTGGCGGTGGTCGCCCAAGCTGTCTGGTCTATGGCGCCAAACCTTTGCCCTGACCGGCCGCGCCAACTCATTATGTTACTTGCCGCTGCTATTGTGCTGATGTTGCCGATACCTGCAGTACAACTGGGCGTGTTGCTATTGGCTGCTGGCGCGGGATTTCTTTTACCTGCAGCCCAGATACCGGCACCAGCAGAACAGGGTCAGGTAAAAGGGTCATGGGCTACCCGCAAGGGAGCAAGGCTATCGGCTATATTATTGGCTCTGTTTGTGCTGATTTTCTTTATGTTGCCCGTTGTGGCAAATGCCACAGGTCTGGCCTGGTTGAATCTTGCCGATATCTTTTATCGTACAGGGGCCCTGGTTTTTGGTGGTGGTCATGTGGTCTTGCCCTTGCTGCAGACTGAGCTGGTGCCAACTGGCTGGATTAGTGAAGACCTGTTTCTGGCTGGCTATGGTTTAACACAAGCCGTGCCTGGACCCTTGTTTACATTCTCAGCGTTTGTGGGTGCCGCTGCCAATCAACCGTATCCAGGCTGGCTGGCTGCCCTGGTTTGTCTGCTCGCTATTTTTCTGCCTTCGTTCCTGTTAGTGGGAGGCATTTTGCCGTATTGGGAAAAGTTAAGGCAGTTGCAGTGGGTAAGACAGATATTGCTGGGTGTTAACGCGGCCGTCGTTGGTCTGTTGTTAGCCGCTTTGTATCAGCCGGTATGGACTTCGGCGATCAGTGGACAGCCGTCATTCGTACTGCTGTTACTGGCTTGTGCTGCCCTGTTTGTGCTGCGCTTACCGGTCTGGCTGGTCGTGATTGCCATGGCGGGTGCTGGCGCTGTGTTCTTGGGTTGAACCAGCGCCGATGATCCCGGAGGCTGTGACAGGATCAGACGGCGTGGTTAAGGAACACGTTGTTAGTTAACGTGGCATGACAGACCTAATCCAGCGGTAGAAAACCCAGCGCATTGTTGTTGTTCATGGGAATAACCAGTTGATTCTGGATAGAGTCGTAGCAAATGGAAGCAGCGCTGGGGATGCCCTCTGCAATGATTTCCGCTTCCTGACCCGGCCGGATACGGGAAATGCTGCCATAACGTACGCTGCTGACATACTTGGTGCCGTCTGTAGTGACCACAACGCCATCGTTGCCACCTTCTGCGGCGTATTCCGTATTCAGCAGTTCGCCTTCGGGTGAAAAAGTCATCACGTGGTTATTGCCGACATTAATGACAACCACATTACCGTCGTTATCCATTGCCACCCCATTGGGTGCCATCAGGGGGGCGCCGTCAACCAGTATGCTGGTTTCACCGTCAGGCGTGATTTTGTAGAGCCGCTGTGGAGGACGGGTGTTGGAAACATAAATGGTGCCATCTTCTGTGGCAGCAATGCCGTTCAATACGGAAGCATCCAGATCGGCCAGTGAAACAGACCGTAATGGTTCGCCGCTGGCCAGATCAAACAGCCGGACATGGTCACGGTCAGCAACGTAGAGTACATCACCAGCGATGGTGCTGCCCAGCGGATGGTTTAAAGTCAGACCATCCCGGGTTGCACCGATCCATTTAGCGGTGTGAACACTACCATCCGGGTTGATCAGTGAAACATAACCGTCATTGGGCTCCATCTCCTCTGAGACGCCCGCGTTCATCGCCAGAATCAAATTCTTGTCGGCATCAAACGTACAGCTTTCTGCAAACCGGAAACTGCCAAATACTTTAACATTGGCAGACATCGTGCGTGCTTCACCAGCTTCATTAACCGTGCTCAGCGGTTGACCGGCCATGAACTCGCCAGTTTGTGACACAGCAGAGGCGCTTGCCAGCAGGCAGGCACCAGAAATAAACAGGGTCAGGGAATTGCGCAACATCGTGTTTCTCCATAAACGTTACTGAATGTATACTGCCGAATCTTCCGGCTGGCAGGCTCCTGTCAGCTAACAACTTGATTGTATCGACTTGAGGAATCCCACTATCAGTCCAGAACTTGTCGTATCCGCCTTTCTGTTTGCCCTGGCAGCAGCCATCACACCAGGTCCAAATAACGTGTTTCTGATGAGTTCAGGCGCAAATTTCGGCATCAGGCTCAGTCTACCTTTATTGGCGGGCGTATGCATTGGCTTTCCTCTGATGTTTCTGGCCATTGGTCTCGGTCTGGGTAGTCTTTTTCAGCAGTTTCCCACGATTCACCTGGTTATCACTGTCATTGGTGTGGTTTATCTGACGGTACTGGCCTGGAAAATTGCCAACGCTGGTGCACCTGAAGAAAAGCAGAATACGCAGCCGATTACTTTTTTACAGTCAGCAGGCTTTCAGTGGGTAAATCCCAAAGCCTGGATTATGGCAACCGGAGCGATAGCCGCATTTACGCGACCCGCAGATGATATGCACTGGCAAGTGATTCAGTTAACACTGGTATTTATGCTTGCTGCCATTCCCAGCGCCTGGACTTGGTTGCTTTTTGGTGTGGGTTTACAGAAGTTGTTGAAGGATCCGCGCAATTTGCGCATTTTCAACCTGTCCATGGCCATGCTGTTGATTCTTTCAATGGTGCCAGTCGTACTGGACCTTGTCGATCAATTGAGCTGAGCGCCAGCCCGCCACAGGGATGTGATCAGACTGGCGTGTAGCGCTAGTGTTTTGCGAACCCTCCTGAGACTCAGGAAGGTCCGCCTAAACTTTGCAAAGGCCTTGGTGATTCAGCCTTAATGGTTCGGAAAGCTCTCTGGCAGGATACGAGGCGCAAACTTGGTCACACCTTGTACTGGGCCCACTTCGCCGGCGAAGATGTTGCCGTGTGCATCGACAGTAACGCCTTCACCCATGGTGCCATAGCCACCCATGCCGGATGGGCGTGCTGACATGTGCTCTGGCACATAGAACCATACCTCACCGGTTTTGGCGCTACCGATGCGCAGGCCTTTACGCCAGCCTGGGTTGTAGTTTTCGTCAGACTCGGAATCGATGGCATACAGTACATCATTGTCATCGATGAACAGGCCGCTGATACGGCTGAACTGGTACCAGGTGTCCTGGTGATTGCCGTCCTGGTCAAAAATCTGGATACGACGGTTACCACGGTCAGCGACGAATATACGGCCCTGGGAGTCCATAGCCAGTGCGTGTGGTGAGCGCATTTCACCATCGTCATAGCCGAATACACCCCAGCTCTTGATGAAGTTGCCTTCAGCGTCAAACTTGGAGATTCGGCTAACGGCATTAGGGCCGTCCTGATCCATGAACTGGGCACTGTGTGACTCACCGACATAGATAGAGCCGTCAGGGCCAACCAGCACATCATTAGGTGCGGTGAAATGCGTAGGCGGGTTGCCTTCTTCACCTGGTGTACCCAGCACCATCAGTACTTCACCTTCCGGGCTGAATTTTACAACCTGATGTCCGCCCATGAAAGCGTCGGGGTTTTCTTCCAGCTCTCGATCGTTAGGGCTGCGAGCATCAACTACGTAGACGTTGCCTTCAGCGTCTACATCCATACCGTGTGGCCAGGTGATCTGGTTGGCACCAAATGACTGGACGACATTGCCATCCTGGTCCATTTTCACGATCGGGTCGACATCGGACAACGCACAAGAGTTTGCGCCACAACGATCACCGACCCAGATATGTTCACCGTCGATATCAACGTGAATGGCGCTGACTGAGCCCCATTCGCGACCATCAGGCAGCGTACCCCAGTTGCGGACAGTTTCGTAAGGGTTGGGCAGGTTATTGATCGGCTCAACGTCAGCGTGTTCTTCCGGGCCTGTGGCACCTGGTTGAGCCAGGGCGAGACTTGAACCCGCCAGCAGGGCGCTGGCGATGACCGAACGGAGCAGAGTACTGCGTTTGGATGATGGGAACATGTTCATCAAATTACCTCTATTTTATTGGTCTGATTTTCCTTGCAAGTCTTACTGCCAGCCGTATATGACGGCCGGAATCAGGCTCATGAAAATGTCTGTTTGGGGGACTAAAGTCAAGTAAAACCGGGCTGGATGGCCATCTAAGCAAGTTGTTGGCCATCCAGTCGGATTTAGAGGCAGGGGGGCTAGAGCGCTGTTTCAAAAATGCCCAGCATTCGATTCCAGGCTCGTTCGGCCTGAGCTTCGTTGTAAACGGTTGAGTCAATCACACACCAGCCATGCATGGCACCTTCAAACACCTCGATTTCAGCCATGACACCGGTTTCCTCAAATGTGTCCATCAGTACTTCTTTGGCTTGCGGGTCACGCTCATCGTCGTTTTCGGCAATGGCGATCCACATGTGGGCCTCCATATTCTCGATACCGAGATGCGGGCTGTCAGCGTTGTCGGTCACCAGGCCGCCACCATGGAAAGAACCGCCAGCACCAATTCGTTCAGGGATGGCAGCTGCCGTGCGCATTACCATGGGACCGCCCATGCAGTAACCCATAGTGCCGATCTTGCGGCTGGTATCCACTGCTGATTGCTGATCCAGCCAGTCGACAAAGGCGTGCGCATCCGTGACATGTGTCTGGGCATTGAGTGCCCGGGCCATTGGCATGACTTTTTCGCGTGTTTCCGGATCACCGAAACTTTCCCCTTCTTCGACAACAGGGGATTTGGCGCTACGGTAAAATGGGTTTACAACCAGAACAGAGTATCCTGATTGGGCCAGCCGTTTGCCCATGGTGCGAAATGCAGGGCGCAGACCCAGAATGTCAGGCCACATCAGCACAGCAGCGTGGCTGCCATTGGCCGGATGGACAAAGTAGCAATCAGCTGTGCCATCAGGCGTTTCGATCATGACATCATTTTCGACAACATCCTGGGCATTGGCCAATGGCGGCAGCATGAAAGCAGCGGCAGCCCCTGCAGTCAGTTTGCCGAATTGACGGCGATTCATACTGGATTGAAAAGGGTTTCGCTTTAAATAGGCATCATTTTCATTAACGGTATCCTGATCACACATGTTCTCGGTCTCCGGGTTGTTGTTTTTGCCTTGCTGGTCAGCAGATTATCTTATTGCTGAAACAGCCGCAAAGGAGATGCGATAAAATGCACATGTTGGCAGCAGGGGAATACAAACAGGCACTGGTTCGTCTGCCGCTAATGACTGAAAACCTATGTGATGCACTAAAATGGCGCAGCTTGACGCATTCCCGACATACGCCCATAGTATTGTGTATTGACCAAAAAAGAATGGAAGGCAGGGAGTCTGACCCATGAAAAAAGTACTGATCGGCTTAGTGGTGGTTGTCGTTGCATTAGGCGGGGTTTTTTATTACCTGGCCAGCAATCTGGATAGCATCCTGAAACAGGTCATTGAATCAGAAGGTTCCTCAACACTGGGGACGGACGTGCGGGTAGACTCTGTCGCGCTGGACCTGCGTGGCGGCACGGCGACAATTAACGGTTTCACGGTAGCGAACCCGGATGGCTTCTCAGATGCAGACATGATTCGTTTTGATGAGCTGCATGTTGCGCTGGATCTGGCCAGTATCGGTTCCGATGTCATCCGAATTAATACCATTCGCTCGACCAATCCGTATGCGCGTTTCGAGTTGCAGGGTACACGATCCAACATACAGGCGATTCGCGACCGTTTTCCGCCAGCATCATCCGAGCCGCCAGCGGAATCATCAGGACCCGCACCCGTTATTGCACTTGATGATCTGACCATCAATGGTATTCAGGGTACTTTGCAATCTGACCAATTGCCCCGTGCCGTTGATGTGAATTTCGGCAATGTCCAGGTTACCAACGTGGAAGGTACACCCGACGTACTGGCCCAGCAGATTGCACGTTCCATCATGGCCCAGCTGGCTGGCAATGCGCGCGATGCGCTTGAAGAGGTTGCTTCGGGTGCAGTTGAAGCAGAAATCAGAAACCGTGTTAACGAAGCGACAGACGATGTGCGTAACAGGGTGGATGAGGAGCTGCAAAATGCTGATCCGGAAGTCAGAGAAGCTGCCGAAGCCTTACGGGATCGTTTAGGCTTTTAAGTGCTGGGTCATTGCCCCTGTTTCCGCTTGGTGCCAGCGGTCGCTGGCGCCTCAAGCGGATCTTCCGGCCAGGGGTGCTTGGGGTATCGGCCCCGCATATCCTTTCTGACCGCAAAGTAGCTGCTGCGCCAGAACCCTGGTAAATCCTGGGTGACCTGAACTGGCCTTCTGGCGGGAGACAATAAGTGAACGCTGAGTGGCAGGCGACCAGCCATCAGGCTGGGGTGATCATCCAGGCCAAACATTTCCTGCAGTTTTACAGCCAGCACCGGTGTGTCATGGTTATAGTCGATTCTGATATTTGAACCGCTGGGTACTCTCATATACAGAGGCAGTAAATCATTGAGCGTTTGTTGCTGTGACCAGTCCAGTTGCTGCAAGTAAAGGGTCATCAAAGACAGTGAATTGAGCTGCTCAAATCGGCTGAGTGATGCCAGGTGTGGTAGCAGCCAGTGTCTGGCGCTTGCCTCCAGTTCGGCTTGCTGAATATCCGGCCAGTCGCCATCCAGGTGCCGGTGTGCCAGGCGCAGACGCTGTATCGTCTGAAAATCGGCATCCTGCCAGGGCAAGCCATGAATTCGGATGCCTTCCATCCAGGCATTTTGCCTGGCTTCACTATCAACCGCGTGCAGTCCCGACGAGGCGGTTCGGCTTTGTAGCGTCAGTGAGTCATTACCTGAACGATAACAGCGACTTTCTCTGGCAACAATTCGTTGCAGTCGTTCATCCCAACCAGCTGACAGCGACCAATTTGCTGTCTCCGGCTGCAGCGATGTCAGCGTTTCCGCCTCTATGCCAATGGCAAGGTAAATGCGGGCGCCTTGCAAATTTCCATTTAGCGAAGGGACGACCAGCAACTCATGTCGACTCAGGGGATGGTGAGGATCTAGTTTTACCTGATGACCCGTTGCCAGTTGAAAGATGCCAGGCTGGCGCTTAACGGCCAGCCGTTCTGGCCAGGCATGTAATAGTAGCCGGGCAAGCCAGGCGTGGGCGCTTTTTTCATGTTGCTGAGGAGGAGATGATGGCGATGGCTTTTGGTTCAGCTGGCGCTGAAAACGAGTCTGCCATTGCTGGAAGGTGCGTATCCATTGCCGAAGGTTGGGTTGCCTGGTATTGGCGTTTGTGTCCAGATCCAGTACTGAGCCCAGGTCCTCACTTGTCAAGCTGCCCGGTGTTTCCAGCGTAGTGACCAGTCGGCATGCCAGTTCGCTGAGCATATCTTGTTGTTGAGGGTGACTGTGGGCAGCATCCAGAGCGGTTTGCAAAACTATTGCCAGTCGCGGTGAGGTGGGCCAGGCTGTGCAGCGATTGCCTAAGGGGGTAAGCGTGCCTTTGCCGGATAGAAGGTGTAAACGAAACAGTGCATCTTTTGCAGATTGCATGGCGGCACTGGGTGGAGGTGTTACCCAGGACAGACTGCGGGCATCCTCAACGCCCCAGCGGCTGAGCTCGAATTGCAGGCTTTCCAGATCACTGCAGTCAATCTCCGGCGTACGGTGGGCGGCCAGCATACTTTCCTCGGGCCACAGCCGATAGCAAAACCCAGGCCCGGTGCGGGCCGCCCGACCTTGTCGCTGATCAGCGCTGGCCTGATTGACACGTGTGGTGATCAGGCGCGTCATGCCACTGCGGGGTTGATAGTCGGCACGCCGCTCCCAGCCAGCATCAACAACGATTGAGACACCCGGCACGGTGAGGCTGGATTCTGCCAGTGCGGTAGTCAGGATAATCCGTCGCGTATTGTCTTTATCAGGGCTTAGCACGGCTTGTTGCTGTGACAATGACAGCCGGCCATGTAAAGGCATGATGTCTATAGCGCCAGCCAGTTTGGCGAACAGAGCGCGCTCCAGCTGACGAATTTCATGCTGCCCGGGTAAGAAAACCAGCGCGTCGCCATCGTGGGCCAGGATTGCTTCCTGTATGACACGAACCTGATGTTCAGTACTGTTTTCCTGCGGGCGGGCAGAGCGGTAGTGAGTACTGACTGGATACAGTCTGCCACTGCTTTCGATAACCGGCGTGTCCGATCCCAGCACAGCCAGCAGGCTGTTGCTGTCGAGGGTTGCCGACATTATCAGAATCTGCAGATCCTCTCGCAATCCCTGTTGAACATCCAGTGACAAAGCCAGGCCGACATCAGCATCCAGGCTGCGTTCATGGAATTCATCAAAGATAATGCCCTGGATACCTTCCAGCATGGGGTCATCCTGAAGCATGCGGGTCAGAATGCCCTGGGTGACGACCTCCAGTCGTGTTTGCGAGCTGACCTTATGTTCGCCGCGAACGCGGTAACCGACTCGCTGGCCCAAAGGCTCATCGAGTTGTTTTGCCATATAAGTCGCAGCCAGCCGAGCGGCGACCCGCCTGGGTTCCAGCAATAGCCAGCGCTTACCTGTGGGCAGCTCCTTTAACAAAGCGAGGGGGACGCGCGTGGTTTTACCGGCACCTGGTGTGGCAATCAGCAAACAACGGTTATGCGTCTTTAAAGCGGCATTGATATCGTCCAGGACGTCATCAACCGGGAACTGCATCAGAATCCCAGCTTTTCGCCGACACCAAGCAGGGTCAACAAGCCAAGGGCAACGAAGACAAGGGCCGCAACCAGGTGGATCAAGCGAACTGGTAAGCGATCAGCAAACTTGTCGCCGAGATAAATGGCGGGGATGTTGGCGATCATCATGCCCGCCGTGGTGCCAGCAATGACCCAGAGCAGCTCATCGAAACGTGCTGCCAACGCGACGGTGGCCACCTGGGTTTTATCGCCAATTTCGGCCAGAAAAAATGCAATGATGGTAGTTAACAACACTCCGTACTGGCTGGCATCCGGTGCATCATCGTCCAGTTTGTCCGGAATCATCATCCAGGCAGCCATGGCGAAAAACGTCACCGCCAGCACCCAGCGCAAGATTTCAGGGGTAAGAAGTTCAGCAAACCACTGACCAATGAAACCGGCAAAAGCATGGTTGGCCAGCGTAGCGATCAGTATGCCCAGCATGATGGGGACAGGGCGGCGGAATTTAGCGGCCAGTAAAAAAGCCAGAAGCTGAGTCCGATCGCCCATCTCTGCCAAGGTCACCAGACCGGTAGAAATCAGAAAGGCATCCATGGCAGGCCCCAATAATCGATAGCGTTAAACATTGTCAGCAGCACATGATCAGGAAAAGACGGCAATGATACTGAGGTCAGAGTGGCCGGGCAAGAAGCGCTAATACCAACTTGTTGATGACAGAGGAGGACATCTAATACTAAGAACATAAAACACCGATTGATCTGCCTGTTATCAAAACCAGTATAGATGAAGGCGAGCGACTGGATTATCCGGGACTTAAGTCACGTCCTGTGTGGGACGTGCTAGTGATTGTCCTGCTTTTCGGTGTAACCTGTCTGGTAGCGACAGGTACCTGGATGAGTTTCCGTCGAATCCGGCAGGACACCAGGCGTATGTTCAGGAAACGCAAGGCGAGACAGGCGTCATAGAGAATAAACACTCGCCTGCTACGTTGAAGTATAAAATTCAGGAGGCGAGCATTGAAAAAAAGGGAATGCAAGTATAGGTATCTGTGGCTGGCTGGTCTTCTGTTGTCTGGCACACTCTCAGCACAACCGGATGATGGGTCTGGGTCAGATATTGAAGAGTCGCAGGCAGAGGCCGTTGAGAACATTGAGCCCAATGTTGTCGGCTTTCCTGAATCTGAATCGGATAATGACTCGCCTGATGGAAGTGGCAGCCAATTTGTCGCAACAACCGATCAACTTGTCATTGCTGACCCCCTCATGCCTTTCAACCGGGTCATGCATAAATTTAACGATGTGACTTATCGTTATGTGCTTATTCCTCTGGCTGATGCTTACGTTTCAGTTACACCTGACCCTGTTGAGCGAGGCATAGGCAATTTCTTTGACAACATCAAAACGCCGATCTATCTGATCAATCATTTGCTTCGCGGTGACATTAAAGGTGCCGGGCGTGATATCGGCAGATTTGCTATTAACACCACGATAGGCGTTGCCGGCTTCGGTGATCCAGCCACAAACTGGTTTGAGATAGAAGAGGATTTGGCACGGGCCGGTGATACGATGGCAGGCTATGGTGTGGGTTATGGTTTCTATCTGGTGCTGCCATTCATAGGCCCCAGTAATGCGCGCAGCGGGGTCGGGATGTTCATTGATGGTCAGCTCAACCCAATTCAGTATCTGATGGATAGTCCCGAAGACACCGGGGTACGTATTTTTGATAATTTCCAGGAGTACGGCCCTACGATCATGTCTTACACCGATTTACGTGAAGAGAGTGAAGACTTGTATTTGTTCATGAGAAACCTGCATGTGCAGGGACTATTGCGTGATCAGCAGTATCCTGAGCAGCCATCAAAAGCGAGCACGGAAGGGGCTGCGAATGTCGAACAGTGAAAGTGATGCACCGAAGGGCTTTCTGACTTCAGCGATACATGCGTTACTCAGATTCCCTTTGGCAGTGCTGGCAGTCTTTCTGCTGATTGTTGGTGCGTTGGGATGGCAGGCGCAGAACTTTCAGATTGACGCTTCACCCGATACATTACTGACACGAGATAACCCGCTGTACGTCCAAACCCAGCAGGTTAATCAACAGTATGCCCCCCAGGAATTTTTGCTGGTGACCTACCAGCCAGATAGCGCAAATCTGTTTTCGCAAAGCACATTAAATGATGTTGCAGCGATCAGTGATGCCATTGAGCAGCTCGATCGGGTCAACTCTGTCCGCTCGATTCTCAACGTACCCATCTTTACCGAGAATACTTCCATAGACGGGCTGAGAGGTTCATTGAGTGATCTCACCATCGCCGGAGGTGATTTCGATCAGGCAACGTTACAGGAGGCCTTCACCGATCATCCGGTATACACCAATTTGCTGGTGAACTCGGCAATGGATGCCACAGCCATGCAGGTGCTGTTTCAATCCAATCCCGAATTGCAATCACTTAATGAGGATATCACTGCGCTGAACGCCCAGCGAATGGCGCAGGATGGGCTTAGCGAGAGCGAACAGTCTGAACTGAAACGACTGGAGTCACAGCGCGAGCCGTTGCTGCAAGAGTTGTCTCAACAACGTCAGCAGGAAGTTGAAGCGATTCGGGAAATTTTAGAGCCCTACCAGGCACGTGCACAGTTGCACATGGGTGGTGTCCATGTGCTGGCCTATCAGCTGATTGACATCATCAGCAGCGACCTGGTCGTCTTCGGTAGCGCAATTGCTGCGATGATTTGCCTGTTGTTATTTATTCTTTTCCGCAGCTTTCGCTGGGTAACAATTCCAGTACTCTGTTGTATTTGCAGTGTCTTGCCAACCATGGGGCTGTTTGCATTGCTGGATATTAAAGCCACGGTGATTTCATCAAACTTTATCGCATTGCAATTGATCCTGACCCTGGCCATTGTCATACACTTGATCGTGGACTACCGGGAATTGTCCTCAGCTGACAGCAGTAAAAAACATCAAAAGCTGATAGAAGAAACATTACGAAGAAAAATCGGACCCTGTTTTTTTGCCGGTATCACAACTTCAGTCGGGTTTGGATCTTTGATTTTCAGTGGGATCCAGCCGGTCATCAGTTTCGGTTGGATGATGATTATCGCCATGTTTTTCTCAATCATGGTAAGCCTGATTCTGTTTCCAGTGCTGGTTACCTTAATACCTTCAGACAAGCAGCGCGATGATATTGGCTTGTTGAAAAGTGTTGTTAATGGTTTTCAGAGACTGACGAAACGCTGCGCTCCCCTGGTTATTTTAGGCAGTGTCGCCGCTGTGATCGCAGGTGGGCTTGGTGCCATGCGGCTAAGTGCAGAGAATAGCTTTATCAACTATTTTGCTGAAGATACGCAGATTCATCAGGAGCTTGCCTATATTGATCAGGCATTTGGTGGTTCTACGCCGATGGATATTGTCTACCCTTTGCCCGACAAACCGGATAATCCGGATCTGATTATGACGGCCGAATCTGTGTTGAAGCTGCAACAGATACAGGCGGTGCTGGCAGATTATGAGGCAACAGGTCGCATTCTTTCTCCGGTTAATCTTACGGATTTGGCAAGAGAAGTGAATAACGGACAACCGCTGACAGAATATGAGCTGACAGCTGTTTACTGGATGATGGATGAAAATTTCAGAGAGGATCTGATTGGTTCATTCTTTAGCGAAGAGCGTCAGGAAGTGCGGTTCAATGTCTGGATAGAAGACCTGACACCAGGCCTGGACAGAGAAGCGTTTTTGGCGGATATGCAACAGGAACTGGCTGCTATTGATGTACCTCGGGACAGTTATCAATTAAGCAACTTGTTTGTGTTATATCAGGACATTATGTCGCGACTGGCTGACAGTCAGGTCATGACACTGGGTATTGTCTATGTGGTGCTGACGCTGACTTTCCTGGTCTTGTTTCAGTCTTTCAAAGTCGCGCTGATAGCCATTGTGCCAAATATCATTTCAACGGCGCTGATCTTTGGTGTCATGGGCTGGCTGGGGATACCGCTGGACTTAATGAGTGTAACAATCGCTGCGATTGTCATGGGTATCGCGGTTGACGACACTATCCACTTTGTACATCGTTACCTGGAAGAGCGAAAAAACCAGCCAGCAAATCAAGCGATTGATAATAGCTACCGTTCCGTTGGTATGGCTGTGTTATACACATCAATTCTTGTTGCTGGTGGCTTTTCCATGCTTGCATTTTCAGACTTTGTACCGAGTATGACGTTTGGTCTGTTAACCGCACTGGCTATGCTGGTTGCATTGCTGGCGGATTTGACCATCCTTCCCTGGTTACTGACCCGGTACATCCGCAGCAAATAATGCTGCGGATTTTGCCGGTTCAACTTACTGAGTGATTTCTTCAGTAGCATCTTCAGCTGCACGAGACATATCTGCAGCAGCCTCGTCAATATCCTCTCCCATTTGTTCTGCAGGACCGTCGTTACATGCTCCCAGCACCAACATCAGGCTGAATAAACTCAGTATTGTCATCGATTTCATCACAACTCTCCTTAGTGATTGAATTTTGGCCTTGCGCATCTATCTAAACGTATCCTGGACTCAGTGTCCAGTGACATTCTTGATAGTTCCTAAGGCTCTACCCTTGATAACGAGCGCGACACTCATCTATTCCAAACAACAAACAGCGTATAATGGGATATGGCCTGAAGCTTGCAGCTGTGCACCAGTATACAGCAGGGGTAATTGCTGCCGGACTTTTCTAAAGGGAAGAGTTGTTTGTGCTCCCGGGCGGATTATGGGGACATATAACAGCCAATTAGCTACATATTACTGAAAATTACAGTGATTTTGGTGCACTTCATGGGGGAGGTATGCCTGATATACTGCACAATAATCGCGCGGTAGAGTTTCTTATCGCATCGAAACGGTGCGAAATTCAAGGATTAAGGGACTTTAACGTTATTAGCGGATTGATATCCGTTATCGGCGATCTCGTACATTCATTGCAGCGAGAGAGAGGTGCCAGTAACTTATTTGTTGGCAGTCAGGGCAGTGACTACCAGGCGGAACTGATCGCAATCAGGGAAGAGTCTGACCAGAAGCGATCGGTGCTGGAGCACAGTCTGGATCAAAGTATACCTGCCATCCAGGGGATGGGGGCGTCTTCTGCGGTGCTTTTCAGCCGCCTTTCTCTTGCCATACAGGCCATGGAAGAAATTCACACGTTACGGACGCAAACCTGGCAATGTGCCTGGGATGGTCAGGCCCTGACCCAGGCTTATAGTGCAATAATCAGCTCGCTGTTAGCGGTCGTTTTTGAGGCTGCTGACATTGCTCGCGATCCAAAACTCACAGAGATTCTGGTCGGTCTGTTTAATCTGATGCAGGGGAAGGAGTTGGCGGGTCAGGAAAGAGCGGCGGGTTCACTCGCCTTTGCCAGTGGCATGGCGCCGGTTGAAATCAAATCCAGAATTGAACATCTTATCGATTATCAGGAAACCTGTTTTTCGACCTATCTCCAACATGTTGATCAGCAGGCAGTAGCCGTCTGGCGTGCATTAGAGTCTTCACCATGTTGCCTGCAGATAGCAGCCTTGCGAGATCATCTTTGTGGAACAGCCAAAGGTCGTTTGACCGGTGAGGATCTGGCGCGGCAATGGTTCACGGTACAAAGTGAAAAGCAGGATAAGATCAGGGAGCTGGAAATAGCATGTTATGAAGCCCTGTCAATGCAATGCCAACTGAGACTTGAAGAGGCTGAGAATCGTCTGTCAGCCAATGAAGATGCTGTTCAGCATTTTATGTCGTTGAACGAAGAAGAACCTACCAGCTCGATTGAAACGTTTTCGCTGCTCCGGACACCGGTTAACAATAATGTAACATCTCCAGGCCAATCCCGTACTTTGATGGATCTTGTGCAGTACCAATCCAAACGCTTACAGGAAGTAGAGCAATCACTGGATTTGGCCAGAACCGCTCTGGAAGAACGTAAGATAATGGAACGGGCCAAATATATTTTAATGAAACATCGTGGATTGGAAGAAGATGAAGCGTATCAGCTGATGAGGCAGACGGCGATGAATCAAAGCCGCCGGTTAATTGATGTGGCGCGTTCTCTCATCGAAATGTCAGTTTTATGGAAGGGGTAGAAATGAAGAGGGCAGGCTCTCAAAAAGCGCTGCTGCCGGTACCATTTTCAGCAGCGCCTGATTAGTATTAATGCGTCTTAGTATTAATGGGTCCCACCATACAGGAATCGCAGGACATCATTTCGATAGCCAATGTAAGCCGTATCATCAGCCAATGCCAAGCGGTCACGGGGTCTTTCCAGATTGACTTCCAGTAACTCCCCGATGGAAGCTTCTGGTCCGACAGTCAGCATAACGATTTTATCAGACAGCAACACGGCCTCGTCGACATCGTGCGTAATCATAATGACGGTATTATTGAGTGAACTGTGAATACGCATCAACTCATCCTGTAAGTGTGCGCGGGTTAATGCATCCAGAGCACCAAACGGTTCGTCCATTAGTAGCACTTTGGGTTCCATCGAAAGACCGCGAGCAATACCAACGCGTTGCTTCATGCCCCCAGAAATTTCATGAGGCAGTTTATCTTTTGCGTGTGTCATGCTGACCAGGTCCAGGTTGTGTTCAACCCAGCCTTTGACTTCTGATGCCGGGCGACGCCCTTTGAAGACCTGTTTAACAGCCAGCTCCACATTTTCGTAGACAGTCAGCCAGGGTAATAACGCGTGATTTTGAAAGACAACAGCGCGATCAGGGTTGGGCGAATCTACCTGACGACCCTCCAGAATGACACCACCTTCTGTTGCCTGGTGCAGGCCGGCAATAATGTTCAGGATAGTGGATTTACCACAACCGGAGTGTCCTATCAGCGATACGAAATCACCTTTATTGACTTTCAGGTTTACATTGCTGAGCGCTTTGAATGGGACATTATTGGTGTTGAATTCGATGCCAACATTGCTCAGTTCAAGATAACACTGCATGGTTATTCTCCAAATACAATACGATTGATTTAACGTAGGACAGCCGTTTTATCCCAGCTGACTTTGCGCTGAATCAACAACATGATTTTGTCCAGGGCAAAACCGATTAGGCCGATTGCAATGACAGCGACCATAATCCTTCCAAGTGAATCAGAACTTCCATTCTGGAACTCGTCCCAGATGAATTTACCCAGCCCAGGGTTTTGTGCAAGCATTTCGGCAGCAATCAGTACCATCCAGCCAGTCGCCAGCGACATACGCATCCCCGTAAAAATCATTGGCACAGCGGAAGGCAGTACAATCTTGGTTACATGTAAATGAGCCGGAAGCTGGATAACACGGCTAACGTTAATCAGGTCTTTATCAACACTGGTGACACCAACGGTGGTGTTAATCAATGTCGGCCACAGACTGCACAGTGACACCGTGATAGCTGATGTGACAAAAGCCTTTGTAAATACTTCACTGTCACTGACATAAAGGGCACTGACAACCATGGTGACCAGTGGCAGCCAGGCCAGTGGTGAAACTGGTTTGAAAACCTGAATCAGCGGGTTGATGGCACTGTAAATGGATGAGTTCAGACCACAAATGATTCCCAGGGGGATGGCGATAATTGTGGCAATGAAAAATCCGAATCCTACAGTAAGCAAACTGGTTTGAACCTGATCTACAAACGTCGGTCTTCCGGTATAAGGTCGTATGCGGGCATCATAGTCAGGATCTACGGCCAGACGTTCAGCATTTCTTTCTTGCTGACGAACCATGAAGTCGCGTTCGCGTTGCTTCTCGCGCTGATAATCAGCTTTGAGTGAACCAACCTGCTCCCAGACCTGGGTGGGGCCCGGGAACTGACCAAGCGATGTATTGATATTACTGGCAGCCACATGCCACATGAAGAGAAAGACCAGGATGCCTGTGCCGGCTAAAATCCAGGAGCGAAACATCTTGGTAATAGCGCTACCAGAAGCAAAGTCAAAACTATTTGCCGATGGCAGTGTCAGTCGGATTTTATTCAAAATGGCTTCCATAATATCAACCTGTTAAATACTGTCTAAACTTAAGATGTTCAATTAGAGCGTTTCGTCTTTTAACCCAATATCCAGTGACTCAAGATAAGCATTGGGCTTGGAACCGTCATAAGGAATACCATCGAGAAAGTCGTCCTGCACTGGGCGATAACCGCTTTCTGTGTCGAAATTCGGAAAGTCCTCTGCCGACATTAATCCTTCGGCAATCAGTTCCTCTGCGGCAAGTTCATACACATCAGGTCGGTAGACTTTTTTAGCGGTATCAAAGTACCACTCATCACTCTTTGGTTCAGATATCTGACCCCAGCGACGCATCTGGGTTAAATACCAGATAGCGTCAGAGTAGTATGGGTAGGTAGCGTTGTATCGGAAGAAAACATTGAAATCAGGTACCTCAAGTACTTCCCCTTTCTGGTATTCAAATGTACCCGTCATGGAATTACCGATAACTTCCTCATCGGCGCCAACATATTCACTGCGAGAAAGGATGTTTACAGCTTCTTCGCGATTAGCATTGTTGTTGTCATCCAGCCACTTGTTGGCACGTAACACGGCTTTAACCAGTCGCACAGAAGTATTGGGGTTTTCCTCGATAAACGATGCCGTCAAACCGAGAACTTTCTCTGGGTTGTTCTTCCAGATTTCATAATCAGTGATAACGGGCACACCGATATCACGATAAATAGCCTGCTGATTCCAGGGCTCGCCCACGCTATACCCGAGAATGGTGCCAGCATCCAGCGTTGCTGGCATTTGTGGTGGCGGTGTCACAGAAAGTAGCGCATCAGCCTGTCGCATACCGGATATATCACCCAGGTGCGGTGCATAGTAGCCAGGGTGGATGCCGCCAGCAGCCAGCCAGTAGCGAAGTTCGTAGTTATGCGTTGATACCGGGAACACCATGCCCATATTAAAGGGGGTGCCTGCAGCTTTATATTCCTCTACAACGGGTTTCAGGGATGAAGCTGAAACCGGACGGACAATCTCACCGTCCTCAGTTGGTATGTGTTCCAGCATGGCATCCCAGATGTCGTTGGAAACAGTGATGGCATTACCATTGAGATCCAGACTTAATGGCGTAACGATATCAGCCTGAGTGCCATAGCCGATGGTAGCGGCCAGAGGTTGGCCAGCCAGCATGTGGGCTGCATCAAGTCGGCCATCTATGACGCCGTCAAGTAAAACACGCCAGTTTGCCTGGGCCTCAAGCGTGACATATAAGCCTTCGTCTTCGAAGTAACCTTTCTCATAGGCGATCGCTAACGGTGCCATGTCCGTAAGTTTGATAAAACCGATAGTCAGGTCTTCCTTCTCGGGCCAACCTGTTTCTGCCTGGGTGCCCGTTACCATGATGACAGAAGTGCCAATTGCCAGTGACGCGGCTTGCAGACATCTAGTGAGTTGATGTTTGGTTGCTTTAAGTACGCTGCTCATGGATATCACCCTCTATCGTTAGCTCAAAAAAAAGCGCCCACTTCTATGATCGGCCGGATTAGTAGCCGAAAGAAATGGACGCCATTGCCCTAAAACGTATCATGTCACCCGTCTTTGGGCGTGAGATACATCGGTTCGCTAAGGGTAATGCATTTAGTGTGCCAAATTATTGTTGCGACCTTGAAGATTCTCTAACCCCCTTTATTTACAACAGTTTTTATCCGTTTGCGGGCACTGCACAGCACTTTGTGTATATGAGCTATCGGATAACTTTTGTGCATCATTTCAGTGCGCTGTGCACTCTTTGCTGGCACAGGACGGTTACCTTTAGCCGTTGAACGGTTTGTGATTCGGTATAGTTATTCTAATAAGATACCCTTAATAAAATCTTAATATTCAATGAGATATGTTAATTCATGAATTGTGTTATGAATGCCTGGCACACCTTTTGCTGAACACTTTAATGTCGCGCTATGGCAGCGGGACAGCAGCCCAGAACCAACGGCGATTTAAAGGGCTTAATACAGAATCAAGGCAAAGGCGCCTGGGACTCGAGCATCGCTCGGGTATCAGGCGCTTTTTTTATGGCTGACCGAAACGTTAATGAGCGAGTCAGCAAGAGACAGCAAACAGGAGTGACCCATGAGTAAGCAACGATTGCTGGTTATCGGCAACGGGATGGTAGGCCAGCGATTTTTGGAAGAGCTGGTAGCCAAAACGCAGGCCTATGACATTACAGTCATAGGTGAGGAGATTCGCCCTGCTTACGACCGTGTTCAGCTTAGCGCCTGGTTCTCCGGTACAACGGTCGAAGAGTTGACGCTATGTGATGAAAACTTTTTTCATGATAACGGCATCACTTTTTTGACCGGGACGAAGGCAGTCTCCATTAACCGTACTGCAAAAATAGTTAAGACTGATACCGGTATGGAACTTTGCTACGACACATTGGTATTGGCAACGGGGTCATATCCCTTTGTACCGCCAATCCCTGGCAATGATAAAGCGCATTGTCATGTTTACCGCACCATTGAGGATCTCGAAGCCATACAGGCTTCAGCTTCCTCAAGTCAGAGCGGGGTAGTTGTCGGTGGTGGCCTGCTTGGCCTTGAGGCTGCAAAGGCACTCAAAGATAGTGGCCTGGTGACACATGTTGTGGAATTTGCGCCTCAGTTAATGGCAGTGCAGCTTGATGATATTGGCGGTGCATTACTGAGAGAGAAAATTGAAGCACTGGATGTGCGAGTGCATACCGGGAAAGCCACTCAAAACATCGGTACAGGAACGACAGCCAGGTACCGGTTGAACTTTGAAGAAGGTGATCTGGAAACAGACATGATCGTTTTCTCCGCGGGTATACGCCCGCGTGATGAACTGGCGCGCAGCAGTGGATTAAGTATTGGTGAGCGAGGCGGCGTTATTATTGATGATCACTGCAAAACGAGTGATGACAGTATTTATGCCATTGGTGAGGTCGCCCTGTGGCAAGGGAAAATTTACGGACTGGTAGCGCCCGGTTATGAGATGGCCCGGAATCTGGCTTCCACACTGACGGATGAAGCCAAAACATTTTCGGGTGCTGACATGAGCACGAAACTGAAGCTGTTAGGCGTTGAAGTGGGTTCAATTGGCGATGCCCACGCCCGGAGTGAAGGGTCACGCATTTGTTCTATCTCAGATGCCTCACGTGGAGTCTATAAGAAACTGGTCATCAGCAACGATGGTAAAAAACTGCTGGGAGCTGTGCTGGTTGGCGACACAGGAGACTACGATTCGCTGCTGCAATATAGCCTGAATGATATCGACTTACCTGAGGAGCCGATCAGCCTGATCAGTCCTCAGTCCGGTGATAAACCTGTGCTGGGTGTTGATGCGTTACCAGCCACAGCCCAAATCTGTTCCTGCAATAATGTCAGTAAGGGCGATATCTGTGCATCGATTGCAGCAGGTTGCACAACCATGGGCGCGATTAAAACCGAAACTCGTGCCTCTTCTACCTGTGGCGGATGTACCACGCTGGTCAAACAGGTTCTCGACGCCGAACTAAAAAGCCAGGGCATCGAAGTCAATAATGATATCTGTGAACACTTTTCCTACACGCGCCAGGGGTTGTATCACCTGGTCCGTATGCACGGTATTCGCAGTTTTGAAGAACTGCTAGAACGCTTTGGCAGTGGCAATGGCTGTGAGATTTGTAAACCCGCTGTTGGCTCTATTCTCGCCTCATGCTGGAACGATTTTATCCTGGACCCTAAACACGTCGGTTTGCAGGACACGAATGACAATTTCCTGGCCAACCTGCAAAAAGATGGTAGCTACTCGGTTGTTCCCCGGATTCCGGGCGGTGAAATTGGTCCAGAGATGCTGGCTGTCCTGGCAGATGTTGCGATTAAGTATGACCTGTATACCAAGATAACAGGTGGTCAGCGTATCGACCTGTTCGGTGCCCGTGTTGATCAGTTGCCTGCAATCTGGAAAGACCTGACAGACGCTGGATTTGAATCAGGTCATGCCTACGGAAAATCCTTACGAACGGTCAAATCCTGTGTCGGCTCTAGCTGGTGCCGCTTTGGTGTGCAGGACTCGGTGAGCATGGCCATTTATGTTGAGAAGCGGTATCGCGGACTGCGTTCGCCGCACAAAATAAAAATGGCCGTTTCAGGATGTACGCGCGAGTGTGCTGAAGCACAGAGTAAAGATGTGGGTGTCATTGCGACAGAAAAAGGCTGGAATCTTTATGTATGCGGCAACGGCGGCATGCGTCCTCGCCACGCTGAACTTTTCGCCAGTGATCTCGATGATGAAACCTTGATCAAATATATCGACCGCATCCTCATGTTTTACGTCAGAACGGCTGACCGGCTGCAGCGCACATCTGTATGGCGCGACAACATGGAAGGTGGGCTCGAATATTTACAGGATGTAGTGATTAACGATTCACTGGGAATCGGTGAAGAACTCGAGACAGAAATGCAGGGCATTATCGATACCTATGAATGTGAGTGGAAAAGAACGATTAATGATCCGGCTGCATTGAAGCGTTTTGAACCCTTCCTGAATGATGATACGCCTGATGGAGACATTGTGTACGTGCGTGAACGCGGACAGAAACGACCGGCTCGTGCTGAAGAAAAACAACAGTTAAAAGTCAAGGAGATTGCGTGATGAGTATGGCATCGAATGCAGAACGGTCAGAAGCGCTTGAATGGTTTGATATTGCAGGTGTTGACGACATTATTCCAGGAACAGGTGCTCCAGCCCGTTTAGGAGACAAACAAATTGCGGTGTTTAGGGATAAAACAAATATTTATGCCATTGATAATCTCGACCCATTCAGTGACGCCAATGTGCTGAGCAGAGGGTTGCTGGCAGATATGAAGGGCAGGATCTGTGTAGCTTCGCCAGTCTATAAACAGCATTTTTGTCTCAAAACCGGTGAGTGCCTGGAGGATGCGACAGTCAATGTAAGAGCATATCCGGTGACATTACGAGATGAACGAATTCTGGTAGGAATAGCGGAATAAACCAATGGTAAGTCGTAATAAACCAGTCATTCTTATAGTGGGGTTCGGCATGGCAGCCGGGCGGTTACTGGAAGAGATTATTGATAAAGCAGAAAATGCTTTTGAAATTATCGTGGTGGGTGAAGAACCTCTGGCCGCGTATAACAGAATCCTGCTCTCCCCTTTATTGGCTGGTGAGATACCTTCAGATAATCTCGCACTTCATGACAGTGCCTGGTATGAAACGAATGGTATCCGGGTCATTACTGGTGATCCCGTTACATCTCTGGATACAAACCGAAAACGCGCCACAACAGCATCAGGTGAGCGGCTGGCCTGGGATTATCTTGTACTCGCAACAGGTTCACGACCGGGCAAACTGAAATTGCCTGGAGAGTCGCTGAAAGGTGTACAAGCGCTGCGTAACATGGCTGATGCAGAACGATTGTTAGGCAGTATTTCCAGCATTAAAAAAGCTGTTGTGATTGGTGGTGGTTTGCTGGGACTGGAAGCTGCCTGTGCACTGCAAGCGCATAACATCGATACGACAGTTGTTCACAATGCCTCCTGGCCTATGAATCGACAGCTGGATAGTGAGGCCGGAGAAAGGCTGGTTACAGCACTACATGAAAAAGGCGTAACCTTTGTGGCGGATGCACAATGTGAACGCTATCTGGAAGATGAACAGGGGGCAGTGGCAGGGCTTGCCCTGGCAGATGACCAGGTTTTTCCTTGTGAACTGGTGGTAGAGGCTGTTGGCGTTGTTCCGGAAATCACATTGGCAAAAGCTGCCGGCATTCCCTGTGAGCGTGCCATTGTTGTTGACGACAAATTGCGAACACAAGTTGACGATGTGTTTGCCATTGGCGAGTGTTGTCAGATTGAAGAAGAATTATTTGGATTGGTGGCACCGATTTACCAGCAGGCAGCGGTACTTGCCAATGTATTTGCGGTTTATGCCAACACAGAAAGTGAAGCAAGACGATTACTGTTACTAGCAGACTGCCAGGGGTATGTCACACAGGCGCTGCCAACAAAATTGAAAGTCAGTGGCGTACATGTGTTCTCAGCCGGCACTCTGGTTGAATCAGAAAACAATACTATTGACGACAAAAGCTCTCCGGTGTCTATGGCCATGCGCGATGATCAGGGGGGGTACCGCCGCCTGTGGTGGCAGGACAACCGCTTGATCGGCGCAGTCATGTTTGGCGATACCGAAGACAGCCAATGTTATGTGGACATGATTGCGGAACAAAAAAATGTAGCCCCGCAAATGCAGGTGCTACTGGATCCCGCAGGGCTGGAAGCAGAGCTTTCTCCTGAGCAGGAGGTAAGTTCCTGATGCGTAATATCCCGGTTCAGGATCTGAGTGCTTCAGTGTCTTCTTCGCGTGTTCATACCACTTGTCCGTACTGTGGAGTTGGTTGCGGTGTCACACTTAGTCGGCAGCGAAATCAGGATATGCCGATTGGTGACGAGGATCATCCGGCTAACTTCGGTCGTATGTGTGTTAAGGGCAGCGCACTGCACGAAACAATCGGGGTGAATGGCAGATTGCTGCACCCGGAAGTTGATGGCAAACAGACGGACTGGAACAGTGCTTTAGACCGGGTAGCGCAACGCTTACAGGAAACCATCGAAAAGTATGGACCGGATGCAGTGGCATTTTATGTCTCCGGTCAGCTTTTGACCGAGGATTATTACGTCGCCAATAAACTGATGAAGGGCTATATCGGTTCTGCCAATATCGATACCAATAGCCGGCTGTGTATGTCAACGGCAGTGGCGGCGCATAAACGGGTATTTGGTGCCGATGCAGTACCCACCAGTTATGAAGACCTTGAATCGGCAGATCTGATTATTCTTTACGGCTCTAACATGGCCTGGACACACCCGGTGGTATATCAGCGTATTGCGGCAGCAAAAGCGGCCAGGCCGGAACTGAAAATTGTTGTTATTGATCCTCGTCGTACCTCTACAGCAGAACTGGCTGATCTGCACTTGCCGATTAAACCCGGCACTGATATCGAGTTAATCGATGGTTTACTGGCCTATCTGATCAACGAAGGGCATGAGGATTCGGCATACCTTAAGAAGCATGCCGAAGACTATGAATCTGTTTGCCAGCAAATCATAGAGCGAAGTTCGAATCTGTCTGACATTGCAGAAACGTGTGATATCTCTCTTGAGAACCTGAAGCGATTTTATCAATGGTTTGCCAATACCGAGAAAACCGTATCTGTATTCTCCCAGGGTATTAATCAGTCTTCACGTGGTGTCGATCAGGCCAGTTTGATTCTTTACAGCCACCTGTTAACCGGGCGTATCGGGCAGGAAGGCAGTGGTCCATTCTCGATTACCGGACAGCCCAATGCCATGGGTGGCCGAGAAGTAGGTGGTCTGGCCAATCAACTGGCGGCCCACATGAATATTGAATCAGAAGCGCATAAAGAAATTGTTCAGACGTTCTGGGGAAGCCCGACAATCTGTCAGTCACCCGGCGCTAAAGCGATTGATATGTTCCGGCAGATTGAAGAGGGGACGATCAAGTTTGTCTGGATCATGGCGACTAACCCGGTTGTTTCACTACCCGAAGCCGAGCGGGTCAAAAGCGCGTTAAGCCGTTGTCCGACAGTTGTGGTTTCTGACTGTATGGCAGAGACCGACACGGTTCGCCTGGCTCACATCAAATTGCCGGCAGCGGGTTGGGGTGAAAAAGATGGCACAGTGACAAATTCCGAGCGCCGGATTTCACGTCAGCGAAGCTTCCTCGATTTACCTGCTGAAGTGAAACCGGACTGGTGGATCATTTGCCAGGTAGCTGAGCGTTTGGGGTTCGCTTCAGATTTCAACTTTGCCAAGCCCGCGGACATTTTCCGTGAGCATGCCCGCTTGTCAGCTTATAAAAACAAAGGAGACCGGGCATTTAATATCGGCGGTATGATTGGCATGAGTGATATGGATTATGATCAACTTAAGCCTGTTCAGTGGCCGGTCATTGATCGTGACAGTGACGGCAACTTTGTATCGACCAAACGATTGTTCACCGATGGTTTATTTTACACCCCATCAGGAAAAGCTAAATTTCATGATGTAGTGCTGGACACTTCACCCAGAAGACAGGGTGCATTTCCTTTCATGCTCAATACCGGACGAATCCGTGATCAGTGGCACACCATGACACGGACCGGATTGAGTCGGCGGCTGCAGAAGCATTACAGCGAACCGTTTGTTGAAATGCATCCGGATGATATGAAGGCGCTGGAGCTGCAGTCTGGTCAACTGGCCTCAGTATCAAGTCCACAGGGTAGCTGTACCGTTCGGGTCAGTGAGCATGACGGGCTAAGAAAAGGCGATGTCTTTATGCCGATTCACTGGAGTGACAGTTTCGCTTCTGCGGCTCGTACTGACACCCTGGTAGCTGCCATCTGCGATCCAATTTCCGGTCAACCCGCATTTAAACAGACACCCGTTGAGATCAAGTCCGTTAAAGTCAGGTGGCAGGCAATTCTGTTATCCAGTATACGGCTGCCGCTGCCAGGCAATGACTACTGGGCATATCGAGCGCTGGGTGATTGGCATATGTATATCCTGGCCGGTAACGCACGCCTGGATATCAAGCAAATGAAGAAACAGTGGCGCAAGCAATGCGATCAGTGGGCAGAAGTTGATGCCGGTGATCAGGCCATGATGCGTTTAGTAGGTAGCCGCCAGGGAAGGCCCACACTATGGATGGCATTACATGAAGAAATGCCGCAATGGAACGAAGACTGGTTACTGGATGCCATTAAGAATCCGGAAACGTCAATGCGAGCGCTGTTACTGGGTATGCCATTAGGTGCCCGTTTAAATAAAGGCAGTGCTCAGATTTGCACATGTAATCAGGTTGATGAAGACCGCATTACTGAAGCGATTAGCAAAGGATGCAGCACTGTAGAGTGTGTCGGTAAAAAGACCAGGGCGGGTACCACTTGTGGCTCCTGTATCCCGGAAATTCGAAAATTGTTAACTCGTGTTAACAGCGATGAGCAGGAGGAGGTCCTATGTTGACCCTGGCAGAACACAAACCCGGATTGCCTGGTGGCGAAGTATGGCTGGTTGGCGCAGGTCCTGGGGACCCCGATTTGATCAGTGTGCGAGGGCTGAAACTGATTCGCCAGGCTGATGTTCTGGTTTACGATCGGCTGGTTGCACCTGAACTGATTGATGAAGCGCGCGTTGATGCAATTCGCATCTATGTCGGCAAACAGCCTGGGCATCATCCGGTACCGCAGGAAAAAATCGAAAGTATTCTGGTAGAGCAAGCCAGGTTAGGTCGCTCGGTTGTTCGCGTCAAAGGCGGGGATCCGTCTGTGTTCGGACGGGTTGGCGAGGAAATGATGCGACTGGAAGATGCCGGTATTCCAGTACATATCGTGCCGGGTATCACGGCTGCTTCAGCCTGTGCTGCTGCCGCAGGGTTTCCGCTGACTCAGCGCGGGGTTGCCGACAATGTCTGTCTGAGCACAGCCCACCATAGTGAAGGTGCTGAGGACAGTCACTGGGCATCGCTGGCCGCCGATAAAAATCGCACGCTGGTATTTTACATGGGCCTGTCTTCATTGGCAGAAATTCGGAAACAGTTAGTCAAGCATGGTTTGGCGGCGTCGACACCAGCAGCGCTGATTGAAAATGGCAGTAAGAAAAATCAACGTGTTATTCACTGTGCGCTAGTTGATATTGACAGAACAGCAAAAACGAAACAGCTGAAAACACCCTGTCTGCTTGTTGTCGGTGAAGTCACCGCAATGGCAGCAGAAAATCGTCAGAAACTAAACACAAGACAGTCAACTGCTGCATAAAAAATACGATACCAACAGCCCCCAGTGGAAAGTGGAGAATCAGTATCACTAAGCATACGACAGTAAGCGGGGAACAGATGAACAGTATAAATATCAAAGGAAAGATTTTGTCAGGCTTAATATCACAGCGACTGACCTTAGCCACCGTATTGGGTGCCAGTGCGCTCATCAACAGCCTGTCGGTGTCGGCGCAAAATGATGGCGAAACGGCAGCAGAAAATGCCAGTCGTTTTGCCATCAATTTCCGAGCCCGGACTGAACATGTCAGTGATGAGGGCGTATCGGAAGATGCATTCGCCCCGTCGCTACGAACCCGGTTGAGATTTGATAGTGCCAGTTGGAATCAACTATCTGTGGCAGTCGAATTGGATAATGTCACTTATCTGGGTGATGAACGTTTTAACAATACACGCAACGGTCAGGTGCAGTATCCGGTTATTGCAGACCCGAAAGGCAGTGACCTGAATCAGTTGTATGTTCAGTACAACAACAATGGCACAACACTGAAAGCGGGTCGGCAACGTATTCTTCACGCAGACCAACGGTTTATCGGCGGTGTTGGCTGGCGCCAGAATGAGCAGACTTACGACGCTCTGACATGGCAACAACAATGGGGTGACAATATTCAGCTACAGTACGGCTGGATAGATGAAACACAGCGCATATTTGGCCCTGATGAAGGGAGTCCCCCTGCATCACTGGAGAGTGATCATCACGTCATGAATCTGGACTGGAAAATCTCGGACAGTGTTAATGTTGCACTGTTCTCATATGATCTGGATTTTTCTGACGCAGCGGCATTATCCAGCCGAACAGTCGGACTGGATGTTAAAGGCGGGTTTGCAGACATCTGGGGATATCGGTTAACGGCTGCTGAACAAAGTGATAGTGCCGGTAATCCATTTGACTACTCTGCCAGCTACTGGCTTGCATCATTGTCGGCCAAGTTGGACAGCTTCACTGTTGCAGTGACAGAAACCAGCCTGGGTGCTGATGAAGATGCGAATCGTGCATTTCAGACACCGTTGGCAACGTTACATGCCTTCCAGGGCTGGGCTGATCGTTTTCTGACAACGCCTGGGTTTGGTATCAGGGATACGCAATTCACAATCAGCGGTACGTTGTTTGGTGCGAATACACAGTTGCACTGGCACCAGTATCGCAGTGATACCGGTGGTATGGAGCTTGGCAGTGAGTGGAACTTCCAGATTGCGAAACAGATTGATCGTTATTCGTTGGCGTTGAAATTCGCTGATTATCAGGCTGATGAGTTTAGCCAGGACAGCAGTAAACTCTGGGTTACTATTGCGACCGGGTTTTAATGCCATGCGATCAGCTCGCTGTTCAAATTTCCAGCCTTCATGCCTGATTTATACACTGGCCATCCTTTGCGGTGGCCAGGGCAGTCGGCTGGGTGGCGTGGACAAGGGGTGGCTGTCATCCGGAGACAGCAGTTTTGTCGAGAGAGCCATGCATCGTTTCTGCAGCCAGATTTTGTCAGAGCCTGCCGTGATTATCAGCGCCAATCGTAACCTGCATCAATACGAAGCATTAGGTGCCAAGGTTGTTGCTGATCAACGCGCCGGTTTCCTGGGGCCATTAGCCGGCCTGGAAGCCGTGCTGCTGGCTGCCGATCCGGATCTGCCTTTACTGGTCATCCCCTGTGATATGCCAGACTTGCCAGCTGACCTTGCTACACGGTTGCTGACGCAGCTGTTGAACAGCCCCAAGGAATCGGTCGTTATTGCCAATGATGGCGAGCGCGCCCAGCCCTTATGCATGGCACTTTATCCATCAACGGTAAGACATGATCTGACAGCCTTTCTGGACAAGGGGGGGCGTGGCGTTTTTCAGTGGCTGAAACAGCATGAAGTCAGAGAGGTCCGCTACGCTGGCCAGCCTCAGCACTTCGTCAATATCAATGACGACAGTGCATATCAGGCGTATTTCGGCTATGATCCGCGGCATGAAAGCATCAGATTCCGCCAGATCCCAGCAACGCCTTGACCGATTCCTCAGTCATGCCAGCCCATTCAGCCGCAAAGAAGTCAGGCGTTTACTGCATGCCAGCCGTGTGACGGTAAATGGGGAGGTTGTCAAAAAATCCGACCGACAGGTCGACCCCGAGCAGGATATTGTGGAGCTGGATGGTCAGCGTTGCCACCTTGCCAGACCGCGTTATCTGATGTTGCACAAACCTTATGGTGTTGTTTGCGCCAACACGGATGGTGAACATCCCACCGTGATGGATCTGCTGGATAATCCGGAAGGTTTATCAGTGGCAGGTCGACTGGACCTGGATACGACGGGTCTGGTGTTGCTTAGTGATGACGGTGACTGGATTCATCGTATCATTTCGCCCCGTCGCAGTTGCCAGAAAACCTACCTCGCCACCCTTGATGGCAAGCCGGATCAGTCGGTTATTGACCAGTTCGCCAGTGGTATTATGTTGCGTAGTGAGAAACATCCAACAGCACCGGCCAGCCTGGCGGTGATTGGGCAGGATGAGACCGGGACAGATTATCAGGTCGAAGTGACACTGATCGAAGGCCGCTACCACCAAGTTAAACGCATGTTTGCCGCCTGCGGATTAAAAGTGCTGAAATTACATCGATTACGCATTGGTCATGTTGTGCTGGACAGCGAACTGCAGGAAGGACAAAGCCGTTACTTGAGTGAGCAGGAAGTTTCAGATGTGTTTAAGAGCCAGGTATCTTTAAATGAAAGATAATCTGTTGTCACTTGCTGTGACTTATCTGGCAGATGGCGTCACATGGCTGGTGGATGAAAATCTGACGGCAGACGATATCGGTGTTTTGCATTTGCCGACCGGGTTGCAAGCAGTGACAAATCGAAGTGACCTGAATAAGGCGCTGGGATTGAAAAAAACACAAGTCAATTTCAGTGATTTCAATCTGGACGAAATGGCAGCTTCTTCAAAAGTTGTCTATCGTATATCCAAGGAGAAATTACTGGCTCATCACTGCATCAACCAATCACTGCGAAATCTGAAACGAGGTGGTGAGCTGATTCTGCTCGGTGGCAAACAGGATGGCATTAAATCCATTGTAAAGAATCTGGATAAAATCTACGGCAGCAAAACCCGGATTAAAAAGCACGGCACCAGTTATGTTGCCACCTGCACAATGGAGGATAGCCTTTACCAGCGCCTGCATGCTCAGCCGGATTTCCCCGGATTGCCTGATGACAGTTATACAAAGCTGCGTAAAGTGTCGCATCGAGGCGTGTCATTCCATAGCAAACCCGGTGTGTTTGGCTGGAACAAGGTTGACCGGGGCAGTGAACTACTGGTTTCCATGCTGCCCGAGATTTGCAAATACCAAAAGCAGCAGAATGATGTGCTCGACCTGGGTTGTGGCTGGGGCTACCTGATGCTGGCGACGGCTGATATGCCGTTCCAGCGTCGCATTGCCACTGACAATAATATTGCAGCAGTCAGTACCGCAGCATACAACTTTAAAGAAGCGGGCATGGCCGTAGAATGCGTTGCCGATGATTGCGCCAGTCAGATCAGTGGCCGGTTTGATCTGATATTGTGCAACCCGCCCTTCCATCAGGGTTTTTCAGTCAGTGACTCCATGACTGAAAAATTTGTTGCTGCTGCAGCCAGACTTTGCCGGCGTGATACCCGCGTTGGCTTTGTTGTGAATCAGTTTATTCCACTGCCCAAAGTGGCAGAGAAGTACTTTCCTACCTGTCGGGAACTACTGGCTGCTGACGGGTTCAAGGTTTTTCTGCTCAGTCCGGCCTCGCCTCGCTGATACGAATAAAGTGACTGAACATTTCCCCCTGATCGCTATAGGTATGTGACAACTCTTGATCCGGGTCGGCATTGAATGGGTTGGCTTCTGAATTATCGTAAATGGTTTCCGCCCGTAAACGTGATCCGTCGGGCAGCCAGTTTTCATTAGCCTGGCGATAATCGAGTTGCCAGTTGAAATTAAAATTTGCGACATTGATCAGTAATTCATCTTCGTCACCCTGTTCTGGCGTTTCCAGATAAAGTCGCATCTGGGTGCCGCGACTATGTGCATGGGGAGAGTAGCTTTCCAGGCGAACATCTTCACTGAGCGTTTCGCTGCGCATCACCACTTTGTGGTTGGCCGTGTTAGGTGGAATGGCCAGCTCTTCATCCTGCAGTGTGATAGTGCGTAAACGCCGCTGCGGTGGCGTATCCCGGAAATACAGGCCAAGCCGGGTTTCATCCAGCTCCTCCCGGCCTGAGGTCAGGTAACGCAATTTCACGACCAAATCCTGATCGGCCTTCAACAGAAAACCGGTGTCCGGTGAGAACTTATCAACTGTTTCACCTGGCACGAAGACGCTGAAATAGTCTGAATTGTCAGGACTGATCAGCTCGACAGGATCATTTGTACCATTGGCTTTGTCGATGGTATAAACCAGCACACTGTGCAGTACACTTTTTTCCCCAACATTATAGGCAATACCGGATAACCATCGATCCTGTTGTAATGACAACGGTACTCGCTCGACCATAAAATCAACTGTACCGGTGGCAGGAATCTGTTGTGCTGGCAGGTCGACAATAAGATCCGGCTCTCCCGCTTCCCACTCCGGAGGCTCCGGTCGAGGCTCAGCCAAGGGGTCCTCCTCCCCTTCGCGAGGGGCGCGCTGATCGATCCAGGTCACCAGCATGGCCAGTTCTTCATCACTGAGTTCGTGCGATTTCTGCCAGTTGCCAACCTGGCCGTCAATCTGGCCGGGCGGCATGCGCTTGGTGACCAGGGTTTCTCGCATCATAGGGCTCCAGCCCATCACCATCAGATAGCGATTCATGGCCCAGGGAGCCAGTCCGTCTTCGATATGACAAAAGGCGCAGCGCTCTGTCAGTAAAGGGGCGATATCATCAACATAGGAAATGCCCCGTTCGGTAAATGTTTCCTGGTAATGGTATGTCAGTGTCGGCCCTGCTGGTTCAGCAAAAGTGGGGCGGACAGGCCGCCCGGCCAGGATGTCGCTGATGGCTGTGCGTACGGCGGTTTCATCCCACTGGCCACGAAAATAGGGGGACAGCCCGCCGGGATCCATGCCAATGACTTCCCCCAGCGCTTCGACTTCCAGTGTCGCTGCAGCGGTTTGCGAACCATCAATTAACACGGGCAGCGTCAGATCCTGTGCGCTTGCCCAGTCTGCTATTGCCTGGGTTCGGGTTTCCGGATCGTGTAGTGCTGCCGCATCTGATTCCAGAAATAGAGCGACGATACCCTGGTCTGCCATTTCATGAGCAAGAGACTGCATGGCGTGGGCGTTAACCAGGCTGTCCGGATCATTCATGGATACCGGCATGATCAAAACCAGGTTGTCATTGCTGTAGCGGCTGAGCTGGTGAAACTTACCGTGCTGATCCAGCAACCCGAAGTCTTCAGCGTGGAGTGGTGCCGGAGACAGAAATAACAGGCACAGCGCGAGTACTGCTGTGAATACAGAGTGAATGGCTATTGCTGCCGGACGGCAGACAATGGTTGTTCGCTGGTGATCAGTGCTGTGCGGTAACATCATTATTATTAGCTTTCAGTTTTACACAGCACCATTTAACCATGACCGGAAGCAGCAGGGCTTGCGGGAAGTCGAAATAAGCTGACGAATTCCGAAAAAGTGGCTATTTAAGTGCTAATAAGAGTCTGCTACCCATTGTGTCAGTGCCGGAGCAATCTCTTTGCTTGCCTGGGACAATGCCTCGGCAGCGTCTTCTGCACTGTTACCGGATAGAGGGGCTTCGGCTCGAAAGCGTCGGCTGGCGATAATGCGCCGGGTGCTGGTATCCACCAGCATGGTGTCCAGCTGAATAATCGCCAGCCAGGGCTGCTGATCGCTTCTGACGTGAAAAGCAGACAGCCGGCTATTCAGTTCGCGATCGGCTTGCAACCCATCACTATCGCTACTTATGCCAGCAATACGCTGATCTTCCCAGAACATGTTGAGCAGCCATTCACGCCATAATGATGGGATGTCACTTTGCCAGCGTGCCCCGCCAAAGGCCTGAAAACTCAGCTCGCTATCCTGAATCAGCAAGGTGCTGGTGGCCAGCATGTCAGAGGTTTCTGGTCTGACAATGCGCAGGCCGCCATCGTGCTCGGGTGTTGCGGGTCGAGTATTCCAGTTCGCTGGTTCGAGTGTGAAAAGGCGCACGGATTGCGGCTCCGGCAGTACAGAGCAACTACTGAGTAACACCGCCAGTAAGATAAGGCCTGATCGATACATCATGGGGTATATTCCTGAATGGATTCGCCGCCCAGCAGGAAGTTGCCGGGGCTGTTTTCAAAGTCTCGAGCCATCCGGTTAAAGCGGGCCATGGTGTCGCGCAGATCGCGAATGGCTGGGTCCAGCCCGGTCAGGCTTTGCATACCGGCGTTAACCGCCTCGGCATTTTCATTTACCAACTGGTCCAGCCGTTCAACCAGCTGGTTGGCACTGGCAACGGAGGCTCGGGTTTCTTCCAGTATGGCACTGGTATGGCCTGCCGTTTCTGTCTGGATTTGTGTGACCAGCTTACTGATATCACGGCCTGCGGTGGCCATACTGTCCAGCGCTTCATGCAGACTTTCCTGTTCCGCCGCCAGGGACTGAGTCATGGCGCTGAGATTACTTAATACATCACTGATATGAGTGACATTGTTGTCAGAAAGAATATTGTTGCCGCGACCGACCAGTGAAGAGAGCTCCATCAACAGCTCATCCGCATCACCGCGCAACTGTTCCAGAGAGGAAGGTTCAGCAACAATAACCGGTACACCGCTGGTTGTTTCCAACAGTAAAGGGCTCTCTGGCATGCCCTGGGACAGTGATATGCCGGCCGCCCCGGTGATGTTCAGCAGTGTCAGGCGGGCGGCGGTATCTGTTTTGATAGGGGTGCGACCATTCACCCGGATGCGGGCCCAGACCTGGCGGGGATCCTCGGGGTCCAGGCTTAAGGTGCTGACCTCACCGACCCGGATACCATTGTATTGCACCGGGTTGCCGACACTTAATCCGGAGACGGCTTCCCGGAATACGACATCGTAATTGTCAAAGGCCTGATCGCCATCGCTTTGGCTGAGCCACAGCGCAACTGCCAGCAGCGCAGCAATGCCGCTTAGGGTGAAAAGGCCGATAAGTATGTGGTGTGCCCGTGTTTCCATGAATGTACCCTGCTAATCGTTAGTGCGCCGTGGAGGTGAGCCAAAGCCATCGGATTTCACGTGCGACCCACTAGATGCCGTGTTGTCGTCCGTGGGGTAACTTTTTGCTGTTGCCCGCCCGCGAGGGCCAGCAAAGTATGACTGTATCCACGAATCGTCGGTTTGTGCAACTTCGGCCAGTGGTCCGACCACTAAAACCTGTTGCTGTGACAAGACGGCGATACGGTCACAGGCTGCGTGCAAGGAGTCCAGGTCGTGTGTCACCATCAGTACTGTCAGGCCAAAGGCGTCGCGCAGCGTCAGCAGCAGTTGATCAAAGGCAGCCGCACCAATGGGGTCCAGCCCGGCTGTTGGCTCGTCCAGAAACAGAATATCCGGGTCTAATGCCAGCGCTCGCGCCAGTGCTGCCCGTTTGATCATACCGCCAGACAGATCGGCCGGGTAGAGGTCACCCGCATGCGGCGGCAGACCGGCAATGGCAATTTTGACAGCTGCGATATCAGCAGCCATCCGAGTAGACAGACCGCGATGCTCTATCAACGGCAAGGAAACATTCTCTGTCACCGTCAGTGAAGAGAATAAAGCGCCTTGCTGAAACAGGACGCCGATGCGTTGCCGAATCTGCAACCGTTCTGTTTCATTGGCACTGGCCATATCACTGCCAAACAGACTGATTTCACCGGCAACGGGGCGTTGTAAGCCGACAATGCTTCTTAACAGCACGGATTTGCCGGTGCCGGAACCACCAACAATACCCAGGATTTCTCCAGGCCGGACATCCAGGTCAAGATCACGGTGAACATAACGGCCATCAAAGGCATTACTGAGGCCACGAATACTGACAATAGCATTGTTGTCCGGGTTCACCATCCCATCTCCATATAAAACAGGGCGGCGATGGCATCGACCACAATGACAAAGAAAATCGACTGAACCACGGCAGAGGTTGTGCGCTCACCAACGGAGCGGGCACTACCGGTAACTTTAAAGCCCTCCAGGCAACCGATCAGGGCGACGATAGCTGCAAATAAAGGCGCTTTGGCAAGACCGAGCCACATATGGCGAATCGGGATTTCCTGCAGGATACCGAGGAATCTGGCCAGACTGATGTCCAGGGAGAGGATAGCGACTGCTGCACCACCTGCCAACCCGGACATAATGGAGAGGAATGACAGCAAAGGCATGACGATAAGCAAGGCGATGAAGCGGGGCAGGACCAGTATGTCAATCTGGTTCAGGCCCATTACCTCCAGAGCATCGACTTCTTCATTCACTTTCATGGCACCAATTTGAGCAGTAAATGCACTCGCGGTCCGTCCCGCAAGCAGGATGGCCGCCAGCATGACACCCAGTTCACGCATGAATGCGTAGGCGACCAGGTCGACCGTGTATTGTGTGGCGCCGAATGACTCAAGGACAGTGGCCCCCAAAAAGGCCACCACGGCACCAACCAAAAAATTGAGCAGGGCAACGATGGGAACGGCATTCAGCCCTGCCTGGTGCATTTGCACCGTCAGCGCTGTCAGTCGCCAGCGCCACGGTGTGAGCAGTGTGACAGCAAGCCGGGTCAGGGTCAGACCAAAAAAACCAAAGAATTGCATAGTTTGCCGGCAGGCATTGATGACCTGTTCGCCTAGAGAAGCAATTTGATCAATCAAGGAAAAGCGAGTACTTACTTTCGCTTCTTTGTCTTCTGGCATATGGCGGGCGACACTAAGTAACAACCCTCGTTGTGATGCGGAGAGACTTTCACATTCACTGACCAGTTCAGTCACCCGGGCTGACCCCAGCAATTGCACCAGCAGCCCCGCACCTGCTGTATCAATGCCTGTCAATTGACTGGCATCCAACGCGCTGATAGTGGAGTCTGGCACAATAGCATGGCGGTGGAGTTGAACATAGTTGTCCAATGTCCAGTCCCCGCTTATGACGAGTCGTGTCGGGTTGGCAGGGTCTGTCGACAGAGGTGCTGTCGTCATGAAAGGCAACTTCCGAATGCAATCGAATCATCATAGTATCGGGGCATGATCACGGGATCAAGACAGACATTGCAGGATTAACATGCAACAGCAGAGCGATTTTTTTCTTAGTACAGACCAGGATGAGCAACTGGCTATTGGCCCCGGCGCTTTTTGTTTTAAAGGCGCGATCATCCAGGATGGCGTCGAGATTATTCGGGCGGTTAACGATGTTGTGGCCAAGGCCGAGTTTCGCCACCTGATAACACCAGGCGGGCGGCGCATGTCTGTCGCTATGTCCAACTGCGGTCGTCAGGGTTGGGTATCTGATCATGCAGGATATCGCTATCAGACCACTGATCCACTGACCGGTAATGCCTGGCCCGTGATGCCGCGTATTTTGCTGGCAACTGCACAGAGTCTGGCTGCGCGTGCAGGGTTTGGCAATTTTAATCCTGATGTCTGCCTGATCAACCGATATCGCGCCGGTGATCGTATGGGGCTGCACCAGGACAGAGATGAAGGCAATGTCACAGCACCCATTGTCTCGCTATCACTGGGGTTGCCGGCGACATTCATCTGGGGTGGATTACAAAGATCCGGCCCCACTCAGCGATTTATTCTTGAACATGGTGATGCCGTTGTCTGGGGTGGCGAAGATCGCTTGCGTTTCCATGGAGTGGCGCCGCTGAAGGCAGGTGAGCACCCACTGACCAAAGATTGCCGGATCAACATCACCTTTCGCCAAACAGGCAGCCTGGATACATGCAGGTGAATGCCGATCAACACCGTATGCTCTCCCAGCAGGACCAGCAGGGCATACAGGTGTCACGTGGCAAGAGAAACGCGGCGCAGCCGCAGTGCATTAGTAATCACAAACACGCTGGAGAAGGCCATGGCTCCGGCTGCCAGCATGGGAGATAACAGCAGCCCGGTCACTGGGTACAGCATGCCTGCAGCAACGGGAATCAGTGCTGTATTGTAGGCAAAGGCCCAGAACAGGTTTTGGCGAATATTACGCAAGGTCGCCTGGCTGATGGCGAAGGCGTTTACTACGCCATTCAGATCATCTCGCATCAGCACCACGTCGGCTGATTCAATTGCTACATCAGTGCCGCTGCCAATCGCAATGCCGACATCTGCGGCTGCCAGCGCTGGCGCATCATTGATGCCGTCCCCGACAAAAGCGATGGTGCCGTGGCGCTTCTGCAGCCGTTTTACGTTGTCGACTTTACCATCGGGAAGCACGTCGCCGAGTGCCTCATCAATACCAAGCTCAGATGCAATGGCCTCAGTGGTCGCCTGGGCGTCACCACTGATCATGACGACATGAAGGCCCAGTTCATGCAGGGACTGAATTGCTGATGCACTGCTGTCTTTGATCGGATCAGCCACCGCGATCAGCGCTTTTAATTCACCGTCCACGGCCAGACAGACGGTGGTCTGACCTTTAGCATTGAGTGCGGCCAGTGTCTCATCAGCATTCCCCAGGTCAATCCCGACTTGTGTCATGTAATGCGGGGCACCGATGTTTATGGCCTGTCCGTTAACCCTGGCCTGAATGCCTTGTCCTGTCGCTGATTGAACATCTGTCGCTCGCGGCAGAGTCAGGTTCTCATTTTGAGCTGCGCGAACGATAGCGTGTGCGATCGGGTGCTCTGATGCCTGTTCTACGGCAGCAGCAATACCGAGGAGTGAGGATTTGTCATCACTGCTGATGGGAATCAATGACTGTAAGGCTGGCTTACCAATGGTGACGGTGCCCGTTTTGTCCAGGGCGACGACCTGCACCTCTCGCAATTGCTGTAACGCCTGGCCTTTGCGAAACAGCACACCGAGCTCTGCTGCTCGTCCCATGCCGACCATGATGGAAGTTGGTGTGGCCAGACCCATGGCACAGGGGCAGGCAATGATCAGCACGGCGACAGCATTTACCATGGCCATCGCCAGGGAAGGGCCTGACCAAAACCAGATCACAAAGGTCAGCACAGCAATGGACATGACCACAGGGACAAACACAGCTGTGACTTTGTCTACCAGTGCCTGAACAGGCAGACTGGTCGATTGCGCATCTTCAACCAGGCGGATGATGCCAGCCAGCACGCTATCGTCACCGACATCAGTCGCTCTGATCAACAGGCTGCCGCTTTGGTTGACGGTACCGCCAACGACTTTGTCGCCCTCGCCACGGGCAGCCGGTTCAGGTTCACCGGTCATCATGGATTCGTCGACATAGCTGCTGCCTTCAATGATCACTCCGTCCACCGGGATTTTCTCGCCGGGACGGATCAGTACCTGGTCATCGCTTTGCACCTCAGCGATATCAATATCCAAGTAGTCCTCTCCCTGTTTAACCCTGGCTTGCCGTGCCTGGAGGCTCATCAGGTGGCGGATGGCGTCTCCGGTGCGTCCTTTGGCCCGGGCTTCCAGCCAGCGTCCGGCCAGTATCAGGGTCACGATCACGGCTGATGCCTCAAAATAAACGAAACGCGAAGATTCAGGGAGTAACTGGCCGGCAAAAGTAGCTATCGTCGAATAACTCCACGCCGCCAGGGCGCCCAGCGCAACCAAAGAGTTCATGTCAGGGCTGCCCCGAACCAGCAGCGGCAAACCGATCTTCAGGAATCGCCAGCCGGGAATAAACAGGACGACGGAAGCCAGCGCAAATTGCACTGTCCAGTAGGCAGACTGATCCAGCTGCTGCAAAATCCAGTGGTGTAGCGGCGGATAGAGATGGCCACCCATCTCGGCAATGAATATGGGCAAAGTCAGTATGGCCGCTACCAGTAAATCCCGTCTTAAAGCGCGTTGTTCCTCTTCTCGGCGATCCGGCCCGGGACTGTTTTGCTCAGAGCGTTTGATGTGCGCCTGATACCCCTGGCCCGCAATGGCCTTGATCAATGACTGAGTGTCAGGGGCTTTCGCAAGCAGCTCCACGGTTGCTGATTCTGTAGCCAGGTTGACCTGTGCCGATACTACTGAATCCAAGCTCTCCAGTGCAGACTGCACGCGATTAACGCAGGATGCACAGTGCATGCCTTCAATCTCCAGGCGAAGGGTTTGCGTTGGTATCGCAAGGCCTGCCTCAGACAAGGCTTGCTGAGCGTTTGACAGGGTAGCTGCAGAGGACAATTCTGACTGGAACGAGGCAGTCTCACTGGCCAGGTTGACGGCGACATGGCTGAAACCATCGACAGCTGCCAGTGCTTTTTCCGCCCGACTGACGCAAGAGGCGCAGTGCATGCCTTGCACGGGTATACGAACATCCTGGCTCATGATGCCTCCATAGAATCGATTTTCTTTAAGATGGCGCAATCGGGATTATTGCCGCCGGGGCACTGGCTGATCATTTCTTGCAGCATGGAAATCATTTGTGTCAGTCGTTGTTGCTGTTCATGCAGCTCCTGCAGGTGATCTTCGGCAACCGATTTCACCTCACTGCTGGCGCGTTGAGGGTCATTGCGCAGATGCAGCAAATCGCTTATCTGAGCGGTGGAAAAACCCAGGTCGCGTGCATGTCTGATGAATATCAAAGTAGAAATCGCCGCCGGCGTGTACAGCCGGTATCCTGAGTCACTGCGGGTAGCCGGCTCAATCAGGCCGATCTGCTCATAGTGGCGAAGCATTTTGGCACTGACGCCACTTTGCCTTGCTGCCTCTCCAATGTTGATCATCGACATCGTGATTCCTCACCTGTTAATCAGGTACGATTGATAGTTGAACTGAGTTTCAACCTTGACACTATGTCAAGGTCAAGCAAAGTTTTGCAAATGCCGTTAAACTTGGCAGGACGTACCATTGAGGACATGACATGCGATACCTGTTAGCTTTGTTGCTGCCGCCGGTTGCCGTATTTCTTTGCGGCAAGCCCTTTCAGGGTATTCTGAATATTATTCTGACCCTGTGCTTCTGGGTACCGGGCATGATTCACGCCGTGCTGGTTGTTCACAATCACCTGGAAGACAAGCGTGCCGATCGCATCATCAAGGCGGTTGGCAGTCATAAACGCTAAGGGAGACGTTAAACGATGATCAATCGCAAATTTGGCCTGCGAGGCTTAATGATATTAACACTCGCCGCTGCACTGGCATCATGCCAGTCAGCTTATTACGGCACCATGGAAAGGTTGGGCGTACCGAAACGGGAAATTATGGTCAGCCGCATTTCCGAGGCGCAAGAGGCGCAGGAAGAAGGTCAGGAACAATTCAAGGATGCCCTGGAGCAATTCCGTAGTGTGGTTAATTTCGACGGTGGCGAGCTGCAGTCAGTTTACGATCGTCTGGATGCGGAGTTCCAGGACAGCGAAGCGGCGGCTGACCGGATCAGAAACCGAATTCGTGCGGTAGAAGATGTGGCTGATGCGCTGTTTGATGAGTGGGAAGACGAGCTGGATCTGTATTCCAATGAAAGCCTGCGTCGTGACAGTGAGCGCCAGTTAGCAGATACGCAGCGTCGTTATCAACGCTTGTTGACTGCCATGCAGCGCGCGGAGGCAACCATTGATCCGGTCATGGATAATTTGCGCGACAATGTGCTTTATTTAAAGCACAACCTGAATGCACGAGCGATTGCTTCAATTCGCGGTGAGCTGGACACCATCAATGCCGATGTAGATCGATTGATTGAGGCCATGGAAGCCGCAATCGCAGAATCAGATCGGTTTATCAGTGAAATGCAGGTCTGATCATTCGCAACATACCTGGTTACGTCCGGCATCTTTAGCCTGATATAACCGGGTATCTGCCAGGTTCAGCAGCTCATCAAGTTCGTCTATATCACGCTTTGGCATCGTTGCCACGCCTATCGACACTGTCATCTGTAATGCCACATCGTTGCTGAGACGAGTGTTGGTATTGGCGATATGCTCCCGTATGCTCTCAGCTTTTTGCAAGGCCTCTTCTTTACTCGCACCAGGCAAAAGCACGACAAACTCTTCTCCCCCAAAACGTGCCAGGATATCACTTTTACGTAATTTCTCGGCACAGATGTGTGTCAGAGATACCAGTGCAGTATCACCATCAGTGTGCCCATAAGTATCATTGATTTGTTTAAAATGATCGATATCCAGCAGCAATACAGAAACCGGTGATGACTCGACACCTTTTTTACCCATTTCCTGTGAGGCTAGCTCCCAGAAATACCGGCGATTGAAGACCCCGGTTAACGGATCAGTCCGTGCCTGTTCCTTCAAGGCATCTTCCAGTTCTGCCTGTTCGCTGAAATCCTGGACGCTGCAACGGCTCAGTACCAATGCCCCACTGCCATTGAAGCGAGGGGTAAAGGAGCAAACTGATGGAATGGCTGCACCATTTTTTGCTTTGATGGTCAAACGTCGTTGCTTGATACGCTTTGGCTGTTGATCACCTGATTTTAGTTTTTGCAGATCAAAGGCGCCGGGGTCGTCCAATAAATCACTCAAGCGCATTTTGCCAATCATTTCCTGTTTCTTATAGCCTACCAGGTCCACCAGAGCACGATTGACCCGTTTGACATAGCCATCCGCATCAAATGTCAGATAACCGATCGGTGCGTTGTCATAGAGGTCTTTCATCTCGCGGATGAAATGGGTACGCGTCGCGCGATACCGTGTCACCAGAAATGCCTGTATGAGACAGGCGGCAACCAGTAACGTCACGAGTAAATAACCCGCCCAGCTGCGGAAAAATGTCCCGTCCATACGACTGGAGAAATCGGTCTGAACCACAGCGTACCAGCTACCATTCTGTATGCTGGGCACAACACCCAGGTCAGTGGCATAGCGTCCGTCCAGTGTCTGTTCATCTGCCCCGGCAGGTTCGATGCGTCGATAGCTGAAGGACAGTTCACCTTCGTTATAGAGTCCATTGTCATTAGATTGCATGGCGCTCCACAATGGTGACTTCCAGTCTTCCATCGTCAAGGAAGGCTGCTCCGTTTGCCAACCCCACTCATTTTCACGTTCGTGGTTGGACATCCAGTAGCCATCGGTATTGAGAAGCATGCCACGTTCGTCTTCGCGGAACAGGCTACGGAAACTGTTCAGTAAATGATTGGCCTTATAGTTCAGAACCAGCAATGCGCTGGTATTGGGGATATCGGCTGCTACGCGTTCTACGATCCGAATGACGGGCTGGTAAGGGATTTCAACCTGGCCCAGTTCGACATTCAGTTCCAGGGGGGAGATGTAGACTTCTTCATTAGCGAGCTGTTCGCCCTGGGTAACGTAGTCACGGCCTGATTTATCCTGCAGTTCGGAAACAGGCACAACATGGGCAGTTGAGTCCTCATAATTAATCCGGACCATTTCCATGCCATCCAGTGAAATGAGTCGGATTTGATCGTAATAGCCATAGCTGTCAGCGAAAGTGGCCAGGGTGTTTTCCAAAGCCATTCGTGCTTCAACGTTATCAGGTGCCTGCAAGAACGCTTCAATATCATTCAGCTCAGCCAGCAGGTGGGCATCCTGGACGGCGCGCAGCAATTCAACATTGATCAGTTGTTCTGCCATGTCCAGACCATGCCCATGACTGACCAGCATTCTTTCACGCAAGCCGGACTCGAACACACGCTGCACGATGCCCAGTACCAGAAACAAGATAAGCAATGAGCCTGTTGACCAAAGTATAAATTTTCTGAAATAAGCAGACAGTGGCTGGTATTCGAACTCAGTCTTGCTTGATTTGGCCATGGGAGGAAATCCAATATTGAATCAGTTTGTTAGGTTATAACAATTATTCACGCTGCTCAAAGCTGAAAACGTATGGAGGGGCAGCTTATTCGGCTAGTTTCCGATAGAGCGAGCGTACGCTTATACCCGCTATTTGAGCTGCTTTATGCTTATTTCCTGCACAATAACGTAAGAGTTCTTCGAGGTATCGGGTTTCACTTGATTTGAGATCAGGATAATTAAGATGTTCTTCTGTGTCAGATAATTCTGACATGCCAGGCTGCTGTGTCGTGGAGCGAGCAATAACTGACTCATCAATGATATTGGAATGTGCAAATATGGTTGCGCGTTCCAGTATATTGCGAAGTTCTCGAATGTTTCCTGAAAAAGAGAGTGTCTGTAAGTGGTTAACTGCAGAGCCTGTTAGACGATAGCGGGCGCCAGGATTGAGTTTTCTGATAATGGATTGGGCGATCAGAGAAATATCATCACGACGGTCCCGCAAGGGCGGCAGTGTAATAGGGAAAGCATTGATCCGGTAATAGAGATCTTCCCGGAACTCGCCTTTTTCAACCATGGATAACAAGTTTTTATGGGTAGCACAGACGAGTCGGAAGTCGGCCAGTTTTGGTTGTGTACTGCCGACTTCACGGTAGCTGCCAGTCTCCAGTAATCGCAACAGCTTGACTTGCATAGTAAGCGGAACGTCGCCGATTTCATCCAGAAAGAGTGTGCCGCCTCGAGCTGATTCGAGTAAACCGGGTTTGTGATTCACCGCACCAGTAAAGGCGCCTTTGACGTGCCCGAAAAGTTCACTTTCAAATAATGTATCAGTTAACCCAGCGCATTCCACTGTCACCATGGCACCATGGGCCCGAGGGCTCGTGTCATGAATAGCTCTGGCTGCCAGCTCTTTGCCGGTGCCAGATTCTCCCAGCAGCAAAACAGATGTTTCATGTGATGCAACCAGGTTGATTAATTCGAGCATGTGGTTGAAAGCAGGGCTTTGCCCGACCATGTGCTCACTGCTGATTTCTGCGCTGGCATTTTTTACCGGTTTGAGTATTTCAATGAAATAACGCAGCTTCCCTTTCCTGTCTTTGAGAGGCAGCATTTCAACATCAATATGCTCACGTCCCCGCGGTGTGTTGTGGATATGCAGCACACGTTCACGTTCGCCGGATTGTGTGCAGGCGAGCAATGGGCAGCTTTCGCCAGCCTGGTCACAGGGCCGGTCATACCCATGAGAAACCCGGAAACAATTATCCCCATAGGTGATTTCACCAAAGGTGTCCTGATAAAGCTGGTTGTTCGCCAGGATCTGATAGTCAGGCGTCAAAAGGATAGCGGGATGGTCAAGACCATCCAGCAAGGAACGAAAGTCCAGTTCACTGTCGCTTGCAATTACATTCATTAGTTTGTCATTTCTGTCAGTAATATTGTCGATAATGACATGACCTCGCTGTTTTAGACAATCAGAATGATCCAGAGCAAGCGGGCAGAGGTCGATAACGTATAGTGTTTACTGATTTGCCAGCCATTGTTGTAGGATGGCACAGGCATTGCTGTATTGCTCAGGTATCAATGTCTTTGCTTCGTCTGCATCCGGGAGGAACTGGTGGATATCGACCCTTTTGTGCTGGCTCGCATCCAATTTGCCGCAAATATCAGCTTTCATATTTTATTTCCGGCAATTTCAATTGGTCTTGCCTGGTTTCTGCTTTTCTTCCGCATTCGCTTTACCCAAACAGGGGATAAGGCCTGGGAGTATGCCTACTTTTTCTGGGTAAAAGTCTTTGCCCTCACCTTCGCCATGGGGGTGGTCTCTGGTATCACCATGAGTTTCCAGTTCGGGACAAACTGGCCGGGATTTATGGAAAAGGCCGGTAATGTAGCTGGGCCGTTATTGGGCTATGAAGTACTAAGTGCTTTTTTCCTGGAAGCTTCCTTTCTTGGCATTATGCTCTATGGCAAAAACCGGGTATCGAACAACATTCATCTGATAAGTACGTTTCTGGTCGCCTTTGGCACAACCCTGTCAGCTTTCTGGATACTGAGCCTGAACTCCTGGATGCAAACACCAACCGGGTATTTCATTGAAGATGGGCGGGTCATGGTTGATAGCTGGCTGGCCGTTATCTTCAACCCTTCGTTTCCTTACCGTTTCACGCATATGTTACTGGCATCGGTACTTACCTGTGCTTTTCTGATAGCGGGTGTGAGTGCCTGGCGGGCATTGAAAAAGGTCGATGGGCCGGCGACCTGGAAGGTCATGCGCACCGGTGTCATGGTGGCCGCCATTGCCGCGCCATTACAGATTCTGGTCGGCGATATGCACGGACTGAATACCCTGGAGCATCAACCCGCGAAAGTCGCCGCCATGGAGGCTATCTGGGAAACCGAGCGTGGTGCGCCTTTTACGCTGGTTGCGATGCCGGATGAAGAGGCTCGCAGCAACCGTTTTGCGGTAGAAGTGCCCTATGCAGCCAGCTTGGTATTGACTCATCACATGGATGGCGAGGTGCAGGGTTTGAATGACTTTGAGGGTGATCACCCGCCGGTGGCGATGGTCTTCTGGTCGTTTCGGGTCATGCTACTGGTTGGGGTGTTGATGCTCTGTGTGTCGTGGTGGGCGGCGTGGCGGCTGCGAAAAGGCAACCGCGCGGATCGCCTGGTACTCAGAGCGCTTTCCCTGATGACATTCTCTGGCTGGGTCGCTGTGCTGGCCGGTTGGTATGTGACAGAGATTGGCCGACAACCCTGGATCGTTAGCGGTGTGCTTCGGGTTCAGGATGTCGTCGCTGGCCACAGCGCTGCAACTGTTGTCAGTACACTGTTTGGGTATGTATTGCTATATGTGCTGTTATTGATCTCGTATGTGGCAGCTGTAAGACGTCTGGCGACCAAACCCGCTGAGTCATTGGCCATGGGACCCGTTGTATTTACAGAGGATAGTCATAGTCGTCAGCAAGCCCAAAAGGGGGGGGCATAATGGAATTCTGGTTACCTGTTATCTACATGGCGACTATGGGTCTTGCCCTGCTGATTTACGTTATTCTCGATGGTTATGACCTGGGTGTTGGCATGTTGTTGCCATGGGCAGAAGAAGACGAAAAAGACACGATGATTGCGTCAATTGGCCCATTTTGGGATGCCAATGAAACATGGATCGTGTTGGGCGTGGGGATATTATTGATTGCCTTTCCCATGGCACATGGCATTGTGCTGACACATCTGTATATCCCGGTAACGTTAATGCTAATCGGGCTGACATTGCGCGGCGTTGCGTTTGACTTGCGGGTTAAAGCTGGTGACCACCGCAAGGGGCTGTGGAATCGGGCTTTTTTTGCTGGCTCATCGCTGGCATCACTTTCCCAGGGCTGGATGCTCGGCGCGTATGTGACAGGGCTGCAATCCAATCTGACCAGTTACCTTTTTGCTGGATTGATCGCGCTGACATTACCCGCTCTCTATTTTGTGCTTGGTGCTGCCTGGCTGTTGATGAAAACGGAGGCAGACCTTCAGCAGAAAGCGATTAAATGGGCCAGGGTCGCTATTTTGCCAATGGGTGTTGGTCTTCTGCTGATCTCAATTGCCACACCACTGGTCAGCCAGACCATTGCCGATAAATGGTTTACCTGGCCAAATTTGTTGATGATGTCACCCATTCCGATATTCACAGCGGCCTGTTTCGGGATCATGCTGTGGTTGTTAAAAAACCCAGCCCGTGTCGAGCAAGGGCAGGGCTGGATTCTCTATGCAGCCACTGTTGCTGTCTGCCTGCTGGTGAGCCTGGGGCTGGGGTACAGCCTGTATCCCGATATCATTATTGGCCAGATGACCATTTGGGAGGCCTCGGCTTCTGTCAAGTCATTGCTTTTTACCTTGTTCGGTGTAGCCCTGACGCTGCCAGCCATCATCGTCTATACCATTGTGATTTATCGCATTTTCCACGGTAAAGCGGCGGATCTCAGCTACGACTGATTATTGCCAGTTTTGTCATAACCGTCTGTCATTTTTGACATACGGAAGACCAAGTGTTGCCTCTAAAAATATAACTGAAGACAAAGATGTGTAATTATTTTATCTAATATCAATATGTTAGGTTTGTTTTCGGAAAATAATAAAGTTGGTACGAATACTGATAGGTAGTTGTTAAGACATCACGATTAACTGAGATAAGCGAGGTAATGGTTATGCGCACAATGCCCGAAACGAACCTGAATTGCAGGCCAGAGGTCGTTCCTTTCTTTGATGAGGATACCAACACCTTTTCCTATGTTGTTAAAGACCCTGCATCGAATGCCTGTGCCATTGTTGATTCCGTGATGGAGATAGATTATGCCGCAGGCCGCCTCTCTCTGGATGGGGCCGATAAGATCATTGATTATGTGAAGCGTCATGACCTGAAAGTTGAATGGTTAATTGAAACACATGTCCACGCTGATCACCTTTCAGCTGCGCCCTATATCCAGGAGAAAGTAGGAGGCAAGCTGGGTATTGGAGCGAAGATCACTGTTGTGCAGGAAACCTTTGGAAAGATTTTTAATGCCGATACAGAGTTTGCTCGTGATGGTTCTCAGTTTGATCATCTTTTTGAGGACGGTGATGAGTATATGGTCGGAGAAATGCGGTGTTTTGCTATCCATACGCCTGGTCATACACCCGCATGCATGACGCATGTGATGGGTGATGCTGCCTTTGTTGGTGACACTTTGTTCATGCCCGATGCAGGCACGGCGCGAGCCGATTTTCCAGGAGGTGATGCCCGGGTTCTGTATCAGTCGATAGATAAGTTGTTGTCGTTGCCAGACCAGGTCAGGTTGTTCATGTGTCATGACTACATGCCTGGTGGGCGAGAAGTGGAATATGAAACTACGGTAGGTGCCCAAAAAGCAGCCAATATCCATGTGCATGCCGGAACCACTGAGCAGCAGTTTGTTGAGATGCGCGAGGCAAGGGACGCTACGCTGGATATGCCACGACTGATTCTGCCTTCGCTTCAGGTCAATATGCGCGCAGGCCATCTGCCAGATGCTGAAGACAATGGCACGGTATATCTCAAGCTGCCACTCAATGTGCTTTAACGGGAGAATCAACATGACAAACAATACTGAACAAGTAGCGACAGTAACACATGATCTGACCCGGAATGGCCGTGCGGAAGAATCTGCTGATGTTGTCATTGTGGGTGGTGGCGCAGCCGGAGGGGCGGTTGCAGCGAGTTTGCGCAAGCGTGATGGCAACATCCGAATCAGCATTATTGATGCAGCAGACGTTCATTATTATCAACCTGGCTGGACCATGGTCGGTGGTGGCATTTTCTCCGCTGAAGATACAGTACGAACGATGGCATCCTGTATCCCGGATGGTGTGAACTGGATCAAAGCTGAGGTGGCAGGGTTTATCCCGGAAGAAAACGTCGTTGTACTGGTTGATGGCCGCAGAGTGCACTACGAGAGACTGGTAGTTGCTGCTGGCATCAAGCTGAACTGGGGTGGCATAGAAGGATTAACAGAAACCCTGGGCCGAAATGGCGTGACATCAAATTACAGATTTGATCTGGCACCTTATACCTGGAAGCTGGTACAGGAACTCAAATCAGGTCGGGCCCTGTTCACTCAGCCACCGATGCCAATCAAGTGTGCAGGTGCCCCCCAGAAGGCCATGTACTTGTCGGGCGATTACTGGAGTAAAAAACAGCGTCTGAATAACATTGATATCGAATTCTACAATGCCGGTGCCGTGCTGTTTGGTGTGAAAGATTATGTCCCGGCATTAATGGAGTATGTCGAGAAATATCATGCTCAGCTTAAATTCAATCATAAACTGATCAGGATTGATGGCGAGAAGAAGACAGCCTGGTTCGAAGTCAGTGATGGTGAAGGAAATACAGAAACCGTTAGCCGGGACTTCGACATGATTCATGTGGTGCCGCCGCAAACGGCACCTGACTTTATCAGCAACAGCCCATTGGCAGATGAGGGCGGCTGGGTGGATGTGGACCAGTTCACCTTGCGGCATAAACGTTATGAGAATATCTGGTCATTAGGTGATGTAATGAATGCACCTAATGCAAAAACAGCGGCAGCAGCACGTAAGCAGGCACCGATTGTTGCTAATAATATGATGGCTGATATGGGTAAAGGACCAGGCGTGGCTCATTACGATGGTTATGGCTCCTGCCCGTTGACAGTTGAGCGTGGAAAAATTGTTCTGGCTGAATTTGGGTACGGCGGAAAATTGCTGCCCAGTTTTCCAACCTGGGTGTTAAATGGCAAGAAAGCCACGTCACTGGCCTGGCTGATGAAGGAACAATTAATGCCGCCACTGTATTGGCACGGTATGTTAAAGGGGCATGAATTATTAGTAAAACCCAAGCCGGTCAGCAAGTAATCCGGTGAGCGCATTTAATGAAGCGTAGCCTTGCACAGTTTATGCCCATACTTGACTGGGGGCGAACCTATAACCGTCAGACAGTCAGTAGTGATCTGCTAGCAGCCGTGATAGTCACTATTATGCTGATCCCTCAGTCATTAGCATATGCGCTGCTGGCCGGTTTGCCTGCCCAAGTCGGTTTATACGCCAGCATGCTGCCGCTAATCGCTTATGGCATCTTCGGCAGTAGCCGCACTTTGTCGGTTGGCCCTGTTGCCGTGGTTTCATTAATGACAGCGACAGCTATTGGCCAAATCGCTCAGACCGGGACGATAGGTTACCTGCAGGCAGCCATGTTGCTGGCATTTATGTCAGGCGCATTTCTGCTGTTGATGGGGTTGCTTCGCATGGGCTTTCTGGCAAATTTTTTATCTCACCCGGTCATAGCTGGATTTATAACCGCGTCAGGTATCCTTATCGCTTGCAGTCAGCTTAAGCACATTCTTGGCATAGAAGCTCATGGTGAAAACCTGCCGGTATTGATCAGCAGCCTGATAAGTAATCTGTCAGATGCAAATCTGGCAACCGTAGCCATTGGTGTTCCGGTAGTGTTGTTTTTATTCTGGGTGCGCAGTGGTCTGGCCAGGGTTCTGCGAGCAGTTGGTCTGTCGGCCTATGTCGCTAACCTGATTGCCAAAACTGGCCCGGTAACAGGTGTGCTGGTGTCCAGCTTTGTTGCCTATCGCTTTCAGCTAGGTGAACAGGGTGTCGCATTGGTTGGGCAGGTACCAGTTGGCCTCCCGGTGCTGAGTGTGCCGGACTTGACTCATCCTGCCTGGCGACAATTACTGGTGTCGGCCATTTTTATTTCTGTCATTGGCTTCGTAGAATCCGTATCAGTGGGACACACACTGGCGGCAAAACGGCGCCAGCGAATTTCTCCGGACCAGGAACTGATCGGGTTGGGTGCGGCTAATATTGCTTCATCGTTTAGCGGTGGCTACCCGGTGACGGGCGGTTTTGCCCGTTCTGTAGTGAACTTTGATGCGGGTGCACAGACCCCCGCAGCTGGCATGATGGCAGCCGTCGGGATTGCCCTGGCCGCTTTGTATTTAACACCCTTGCTGGCATGGCTGCCTAATGCCACGCTGGCGGCAACGATCATAGTGGCGGTGCTGTCTCTGATCGATCTGTCCATTTTGAAACGCACCTGGGTGTATGCCAAATCGGATTTTGTCGCGGTGACAACAACGATTGTGGTGACACTGACCATGGGTGTGGAAACTGGTGTTGCCTGTGGCGTGCTGGCATCACTTGCGCTGCATTTATTCAAAACGTCCCAGCCGCATATTGCTGTGGTTGGCGAAGTGCCGGGAACCGAGCATTATCGCAACGTGAACCGGCATCAGGTTGTGACTTATCCGTCTATTCTATCGATCCGTATTGATGAAAGTCTGTACTTTGCCAATGCAACTTACATCGAGGACCAGATCTATGAACTGCTGGAGAAGAAGCCAACAGTTAAACATGTCATATTGATGTGCACTGCTGTGAATGAAATAGATTTAAGTGCCCTGGAGGTTCTTGAATCCGTGAATCACAGACTTATGGATTCAGGTATAGATTTACACCTTTCCGAAATCAAAGGCCCGGTGATGGATGTGCTGGAAAGAACCCGTTTCATCGAAGACCTGAGTGGGAGGGTATGGCTGTCTCAACATCAGGCTGAACAATATATTATTAAGCATACACAATGATATAAACAAGCTGATACATTCAGGCTTTGTCACATGGCATCGAGCTGACAAAGCCGGCTGACTTCGTATTTATAGACTGGGATAACTTTCCAGTAAACCGCGGAATGCATTTCGAAATTCGGGCCTGGCATCATTTTCATGCATATATTCGCCCGGTGTCACATTATGAATACGGTGAATTTGGCCGCCCCAGACCACATCCTCCTCTTCTATTATCTCCACCGTTATTGTCGCAACATAGCGCAGCGTAAATCCCTCACCGGTTCTTCGATCAAAAGGGTCGATGTCCTCCTGTTCGGCATTAAGATTGACGTGCTGGTAACTTAGTTTCACCACAACATCGCCTAACCGGTCATTGCGCACGATACCCTTTTCCTGAAAAGCAGCCTCGAATTCATCGACAACGTAGTCAGACAGAAACTCAGGGATATCTTGTGTCTGAATACGGTAGGTCTGATAGCTACCATAATCACCGGGGCAGCAAACTGTCACATTGTATCCAATTTGATGTCCGGTGGTGTTTGCACATGCAGCTAAGGTTAACAGGAGAAATAAGCTTGACATCATTTTAGCCAGACTGAATTTGGTGTGATCCATGATGCACCTCTAGGTTAATGCAGGCGACTTTGCCTGTAGTCAGAATCTAGCATTGTGCAGGTATCTAATATTGAGCCATGTCAGCATTGTGGTGGTTAGTTCAGAGAGGGGGTCCGGCAGCAGCACTCTAATCCTGATACCACTGAACGCGATTGCGACCCTTGTTTTTGGCGCTGTATAGCGCCTTGTCGGCCTGGTTCAGCATTTTCGACAGTGTTGTCTCTGTGTTCTGGTTCGAAGAGACAAGACCGATACTGGTGGTTGGCGTACTTGAGGTGAATTCAGGGTTATCAAGGTAGAGTTGCTGGAATTGCTCCCGCAGATTGTCAGCAAAGGCCTGCGCCGATTCGTGGCTGCTCTCTGGCAATAAAATGGCAAATTCTTCACCACCAATGCGCCCTGCTACAGTAGTGTTATCAGACAGAGACTGAATGATCTGGCCAAAATCCCGGATCACTCTATCACCCGTTCCATGACCATATAAGTCGTTGATACTTTTGAAGCGGTCCAGGTCAGCAAGCAGTAAAACGGAGATAGTCGCATTCGTTTTACTGCGCTGCAGAGCTTGTTCTGCACCTTCTTCAAATCCACGGCGGTTACTGAGTTTTGACAGACTGTCGGTAATTGCCTCCTTCTTAAGGTCATCCATCAAATCCAGTGAAACAGATACCATCAATGCAATCGCCATGGTGATGGCCATCACGATAAAGCTGAAATGCACCAGCCCCCAGTAGGTAGACTGATCAAGCGCGTTGTAGGTGTCCGTTCCATCTGGTGTCCAAAACGCCATCAATGGGCGGATGATGAATATCGCCAGGGAGAAAATCATGACCCATAACAACAGGCGGTCAGAGAAGCGGTTTTGCATACCGGAAGAGAACTGCTTTAGCGGCAGAAATATCATCAGGTTCAAGGCGATGCTGGCCACCGCAATGCGTGCTACCAGGTTGGGGCTGACCAGTAAAAACCACACGAGTATAGCCATGGCAGAGAGCAAGGTGGTTGACATACTTATCCAGGGAATGGCTATTTTGTTTCGCTGCAAAGGCGCCACCAATATGGTGGCAACGCCCAGCAGAAAGCACAGATTGGAGGCGATACGCTGGGCATTCATGAGCCAGGGAGGGAAGGTATCCTGAAACAGGAAGCCAAACGCAGTCAGTAAGTAACCCAGTGATGCTGTCAGGATATAAGACAGTTCACGCTTTTTTAGCCAAAGCACGAAAAAGGCAGCAAACAAGATGATGCCTGTAGTGGGGCTGAGTAATGAAATCAGGAACTGACCTGACAATGGAGCTCTCCAGGATGCCCTTTGTGGCATGCAGGTTTAGATAAGTTAAGGACGTAAAAAGCGGGCGAACCTATAATACACAATAGGGCCGAGAGTGTCCGTAGTGATCAACCGCCACGACCCCAGAACTGCTAAGGTTGTGGCGGTTATTGAGGTGGTATGTAAAAACCGATGATCAATGGGTTTTTACGGATGAACCAGGATTTTACCGGCTTTTCCGGCCTTTAGGCTGGCATTGACCGCATCCACGATATTATCAACGGCAAATTCACCGCCTGAGGGCAGATGAAGTTTTTGCTGTGCCGCCAGTGAAACAAGTTCGCCCATCAGGCGGGCACGTTCCTCATGAGGCATCTCATTGATAATGCGCGCTCCCCAAAAGCCTTTGACGACAATGTGGTTGGAGATCACTTTGCTGGCGTTTAGCTGTAGAGGTTCCCCGGTGGCAGAACCAAAGACGACCAGTAACCCGTCAACACCCAGCAAGTCAGCCACATCAGCGACCACAGCCCCTCCCACAGAATCGATGGCAGCCTGGGCGCCATTCTCGCCCAGAATTTGCTGTGCTTTTTCCTGCCAGCCTGCATCATCAGTAGAGAGTACATGCTCGCCGCCGTGGTCTTTAACAGCCTGAATCGCATCTGATCTGCGTACCAGATTTAATACATTCAGGCCACGTTCGCGGGCCATGTCGATGAACAGCTTACCAACCGTGCCGTTAGCCGCGGTCTGGATAACCCAGTCACCTTCTTTCACGTCCAGGAACTCAAGCAGTGTGATCGTGGAGAAAGGCATGGCGACCAGTTGCGAAGCCACAGTGTCGGATACCTCTTCCGGTACCGGAATCAGACCTGACGCAGGTGCGATGAAGAAATCGGCCCAGGTGCCCAAAACACCTGCAGCCACCACTCTCTTGCCAACCAGTGTTTCATCACCCCCGGGAGCCACCGACTCCACGACACCAACGGCCTCCGAGCCGGCAAGTGCTGGCAACTCTGGTTTGATGCCATAGCTGCCGCGGATGGTCCACAGGTCGTGATTATGGATGGGAGAATAGATTGTCCGAATAACCACTTGGCCGATATCGGCCTCTGGCTTATCCATGTCGATCACTTTAAGTACGTCCCTGGGCTCACCGAATTGAGTATAACTTGCTGCTTTCATGATCATTTCCTTGTTTTTACAGGTAATAATTTATCAGACCAGGATTCGTTGAATAAGTGCCTGAACCTGTATGTGAGGGAATAAGACATGGGGGCAGTACGTTCAAATTACAACAGTCGTCTAGTGACTGTCTCATTAACGGACAATGTGGACTTTGCATCCATTGGCCGATTCTGAGAGTATGAAGACGCAAGATAGCTAGACAGGAAAATGGACTAACACAGGTCTTGGACCTGTAGGGAGAAAACCATGTTAGGTTGGGCTATTACATTTCTTATTGTAGCTTTGATTGCAGGCGTACTGGGCTTTACTGGTATCGCCGGGGCTGCAGTTGAGATCGCACAGATTCTATTCTTTATCTTTATTATCCTTTTCGTTATCGCCATGATCGCGAGGGCTGTGAAAGGTAAACCTCCGCTATAGAGGTAGCTTGCATTAGTAGCAGGCCGGCCTAACGGCTGGCCTGCTACCATTAAACAATCGCATCCACATTTATTGCCAATCTTGTACTCATCACTTCAAATACCTTCCAGTACTGCTTAATAGAACACAAATTTCTTGTGTTACGCGATTAAGAAATCGTTGGAAAATCGTTAAGAAATAAAAAAGCTTCCGATAACCTAGATCAGAAATGTGATCTGTTTCACAACTTTGTACGTATTCGTATGACTAAATAATTGCTGCGTACAGACAAATTGCTACGCCAACGAATTCGTTATCTGAGACTCTGGTAGAAGTGATCGCCATGCAGAAACTCTCACTCTTGTTCTTGTTGATAGCCTGTGTGCTGCTGGCATTTGCCTTGCCATTATTGCCAGCCGTGGTCGATGGTGATGAGTTTTACGGGTTAAGCGTGACCAATGATGTGCCTTCATTACCGTTACCAGTCTCTGATACGGAGGCGGACCTGCGAGTGGTTTTCTTTGGTTATCGTTCCTGTGCAACGGTGTGCCCGGTTCAGTTCGGCAACATGATGCAATTGCAAAAGCGTCTGCAAGGGCTGGCGGTTGAGTTTGTGTTTGTGACGCTCGACCCTGAACGCGATACCGACCAGTTGTTGAAAGAAACGGCAGAGCAGTTAGGACCACAGTTTGTGACATTTCGCCCGCAGAGTACCCGTGCTGCTCAAAAACTGGCGCTGGCCTATGGTGATACAGCGGCACGCGTTCAACATCGATCGGGATACGATTTCGATCACAGTGCCAATTTGTATGTCGTGACTGGACGCTGGCAGCGGCAACTGATTTATGCGCGCCACGACCTGAATATCGACAGGGTAGAAAACGATTTGCGCCAATTATTGGCAGCACGCTAGTACCGATTTTTAACAGGATTTATCACGAATGATGAACGCTGCAGTGCTACATGATCAGGCTAGAGAAGATATGTTAAAGAGCGACAGGCAGCTGCTGGTCATTCTCATGCTGCATTTTCCGGTGGTGGCATTTCTGGTGCCCATTAATTATGGCACCACAATGTTTACTCTGCTGGCCACTGTGCTGGTGTGTATCATTGCACTTGCAGCTTACTGGCTGCTTCGCGGTACACGATATTGCTCAATTGTATTTTCCCTCTGTCTGATGCTGTTTTCTGCGATTATGATCCAGGCTCAGCTGGGCCGGATAGAAATGCATTTCCATATTTTTGCGGCATTGGCGTTGCTGACGATATATCGGGACTGGTTGCCGGTGGTCATTGCAGCGGGGTTCATCGCGCTTCATCACCTGTTTCTCACGGCGTTGCAGTTAAGTGGCGCATCATTGGGGGCAATGCCGCTGATGGTATACAACTATGGGTGTAGCTGGGGTATTGCGTTCATGCATGCTGCCTTCGTAGTGTTTGAAGCGGCTATTCTGATTTTCTTTGCTTTACGGATGGGTGCGGAGCGAGAACAATCCTATCGCATGATTGCACTGATTCATGCGTTTTCCAACGACAAGGACTTGAGCGAAAGGTTATCGGGTGAAGCCGTAACGGTTCGAACCTTCAATGACATGCTTGATCAGTTTAGCGGTTTGATTTCCCGACTTCGGGACTTGTCGACGTTATTGCTAAGCAATGCGAATCACCTGAATCAGGTCAGCAGTAAAACGGGAGAGATTGTCAGTTTCCAGCAAGCCCAAATGGAGCAGGCCGCCGCTGCGACGCATCAGATGTCGACCAGTATCCAGGACGTTTCTGGTAATGCGCACAGAGCCTCTCAGGCTGCGATTGAGGCGACTGAAGGTGCAGAGCAGGGCAGTCAGCGCATGGTTGAGGCTGTCAGCCTGACCCAAAATACCAAACAGGTATTGGAGCAGGCATTACTGGCTGTGAAAGAACTGGAGAGCAAGGTCGGTGCAATTACCACGCTAAGTGATCAGATCAATGATATTTCCGAGCAGACCAACTTGCTGGCACTGAATGCGGCCATTGAAGCGGCACGCGCTGGTGAGTCCGGGCGGGGCTTTTCCGTGGTTGCAGACGAGGTACGCTCACTGTCGCGGCGCACTTACGAATTCACCAATGAAATACGGCAGACCACGGGTGAACTGAAAACGGTGTCAGATAGTGCTATTGATGCTATTGAAAGAGGGCAGTCACATGCTTCGGAAACCAATGATGCGGTAGCTGAAACCCGACGCGTTATCGAAGTGGTGCAACAGGCCATTCATGCAGTCAGTGATATGAACACGCAAATAGCCGCCGCCAGCGAACAGCAGGCTGCCACTTCCTCAGAGATCAACCGCAATATCCACCAGGTGGTGGATCGGAACGGCGACATAGTGGCAGAGACCGGAAAGTTGAATGCCATGGCGCGCGAACTGGATGCGTCCATCGAGCAGCTGGAACAGGCAGTAGGTCATTATCGAACCGAGTAGCAAAGTAAGCAGACAACAGGGTCAGGGAAGGTCGACTTGTTTAGTCTCGGGTAACTCATCACTTAATCTGCGATGAAGAGTTCTTCGGACTTTACTATGCACGCATTGAATGACATTAGGCAATATTACTCAATATTCTGGATCTGCTCATTGAGTAGCGGTCTAGACCCTCGAAAAATCAATAAGTTACCGAAAAGAAACCGTTCAAAAATGCCTGTTTGCCCACCAAACTGCCCACCACTTGCCTATGGCTTTTACTAAATCTTAGTGGTTAGCAATGGAAAAACAGTGCCGTTTTTATGCTGCTGTTAGAGCTAAAACATAGCAGTTTTGAAGGGCTTTATCGAGTGATTTTTCAACACCTCATCCGTTAGCGGATACAATAGTATCCAATTTCTGTTTTATTTAGCTATAATGGATATAACTGTATCCACTCGGTCTTTGCGGATGAATTTTACCTTACTTGATGATACCGATGTAAGCCAAGCCTATGCGGCTTATTTACGTGAGTTACGAAAGCAGGCAAAGCTGTCACGAGCGGCGCTTGCTGAGCGAAGCTGTGTACCTGCGGCCACCATTAAGAAATTTGAGCTGACCGGGCAAATTTCATTTCGCCAATTGCTGTTGCTATGGCAGACCCTTGATTCGCTAGAGAGGCTCTATCAACTCACACAACCTAGCAAAGAACGGGTCACTATGCCCTCTAGTATTGATGAGGTGCTAAAAGATGAGTTTTAAACCCATTCAAAAGCTCGCCGTGACTCGCACCTTAAGTTCAGGTGAGCAGGTTGCAGTAGGGGTCTTGGCGCAGAATCGGCAAGGCGTTTTTTTCCAGTATGCAGACAGCTATTTGCAGCAGTTTGGCAACTTATCACCTTTTACCTTGCATGCGAACGCGCAAGTTCAAGTCGCTCCTAAAGCGCCGCACCAAGGTGTGCATGGCGTATTTGGAGATTGTTTACCCGATGGCTGGGGCATGCTGTTACAAGATCGTATTTTCCGGCAAAAGGGCATCCTACCTAATCAATTAACGGCGATGGATAGGTTAGCCTTTGTCGGTGATAAAGGCATGGGAGCATTGTCTTTTTCTCCGGTGTCTGAGTTTTCAGCCACCACGCACGCGGATATTGATTTAGCGACGTTAGGCTTAGAAGCACAAACGCTGTTCGATTCTTCGATGTCAGATTATATGGATGATAATCACGATGAGTTAGATGGGCATACTCAACAGGTGTTGGCCGCATTAGTCGCCGGAGGTAGTTCGGGTGGGGCAAGGCCTAAGGCACAAATTTATATGCCTGCTGGGGAAACTCAGCATTGTCGAACCTTTGCTCAGCCTGGAGATGAGGCCTGGCTGGTGAAGTTTACCTCTAAAAATCTCGCACTTGGCCATGAAGAAGGTTTGTGTGAGGCGGTTTATTTACAAATGGCAGAACTTGCTAAGTGTCAACCGCCGCAATGGCAACTCATTGAAGCACCACCTACAAGCGGTGCGTCTGCTTGGTTGGCGCTTAAGCGTTTTGATTATGTCACTGAACAGGCCGACTTAGGCAGAAAGCGCAGTGCAGGTCGATTGCATATGCACAGCGCTTGCGGGCTGCTGGATGCAGACTTTCGAACGCCAAGTTTAGATTACATTGATTTAATTAAAGCCAGCCGTCAGTTGTGTAAATCGCCAGCGGCTGGACAGCTGCAATTTCGCCGCGCCATTTTTAATTTGCTGTCGTCTAATCAAGACGACCACAGTAAAAACTGGGCGTTTTTGCAAGCGGATGACGGTCAATGGAACCCTGCACCTTTTTACGATGTTACCTACAGCCCGCATCCATTCAACGAACACGCCACTGCTTTCGGCGGTTATGGCAAAGCGCCATCGCTTAAGGTGATGCAAAAACTTGCTACTAGTGCTGGCTTTGCGAATTGGAATGATGCAAAGCAAGTTATTGAAGAAGTCGCAGAAGCCATCAGCCAATTTACGTATCTGGCACAGCAGCAAGGGATCAGTAAAACAACAATGTCCGTGATTGCTAAGACATTGGAGCAGCGTAAACAAGAAAATGCAGCGCTTTTTCTATAACAATAAGAAGGGACAGTAATGAAGCTCGGCCGAAACGATCCTTGCCATTGTGGCAGTGGTAAAAAATTTAAACGTTGTTGTATGAGCAGCGTTTCCAAGCAACATGCCCAAGTCTTCGATGATGTTGAAACCATGCTTGCAATGAACCCAAATTTGAGTCTTGATGAACTCAATACCGCTTTGCAGCACAAAGTGCAAGAACGCAATCATCAACCTCATCCCGATTTTTGTGGCTTAACGCCAACGCAAATGGCCAATTGGCTTTATGCGCCTTTTGATGAATTAAAGTGGGTGACAATTTGCACTCCCGACTCTCTTTCTGCCAGCCCAATAATGCGTTATCTAGCCCTCATTCTTGATGAGGCCATGGCGCAAGAAGGCTCCTTCAAAGCCACGAGTAAAGGCAACTTACCGGCTAAGTTGGTTAAACAGGCCAGTGAGTTATTGCCTGAGTTTGCCGTTGCTCAATTCGAACGTAGTATAAGCATCAGCGAGTTTTCGGGCAGCAACGAAGACAAATTTAATGCCTTGCACTACACCCGAGTGCTTGCCGAAATTAGCGGTATTATTTATCGACGTAGCGGCCGCTACCATGTGAAAAAATCAGCGCAAAAGCAGTATCAGGTGTTAGGTATACAAGCATTTTTTAAACCTATGTTAGAAGCCGCCATCAGCAAATATAACTGGGGCTATTTGGACGGTTTTGAGTTTGATGCCGACTTGCGAACCTTTTGGCTGTTTATGCTGTGGCGTATTCAAAGCCACAGTAGTGTAGATCTGCTGGTTGAAGAGGTGAAAGTGGCTTTCCCAGATTTACTACAGGGTTTCCCAGCAGATGATTACTTCTCGCCGGAAAGAAACTTAAGCATACTCATCGAATCACGGTTTATTGAGCGATTTTTACAGTTTTGGGGATTTGTGACCCTTGATCCAAGAAGTTTTTTAAACACGGAATCTGTTGGTAGGACGGTACAGGTACTGCCTTTATTGAAACAAACTTTTCAATTCACAATAAATACATAGCAAGGTCATCGTGAGCGAATATCAATACTATAAATTTGAGCGTCTGGATGGGTATTTAGATGCTAAAGCACGTCAAGCACTCAGGGCCATTTCAAGCCGTGCCGAGATCAGCGCTACGTCCTTTCAGGTGTATTACACCTACAGTGACTTAAAGGCAGAGCCTTTTGAGCTGATGTTAAAATACTTTGATATCGGTTTTTACTATGCCGATTGGGGCTCAATCGATGCATACATCAAGCTACCAGCAGGAACGCTTCCAGATGCGTTACTTGGCTTTTCAAGTGATGGACTTCATGTTCACGAAAACGATGAGTGGCAGTTGCTGATTTTTTCCCTTGAGGAGTATGATGAGTATTTTGACGATGAGCATGCTGACGACTTTTTCCAGCATTTAGCTGCTTTACGCGGCGGGTTAATGCAAGGGGATTGGCGCCTTGTGTACTTTATGTGGCTCAAAGCGTTTGATTTTAATGATGGCGTTGAGCGAGTGCCGTTAATTCAATTCGATTTTGAGCACCTCAGTGAAGAGGAGCAGGCGTTTGCTGCGCTGTATGATATTCCCTTAGCATTGGTTAAGTCGCTCGCCATGGTGCTGAGCGAACAACCCAGTCACCAAGCCAAACAAACTCAGCTTACGCTTGATGCGTGGATCCATAATCTCTCGCAAGCAGAGAAAGACACGCTATTACGCACGTTGTTTGAGCAAGGCCAGCTAACCCGTCACCAAGCCTTAGCGCTGACGCGAAAAGAACCTGTCAACACAGACGAGATCTATCAATACTGGTTAACCTCCGCCGTCATTTCTCCTTTCATTGAGCAAGCGCAAAGTCAATTACAGCAAGAGCAAGCCGCAGCACTCGCAAAAAAATTAGCTATCGAAAAAGCGGAAAAAGAAAAAGCGTTGACGGATATCTACAATCAACGTGAGCACTACTGGCAGCAATCACAAGAGCAAGCGGATCGAACTTGCGCCAGTGGTTACGATGCGGCATCACGCTATCTGCATCAGCTGTTTGAGGCCTATCAGTTCAAAGCTGATGAAGCGGCGTTTGAACAACGCTTTAAGCGCTTTGTTGTGGCGAATAATAGCCGTAAAGCACTGTTAAATCGCTTGAGTGATTTGCTTTAAACGATGAGGCGATAGGCTGGCCAAATGACGTTAGCAAAAAACCGATTGAGGGTTGGTTGAAAGGTTGTAAGCCCACCAAAGGTCTACAAATTGTTACCTATGAAGTCACTTTGTGTAGACCTCGGGGTCTAAGCAACGCGCTTTTACCATCTCTGTGGTAAATACTGCGTGAAATACAAAGGCATCACGATATTGGTTTGTTCTAACGCTGAAGAGCCTTGTGTACCAGTTAACTTAAAGGTTTTACTTGGAGTACATTTTTCTACGTAGGATGCCAACGATTTTGCTCTTGTACGTTTACCACTTTTGACTTCAACAGGGACGATATCGCCTTCATCGGTTGCCAAAATAAATTCGATTTCGGCGCGAGCGTCATTCCATGAATAGCTTGGGTCAACGCCAATAGCAGTGAGCTCTTGTTGCACAAAGTTTTCAGCCACATAACCTTTGTATTCATATTTTTGTTGCTTAATCTCTTTATAACTGCTGCCTAGCATATGATTGAGCAGGCCCACATCAAACAGAAACAGTTTAACCATATTTTCTTTTTTATAGGCTGCTAGTGGCGATTTTGGTAACCCTTCAACAGGGTAGTTTGGTAAAGCCAAACGGCAGCAGTTAAGCCAATGGATCGCGGTTTCAAAATCGCTATAACGAGATTTACGCTCATGCACATGCTTAAATTTAAAGCGTTTAACCGACTCATCGCTGACAAGTGATAGCTGGGCTGGAATGCTATTAAACACCGATTCAATCAGTGTGGCATCGACCTTGCCCGCGTACTTACCGAAATCGCGGCGATAACCTTCAACTAAATTGGCATGAATTATTCTGACTTTTTCAACACGCTCTAGAATGCTTGAATCCTTAAACTGATACCAAGCAGAAACGGCTTCCGGCATACCACCGGTAAAAAAATAGTCGGTTAGTTTATCCATCAATTTAGTGTGCACCGCCGGTGTGCTTGCTTGACTATCAAATGCTTTGATCAGTGCTTGCTCGTTGGATGCGTAAATAAATTCTTGGAAGGTCAGTGGTCGTAAATTGTATTGTTCTACCTTGCCTACAGGGAAGGTATTGAGCAAACCAATGTTAGAACCGCTGGCTGCGACAAAATAAGACGGTGCTTTTTCGGCAAAATACTTCAGCGAAGTTACGGCTCGTTCACATTCATCAATTTCATCTAATATCAGCAAGTCAGTGTCTGGATTGAACGCTTGGTTGGTTAACAACTCAATGTTCATGACTAGCTCGTCAGGTGACAACGAGCCATCGAACGCTTCTTTGTAAGCTGGGTTTTCAAGGAAGTCGATACGAAGGATGTTGGCAAAGGTATTCCCAAACAACTCTTGCAGTAGATAGGTTTTACCTGTTTGTCTTGCGCCATCGATCAATAATGGCTTGCGCACAGGTTGACTTTTCCATGCTATTAGGGCGTTGAGTAAGTTGCGCTGCATTGTCATTTCCCGCCAAGTAAGACTGTTAACTGCCTAGAGTATAACTCAGTCTACACTTATATGCGCATAAAAGTGTGATATTAATCATTTATACGCGCATAAAAGTGTGATTTGGTGGTTTTTGGCATTCAGGGATTCACATCATCGCCTTGGCCAACGCGCAAACTAAACCTAAAAGTAGGATATAAATCCAAATATATTGAGTAAAATGGGAATATAGTCCCTTTGGTTGGTGATATGGCTAAGCGTGATTTACACAATGTGCTGTTTCCAAAGCAACGAAAAATCCTGACTCTTTTTGGTGAGGACTTGCTGTTGGCGATGAAACGACGTGGTTTTACAAAAAAGCTGCTGTGTGAGCGTACTGGCTTTGATCATAAAACCGTGAACAAAGTCTTCGCAGGTGATCCGGGCGTTGCCATAGGCACTTACTTAAAAGTAATGGCCGTACTTGGCATGGAAAGCAACTTTGCGGAAATGGCCGCTCATGATGAAGTTGTTATCAAGCTGCAAAACATAAAATTGCTGGAAGGTTCAAAATGAGCCGTGAAATCGTCGAAGTCTATGCCGACTGGCAGCCAATCGAAGCACCACTGCTAATAGGGCGGCTTACTTACAGCGATTCAAGCCAAGGAGGCGTGTTTGGTTTTGCCTATGATAAAGCGTTTTTAACCTCAGCCTATCGCTTGCAAATCGATCCAATCCTGACGCTTCACTCTGGTGAGCTCTACAACGACGAAGCCGATAAAAACTTCCGTGCATTTCTCGACTCATCGCCTGATTGGGCTTTTGGGGCAAGCCTAATCAATTGAGCCACAGTTGGCGAGCGCAAAAAGTAGAAGCCGCCTGTTTAAGCCAGCTTAACCAATGGATACTCGCCCACGGATGTACTGTGTTAAAGGCAGTATCTTAGATGACTAAATAGGCAATGAATCATACTTGAGCTTGACGCTTTGCAGTGAACCATCAGTGAGTAAGGGCTTCTAAGACATTCTTGGACGGCTAAATAAGCTATTCGATATTCTGCACCTGCTCCCGCATCTGTTCAATCAGCACCTTCAACTCCACGGCATTCAGCGTCGTTTCCGCAACCACTGACTTCGACGACAAGGTATTCGCCTCCCGATTCAGTTCCTGCATCAAAAAATCCAGCCGGCGGCCAATGGGTTGTTTGGAGTTAAGGACACGTTCGACTTCGCTGACATGCGTATCCAGGCGATCCAGCTCTTCGTCAACATCACTCTTTTGCGCCAGCATGACCAGTTCCTGTTCAATGCGGGCGGGATCGATTTCGGATTTGAGGCTGTCCAGGCGTTCGCGGATGTTGTCCTGCTGACGTTGCAGGATGTCGGGCATGGCCTTGCGGACAGTGGCGACGATGTCGCGGATGCTGTCCAGGCGCTGACGAATCAGTTTGGCCAGTTCCTCGCCTTCACGCTGGCGGGCACGTTGGAAAGCGTCGAGGGTGTCTTTTAACAGGCCCATGGCATTGGCCTGGGCGGCATCCATGTCGAGTTGGTGCTCTTGCAGGACGCCGGGCCAGCGCAGGATTTCGGCGACACTGAGCGGGCTGGCATTGATGTGGGTGTCAGCGACCAGTGAAGCCAGTCCGCGTAGCTGGCGGACCAGGTCTTCGTTGAGCTGCATCTCGCTCTGGCCACTTTCCTGAATCTGAAAGCGCAGGGTGCATTCGACTTTGCCGCGGGCGACAGACTTGCGCAAAGTCTCGCGGACGTTGGGCTCGATAGCGCGGAACAGTTCGGGGATGCGCATGCCAGGTTCGAGGTAACGGTGATTGACCGATCGCACCTCCCAGCTCAGTGTGCCCCAGTCGAATTCCTGCTGCTGGCGTGCAAACGCCGTCATGCTGGCTACCATGTCCCGTCCTCCTGTCTTAGTGTCTGACAGCCATGCTCGGCGACATGGCTGTGAGTGCCTATACCCTATGTGTCTGAGCCTAACTGTGCGTGTTTGAGTTGACGGGATGATGTCTCAACCTGCATCAGCCCGTCTGGCCCAAGTGTAACCCAAAACGGTATGGCTGTTTCAGCCAAACCGCATTCCCCGTATAATTGTGCTATCACTACCAGATAGCCCCTCAAAGCTACGCCGTGAAGAGCCAGCTCATCAGTCATTCATCGAAAGACACAACAGTTAAAGAGGTTCCATGTCTCAAAACAATGCCAGCCCAGCTCGTCCAAGCCAGCGTCAAGCCGATCAACTGCGCGATGTCAAAATCACCCGCAACTACACCAAGCATGCTGAAGGTTCAGTTTTAGTCGAGTTTGGTGACACTAAAGTGATATGCACGGCGTCCGTGGAAGAGAACATCCCGCGATTCCTTAAAGGCAGCGGTCGTGGCTGGGTGACGGCTGAGTACGGCATGCTGCCACGCTCGACCGGTTCCCGCATGGATCGTGAAGCGGCACGCGGCAAGCAAAGTGGCCGTACCCAGGAAATTCAGCGTCTGATCGGCCGCTCGCTGCGTGCCGCCATTGACATGAATCTGCTGGGCGAAAACACCATCAAGATCGACTGCGATGTGATTCAGGCGGACGGCGGCACTCGCACAGCGTCCATTACTGGTGGCTGTGTGGCTTTGGCTGATGCCATCAATGCCATGCTGGAGCGCGGCATCATCAAGAGCAGCCCGCTGAAGCAGATGATTGCCTCGGTGTCAGTGGGTATCTACAAGGGAGAGCCAGTGCTGGATCTGGATTACCCGGAAGATTCATCTGCCGATACCGACATGAACGTGGTCATGACCGAAGCAGGCAAGTTCATTGAAGTGCAGGGCACTGCTGAAGATGGCGCATACAGTTTTGATGAACTGCAGGCCATGATCCGCCTGGCCGAGAAAGGTATCTCCGAGCTGGTCGATATTCAGAAGCAGGCACTGGGCGTCAGCGGCGATTGAGCCGCTGATCACAGGAAAAGGCGGTAAACTGCCGACTCATTCAGGAGAACCATCATGTCACTACAGCCATACCAGCGGGAATTTCTGGATTACGCGATTGAGCACAACATCCTGACCTTTGGCGAGTTTACGCTGAAGTCAGGACGTACCAGTCCGTATTTCTTCAATGCCGGTCTGTTCAATACCGGTGAAGCCCTGGGCTTTATCGGCAAGTGCTATGCAGAAGCGTTGCAGCGCGCAGAACTGGACTATGATGTGCTGATGGGCCCGGCCTACAAAGGCATTCCCCTGGTATCAGTGACAGCCGCCGCCTTGGCTAATGAGCAGGGCGTTAATAAACCCTATTGCTTCAACCGCAAGGAAGCCAAGGCACATGGCGAAGGTGGCACCATTGTGGGCTCCCCGCTGGAAGGCCGCGTGATGATTGTGGACGATGTGATCACAGCCGGTACCGCCATCCGTGAAGTCATGGACATGATTGGTGCGGCCGGTGCCAGGCCGGCCGGCATTCTGGTTGCACTGGATCGCCAGGAAAAAGGTAAAGGGGATTTGTCTGCCATCCAGGAGATTGAACGTGACTACAAAGTCCCGGTCATCAGCCTGATCAACCTGACCCAGATCATTGATTACCTGCGCCTGCAGGACGATGAATCGATTACCACCTACCTCCCCGCCATCAGGGAGTACCGTCAGCGCTACGGCGTTTAACAAACACAGAAACTATTTACACCTGCTGCGCCCGTGTATTAGAAAAACACAGTAGAAGACAAGCACAAGGCCAGGGCGGCATAGTCCCCAGAGCAGACAGTAAGGCCACGCCTAGCACATCGGGCATCGCCCGAAAGAGCGGGCGGGCTGTCTGAAGCCGTCAGGCTGAGTTTCCGCCCGCCGGGCGATGCCCGGTGTGCTGTGGCCGTCTGCTCTGGGGACTATGCCGCCCTGACCGTCTCAGATTAGAAGCCAGGTGTTACAAGACACCTCAGAAGGTGTAAGGACTCTCATCCCCACTATAAGGCTGCAACAGATTCTGCTCAAGATAGTGCCACTGCTCATCCCAGTGCTCGGTCGGCAGTCGTGTAAAGCCACTGCGTACAAACTGCATCAGCCGACCTTCGGCAGCTGCCAATAACAGGTTCGCCAGCACGGCAGGCGAAACCGATGGTTTCATCTTCTCGCGAATGGGCGCTTCACGCAGAATCTGCTTGAGCTGCGACTCCAGGCGGTCAAACATCTGTGTGATACGCACACGCAGTCGGTCAGTTTCGCCGGTCAGGGCGTCACCTGTCATCAGGCGCGTCATGCCGGGATTCTTCTCAGCAAAGGTGACCAGCAGCGTTAGAATACGTTGACAGCGCTCTGCGGTGCTCATGTCATCCTGCAGGATACGGTTGATGCGGATGAACAAAGTCTCTTCAATAAACTTGATCAGCCCTTCAAACATCTTGGCCTTGCTGGGGAAGTGACGATACAGCGCAGCTTCCGAGACACCGACTTCACGGGCGAGTGCGGCCGTGGTGATGCGTTCACCGGGGCCGGCCTCAAGCATCTGGGTCAGCGCTTGCAGGATGTGCTCCTTGCGGGATTGTTTTTTGGCAGCCTTGGCTTGTGCGGCGCTCATTTATTCTCTCCTGTTATTGATTCTTCTTGTCCCGCCTTTGAGGCAGAACTTTTTTAATCGGTTACTGCTGGTCTGACTGATAAAGTGCAGCCGCTTTGGCGGCTTCTGCTACATTGCTGGAATTGCTGATCAGCGTACCGACACCGGTATGGGTAAAGATTTCCAGCAGGACAGCATGTTCAACGCGTCCGTCAATGATGTGGGCGCTGGTGACATCGTGATTGACAGCATCAAGCGCGCAGCGAATCTTCGGTAACATGCCACCATAGATAGTGCCGTCCATGATCAGCTCATCGACCTGACTGGTGCTCAGCCCGGTCAGTACCTTGCCGGCTTTGTTTTTGACGCCTTCAATGTTGGTCAACAACATCAGTTTTTCGGCATGCAGCACTTTAGCGATTTCCCCGGCGACCGTATCAGCATTGATATTATAGGTGGCACCCGTTTCATCAACGCCAATCGGGGCAATTACCGGAATAAAGTCACTGTGCTCCATCATGCGCAGTACTTCGGTATTGATGCTTTTTACCGACCCGACCTGGCCGAGGTCCAGCATTTTGTCGTTGCCGTTGTCCTGGGCGCTTTTCTTCATCAGTTTCTCGGCGCGAATCAGGTTGCCGTCCTTGCCCGTGATACCAATCGCCTTGCCACCGTTTTTGTTCAGCATGGCCACGATTTCCTGATTGACCAGGCCACCCAGTACCATCTCGACCACATCCATGGTCTGGCTGTCGGTGACACGTTGCCCATCAATAAATTCTGACTGAATGTTGAGTCGTTCCAGCAGCGAGCCGATTTGCGGACCGCCACCATGCACTACAACCGGGTTCATGCCGACCAGTTTCATCAATACGATGTCCCTGGCGAAGCTGTTTTTCAGCTTTTCATCCGTCATGGCATTACCGCCATATTTGACCACGATGGTGCTACCCGTGAATTGCTGAATGTAAGGCAGTGACTCAGTGAGTACGTTGGCGATGTTTTTGGCAGCGGCAAAATCCAGTGGCATAACGTAGGGCCTTTCTTATTTGGTTATTAAGTTATCTGGGGCGCGGGAGGGCGCCAGGGCGTTCATATTGTCGTTATCGATGTCTTAAGGGGAAATTATACGCCTAGCGGGTCGTCAGTGAAACTGTTGCGTGGCAGGATTGTTTGCGATAGATCAGTAGTGGCGCAGTCTGGGCAGGAAGTTAGTATACACTTTCCAGGCAACCATGCTGTTCACACTAGAACTTAAGTGCGGGGTCGATCTGGTTCAGCAATGCCTGAAAACTTGCCTGAATTCGCTGCAATGCCACCTCACTCGCGGCCTCAAAGCGTAGCAGTAGAGCAGGGGTCGTATTGGATGCCCGGATCAGTCCCCAGCCATCTTTGAAATCAGCCCGTACGCCGTCCAGCAAATTGACATCGGCATCGCGAAAGTCAGCCGCTTCAGCAATTCGGGCCATCAGGTTGAATTTGACAGCTTCCTCCACATCAATACGCAGCTCCGGAGTATGGACGCTGTCAGGGAGGGTTTGTATCAGCGCTGACACCGGCTCGCCGCTGCGCACCAGTAGCTCCATGAAGCGGGCGCCAGCATACAAACCATCATCATGACCATACCAGCGATCCTTGATGAAGATGTGCGCTGAAAACTCACCGCCGATCACTGCCTGGGACTCAAACATCTTCATTTTCATGAATGAGTGCCCACTTCGGCTCATGACCGGTACGCCGTTCAGGCTTTCTATCTCATTGGACAGCAGATTGCTGCATTTCACATCAAAAACCACGTGTGCTTTCTGCGGACGATGTTGATAACGTGGCAGGATATCGCGTACAAACAGCATCAACAGCCGGTCTGTGTCCAGTATTTCGCCGGTTTCACTGACGATAACGATCCGGTCTCCATCACCATCCAGCGCAATGCCCAGGTCCGCTCCTTCGGCTTTGACCCGGTCACATAACGCGTCCAGGTTGCTGGCAATTGTCGGATCAGGAGGATGGTTGGGGAAGCGGCCGTCGATTTCGCAATACAGCTCAATAACCTCACACCCCATGGCCCGGTACAAGTCAGGCGCTACCAGGCCAGGGACGGCATTGGCGCAGTCGACTACAAGTTTGGGCGGACGCTCAAGAGGAATGTCCTGGCAGATGCGTTTCAGGTAATCGGGGATAATATTCAACTGGCGGATCTCACCTTTGGGCTGATCAGCAGGTCTGACCCTGTCAGGATGACGGGCCAAGTAAATGGCCTGTTCCCTGACGCCCTGAATCTGTTCCGGGCTGAGGCTGGCACGATGGCGGACCATCTTGATGCCATTGTAATGAGCCGGGTTGTGGCTGGCGGTCAGCATCACGCCAGCACTGCATTCTGTCGTGTGTGTCGCGAAATACAGTAATGGTGTTGGCACGATCCCCAGGTCAATAATATTACAGCCACTGTCGAGAATGCCGGCCTGCAAGGGTTCAGCCAGTAAGGGGCTGGAGAGTCGGCCATCCCTGGCAAAGAGCACCTCCGGGTGACCGAAATGCATGGCCAGGTAACCGATGGCCTGGCCAAGCAGACGCGCATTTTCCTTGGTCAGGTCTTCACCGGCTACACCGCGAATGTCATAGGCACGAAACATGTGTGCAGGCAGATGACAGCGCTGTTTTGCTTTTGCTGTGTTGGCGTTGGCTGCCAGGGGAGCATCCATTAATCATTTGCCTCGCGCTGAAGCAAGCGCTCACTGATCAGTGTCAGCATCTGGCGAGCCAGGAAAGACTTGGTGGCGGGTCCCAGGGACTGCTGAGCCAGTTTATCTTCGCCAGTCATCGGCCAGAGCGCCACTGCTGCTGCAGCATCGCTGTTGAACGTCGCACTGGCATCGTTGGCAAAGATCAGATCCAGCTTTTTACGGCGAACCTTATTGCCTGCATGAGCAAGCAGGTTTTCGGTTTCAGCGGCAAACCCGACCATGAAAGGGCGCTCTTGGCGCTCGGCGACTGTTGCCAGAATATCGGGGTTACGCACCAGGCGAAGCACCATTTCTTCGTCCTGTTTCTTGATTTTTTGCTCGCTGACCTGGGCAACCCGGTAATCGGCCACAGCCGCAACACCGATAAACGCATCGACCATGTCTTGCTGATCAAGCACCTGTTCGCAGGCAGCCAGCATTTGCTGGGCAGAATCGACAAACAGGCAGGAGACCCGATCTGGTACAGCCAGGTTGACTGGGCCGCTGACCAGAGTAACCCGAGCGCCAGCAAGGACGGCTTCTTCGGCCAGGGCGTAGGCCATCTTGCCTGAGCTGTGGTTACTGATGTAACGCACCGGGTCTATGGCTTCGCGAGTGGGGCCGCCAGTGATAAGCAGGTGGCGACCACTCAGCATGTTGGTCGGGAAGAGGCTGGCGCAGCTGGCGGCCAGTGCTTCAGGTTCCTGCATACGGCCAGGGCCGGTGTCGCCGCAGGCCTGGATACCACTATCAGGGCCGAAGAGATGGATGCCCTGTTCGCGTAGCGTTGTCAGGTTGGCCTGGGTACCGGGCTTGCTCCACATCCCCTGATTCATGGCCGGAGCCAGCGCTACCGGGGCAGGTGTGGCCAGTAACAGGGTGGTCAGCAGATCATCTGCCTGGCCGCTGGCCAGCCGCGCCATAAAATCCGCGCTGGCCGGGGCGACCAGGACCAGGTCGGGCCAGCGTGCCAGCTCAATGTGGCCCATACCGGCTTCGGCATCAGCATCGAGTAAATCCAGATGAACTTTGTGACCAGACAGCGCCTGCATGGTCAGGGGCGTCATAAACTCAGTGGCCGCGGCGGTCATGACGACTTTGACGGTAGCGCCTGCTTTGGTCAGCAAACGCGTCAGCTCGGCGCATTTGTAGGCAGCTATGCCGCCGGTCATCCCCAGCAAAATCCGTTTGTTGGCTAATGTGGCCAGTGTCTCTGTGGGCATGTTCATGCGTCCAGGCTGAAAACAGAACTTCATTTTATGCACCCTGTGCCAGATCAGCAAGGAACGGACGTTCTGGCGTCATTGCATCTGCCTGCGTGATGCCTGCTCAAGTGCTATATAAGGTTTGCCTGGGAAGGGGAGACGAAGAGGGGAGTCGGGGACGGATGAGTATCAAGGATTGGCCAAGCGGCGAGCGTCCGCGGGAAAAACTGTTGGAAAAGGGGGCAGCCAGCTTGTCTGATGCCGAACTGCTGGCGGTATTTCTGCGTACCGGCAGTCGGGGTTTAAGTGCATTGGATGTCTCGCGCAAGCTGTTGATGGATTTTGGTGGCCTGACACCTATTCTCAGGGCAGATATGGAGAGCTTTTGCCGTCATGATGGTCTTGGGCCGGGTAAGTATGTGCTGTTTCAGGCTGTCCTGGAGCTGGCGCGGCGTTACATGAGTGAGAGGCTGGCGGAAACTGATGCGCTGACCAACTCGGATCTGACGCGGGATTACCTGAGAGCCTGTATGCGCGATTATCAGCATGAAGTTTTCGCCTGTCTGTATCTTGATAATCAGCATCGCGTCATGTCGATGGAAGAGCTGTTCCAGGGTACGATAGATGGCGCAGCGGTATATCCTCGAGAAGTGGTAAAACGCTGTTTGCGCAATAATGCCGCGGCGGTGATTTTTGCCCATAACCACCCTTCCGGGCTGGCGGAGCCGAGCCAGGCAGACATTGCCATTACCCGGCGCTTGCAGCTGGCGCTCAACACCATTGATGTCAGGGTGCTGGACCACGTGGTGGTCGGGCACAGTCATGCGGTGTCCTTTGCAGACCGTGGTTTGTTGTAAAGGAGTGACAAGATAGTGGAAAATGAAGAAGTTTCTTGCCTTCAGGAGGGGATTTTGGTATAAATCGCGCCTCAATTTTTTCTGTACGGGATTGTAACGAGGCAGAACTATGTCAAATGTATGTATGGTAACCGGCAAAAAGCCGATTACAGGTAACAACGTATCTCACGCTAATAACAGAACGCGTCGTCGTTTTGCGCCAAACTTGCACTCACACCGCTTCTGGGTTGAGTCCGAGAATCGTTTCATCAAACTGAAAGTATCCGCAAAAGGTATGCGTACTATCGATAAGAAGGGCATTGATGCCGTTCTGGCCGATATCCGTGCCAACGGCGTTAAAATTTAATTTTACTGATTCAGGTGGTATTTAGCGATGCGCGATAAAATCAAACTGGTTTCTTCTGCAGGAACCGGACATTTCTACACGACAGACAAGAACAAGCGAAACACGCCTGACAAGATCGAAATCAAAAAATTCGATCCGGTTGTTCGCAAGCACGTAATGTACAAGGAATCCAAGATCAAGTAAGCCCCTTCCCAGGGCTTCCCGGATCAGATTTAAGTACTCGTTACAAAAACACCCGACCTGCCCATGGCAGCTCGGGTGTTCCCGTCTCTGGTCGATCCATTTTTCTGACGTAATCTGACTGAGTCAGACCTTGTCTGGTCAGCTCTTTTTCTTGCTGAGCGACTTGGCCAGACGTTGTGTGGTGGCCAGCAGTTTAGGGTCGACTTCAAACTCTTTCTTCAGTTTGCCCACAGTGGTGGATACGGTGCCGTAGCGCTTCAGCTTGAATAATTTGGCGATGGTCTGCAGCGTCGAAGCTGAGAGCTCCTGGCAAAGATACATGGCAACCCAGCGTGGCACATTCTTCGAGCCAGGGCCCCGGGCCGCCTGGTAGATACTCTTCTCCGTCACCTTAAATTGCTTGGCAACGGCTGTCACAATTTCTTTGCAGGACGGGCGCCATTTGGCATTGACGCCGCGTGATACGCCACGTGCCTTGGTGGCACTGCGTTTCTTGGCAGCAAAGGCCTTGAACTTTTCGTCACCCATAATGGAGGAAAGGTTTTTCTTGCCATAAAAGTGCGAAAGTTCTTCATCAACACCTTCACCCACGTAAGCGACATAATTCTGATAGCGCTTGTTAGCCGGACCGCTCATCTGTTTGAGAGCTTCGTCCCTGTCCAGCCAGTCGGGAGTCTTGACGGCGCTGGTGTAGTAGGAAAGGCTGCTGCGCTCGGGCTTTTCCATGTCTGGTTTGCGGCCACTGAGGTGAATATATCGGGTCAGTGGTAACGCGTAACTGTCTGCCTGAACCAGTACAGCTTTGTATCGTCCTTTGAACAGTGAGCCATCGGACTTCTTCATGCGCTGGTAGTTTTGTGTGTACAAGCCGTCTATCTGTCGCATAAAGCGGCTCAGATTGCCTTCAGGTGTCTTAATGACCAGATGGTACTGATCCTTGAGGAAGGCGTAAGCCAGGACTTTTACATTGAAACGTGTACAGGTGTCCTCTATGACCTTCAGCATGGCTTCATAGTACTTTGCAGACGGGAATGCTCGCTGACCATCCAGCGTCAGGTTAGAGACGTGGTAGACAGCGTCCGGATATTCAATGCGAAGTGGTCTTGCCATAGTAGCGTTCCTTGTGTTGCAAATGGTTGTCTGACTTCTCGTCAATCTCACTCTTTTACAGCGCAACTACACAATACGCGCGTGGATATTATTCGGTTCATCTAAATGCGAAATAAGCGACATTTAGATACAGGTGACCCCAAAATCAGCCTTACTTATTTATACTGAACCAGTTACAGAATACAGGTCAATAGTATATTTTTGGTCCGTTTATACTGATTTTGTCATAATATGACGTCAAAAGTCGTTAAGTATTCCCTGACACGTCAAGATTTTATAGGATTTCGGGAATAAAAACGTGACATGTACTTCAGAATCACTACTAATAATGACAGGGGAAAGGGAGCGAACCTTACAATATGAATAAATTCATATTGTTGCTCATGGAACCTGTACCAGGCCTCACAGAGTGGCTGCTTTAACGCTTTTTGCCACCTTTGCGCCTGGCAAGTTCGGGTGCGGTCGCGAGGGTGATAGCCCGTTTGGGGGCTGGTAGCCCTTCAACCGTCAGGTTAGGATTGGCGGGATCAAGCCCGTCTGTCAGGGACTGGAAGGGCATCCAGTCAGTGGGGCGCTGTTCTTTTGCAGTTGTGGTATTCACATCAACAGTACGAACGTTCTCGAATCCGCAGCGGCGTAGCCAGGACTCTGTTGTAGGTACTGATGGGAGAAACCAGACATTGTTCATGCGGCTATATCGACCTGGTGGCGTCAGTGCGTAGCCTTCGTCACCATCCACGACCAGGGTTTCGAGCACCAGTTCGCCGCCAGGCCGCAAATAGGACTGAAGCTGGAACAGGTGATCGATTGGCGATCGGCGGTGATAGAGTACACCCATGGAAAGCACGGTATCGAACCAGGGTATGCCTTCCGGAAACTGATCCAGTGTCACCGGAATGGAATGTACCGGCAGTTCCTGTAAAAAATGCTGCAACAGGCGGTACTGGAAATAATAGGCCGGGTGAGGGTCAACACCTAGTACCATTCTGGCGCCTTCACCATACATACGATAAAGGTGGTAACCGTTGCCGCCGCCAACATCCATGACCCGGCGCCCTTGCAGGGGTTGAATGTGAGGCAACAAACGGTCCCACTTCATATCCGAGCGCCATTCGCTGTCAATCTCTACGCCAAACAATGACCAGGGGCCTTTGCGCCAGGGGATTTGCGAGCGAGCAGCGTCATGGATGGCCTGATACTGTTCATCGCTGACATCCTCACGTCGACCAATTCGGACCTGCGATGTGAAGTCGTAGCTGCTGGCCGTAACGTCTGGCAAGTCGTCATACATTTGCAGCCATTTGTCAGTCAGGCCATGGCCCCGGGAATAGAGGTAAGCTTCACTGGCAAAGTGGGCAATAGGTTCCAGGCCGGAACCCTCAAGCAGGGCCGCCAGTCGTTGTTGTGCTGTGGTATCCCGCATCAGCGCACCGTTACCATGGAACAGAAATTGAAGCACTGGAACCAGACGTCACAGTTCTTCAACCCTGCTGCCATCAGGCGCTGTTTGTGAGTATCTATGGTTTCGGGGATCAGGACATTTTCCAGTGCCGCCCGTTTCTGGCTGACTTCCAGTTCGGAATAGCCCTGAGCCTGTTTAAACTTGTGGTACAGATCAATGAACAGTTCGTTCAGATCATCGTCGGGAAACTGAATTTTTTCGGACAAAATCAAAATGCCACCTGGTTGCATACCGTCGGCTATGCGTTGGATTAGCGCCTGCCGTTGTGCCAGAGGAACAAACTGCAGGGTGAAGTTCAAAACGACTACCGTGGCATTGGAGATGTCTGCTTCACAGATATCGCCCAGTTTGGGGGTCACGGGTAAGCCCTGGTGTTCCTCGGACTTGAGTCGGTCTGTGAGACGTTCGATCATGGCAGTCGAGTTATCGATGGCAATCAACTCGTAATCCCGATGTGAAATCTGGTGCGCCATGGCAAGGCTGGCGCCACCGAGTGAACAGCCCAGGTCGTAAATTCGGCTACCCGGTTTACAATACCGTGACGCCAGCACGCCGATCATCGACAGAGTCGTTGCGTAACCGGGCACAGAGCGGTTTATCATATCGGTAAAGACGGAGGCGACTTTGTCGTCAAAAACAAAGTCACCAGCTTCTTGCCGACTGGCAAAGATATTGTCGCGGAGCGAATCCTGGGTCATGTTAGCTATACTGTGTCAGGTGCTTATGCGGAGGGAACATGATCAGACTGGCCTTTTTCGATCAGTCTTTGCCTGATCTTGACGGCGGTTTCAGCCTGCAATGCATCTTCTCGCGGTTTTGCCAGCGCAAAATTAAGATCAGCAATGGCCTGAATGGGTACCAGGTGAATATGAGTATGCCGTACTTCAAGCCCGGCGATCATCATGCCCACTTTTTCACAGGGAAACAGCTCTGCCATGGTCTCTGACAATAGTCGGGAAACCTGGAAGACGTGGGCAGTGGTGTCATCATTCATATCTACCCAGTGGTCAACCTCCTCATAGGGAATGACCAGCAAATGACCTTCACGAATGGGCTCGATAGTCAGAATGGCAAAACAACGACCGTCATCCCAAATTTTATGGCCCGGAATTTCACCTTGACGTATTTTTGTAAACAGACTGCTCATACCATTGACTCCTGTGCCGTTCAGGGGGCTATTATGAGGGATTTGCTGTGTCAGTCCAAATGAAAGCCATGAAAGTGTTGCTGCGTCGACAGCCTGACCATGAGATTCTGGAGCTGGAGTATTTACCGGTTCCTTGTGAGCTGAAACGAAGCCAGCGCAAAAGCCTGGCCGTTCATGTCTCGCATAATCGTGTGGAAGTCAGGGCGCCATTGCGCATGAAGCGCACACCCATTGAGTTGTTTGTGCAGAAACATCAGCGCTGGATTCGCAAAAAACTAAAAGAAAAGCAGCGCAAACACGCCGAAAAACTGACCCTGGCCGCTGGACGGCATATCCTCTACAAAGCCCAGGAGTGGCAACTGGTGATTCGTGACCAGCGGCCAACCGGTGTCGTGCTGGAGCCTGGCCGTTTCTGCATTCAGGCTCCTGGCATTACTGACCCCAAAGCAGAAAAAATCCTGACCGACTGGCTGAAACTCAAAGCGAAAGAGTATCTCCCGGCACGCACTCAGGCATTAGCGCAATACCTTGGGGTTGATCACAAACTCAAAGAAGTTGTATTCCGCAAGACGCGCAGCAAGTGGGGTCATTGTACGTCTGAGGGCCGGATTCAGTACAACTGGCTGATCATGCTGGCCCCTGATGGGGTCATTGATTACATGATCTGCCATGAAGTCTGCCACTTGTTACACATGAACCACTCTCCGGCATTCTGGGACGCGGTTGCCAGTGTCTGCCCTGACTACCAGCGCTATGTGGGCTGGCTAAAGGCGAACGAACACCGCCTCTGGTTCTAACAGGGTGTTTTTGCCTCGACTTAACTGCCTCAAGTACGCTTCGCATCACCCTTTCCTGTTACTTCTCTTTTACTGATTAGTAGGCAAGTTGCCGGGCCTGCCAGCGGGTGATGCCGATGCCAGCGGCCAGCAGGATGGCGCTGACGATGAACAAGGCATTGTGGCTGACACCCAGCATACCGCCGGCTGGTGCTGCCAGGGTCAGACCGGAGACACAGACGCAGGCCCTGCCAACCAGTCCCACCCTGCCTTCACCAAGCCGTCCATAGCCGAGCAAATAGCCTTGCAGGCCGGCAGACAGGAGAGCGACACCGATCAGAGCGGTACCTACCAGTAATACGCTCTCGCCAACGCTGCCTTGCAGCAGCAGGGCCGGATTGAAGACGAAAAAGAAGGGGATGAAGTAGATGATGGCGCCAAGGCGCATTGCTTCCCAGCCAGCACGCATAGCGGATACATGGGCCACTGAGGCGGCGGCGAATGCAGCCAGTGCCACAGGCGGTGTAATGAAGCTCAACATACCCCAGTACATGATGAACATGTGTGTGGCCAGTGGATCCAGGCCGGCATTGATCAGTGCCGGTGCCAGAACGATGGCCAGGAAAATATAGGCAGCGGTTACCGTCATGCCTATACCCAGCACAAAACTGGTTAATGCGCCCATGATCAGCAGGATGAGGGTGTTGTCGCCAGCCAGGTAGACCAGGTCATTGGCCAGTGTACCGGCCATGCCGGTCACTGCCAGTGAGCCGACGATCAAACCGATGGCGGCAAGAATACCGGCCAGCTCGGCCATCAACCGGCCAGTGGCGGCGACCATCAGCATGAATTTCTTGGCGTCCATGCGGTGGCTGGTGAACTGGTTGATGATCAGCAGTGCACCAGTGGCAATAAATGGTGCGGTGGCTTCCCGTTGCATGTAAACCAGCATGATGGTCAGCACGGCAAATACGGCGATAAAGTACCACCCTTCCTTGATCACGTTGCCCAGTTTGGGCAGTTCAGGCTTGGGCAGGCCTTCCAGTTTGTTGCGGGCGGCATAGGCATCAATTTGCATAAACAGGCCAAAGAAATACAGCACCGATGGCACGATGGCTGCCACGGCCACGGTGACATAACTGACACCCAGAAAGCTGGCCATCACGAATGCTGTGGCACCCATGATTGGCGGCATCATGACACCGCCGGTTGAGGCGCAGGCTTCAACACCAGCGGCATAGCCTCGTGAAAAGCCAACGCGTTGCATCGCTGGAATGGACAAAGGGCCGGTTGTCAGCACGTTAGTGATGGGGCCACCGCTCATCGAGCCCATCAGGCCGCTGGAAAAAATGGCGACCTTGGCAGGGCCGCCGCGCATGTGTCCCAGTAAGGCAAAAGCCAGATTGATAAAGAACGGGCCGCCACCGGTATATTGCAGTGAGACGCCAAACAGAATAAAACCAAAGACCAGCATGGCAAAAGAATTCAGCGCCACGCCAAACAGGCTTTCCTCGCCCAGAATATGGAAAATGGCAACATCGTGAATGGGCATGCCAATGCCGGCAATAACGCTTGGCATCAAATGCGCATAAGTAGGGTAAAGGGACAGAACCAGCACGATACAGAAAATCGGCCAGCCCCCGGCACGACGTCCGGCCTCCAGGACAATAGCCCAGGTAATCAGGGCCAGTGCTACCCCAAGTGGCGGGGCCACATACTCCCAGGCATCCAGAATGATCAGGTCGGCGTTGTAGGCGAAGTAGGAAAACACCACAGCGATGACCACCATGATGACCTTATCGTACCAGGGGACAAAGTTCAGGTTGCTCTGGTGAGAAGGAAAGGTGATAAACACCATGATCAGCATCAGACCGGTTATCAGGTACAGGTAGCGGCCGTCCAGCATGGTGTAGTCAACAAAAAAGCCCCAGGCAAATATCTGGTTCATGGCCAGCAGACTGGCAGCGGCAGTCAGTACGGCCATCAGGGCGCGCCATTTGGTGGCCAGCTGCCTATAGCGGCCAATGATCGGTAATTCCACTTTCTCAGGGTCGGCTTTTGCGCCCAGGTTCTGATCTGTTTTGGTCTCGTGTGCGGCTGAGTTGCTCATATTATTATCGTTATCCACTGATTCAGGCGATTAAGCCCAGTTCCTCATGTCAGCTGTTGCCGTTGGCGCCAGCTCCCCTTGTCGGCTGCATTTTTGTTATTGCGAGTCAGACAACGTAATCAGTCCATTTTCTGCCAGGTGATTTGCCCGAACTTCAAGCCAGGCTTCAGCAAAGGCCTCACGGTCTTCTGGTGCGGTTGGCAAGAAAGTATCCCAGGCCTCTTTAAGGACTTCCTGGCGGTAAAGATTCTGCTGCTGTCGCTCCTCAGCCTCGGGTGTCCAGATGCCAACTTCCTTAAAGTAGCGGATGGCACCTTCGTGATACGGGATGAAGGCATTTTCCAACTGCTGTCCATCGATTCGCCAGCCGTTGGCACCCGGTGCTGAGTTTTTGTATTCATCATAGTGCACGGAAATGACTTTGGTGATGCCATAAACCATGTCCTCATCCAGGTCAGCCATGGACACCAGCAAGGGATAAGCCGAAGTGAATACTTCAACACCTTCTTCCGGGTCGATAGTCGGGCCTTGTGTGGCGACATGGGGAACATACCAGGGTAAGCGCTGACGAACACGGGCAATGCCTTCCGGGTTGTCATGCGGGAATGGCACCCAGAACAGGCCGCGAGGTGAGGTTTCCAGTCGCAGAAACGGGGGAGAGTTGCAGGCACCACCGGCAACATCGGCACGGTTATTGATGACAGCATCGATAGAAGCGTTGTAACCACCAACTTCCACGCGCTCAACATCGTCCCAGGTTAATCCGGCGTAAGACAGCAGTGCTGTACTGGCATTATTGAGTGATGGTGCGCCTTGTACGAAGGTCAGACGTTTACCGGCGATGTCCGCCACGGACTCAATGTCGGCGTCTTCAGCAGTCGCGAAACTAAAGGAGCAACTGGTTGAATAGTTTGAGAGTAGAACTCGGATTGGCTGTGGCCCCCAGATATGAGAGGCGAAATTGAGAATGCCTTCCTGTGCGTAGACCGCTTCCGATCCCCCAGCGGACATATTGACCCGCCCGGCTTGAAGTGTGGCCAGGCGAGAGACGTCATTCCGGCCAGGTACGACTCGCAGGTTGACCCCATATTGACGTTGCAGGATATTGCCGATGGCGACAGCCTGGCTATAGCCGCCAGTACCGGTTGGATAGGCTGACCAGGCGATGGTACGGGGCATGTTCAATTGCCCGGCAGGTGGGTTTTCGGGTAATTCTTCAACGCCGCAGGCGGTCAGCAAGGACAGCGATAGCAGTGTAAGTGCGGACAACAGAGGGCGACGGTATAAAAAGCGTCGACGAGGGTGTAGCAAGCTGGCCATAGGGTCCATTCTCCTGCAGGTGTAAGGATCTCGCGAGTTCCATAATCGCGATGGCTGTCTGCATCAGACAACAATACAACATTCAGGCAGAATAGCGCAGCCATCTGTGAGAGTACCAGATGGCTGAGACAGGATTAACCCTTGGGCGGTTCAACCGAGAAGAGGAGGTCCCAGACACCATGGCCGAGCCGCTGGCCGCGACGTTCGAACTTGGTTTCGGGGCGTCCGGTATCCTGGGCATACTGGTTTTGGCCAGCCGTGTTATGAAACCCGTGAGCACTTTCCATGACTTCCATCATTTGTTCGGCATAGTGTTGCCAGTCGGTCGCCAAATGAATAAAACCGCCAGGCGCCAGTTTGCTCTTTAGCTTCTCAATGAAAGCGGGCTGTACCAGGCGCCGCTTATGGTGTTTTTTCTTGTGCCAGGGATCAGGGAAGAAGATCTGCACGCCTGCCAGGCTGTGATCGGCAATGCAGTTTTGCAGAATTTCTACGGCATCGTGGCAGTAAATGCGCAGATTGCTGATTTGTTCTGCCTCAATGGCGTGCAGCAATTTGCCCACACCCGGCTTATGTACTTCGATGCCGATATAGTTCAGGTGAGGATTAGCTTTGGCCATCATGGCCAGGGAGTCGCCCATGCCAAACCCGATCTCCACCACCAGCGGTGCCTCACGTCCAAAGGTCGACTGAGCGTCCAGCGGGCTGCTGGTGTCTTCGATAACATACTTCGACCAATAGTTTGCCAGGGCTTCTTTCTGGGCGGCGGTCAGGCGGCTGGCGCGGATGACATAACTGCGTAAGGGGCGATGATGCTTCTTGCCCTCAGGTTGCTCAGTTGTATTCGCGTCATTGGCAACCACATCGTCAGTATTTCCAGGCTGATTGGTTTGTGGGTGCTCACTTTGTTTGGCGTCAGTCATTAAAAGAATGTTCCATCAATCGGTGAGGATGCACTTGCATACAGCTTGCGGGGCATACGGCCAGCCAGCCAGGCTTCGCGCCCACTTTCTACCGCCAGGCGCATGGCATTAGCCATACGGATGGGGTCACCCGCTTCAGCAATAGCGGTGTTCATCAGTACACCATCGCAACCCAGCTCCATGGCAACCGTCGCGTCAGATGCAGTACCGACACCCGCATCAACAATAATAGGTACCTGGGCGTTCTCCAGGATCATGCGAATGTTGTAAGGATTGCGGATCCCCAGTCCGGAGCCGATGGGGGCGCCGAGCGGCATGACGGCGATACAGCCAATCTCTTCCAGGCGTTTGGCAATCAGCGGGTCGTCGCTGGTGTAAACCATGACGTCAAAGCCATCAGCGACCAGCTCTTGTGCCGCGACCAGTGTTTCCGTCACATTAGGGTACAGCGTCTTCTGGTCACCCAGGACTTCCAGTTTGACCAGCGAATGGCCATCCAGCAGTTCCCTTGCCATGCGACAGGTGCGCACGGCATCGGCCGCGTTATAGCAACCGGCCGTGTTAGGTAAAATGGTGTACTTTTCTGGAGAAATCACATCCAGCAGGTTGGGCTCACCTTTGTTCTGTCCCAGGTTGACGCGACGAATCGCGACCGTAATCATTTCAGCGCCGCTGGCTTCAAGTGCCTGCAGGTTCTGATCAAAGTCTGTGTATTTGCCGCTGCCAACGATCAGTCTTGACTGATAGGTTTTTCCCGCGAGTACCAGGGGTGTATCTTGCTTTTGCGTAGTCATGCCTTGTCCTGCGAATGCATTAAAAAATGTATTGCTGCGGCACTCATATCTCAAATCAGTGCCACCTTAAGAATCTCGTCAACAGTTCAACCGCCACCGATGGCGTGAACGATCTCGATTTTGTCGCCATCATGCAGTAAATGTTGCTTATGTTGGCTTCGAGGGATGATTTCCTGGTTGATTTCAACGGCAACACGGCCGCGTGTCATATCCAGTAATTCCAGTAATGCGACGAGTGTGCTGCCGTCTGGTAATTCGCGTTCATCGCCATTAATCGTCACTTTCATGTTGCTACCACTGTGTCTATGCGTTGCGTGTCATCAGCATGGCTGCGACCAGCAGCCCCCAGCCAATGATAAAACCCAGGCCACCGATTGGGGTGATGGCGCCCAGCCAGCGTACACCGGTCAGGCTCAGGATATAAAGACTGCCAGAGAAAATGATGATACCGGCCAGAAAGGCCCAGCCACTGGCCCGCAGCAGGGCTGAATCGCCATAGTGCAGACACAGAATGCCAACGCCAAACAAAGCCAGGGCGTGGTACATCTGATATTGCACACCGGTTTGATAGATTGCCATCAGATCGGCAGGCATTCGGTCTCGCAGTCCGTGTGCGCCAAACGCACCGAGAATGACGCCGAGCAGGCCATTGATGGCAGCGATGGCAATAAAGACGGATGGCATGGTGTTCTCCTGAGTATTAAAAATTGCCGGGCGCAATTTTTTACGTTGCACTGGCAATCGCCAAACGGGTGGCCCCCAGGGATGGAGGCGATAAAAAAGCCGCTGGGTAAGCAGCGGCTTTGATGGATCAATCAGCGTTTCCTGGAAACACGCCAGGTACATCAAGCCGGTATGAAGCTGTCCGGATTGGCCCCGGTCAGAAAACGGCTCAGGCCAACATGACGCCTTTGACTTTTTTCATGGCGTTTTGCTCCAACTGGCGGATGCGCTCAGCGGAAACGCCATATTTGGCGGCCAGTTCATGCAATGTGGCTTTCGGTTCTGATAGCCAGCGGCTGCTGATAATGTCACGACTGCGCTCGTCGAGTTCACTCATGGCCAGATGCAGTTTGTTGTTCTGCGCCTCTTCCCATTGCGACTCTTCCACTTCACGGGCGACATCAGAGTTGCTGTCTTCCAGATAATAAGCGGGTGCCTGGAATGACTCGTCGTCGTTAGCCTCAGGGTCGACATCAAAGGCTTTGTCAAAAGAAGCCATGCGGCCTTCCATTTGGCGAACCACGTTGGGGTCGACTCCCAGGTCCTTGGCGACGGCTTCTGTTTCGTCGTTGTTCAGCCAGCCCAGGGACTTCTTGGCGCTGCGCAGGTTAAAGAACAGCTTGCGCTGTGCCTTGGTGGTGGCAATCTTGACGATGCGCCAGTTGCGCAGGATGAACTCGTGCATTTCTGCCTTGATCCAGTGCACGGCAAACGAAACCAGACGCACGCCCATTTCCGGGTTGAAGCGCTTCACGGCTTTCATCAGGCCAACATTGCCTTCCTGAATCAGGTCAGCCTGGGACAGACCGTAGCCTGAATAACTGCGGGCAAGGTGGACCACGAAGCGCAGATGTGCCATAACCAGATGCCGGGCGGCCTCGAGGTTGTCTTCGTAGTAGTACTGTTTCGCCAGATCCAGCTCTTCCTCCGCGGTTAATACGGGGACGCTGTTGACAGAGGCTATATAAGCCGTGAGGTCACGACCCGGAACAGCCGGGCTGGCCAGTTGTAAACTCTTTCCTGCCATCATATTCTCTGTGGTCATATCACTAGATTCCACTTAAATAACTGATGTTGAATCTTTACCAAACACTATTTTAGCACGTTTTATTACATGAGTGATCACCCTATGTCCAGTATCTTTTTACATCCCCTCAAGCGCCTGGCAGTCGGCTCCATCACATTAACGCTGCTGGCCTGTTCTCAGGACCCCTCACAAACATCCAGTCCCGGTAATAATTCAGACGTACCGGTGTCGATAAGCGCTGCTAACACTAGCGAGAGCGGCCAGGCAGGGCTTGGTATCAATCCGGATAACATGGATCGTTCGGCGCGTCCCCAGGACGATTTTTATCGTTTCGTGAACGGGGGCTGGGACGATAGCACTGAAATTCCAGAAGATCGTTCACGTTGGGGTAGTTTTGATGAGCTTAATGAGAGGGCTGATCAACGTGTTCTGGCAATTTTGCGAGATTTGGCAACCGGTGAAATCGAAGATACCGAAGAAACAGCCAAGATGGCTGATATCTTCAATGCCTACATGGATGAGGAGCGAATTGAGTCGCTGGGTACAGAGCCGCTGACAGATGAGTTGGCCGATATCGATGATATTGCCAGTTATGCAGATCTGCTGGCTTACTGGGCGGCTGCACGCTCCAACGGCTTAACAGCGCCTTTTAGCTTTGCGATCACCCAGGATCAGCAACAATCCGATCAATACATCACGCTGTTCTACCAGAGCGGCCTGGGCATGCCTGACAGGGAATATTATCTGGGCGAAGAGGCGCGTTTCACGGAGATTCGGGAGAGCTATCGGGCTCACATTGCGACATTGTTCGAACTGGCCGGGCTGGAAGAGCCAGAGTTGGCTGCCGGGCAGATTCTGACACTGGAAACCCAACTGGCTGAGCAGCACTGGACTCGCGTACAAAACCGGGATCGGACGGCGACCTATAACCGTATGACACCTGATGAGCTGGCCAGCCAGGCGGCAGGTATTGACTGGGATCAATACCTTGCCAATTCAGGGCTGCCAGATATTGATGCCATGGTTGTGATGCAGCCGGATTACCTGCAGGCGGTGGGCGAGATCTGGCAGGACATTCCGTTATCACATTGGCAAAACTATCAACGCTATCACCTGCTGCGAACCTCGGCCCAGTATATGAGCGATGAGTTCATGATGGCGCACTTTGATTTCTTTGGTCGCGAACTGAGTGGTCAGCCAGCACCTCGGTCACGCGTGCGCCGTGCCGGTGACCTGGTTGAAAACCTGATGGGTTTTGCGGTGGGCAAGGTCTATGTTGACCGTCATTTCCGCCCGGAAGCCAAAGCAAGGATGGAAGACCTGGTGGATAATTTGCTGGCCTCTTTTGAAGTCGCCATCAATGACCTGGAGTGGATGAGTGAATCGACCAAGGTTGAGGCCCAGGAAAAACTGGCCAAGCTCAATACCAAGATCGCCTATCCTGATGTCTGGCGCGATTATGAGTGCCTGCAGACCGACCCTGCGCAACTGCTGGAGACCGTTAAGCGTTCGGCTGCCTGTGAATTTCAGCGCAATGTTGATCGGCTGGGTCAGCCAGTGGATCGTGATGAATGGGGTATGACGCCGCAGACAGTGAATGCTTACTACTCGCCTACGATGAATGAAATCGTGTTCCCGGCGGGCATTCTGCAGCCCCCTTTCTTTAACATGGAAGCAGATGATGCCATTAACTATGGCGCTATCGGGGCCGTGATCGGCCATGAAATCACGCATGCCTTTGATGACCAGGGTCGGCGTTCAGACGGTGATGGTAATTTGCGTGACTGGTGGGCACCGGGTGATGAGGTGCAGTTTCGCGAGCGCGCCCAGCTCATGATCGATCAATATGATGCCTATGAGCCGATTGAAGGGATGCACATACAGGGGGCATTGTCGCTGGGTGAAAACATTGCAGACCTGGGCGGGCTGACAGTGTCTTACCAGGCCTGGCAACGCAGCCTTGATGGGCAAGAAGCTCCGGTCATCGATGGTTACACCGGGCCGCAGCGTTTTTTCCTTGGTTATGGGCAGATCTGGCGTGCCAAGTACCGTGATGATGCCATGCGTCGCCAGTTGACCACCGGGCCGCACTCGCCACCGATGTTTCGGGTGCGTGGAACACTCTCCAACATGCCTGAGTTTTATGAAGCATTTGGCGTGGAAGTGGATGATGGTATGCACCGTCCGGAAGCGGTGCGGGTCAAGATTTGGTGAGGTGACGAGACACCGAAATACGGGCACCCAGCCAGCCGAGCAATGCGCTACCCAGCAGCAGGCTCAGGCTGGCTTGCCAGCCCAGGCCGATCAGTTGGTATTCACTACCGTAGAAGCCTAACAAAGCGCTGGCGGGCTCGTGAATAAAAAGCAGCATCAGTGCCAGCAGAATCCAGGCGATGACACCGCCGAGGAATCCATAGCACAATCCCAGCCAGAGGAATGGTCGGGCCATGTATTGTCGAGTAGCGCCGATCAGGTTCATGACCTGAATTTCATCATTGCGGTTGGCGATGATCGTGCGAATACTGTTGCCAACTATAAACAGCACAGCCATGGCCAGCACAGCGACAAGCACCAGCACAATACGATCGCCAAGCATAAGTATCTGCTCCAGCCGGATTAACCACTGCTCGTCTACCTGAACGAGATCAATCAGCTCGTTTGTTGACAGCTCTTCAGCCAGAGCATTGATATCAGTCAGTCCGCTGGCTGGCAGGTGGATATCCAGACTGGCTGGCAAGGGATTTTCTTCCAGGTTGCTCATTACATCACCGAGGCCTGACCAGTCAGCAAAGTCACGCATTGCCTGTTCCGTTGAGATGTAATTGACGACATTGATCCGGTCGTCTGTCTGCAATGAGTTGACCAGTGACAGGTGATCAGCGTCACTGGTTGCATCGTGAAAGTAAGCAGTGATCTGACCTGTTTCTGTCAGACGATTACCGAATTGTGCGAGATTGCTGCCGAGGACGTACAGAAGAGCAGGCAAGAGCAGGGCGACGCCAATAACCATCAGTGTCATGAAAGTATTAACAGGCTGACTGAAGAGACGCTGTAAAGCATCTTTGGCACACAGCCAGTGCTGTCGCAGCCATTCCCCAGGCGATACTCGCAGTTTGCCTGAGGCGGCTCGGGAAGGAGCACTTTTGCGGGTGCGACTTGCTTTCATGATGAGCCAGCTCCCTGGCGACTGGGGTGTTGTTCATCCCTGATCAGGCGACCATTATCCAGGGTCAGCATACGGTGGCGCAGTCGGGTGATCAGCGCCAGATCGTGACTGGCGATCAGCATGCTGACGCCGATCTGATTGAACTGCTCGAACAGTTTCATGATATCCGCAGCCAGTTCTGGGTCCAGGTTGCCGGTCGGTTCGTCTGCCAGCAGGATCTGTGGTCGGTTGACTACGGCTCGGGCAATACCGACGCGTTGCTGCTCGCCGCCAGACAGGGCAATGGGATTCATTTTTTCCTTGCTGAGCAGGCCGACTTTGTCGAGTGCGGCGCGCACACGTCGGGCGGCATCCGCTTCGCGATAACCGTCAATGCGCAGCGGCAGCGCAACGTTTTCATACACGCTGCGGTCGTAAAGCAACTGGTGATCCTGAAAGACCACGCCGATGCGGCGGCGATAGAAAGGGATTTGTTTGTCGGAAATTCGCTGGATGTTGCGACCACTCACCAGGATTTGTCCCTGGCTCAGGGATTCAGTTCGCATGATGCACTTCAGCAAAGTACTCTTGCCTGCGCCAGAGCGGCCGGTGAGGAAAGCCATTTCGCCACGTTCCAGCTCAAAGCTGACTTGCTTCAGGGCTTCATGGCCACCCGGGTAGCGTTGGCTGACCTCATCAAAGCGAATCATCTTGTTTGCCGGCCTCTGGTGTGTCTCCCTGTGAGCCAAAGAGAGCGGCGACAAAGTCGTCGGCATCAAAGGGGCGGAGATCTTCTGCCTGTTCGCCGACACCGATGAAACGGATAGGTAGTTGCATGGCTTTGGCAGTGGCAAACACGACGCCGCCTTTGGCCGTGCCATCCAGTTTGGTCAGCGTCAGTCCGCTGAGGTTAACGGCGTCATTGAAACTTTTGGCCTGACTCAGGGCATTCTGACCTGTGGTGGCATCCAGCACCAACATCACTTCGTGAGGCAGGGACTCATCCTGTTTGCGCAGCACACGGACTATTTTTTCCAGCTCCTGCATCAGGTTGGCTTTGTTGTGCAGGCGGCCCGCGGTATCGGCGATCAAGACATCCATGCCACGTGCTTTGGCTGACTGATAGGCATCATAAATTACAGAAGCGCTGTCTGAGCCTGTTGCCTGAGCGACGACTGGCACATTGTTGCGATCACCCCAGACCTGCAGTTGTTCCACGGCTGCTGCCCGGAAGGTATCGCCCGCGGCCAGCATGACTTTGCGGTTCTCGCCCAGATACCGTTTTGCCAGTTTGCCGATGGTGGTGGTCTTGCCAACACCGTTGACGCCCACAATCAGAATAACAAAGGGTTTGTGGTTGCTGTTAATTGCCAGTGGCGCAGTGCAAGGGTCAAGTATGGAGCGCAGTTCGCTACGCAGCTGAGTCATCAGCGCATCCGCATCATTGAGCTCCTTGCGCTTCATTTTGGCCGTGAGTGATGAAATAACCTGATCTGTCGCTTCTATGCCGACATCAGCTGTTAAAAGCTGCATTTCAATGTCATCTAGCAGGTCCGCATCAATGGTCTTACGGCCCATGACCAGAGAGCTCAGGCCTTCAGCGAGATTATTGCGGGTGCGGCTTAGTCCCTGCTTCAGGCGACCAAAAAAACCGCTGGGTTTGGCTGCTGGTGATGAGTCAGTGTCAGGCGAATTGGTATCAGGGGCTGCGGTTTCAGCCGGGACATCGGTAGCTGAAGCTTCAGGCTTGCCTTCTTTTTCAGGTGATTTTGGCTTCTTGCCAAGTTTTCCAAGACCAAACATATATTGCATTCTCGAGCGCGGAACAGGCGATGGCGTAGTCTAGCATTTGCTATGTGTGCCGTCATCGCTGCTCTGGGTACTTTGCTGGATGTGTTTTGTGGTGTGCGTCGTCAACCTTGTGCGGTGCTGCTATTATGCACCGCATTCTGTTCCACTCTTACACCGGATACACATGGCTCGTTCGACAAAAAGCAAATCAAGGCGTCCAGCCGGCACCACATCAGAGGCAAGACCAGCAAGTGCTCGCCAGGTGCGAATCATTGCTGGCGAATTTCGTGGTCGACGGCTTACGTTTCCAGATTTGCCGGGCTTGCGCCCCACCGCTGACCGGGTGCGCGAGACCTTGTTTAACTGGTTGCAGGCAGATGTGGTGGCCGAACATTGCCTGGATTTGTTTGCTGGTAGTGGTGCTTGCGGGTTTGAGTGTCTGTCTCGAGGTGCTAGTACGGTCACATTTGTAGATAGGTCCTCAGAGGTGTGCAGGTACTTACAAACTGGTTTGAGGCAGCTACTTGAGGGACAAAGTGACCACCAACCATCGGCTCAGATTCACAATGTCAGCGCCCAGGATTTCCTGCAACGCAATGCAGACCAGTCATCGCCATATGGACTGGTGTTTCTGGACCCTCCCTTTGCAGACGACTGTCTGCTGGAAATCAGTCAGCAGCTGGAAACCGGCGGCCTGCTGAAAGAGAAAGCGCTGATTTATGTTGAGTCCGGTAGCTCGATACCTTTGGTCAGCCAGTTGGCGCCGTTGTCGAACTGGCAGGTGCTGAAAGAGAAAAAAGCTGGTGCGGTGCGCTTTGCCTTGTTTCGGCGACTGGCAACTGGTACCAGCGATAGCGCCTGAGTGAAACAGTGCAGGTATCAATCACGCACAATCAAACGGAAGCAAGATGGCATTGATCAACGATGAGCTACAACCTCCCTGGGTGCTGGCCGGTGGTCACCGGCAGACATTGTGGCGCAAGTTCATTAGTAAACCGCAGCTTCGGCGCCAGCGCCGCCGGGTTGAACTGGCGGATGGCGATTTTCTGGATCTGGACTGGCTCAAACCGGATACCACTCAGAATAATCTTCCTGATACACCCGCCAAAGACACGCTCGTATTGCTTGTGCATGGTCTGGCAGGCAGCTCGGAAAGCCCTTACATACTCAATATGCAGCAGTCCCTTGCTCAGATTGGGATGAACAGTGCCGCGTTAAACCTTCGCAGTTGCAGTGGCGAGCCGAATCGCCTGGCCAAGTCCTATTACTCTGGTTGTTCTGATGATGTTGAGCAGGTGGTTGCCCAGTTGCTTGATGGAGAAAATACAGTGGAGCGGGTGATTGCGGTCGGTTACTCGCTGGGGGCGAATGTGCTGGTGAAATGGCTGGCTGAAACCCGGTTTTCAAATCAGGTGGTGTGCGGTGTCAGTGTATCCAATCCACTGCGCCTTGATGTGTGCTGTGCCAGCATGGATAAGGGGATTCCCTTTTGGTATGGTCGCTACTTTTTGCAGCAATTGTGTCGTGATCTTGAAGAAAAATATCATCTTTTCCAGGAAAAAGGCGATTCGGAGGGGCTTGCACAACTCGATGCACTGGGTAACTGGCGCAAGGCACGAACCCTGTGGGAGTTTGATGACTGGGTCACCGCACCGATGCACGGGTTTGACAGTGCCAGGGATTATTACCAGCGTTGTAGCAGCCGTCAGTTTATTGCTGGCGTAAAGGTGCCGTTGCTGATTCTGCACGCTGCCGATGACCCGATTATCCCACCAGGTGTTTTGCCCGCCAAAGACGAAGTGCCTGCTAATGTACATATCAAACTAAGCCCTTCGGGCGGGCATGTTGGTTTTATTGACCGGCGACAAAAAGATTGGCTGGAACAGCAACTTATTGCCTTCATCAGACTGGCGCAAGGTGGCGTGCTGGTGTAGGGTTAGCAGGGTTCGACAGGGAGCAATAACAACATGAAAACAGCCGTCTATCCAGGGACGTTTAACCCGATCACCAACGGTCATAGTGATTTGGTAGAAAGAGCCGCCAAATTATTCGATAAGGTCATTGTTGCAATCGGTGTTAATCGCCAGAAAAGCGGTACGTTGCCTACGGAAAAACGGGTGGAGCTGGCCCGTCAGGTGCTGGGGCATCTGGATAATGTGGAAGTCTGCTCCTTTGATACGCTGCTGATTGATTTTGTCCGGGAGCGGGAGGCAAAGGTCATCCTGCGTGGCTTGCGCACCGTCGCTGACTTTGAATACGAGTTTCAACTGGTGGGTATGAACCGGGCGCTGGATCCAAAAATCGAAACTATTTTTATGGCCCCAGAAGAACATCTTTCCTACATTTCGTCGACATTAGTACGCGAAATTGCCTCATTTGGCGGCGATATTTCACGATTTGTTCATCCGCTGGTTGATGAAGCCATGAAAGAGCTGCACCGCAAGGAAAAATCCTGAGCGACTGTCTCGGCACTTTCTGTGCTGAAATTCATGTACCTAAACTCAAGTACCTAAATCCAGATACCTAAATCCAGGTACCTAAATCCAGATACCTAAGCCCATGTGCCTAACGTTGACAGTTACGGCAGTATACCGTGCTGCGCTGCGCTATCCTTATCTCGGTTAATGGGGTTTGACACTTCTGGCAGGGTTGACCTGCGCGACCATAGACCTGCAATGACTGCTTGAAATATCCCGGTTTTCCGTCGCTTCCCACAAAGTCCCGTAATGTCGTCCCACCCACATTGATGGCGTTGGCGATGACGTCTTTGATGGCAGCTATCAGGCGCTCATAACGCTGCCGTGAAATCTTTCCAGCCTCCCGTTTAGGAGAGATTCCTGCCATATAGAGTGCTTCATTTGCATATATGTTACCCACGCCAACCACAATGCGGCTGTCCATGATAAATGTTTTGACTGGAACCTTTTTCCCTCGACTGCATCTGTATAAGTATGGGATGTTGAAGTTGTCGTCCAGCGGTTCAGGGCCAAGGTGGCGTAATCGGTCGTGTTCAAGGACAGGCTCGGTTGTCCACAGCATGGCGCCGAAACGGCGCGGGTCGTGATAGCGAAGCGCCGTATGATTGTCCATCACGATATCAATGTGATCATGTTTTCGAACTGGCTCGCTGGCAGAGACAATGCGGACGCTACCCGACATGCCCAAGTGAACAATCAGGCACCCTTGTGTCGTATATATCAACAGGTACTTGCCGCGCCGGTCCGTTGAGGTGATTTTACTGCCCGGCAAGATACGGCTGATCTGCGGGTCAACAGGCCAGCGTAGGCGCGGTTCACGGATAATGACTTGGTTGATGGTGCGGTTGCACACATGAGGGTCGATACCTCGGCGGCTGGTTTCGACTTCCGGTAATTCTGGCATGAACGCTCCGTTTTTTGCGACGGTATGTGTCTGTTGTCACAAGGGTTAAGCAATCTGGCTTGCAAAATACGCTGTGCATTATAGAGTTAAAAGACGATCCCTGAAAAAGCGTAATATAAATAAGAGTGCAGGAGGTCTGGCGGACAGTATGGATGAACTGAACCAAAAGCAGCATGGACTGTTAACATTCGGCGGCGATGGCCTGGTATTGGCAGGTCTGAAGCAGTGCGCGCAGGCTTTTTGTTTATCCGTTGCTTGCCTTGCTATGTCAATGGTGCAGGCAGCGGACTCAGATCAGCAACTTGATAATGTTGCTGAGATGGAAGGGAGGGATCTTGCCGAGGGTGTTGTAGAAGCTGCCCGGGAAGCTGCCAGACAGGTAGAAAATCTGTTGCAGGAAGTGAATTTACTGCGCCAGGGTATTGCGGCACAAGTCGCTGAAGACGGCAATACCTGGCATGTAGGCATCGCTGAATCCCAGTTGGCCCTCGGTGTTGCATTGCAGTCATTGGATGATCATCCGGCAGCAATCACTGAGTTAGAACGTGCTGTCCACATTAATCGTGTTAATCATGGGCTGTTCGCTCTTCAACAAATACCGGCATTGTTGCTTCAGGTGCGAAGCCATCTGGCCATGGAGGATTGGCAAGCTGCTGATGAACGCATGCAGTATGCATTCTATGTCCACACCCAGGCGTTGGCTGACAATGAAGCTGAGATGATTCCGGCCCTGGTTGATTATGCGCACTGGCAACTCAGCTCATATGCAGACGGGCATGGTGCGATCCCTTCGGTGCGGCTGGTTGATGCCTACCAGTTATTACGCGTGGCGGACAGCATCATTGACCGGCACCCTACGCCGGAAGCTTATCCTCGCGCCAGCTACCTGCGTCAGATGGCCTACATCGCCTGGCTGATCCAACATAGTGATCTGGATATGTGGCTGGATGCGGACAAGCTGGATGCCCGTGTGGTTGAGGATGCCTGGGTTATTAACATGACCGACGAGAATTATGTCAGTCAGCGTAGCCCTTATCTGATGGGTGAATCAGCGTTGGAGGAGATTGTTGCTCTGCGCAAGGCCCAGTTTGAAGCTACAGACGAAGACTCTCCTGATTACAGGCAATCGTTGCTGCTTTACAGCGAAGCGATCAAGCAGCACGCAGACTGGAATCTTGTCTTTGAGCGTCGTTATGAGGCCATGGATTTATATCAACGGTCATGGCAACTGATGGCAGCGCACAGTGGTGCCGCGCCCGAAGAGGGTTTTCAGGATGTTCTTATGCTGCCATTGTTTCGTTCTGATGATATTGTCAAAGGGCACAATGAGACTGGGTTGACCGTACCCAGATATACCCGGGCCTTTCTGAACGAAGATGTGTTGAGCATTCTGTCTTCCGGCAGGGCTGCAAGAAGGGTAACCCTGGAGTTTGAAATTAACCGTTTTGGCAGGCCGACACAGGTGGAAGTTGTTGAAGTCGCGCCTGAAGATGACCAGGATCTGAGACGCCAGGTGGTGAGTCTTGTGCAAAGTCGGAAATTTCGTCCATGGATTGTGGATGGGGAAGCGCAGGATAGCGAACTGTTGACCAAGAGCTTCAGTTTCGGAATGGATTGACAGCCAGATACAACGCAATAATGCAGTGTTCAGGCGGTCTGATATAAGTAACAGTATTTGAATTTATACAGGCAGTACGCGACTGTGTCGCGTCAGGAGCAGTCAATGAATCGTCGATTCCACAGACCGTTAGCACTGAGCAGTGCCGTCACGCTGGCATTGATTCTGACGGCATGCGAGACGACTCAGCAGCAACAGTCGCAGACCATGCCGCAGATGCCGAGTATGCCGTCGTCTTCTTCATCGTCGAGTTCCTCCAGCAGTAGCTCGTCTTCAAGTTCCTCGTCCAGCAGTTCCTCATCCTCTGGTGGCATGCCATCCAGTGGGTCGGCGTCATCCTCAGGCTCACCATCTTCCGGTTTGCCTTCACCCAGTATGCCGTCCTCGGGAATGCCTTCATCTTCAAGCGGTTCCAGCGGCTCAAGTGGAGCTACGGCCTCGTCGTCAGGCATGCCTTCATCCAGTAGTGGATCAGGAGCGTCGTCAGGATCTGTAGCATCAGGTGGGTTACCGGGATCAGGCAGTTCAGGGTCAGCGGGCAGCAGTGGTGGCATGTCAACCAGTAGCGGTGGTGCCAGTGGCACTGGCGGTGTGACTGTCAGTGGTAGTAGTGGTATTCCGGACTTTTCCCGTGGGCGTCAATCGGCCTCCGGCTCAGGCGCCGGTAGTACCGGTGCCGGGGCATCCATGCCAGGTGGTTCGCAAAGCGGACAAGGAACACAGCCTGGAGTGATGAGCGGGACTGGAAGCAGTTCGGGTGGCATGAGCACTGGTGGCATTGCCGGCGCTACAGGCACTGATGCTGGTGGTACATCGACAGGTTCTGGCGCCATGGCTGGTACAGGTAACCAGTCTGGTTCAGGTGTCAATGTCAACGTAGACACTGGTGCCGGTGCCGGTGTCGGTGTTGGTACTGGAGGTATCAGTGTTGGAGGCATTGACGTTGGAGGTATTGGCTCGGGTACTGGTACGGATGTTGGTATCGGTACTATGCCCGGAACGGGAGGTATAGGTGCAGGGACAGGCAGTGCAGGTGGTATAGGCGGTACCGGCACCATGACGGCAGGTGAGCGGGTTGCCGTACTTGATGGGCAACTGGGTCGCGGTTATGAAGATTTTGATGGCATGATCCTGGATGAACGAGCCAGGGCGCAGCGGGAAAGTAATGCAGTGGGCTCTGATCCGGCGGGGCTTTATGACAACCCAGCCAATCAGCCAGGTGGACGCCAGGGGCAACCTGGAGGTGATAATGGGCAGTTGCCAGGTGTCACACTGCCGGGCGAAGGCGGGATAATTGCTGGTACTGGCAGAGGGCAGGGCGATGGTCCTGAGCCACAAGCTGGTGGCTCTGGCGGTTCCGTAGGCGGTTTGCAGGGCGGTGAAGGCTCTGGTGAAGGTGCTTATCCGGTACCTGATGACATCCCCAGCGGCAATAACGATGATGTTGTTGCCCGGCAGATCCGCGAAGCGGCAATGAACGAGCCGGATCCGGAGCTGCGTGAAGCCTTGTGGGATGAGTATCGTCGCTATACTGGAATCAGTGAGTAGTAAGAGACAGACAGGAGCCGATAAATGGCAGTATCAAAGGTAACGTTGACTGGGCTAGCGTTGACAGGATTAAGGGCAACCCTTCTGCTGCTGGTAATGGCAGGATGTTCGACGACGTCAGTGAAATCAACGGAGTTTGTTCCTGTTGTCCAGGACAGTATCCCCATGGACGAGGCTTTGATCCTGGATGTGGGTGTCCACGTTTTTGATCCGGGTATTGATGAAGTCGAAGATGATGAGCTCGATCGGACCAATTTCGATATACGTCGTGCTGAGGCCCGGTACACACCCTACCTGATGGCTGACACATTGCAGCGATCCGGTAACTGGGGTGTAGTTCGTGTGATACCTGGCGACCGTAGTGTCATGGACATTAATGTTGAAGGGAAACTGCTGCTGTCCAATGGCGAAGGTATGATTATCGAGGTTTCGGTCAGTGATGCAACAGGACGTCACTGGTATACCAAAACGTATGAAGAACATATCAGTCAGTACAACTATGAACCCCGGCAGCGCCAGCTTCATGATCCATTCCAGGTGATTTACAACCAGATCGCCAATGATTTGCTGGAATACCGACAGGAGAATGTTGCCGATGAGAGTATCCGCAATATCCGTACAGTTGCTGAGTTGCGTTTTGCGGCCGAGTTTGCACCAGAGATATACGGTGATTACTTAACAACTGATGAGGATGGTATAAGGCAGGTGGCGCGACTTCCTGCTGAAAATGATCCCAATATGGCCAGGATTCGTGAAATTCGTGAAAGGGACTACCTGTTTGTCGATACGATCCAGGATTATTACGCGACCTTTGTGCGCGAAATGCGGGGTCCATATGACGCCTGGCGTGAAGTCAGCTTTCAGGAAACGCTGGCGCTGGAAGACGCAGAGCGTTCGGCAAGAAGGCGGTTTATTACAGGTGCTGCAGCCATCGCTGGTGGTATTGCGGCGGTAGGTTCCAATAACGCAGCTGCACAAACGGCAGGTATTGTTGGTGTCGGTGCGGGTGCTTATCTGGTACGCAGTGGCTTTGACCGCTCGGCCGAAGCTGAAATGCATATTGCCGCGCTGCAGGAGATTGGTGAGTCCATGAACTCAGAGGTTGCTCCCAAAGTCATTGAACTGGAAGATCGCAGTATCATGCTCACAGGCACGGTTGAAGAACAGTACGAGCAATGGCAAGACATTCTAATGGAAATCTATCGTACGGAAACGGGCGGGTTGTAATGGCAGGTAAACAAGGTAGTCAGGCAGTATCCCGGTGGGTATGGGTGTCTCTTGCTGCACTGGTTTTGTTGGCACTGGCTGTGATATTCGTGTTGCCAGGGGTTGTGGAGCGTTACGAGCTGCCATTAGTAAAGCGGCCAGAGCCAGCTGCAACCGAAGTTGTTGCCGGAAGCAGCGCTAATAGTGGTAGAAATTCCGGCGGCAATGTTTCTCCTTTTGAAGAAGCGCAGCAGGCACGCCAGCGTCGGGCAGCCCAGGATATCCTGGCCAGCCTGCTGGAACGACAGTCTGAACTGGAAGCTTTTGCTGTGGAGGAATGGGCGCCAGATGCCTTTGAATATGCGCTGGCGCAGGCAGAAGAAGGTGACGTTTTCTATCGCCAAGGTGCTTTTGAACAGGCTGAAACGCTTTACCAGCAGGCTGACGACGGCCTTGCTGCACTGCAAAGTGCCCGTGATAACGAATATCAGTCGGCCATGGCGCGTGGTGAAACAGCCATGACGGACGGTGACGCTGAAGCGGCTACGGCGGCGTTTGAATTAGCCTCCCGGATTCAGCCCAGCAGTCAGGCTGCAGCCGATGCACTGGACAGGGCAAGGGTTCTGGAAGATGTGCTGGCATTATTGGTTGAAGGGCAGGCTCTGGCCGAGAGTGGCCAACTGGAAAGTGCCAGGGACCGCTACCAGAAGGCCTTGGGGCTAGATGCTGCGCACCCCCAGGCGCAATCGCTGGCATCAGATATCGAGCAACAAATTATTGACCGCAACTTCTCCACAGCAATGTCAGCAGGGTTTACTTCGCTGCAGGCGGGAGATACCGATGCGGCGATATCGGCATTTGAAAATGCATTGGCGATCAAGCCAGGTTCTGACCAGGCCGAAGCAGCGATTCAGCAGGCTCGGGATCAGGTGGAGATGAGTGAAATTGCCCGGCTTCGTGAGCAGGCTGAAGACCATGAAGAGAACGAGCGCTGGCAGGAAGCTGTGGAAGCTTATCAGCAGGCATTGAATCTGGATGCCAACCTGGTATTTGCTCAGGAAGGCAAAGATTATTCCCAGCGTCGCCTGCAGCTGGACCAACTCATGCAGGCCAATCTGGATGACCCGCTAAGGCTTTCTGACCAGGCTGTTTATCAAGAAGCTCAAAATTTGCTCGGCGTTGCCACCGGGTTAGTGGCTGACCTGAGAGAGGATGGTGTTCACCCGGGAGATCGCCTGTTATCTCAGGTTGATGAACTGGCTGTTGTGCTGGAAAAAGTTGTTATCCCCAAAAACATAACATTGAATTCGGATGGAATGACATCGGTAACATTATACCGGGTCGCTGAGCTCGGCACTTTTGAGCAAACCACAGTAAGCCTGACTCCGGGTCGTTATGTGGCAGTTGGCACGCGCAGTGGCTACCGGGATGTCAGGGAAGAATTTGTCGTTGGACTGGATGACGCACCAGCCGCTGTCAGCATACGCTGTCATGACCAGATTGCGTCTGCGGAGTAATCAGCACAATGCAGGATACGCAACCTCAGAACAACCGTCCTGACGGTGTCGAAGAAATTCAGTCGGTGGACTTTTCTCCACCACCCGCCCGGATTAAAGAAAAACGCTGGCGTCCGCGCTGGTATCACTTTGTTATTCTGCTGGCAGCAGCCAGCGTCTTCTATACTTCCTGGTTTGTGTTGACTGCCAGATCAGTATTTATCGATGTGACACCTGCTACGGCAAACATTGAAATTGATGGGGGGCTGGCCGTTCAGGTGGGGCCTCGTTACCTGATCCGGCCCGGGCAATACCAGGTATCGTTCAGTGAATACGGTTATGATGATTTGCAGGCAACCCTGGGGGTATCCGAAGCCACTGCACAGACACATGAATATCAGCTTAGTCCTAAAGAAGGCTATTTGAATCTGACTGTTGATGCTGAACCCATGCCGGGCAACTCGGTTGATATGCTGGCACGCATCAAAATTGATGGCGTGGATGTGGGTGAGGCGCCGCTGGAGCAGTTTCCAGTAGAGCCGGGCACTCATAATCTGGTGATAGAAAGCGAGCGTTATCTGGATGTGAGCCAGGAGATAGAGATTGTTGGCAGACTTGAGGAGCAAGAGCTCAGCGTAGAATTACAGCCAGCGTGGGCAGAATTATCGATAGTTGGTGCAAGGAATGGCGCTGATGTCCTGTTGGATGGAGAGGTGGTGGGGCAAGTGCCACTTCAATTTGCACAAATGCAGGGTAATTATGTACTGACCGTGCGAGAGTCGGGGTACAAAGCCTGGCAGCAGGATCTGGTACTCACAGCAGGTAATGATCAGCGCATTGATGTGCCGGTACTGGAAGCTGCCGATGGTCTGGTATTCATTCGTTCCGAACCAGCCGGTGCCAATGTCACTGTCAATGATGATTTTATGGGGCAGACACCGTTGGAGCTGACGCTGCCACCTGGCGAGGATTACCGCATTCGTCTGTTCCGGACCGGTTACGATGTTGCTGAACGCGAAATCACCACGTCATCTGGTGAATCGACAGACCTGACGGTTGCACTTGAAGCGATAACCAGCCCGGTTCGGTTGATCGCTCAACCGGCGGATGCAGAAATTTACGTCGACGGTGAGTATCGCGGTCGTGTCGACGAGCAGCAGAATCAACAAATAGAATTGATGGCAGCGGCACAGCGCATTGAGATCCGGAGAGACGGCTACGTGCCTTATGAGTCGGAGTTTGTTGCTCGTCCAGGTATTGATCAGGAGATTCGCGCCACGCTGGTCACCGAAGAAGCAGCCCGGTTGGCAGCCATTGAGCCGGAAATCACATCGCCAGGGGGACAGACACTGCAACTGTTTTATCCGTATGCATACACCATGGGAGCTTCGCGGCGAGAGCCGGGGCGGCGCGCTAATGAGGCCTTGCGGGATGTGGTATTAACACGGGATTTCTACATGTCAGAAAACCTGGTCACCAATGCGCAATTTAAACAGTTTCGTTCTGAACATGCCTCTGGCGTTCTGCAGGGGCAAACGCTGGATAATGCCAGTCAGCCGGTGGTCCAGATCAGCTGGGACGATGCAGCTTTGTATTGTAACTGGCTCAGCCAGCAGGCAGGCCTGGACCCGTTTTATATTGTTGAAGAGGGCAATGTCACCGGTTTTAATGCTGGCTCAACAGGTTATCGTATGCCGACAGAAGCTGAATGGGAGTGGGCCGCGAGAACTGAGGGCGAGTCAGATGTCACCCACAGGTTTCCTTGGGGTAACAGCTGGCCACCCAGCAATAATGAAGGCAATTTTGCCGATGAGTCGACGCAATCATTTCTGGCACAGTTTATCCGTGGCTATAACGATGGTCATGCGGTGACATCCAATACCGGTCAATTCCCCCCCAATGCGCGCGGTCTCTATGATATGGCAGGAAACGTGTCTGAATGGGTGCATGATATTTATGGCGCTGTCAGTGGTCTTAACACAGCGGCAGAAACAGATCCGATGGGTCCGGAGGCCGGGCGCTATCACACGGTTAAAGGTTCTTCTTGGCGGCATGGTTCGGTAGTAGAGCTACGGGCTTCTTACCGTGACTTCAGTGAAGAGCCCCGCAATGATGTAGGTTTTCGGGTAGCCAGGTTCCTGGAGGAAGCGCCATGAGAAAAGACAGGCTTTATGCTGTGCTACTGGGTGTGCTTTTTTCAAGTCCGATACCCTTGCTTTCCGGTGATGTGTTGGCGCAGCCAACCGATGAAACTGTTGCTGAAGACGAAAATCAGGATCAGGAAACAGTTGCCGAAGATACCGGCAATGATCAAGCCGCTGCACAAGAACAGGCAGACAGGCCTGATATCGATAATCAGCCAATCGAAAGCGATGGCAGTAACAGACCCGGACGATTTGTACCGTCCGAACAAATATCACTTGACCTCGGCGTGTCATTTCCAGTCGATGTCTGACCAGAAATACAGGGAACCTGCATGAAACAGAAATATTTGTCAGAAGTCGTCTACCAGATATTTGCGCTTGTGATAGTCGTCATAGTCGTGCATGCCATTTATGTCGCTGTCATCCGACCCAACGCAGATATCATAGCCGAGCAGCAAAGTGCCATGCAGGCAGCAGATGAGAGCTATGTCCCGGAGCGTTCGGTATACATCGTGATGCGCGACTTCGAGCAGGAAACCTGCATTATTCTGTTCTTCTGGGCGCTGAGCATGGTGGGAATGAAAACGGTGCGTACCATGCGCGAACGACGGCTGCTGGATCACGAATTACTGCAGGTCCCTGAAGGCACCAGCATTCTGCCAGAGGATGCCAGGCATTATGCACGACCAGTGCAGTCCTTGCCCGAGAAAGAGAGGCGGTTTCTTTTACCCAGAGCCATTCTTGCAGGGCTACATCGCTTTGGCACCACGCGTAATGTTCAGGATGTTTCAGCAACGATCCGTGATGTCTGTGACAGTGAGGCGGACCGGTTGGAAAGTGAACTGGCCATCGTCCGGTATATTGCCTGGGCAATACCGTCGATAGGCTTCCTTGGTACAGTAAGAGGTATCGGTACTGCCCTGGGTCAGGCTAACCAGGCCGTTTCAGGTGATATTCTGGGTGTGACCATGAGTCTGGGGGTGGCATTTAATTCAACTTTCGTGGCGCTGGTAACCAGTATTATGCTGATGTTCGTGCTACACCAGCTATCTTTGATTCAGGACCGTCTGGTGCTGGACAGTCAAACCTATTGTGACGATCACCTGATTCGTTTTTTGCAAGTGCCGGGCAAAACGGCGCGACAGTCAGATGAGTCAGCGGAGATCGTATGAGGACAGCGCTGTTACTCAATGACAAGCGAATTGCCTGGTATGAAGATGGTCATGAGAAATATGCCAGTCCAGGCTTTATCTATGCTGAGAAGCAAGGGCTGCACTTTGGTGAACGGGCTGAGCAACAGAGCCGGGTACATCCTCTGAATACGCATCATAGTTTCTGGCACCGCTTGAGTCAGGACCGGTTTTCCCGCCCTGTTGTTAATTGCCGTCATGCCGCCGACCTGGTTTTTGCTCACCTTAGTGACATGTTCGAATCAGGCAAGTCAGGCGATGCTACAGGACAATCGGCATTGTTGCTAACGCCTGCTGGCTATAGCGAATCACAGCTGGCACTTCTTTCGGGTGTTGCTAGGCACAGTCAGTTCCAGCCTGCCTGGATGATGCCGATTCCTTTGGCAGTGGTTGGTAGCCAGCTGCCTGATACTGAGCTTTGTGTGGTCGTTGAGCAGTATCAGCATGGTTTAACGCTTAGCCTGATTCGACAGCAACAGCATGCCTTGGTTTGTGACAATGCACAGCTGCTCCCTGATCTTGGCTATTTCAGTATGAGCAATAAATTACTGCAGGCAGCCAGTGATGCTTTTGTTGCCCAGACCCGTTATAACCCGCAGCAAAATGCTGCCTGGGAGCAGTCGCTGTATGATGATCTGCCACGCTGGTTAACGCTGCTTAGTCAGCGGGAGACAGTTATTCCATGTCAGTTACAAACGGACAGCCAGCAGGTCTCGGCAACGTTGCAGGCGCTGGACTGCATGGATGAGCTGGCACCATCACTGGAAAAATTACATCAGCAGTGGCAGGGAATAAAACAGGACTTTGATAATGTCCCGGTATTACTCGCTGGCAATAGCCACTTGATACCCGGACTGATGGATATCTTTGCAACGCAGCAAGTCAAAGTTGTAGGCGATCATGAGATTGTCCGCTTTGCCTCTGATTATGTCTCGCGACTTAGCAGTGATGTTGAGCCTGGAAGTGAACGGTCGGTATCACTGGTTAAAAATATTCACAAGACGCTATTAGCCCGTACTGGCAATGGCGCCCCGGCAGAACAAGAACATTTCTCTGGCGGGTCAGCGTTATCGTCTGGCTCGTTTTCCTCCGGTGTTTACTGGCTGTATCAAGGGGTAGCACGGTCTGTTTCACCTGATAGGGGGTGTCGGCTGGGCCTGATTGGTAGCGTGGTCAGCGATCTTTCCTCGGCAACAGATACGAATCAGGCGCATGTGAAAATATCAGGTACAGCAACCGTTGAAAAAATAAGTGGGCTGAGCGCGCAGCTCAATGGACGGGATGTCGCGCCAGGTGCGCAGCTGGTGCCGGGTGATGTATTGAGCCTGGGTGAACAACAGGTCACGTTTATAGCAGTGGAGCACGACGTAGCGGTGGAACATGGCTCGCAAGCGTAAAGGCGGTGGTTTTAATCCATTGAGCATGGCATTCCTGGATGTCATGTCCTGCGGCTTCGGTGCTGTCGTGCTGCTATTCCTGATTCTTGACCATACCGTCACAGAGTCTAATGAAGAAGCTGACCCGGCCACAACAGCAGAAGTCAGTTTGCTGGAGGAAGAAATTGTCGATGGCCGGGAAAATCTGGTTCAGCTCAGAAATACACTGGACAGTGTCAGCATGGAAGTGGTTGAAGCAGAAGGGCTGGCTGATCGCATCCAGCAACAGATAGATGATTTTATGGCGCAGCTGGCTGCCCTGGAAGGAGATTCCATGGCGACAGAGGAGAGCGTTGAACAGCTCCGCGCTGATGTTGAATCCCTGCAGGAGGAGATGCTGAGGCTGCAATCGACTGCGATTGAAGAGCAGGGCAACAGCAACCGGGAGTTCCTGGGCGATGGTGACCGACAGTACCTCTCCGGTATGTACCTGGGTGGTAATCGTATTTTGATTCTGGTGGATATGTCAGCCAGTATGCTCGATGAATCTCTGGTGAATGTAATCCGTACCCGCAATATGGATGTGGGTACACGCCGGAATTCGGAGAAATGGCAGCGTGCCACACGGATTGTTGACTGGATTACCAGTCAGTTGCCCCTGGTCAGCCAGTATCAGATTTTTGGCTTTAACGAGACTGTCCGTTCAGCATTGGACGGAACTGAGAATCAATGGCTGGAAGTGGCTGATGAAGATCAGATAAACCTTGTCGCTGATGCTGTCGGCAATTGGGTGCCAGAGGGCGGTCATAACCTCCAGGCAGCAGTCCAGGCTATCAGGGGCTTGCAGCCTTTGCCCGATAATATTTACCTGGTGACTGACAGTCTGCCAACCCGAGATAACAGTGAGCCCCGGTCGTCAACAGTCACGCCCAGGCAGCGACTGGACCTGTACTGGGATGCGATTGAGAATCTTCCGGCCAATATTCCGGTCAATACTATATTACTGCCGATGGAAGGCGATCCGGCAGCCGCTGCTGCCTATTGGCAATTAGGCCTGATAACAGGCGGATCATTCATAACGCCATCGAGAGACTGGCCATGAGCAGACGCAGACGAAGTACAGAAGATAACGGCGGGATTGCATTCCTGGATGTGATCTCCTGTGGCTTTGGCGCCATCATTCTGTTGTTGATGATCACTGAGAACTCCGCTCCAGTGACACTGGAGAGCACGGAATCGCCCCGGGACGAGCCGATTGCCGAGTTACAGGAAACCCTGTTTGAAATCCGTGGTGAAACAGAGATAGTTAACCGGGATCTCAACGCACGACGTGAACAACTGTCAGCCTATCAGCAGCGTATTGCACGGCTGGAGCGGGAGATGTCAAACATACGGGGCGAGTTTGAAACCTCTGATGAAACGGCTGATCAAATGCAGCAGGAACAGTCGCAACTGGCAATAGCCAAGCAATCGCTAACGGAAGAAATGCAGCGCCTGCTGGGTCAGAGTTTTACACGTGAAGAAAATGTCATCGGTGGTATTCCGGTCGATAGTGAATACATTATTTTCATCATCGATACCTCAGGCAGCATGTTTTATAACGCATGGCCGCGCGTGCTGAGTATGGTCGATGAGATTTTGAACGTATATCCGGAGGTGCAGGGTATCCAGGTTATGAATGACATGGGCGATTACATGTTTCCGGCCTATCGGGGGCAATGGATTCCAGATACGCCAGCACGTCGTCAGGCCATTATCAGCACATTGCGCAACTGGGCACCGTTCAGTAACAGCAGTCCGGTGGAGGGCATTACCCGAGCGATTAGCGCGTTCTATCAGCCGGGGCAGAAAGTCAGTATTTATTCATTTGGAGATGATTTTCAGCAGGGCGGTTCCATTACCCGGGTCATAGAAACGGTCGACCGGATCAATGCTGACCAGAATGATGGAAGTCGCCTGGTCCGTATCCATGCCGTCGGATTTCCGGTATTGTTTGATCTGGATCCGCGGTTTCACGAAAGTGTGTACCGTTTTGCCACGTTGATGCGTGAACTGGCAGAGCGTAATGGTGGCAGTTTTGTCGGGCTGAATTCATATCAGGCCAATTAGTATACGAAAAGTCAGAGTAGGAGCCAGCAGTGATTAAAGGTCGCCAGTCAGTCAATGTATTCACGTTGCTATTGTTGATGATACTGGGTGGTTGTGGTGCCAGCACAGTTACAGTGCAGGGCAATTATCCAACGCCGAATGTCCCGCCCAAAGCATTAACCTTGGGTGTGTATTATCCAGACGAGTTTCGTAATTTTGTATATACTGAATTCACCGATCGCGGTAACGAAGAGTATTTTGTTCAGGCGGGAAACTCCCACATCGAACTGTTCAATACGCTTTTGCCTGCTATGTTCCAGCGTGTTGTTGTTCTGGATGATCTGGCAGCTGCAGGTAGCGCTGAAGTTGATGCTGTGTTTATGCCATCTATCGATGAGTTTCAGCTGGGCATTCCGGCAAAAACGCGACTGGATGCTTGTGAGGTCTGGGTCCGGTACAACATGCGGTTGACCCGACCCGATGGCGGCTACATTGCTGACTGGGTAATGACAGCTTATGGCAAGTCCAGCCAGGGAACTTTCAGTTCAACCGAACGAGGCATTAACGATGCGGCAGTGGCATCCATGCGGGACCTGGCATCCAATTTTGCACTGACTTTTGATCAGATTCCGGAAGTCAGTGACTGGCTCAATGCCAGAAATAATGCAGTCACTGCATCTCGGGCGAATTAACAGGCGGAGGGTGAGGGCATGATCAGAGCAGGCTGGCATTTAATCAACCCGGGCGTCCGGTTTTGTCTGGTCGCTCTGGCTGCGTTATTCCTGGCAAGTTGCACCACGACAACAATTGATCAGTACCGGCAGGGTGATACGGGTATTGAGGGACATGAAAGCGTTGTTATCCTGGGGCGGCGCCAAGGTGCGGCTTATGAAACGCGCGAGGAATTTGTTGAGTGTGTAGGCGATCGCATGGGCAATGGGCGTGATGGCGTCAATATTGTCCCGGAACAACTGTTCGTGGATGCTTTGTTTCCCTGGTTTGAACCTCGCACTGCACCCATGCGCAGTGATGACCTGGAGCAATTGATGGCACAGCCACTGGTGCCGGAAAAAATCAGCGAATTTGGTATACGCTATATCGTCTGGCTGGATGGTGAAACCCAGCGCACCAATGAGATGGGCTCCATTTCATGCGCGGTTGGTCCCGGCGGTGGTGGCTGTTTTGGTTTCGGCTCCTGGGAAGATGACTCCAGTTTTGAAGCGCGTATCTGGGATGTCTCTTCGCGCACAGCCGTGGGTACGATCAGTGCAGATGCTTCTGGACAGTCTTATATGCCAGCGGTTTTTGTGCCGATTCCTTTGATAGCCAGGGTTGAAGCGAAAGCCTGCAATACGCTGGCGGATCAGCTCAAACAGTTTGTGATAGGCGGTTAACCCCGCACTGATGGTATTAACCGGGGGAACAGTATGAATTTAGCACTGCGAGACCTCGCCAAAGTAACAGCTTTAGCTGCAATCGCACTTTTTCTGCTACAAGGTTGTGCAGTGAACCCGGCAACGGGTGGTCCCAACCTGGTACTAATGTCCGAAAACCGTGAACTGGAAATTGGCGAGGAGGAGCATGAGAAAATCATTGCTTCTGCCCAGGTTGTTGAGGATGAAGCCCTAAACGCCTATGTACAGAAAATCGGTGAGCGTCTGGCAGCCGCCAGCCACCGACCTGATCTTGAATACACGTTCACCATTATTGACAGCCCTGAAATAAACGCCTTTGCCCTGCCAGGTGGCTACATCTATGTGAACCGCGGATTGATGCTGTATCTGAATTCCGAGGACCAACTGGCTGCCGTCATGGCGCACGAGATTGGGCATGTAACGGCACGTCATGCGGTGCAGCAGCAGGCGCGTGGTCGTCTGGGTAATGCCGCTGCGACAGTTGGGGGTGTTGTTGCTGCGGTGGCTACCGGTAGTGGTTATATCGGTTCAGAGCTGGCTCAGATTGGCTCTATCTGGGCGGCTGCCGGTGCCAGCGGTTTTGGCCGGGAACATGAACTGGAAGCTGATACTCTGGGTTCCGAGTACCTGGCTCAGGCAGGCTATGATCCTGCTGCCATGATTGAGGTGCTGACGGTACTGAAGAATCAGGAAGACTTTAATGTCCGGGTTGCTCAGCGCCAGCCAAGCTATCATGGTTTGTTTACAACCCACCCGCGAAATGATGTGCGCTTGCAGCAGGCGGTCGCTAATTCAGGAGAGCTGGAAGGCAGCGAAATACAAGCCAGCGATTCGGCCATTTTCAGACAAGAGATGGACGGGCTGGCATACGGGGAAACCCGCACACCAAGCGGTGACCGGAATCGCTATTATCAGGACTTGCTGAGCTACACGGTGGTTTTTCCCAATGAATGGCAGATCCGGGAAACACCAACCACTGTCACGGCAATTGCACCTGAAGAGGTTGCCAGCATCAATATATCCGTCCAGCGTCTGCGGCAATACAAAGAGCCGCGTCTCTTTATCAGAGAAGATCTCGGCATTACTGATCTGCAGCAGTCAGAATCTTTGTCACAGTATCGGCTGACGGGTTACACCGGTATTCATGAAAATGAGGCTGGCCGGCAGGAACGTGTATCAGTTCTCTATCTGGGGCCACGTGCCTTTGTTTTGCGTGGTGAAGTCAATGGTGCAGAAGAACCGGAAGACATGGATGACCTGATGCTGGCTTCCATGAGAACGTTCCGGGCCATTCAGATGAACGAGCGTGCCAGCGCCAGCTCATTACGTATCCGCTATGTACAGGTAACCAATGGCTTCAGCTGGCCAGCGTTAGCTGCCCGCAGTCCCATTCAGCAATATCCCGAAGAGACTCTTCGCCTGCTGAATGGATATTACCCGTATGGTGACCCTGAGCCAGGTGAGTGGATAAAAATTCTTCAGTAGGCTTTGCCTGGCCCACTTGCTGTATCGTCAGTCGCATCCGCCGAACCTACGGCCCAGGTGTAATTCTAGTTTGTTGAGTTGTCTTAGAATATTTCGTCGTTGCAATGGATGATAGAACCAGGGCCTGGGCAATGAGTCCCCTGAGAAGGTGAGATAACGTTCAGCCAGAGGAATATCACTGGAAGGTCTCTCGCAGAATGGTTGCACAGTGTCAGCGTCCATGATCTTGAATGGATACAGTCCGCATTTTCGTTGGCGTTCCGCAAAACGCAACGCCCAGGTGCGTTTGCGTCCACGCCAGGCAGGTACACCAGGCAACCAGGCGATAAACGGGTTTTTCATAAATATCATTTGCGAAAAATGCTGGCGTGCCTGTTCTTCATTTTTCGCTTCATTGTCATAAAACTTCCAGTTCGTTTCCATTAACAGGTTACGTTGGATCAGGAATAGGTCTGAGTAGAAAGCGCCTGCACTACGGTGCAAACGATCAATGTGGTAGCCATCCAAAGCCGGTACATAGGTAATGCTTTCTTTAGCGCGCTTGATAAATCCAGGCTGGAAGAATCCTTTAAAGGCCTTGTCATGGTACAAGGACTGCCATCGCTCAATCTCTGGTGCCGATATTGGCCGGACGACCTGCATGTCATCCTGAATCGTACATATAAGGGGGTTGCCTGACAGGTTCTCAATGGCCGCTTGCATGTTGCCATAAAGCCCGCCGTGCAGTTTGCTGTATTCCACAGCCTGCTGATCAGGTTGTCTGATGTCACACTGAGCAGATAACGTGTTCAGGGTTTGCAGCGTGAGCGGGTCGTCGCTGTTATCGTCCCAGATGGTAATACCCGCTTGCGGTGCACATTGCTGGATACTCTCAACACAGTTGTTCAGGAAATCTCCCCGATTAAAGGAGAAGACAAGAAACTGCAGGGGGGAAGTGGCATGGTTGCTCATGAGTATCGTATGGCTCTTGCAGGTATCGGGACGCGAAAAGCATGGCAACTCTCAGTCAGCAGGTCAAGCAACAGTAAAGGATTCAAATTGCTGTAGCAGTTTTTTTCGCTCACTGCCCCAGCGATACTCACCCGTCAGGCCACTTTTACGAATCACCCGGTGGCAGGGTATCAGCCAGGCAACCGGGTTGTTGGCAATCGCCGAGGCAACCGCCCTGACGGCACGAGGACGTTCTATTTGCCGGGCGATGTCAGAGTAGGTTGCGGTCTCACCGAAGGGCAGTCGCATTAAAGCCCGCCAGACAGCCACCTGAAAATTTGTGCCTTTGACATGAAGTGACAAGGGGCGCTGTGGTGCAAATTGATTTGTGGTGCCTGGTGAGAAGAGCTGTTCGGCCAGCGTTGCCGTCAACGTGGTTTGTTCGTGAATCTTTGCCTTTGGCCAGTTACGTTGCAGTAATGCCAGTTCCGCATCGGGCTGTTTGGGGTCGACAAAGCCAAGCTGACAGATACCTCTGGGTGTGCTGGCGAGAAAGATAGGGCCATAGAGTGTGTCATGTATGCCGGTCGTGATAGTCAGTGATTCCCCCTGGCCTTTAAACTCCCCTGGTGTTACCGCATTCAGTGTAACAAAGTGATCATACAGGCGAGATGAGCTGCTCAGTCCCACATTTTCACTGGTGTGTGTCACGGCCGTGTTATTGATCAACTCCTGTTGTGCCTGCTGCAAGGTTAGCAGCTGCAAAAAACGCTTTGGGCTGATACCGACCATGCGACTGAAAACACGTTGAAAATGATATTCGCTGAGCTTTGCCTGACCAGCCAATGTTGCCAGGGAAGGCTGTTCGCTGACATGATGAAAGAGGTAGTCTATGGTCTTGGCCACTTTCTGGTAATCGGACATACTGGAATCTCAATGGCACCGTTTTGAGCGATAGTTTGGCGCTTGAGACAGAGGGTGTCGAGCCGGATCTTGCGGTTTTAACAGGGAGGCGACACGATGCCACAGAACAAGATGATTGACGAGACAGCGGCGTTAACGCATTTCCGTAAACACGATCCCGTCATGGCTGAATTGATTGCTGTGGTGGGTGATTTTGCCATGCCAGTGAAAACGGTTGATGATCTGTTTGGCACATTACTTGATGCCATCACCAGTCAGCAGCTGTCAGGTAAGGCGGCTGCAACCATCTTTGGCCGGGTTTGCGCCTTGCATGGCAACCCGGAAGTGGCACCGACACCTGTTCAGATCATAAAAAGCAGCGATGAAAGTTTGCGGGCGGCGGGATTGCCGAGAGCAAAAGTGGCTGCCGTGAAAGACCTGGCGGAGAAAGTGCAGTCAGGACATCTTCCGGCGCTGAGTGAGTTACGAGAACGGGATGATGATGACATCGTGAAATGCCTGGTTGATGTCAGAGGCATCGGCCGCTGGACAGCAGAAATGTTTCTCCTGTTTCAGCTGGGGCGCCCGGATGTACTGCCCGCCAATGATCTGGGCGTACAGAAAGGGTTCATGATGCGTTATGGCCTCGATGCCATGCCGAAACCTGCCGAACTGCTTGAGTTTGGGGAGCGCTGGCGCCCCCACCGCAGTGTGGCTACCTGGTATTTATGGCAGGCTACCCGTCTTTGACACATCAACGGGTGCATCAGCGCACATATCGATTACCAATAACCAGTCACCAGCCAGATTCTCCAGCCGCTTCACTTCATTGGCCTGAAACCCCATTTGCAACAGCAACTGCTCTTTAGATGGGAAAAAATGGATATGCTCATCCAGGGTATAGAAATAGTACCGCTGTCTGGGGACCACGATAATGAGCTTTCTGGCCGTCACGCGGCGCAGTTCAGCGACACACTGTCGAAGGTCCAGCACGTGCTCCAGGGTATGGCAGCAGGTGACGGTATCAAAGGCGTTATCGGCATAATCCAGGTGAGTCAGGTTGTTCTTGCGGTAGCTGAAACCATTCTCTTCGACCGAGGGCAGGACATCGCAGCCAGAGAGTGTCAGGGCAGGGTTGTGCTGATGCATGCGTTTTAACAGGTAGCCAGCGCTGCAGCCGGCATCGAGTACCTGGCTGGCGCCCTCGCATTCGCGCAGTATTGCTTCAATACTGCGTTCGGTCAGATCGGTTTGCCGGTGCCGGGATAAGGAATTCAGGTTGGCGTAAAAGTCTTCGTATTCTTCTTCAGTAAAATTGCAGACCCGGTCCTTGAACTGCATGACTTCACGGATATTATGGAAACGGTAGGCGAGGCAGAAAAACGGCCACATGAATAAGCGACTGTCCCGGATAACAGGGGGAACCCATTCATCCAGAATGGTGCGGATGACATTGGTCACTTCTCTTTTCATAGGCATCAGGCCACTCTGTGTGTATGATCTGCTATCAGGCGCATAACAAGAATTGACGAGGCGACTGATCCACGTGTCGCGTATTCTCGCACAGAACAACAGGACGCGAAAATGCAAACCCCAGCAAGCATGCAGCAGTTGTCGCAACGACTGCAATCAACCCCTTCCTGGCTACTTTTCCTGATATGCAGTGGCATACTGTATCTGAGCCTCTTTCCCTTGCTGAGCTGGGGGATTTTCACGGAAGATGATTCGCATATCATGCGCGTAGCCCTGGATTACGGCCCGATTCTTCCCTGGTTTGACGCCGCTCGCTATCAAGAGCTATCGGTGGCAAATTTCACGCCTTTGCCATTGAGTCTTTATTACCTGCTCTCGCAACTGTTTCCCATGCGGCCACTGTTTTTTGTGCTCTTCATGCTGGGAATGCTGACCATTGTGTCGACCCTGACTGCGTTATTGGTGCAGCGTCTCAGTGCCAGCAAACTCTCTGGCCTTGCCAGCATTGTGCTGTTGTTTTCCTGCCAGACCACACTGACGCTGGCATCACGCTTTTACACCATGCATTACCTCGTCGGTGCAGTATTTGCGCTGCTGGCAGTACTGCTATGTTATCGACAGGCGTTAACGCCACTGCGCATTGGCGGCTTGATGTTGCTTGCTCTGTTAGCGATGGCCAGTAAGGAAGTCTATGTCATGTTGCTGCCGTTGCTGGTTTACCTGGCCTGGCACCAGTACCGTGCCGGGCGGGAAACCCTGCAGCTCTTGGGCGGGTTGTTAGTCACATTTCTGATTTACTGGCTGTGGCGCTCAGTCATGCTCGGAGGCAGTCCGGCGCTGGGTCAGGAAAACAGCTATTTTGCCGGTTTCTGGAACATCCCTCTGGCTGCATGGGCGTCGTTTCTAATCTGGTATGTACAGACTCATTATCTGTTGTTGCTGACTGCACTGATTGTGCTGATTCTGAATCCTCGGACAGTATTGCCTAGACTGCCCCTGGCGCTGATGTTCGCGCTGCCGGGTTTGGCAGTCACTCACGGTATTGTGGATCACACCATGCACGCGGATCGTATCTTTTTTGCCATGAATACAGGCCTGGTTATAGTGATTGCTGCATCGCTCGGGCCAGTATTGGCGCGCATTGCTGAACGACGGCAATTGGGAGTTGCCTCTGTCGTATTGCTGGCGGTTTCGGTAGCCGGGCAGGCGTCTTTTGCTGCTTCATATCGGCAGGTCGTAACAGAGCGAGCGGATTATCGTATTACCCGCTATATCCTGGATCGTGCTCCGGCACTGGCGCAGACGACAGTGCTGTTGCCCATGAATTATATCCAGGGTGATTTGATGCGTGTCGCCAGTAAGCTGGAGCGGCCCTGGCCGCAATTAACCCAGAACTGTGAGTTGGCGCTGGCGCGTGAACCGGAGAACATGATTGCCTTTGATGACCAGGGGGCATTGCTGGAGCGAGCAGTACTGACTGAGCGCTGCAGCAATAACGGTCCGGTACCACAAATTGATCAGGAGCCACAGTTCAGTGAGGGTATTTTGTCCTGGTCAATGAACCCGCCTCCAGGCTTCACTGCTGGTGTGCTCTTTATTGACCGGGCTTTTGCTGTGCCGTTGCCGCAGTTTGCCAGCCAACTGGTCAGGCCTGCTCCTGGTGAACGGTATCAGGTGTTTGCGACAAACTGGCAGCAATGGTGGTTTGGTGAGCCTGCCGTTATTGCTGGTGAGAGCAGTCAGGAAATAGAGTGATTACCAGTCTGCGTCGCTGGCATTGCTCAATTGTAATTCGCGGTAAAGGCGAAAGAGTCTACCGAAAGGCGCGGGGTCTTTTACGGTAATCTCCAGTGTTGCTGCCTGTTGTTTCCAGGACTGTTGCCGGGAAACCCAGAAACGCAGCGCAGCCAGCTGCAGCATGCTTAACCAGTGCTCTGATTCTGAAGGTGTCAGGTGTTTGATGGTCCGATAGCCGCTGAAAAGTGCCTGTATGTTTTTTCTCTGAATTCTGGGCTGCATGCTGTTATCAAAATCAATGCACCAGTCATTCACACAGATAGCCATATCCATCAGGGTCCAGCCCCGGTAAGCGTTGTAAAAATCAATAACACCGTTGATTGAGTTGCCGCTCACCATGGCATTGTCACGGAACAGGTCACCGTGAATGATGCTGACTGGCATGGTGGGCGGTGATTGCAACCAATCGGCCAGTTGATCCAGAGCGGGCGCCAGCCATTGTTGATGAGATTGCCAATGCGAACGTAAAAGCGATCGGGCTTGTGTCACCACCCATTGCGGGCTGCGATCACTTTGACGATTTAAGGAAGTGTTTTCTGTGGCGCTATGCATCCTCGCTAACCATACTCCCAGCGCATGACTTAATTCGGGCGTGATGCAGGTTGGATGTTCGCCGGGCAGACAGGGCTGGAGCAGGGCTGGACGGCCTTTGAGGTGCCGGATTCGTTGCTGATGCCGGTCGGGAAGTGCATAGGGAACAGACAGGCCACTGGTGTGAAGCGACTCTAGCAGATCGATGAAAAACGGCAGTTCGTCGACCGGGCCGCGCTCAATAAGTGTCAGTACCCAATGCTGCTGATGGCCAGAGGAGGCAGTGGTGACAAAGAAATTAGTGTTCTCACTACCGCCTTGAATGCCCTGGTAAGATTCCATATCACCCAGATTATAGTCTGAGATAAATTCTCTGATCTCATCTTCCTGCAGTGGCGTGAATACGGACACTAAGACTCCTTGCTGTGATTTTCAGTTGCATAACTGAATACATCATCCAGTGGTTGATCAAACTCATGAGCAATTTTGAAAGCAAGCTCCAGTGATGGTGAGTACTTGGCGGCTTCTATAGCATTCAGTGTTTGCCGGGTCACCCCGATTCGCCTGGCCAACTCTGCCTGTGTCATTTCATCATTCAATAAGCGCAAGCGACGAATATTGTTTTTTACCAGCGTACCGCTCATCAGTACCCTCGCCGATAATAAAACAAGGCACTGGCTGCTTTGGCTAACGATGCCAGTGTTAACGCAGCAATCAGAGCCTGGGCTATCAACAATGGACTCATTGGTATGTTGAGCTGCAGCGTATCGCTATCAGCTGAGGTGGTATTGATCACAATGGCGCCAATCACAAACGCCGTGATCACACACAAGGTCCAGTATCCGACCTGGTTACTACGTAGCTCAAATAGGCGGTCGCGTTCATCGCTGGGCTCAACAGTGGCACTGTGATCGCCGCTGAGCATCCGAAGCAGGGTAAATAGCACCGTGGACAGGATGATACTGAGGATGACCGTGCTGATAATCAGGCGGGTCAAGTCTCTGACCGGAAAGGCGCTGTCTGCATCCAGGCTGAGCAAAATAGCGAAAGAATGATAGAAAAAATAAACCGAGACCAGGGCGCTGATCAGGGTCTCACACCATAAATTTTTTTCGCGCCAGGACATGAGCGATCCTCCCTTGTATGTAATCGCGGGAATAATAGTGCCCAAGCCACATCGCTGTGTCAAATATATTTTACATAGTGTAAATAATATTTGACGTTACCGGTATTAATTCTGTCTTTCTTCGTCAGTCTGATACGCGCCTGATCCTACTCATACTGCGCTTCATGCTCCATCAACACCTCACGAATGGCTTCTGCCCAGATGTCGTAACCTTTTTCATTCAGGTGCAGGTTATCCTCGACAAAGATGTCATCGCGAACTTTGCCATCGTCTTGCATGAAGGGCGTGGCTACATCGATATAGTGAATACGTGGGTCAGACTCGGCCAGTGATTGATACTGGTTATTCAGGGAAACAGCGATCGGCCAGTAATCTTCCCGGGCAATACTGGGTTTGACAGAAAGCAGGTAGATACGGGCTGCCGGGAAAGACTCATGGATTCTATCGATACCGGTCTGCACATGCTCCATGATCACATCATTAGGGATACGGTATCTGCCGGTGTCATTATCGCCTTCGTAGATGACGACGGCCCTGGGGCGGTATGTCAGTACGGTGCGATCCAGATAATACAGCAAGTCATGCATGACGCTGCCGCCAAAACCGCGCGGAATAACAGTCAGCGGAGCGAGGTCTTCAATCGCATCTTCATTCCAGTACATGATGCTGGAGCTACCCACCAGTACAATGCCGCTGGCCGGTGGTGGAGATTGTCGGTCTTGCGCCTCAAAACGGCGAATATCATCTTCAAAACGGGTGGGGTCAGGCAGTTCTTGTGCCATTGTCGAGAAAGGCAGCAGGCATAGCGCCAGGCAGGCCAGTAGTGTGTTGTTACGTGCTCGCAATAAGGAATTCATATCCACCTCGATTCAATGTTCAGACTTCTGTATGTAAGCGTCCCCTTGATACTGAGAATAAAATGCCCAGCAAACAGAGGCAACCGGCAATTGTGAAGCTGAGATCAATGGCATTGGCCAGCAAGTCTCTCGTCTCTGGCGACACCGCGACATCGCCCATAACCAGGCTGATCGACAACGTGACCAGGACCATACTGGATAGCTGGCCGATGATTCGAGTCGTGGCGACTGCGCCGGATGCGCTGCCATAGTAGGTTGGCGTGACCGAGCCCATGATGGCATTGATATTGGGTGAAGAAAACAGACTGAAGCCACCGCCGGTCAGCAATAAGGCCACAATCACCTGGGTGATGTCGCTCTCAGTATGGAGGCGGGCCAGGATAAACAGTCCGGTAGCGGTAATGGCCATACCCGCCGAGGCCAGCATGCGTGGCTCTACCCGGTCGGACAATCGCCCCATGATGGGTGAGAAAATAGCCATCATTGCCGGCTGTACCATCATGATCAGGCCCGCCTGACTGGCAGAGAGTGCTTTGATGGACTGCAGGTAAAGACTTAACAACACCACGTTGGCATAGGTTGCAGCGTACATCAGTAATGAGGCTGTCGCGGAGAGAGTAAAAACTCGGTTCTGGAAGAACAGCTTCACGTCCCAGAGTGGGTACTCACTTTTTCTGGCGTGCCTCAGGAACAGATACAGTATTGTCCAACTGGTGGCGATCAGTACTAATGCGATCAGGGAAGGTAGCAGTGACACGCCAACACAGAAGATGGCGATGCTACTGGTCCAGAGTAATGCGCCAACACGGTCAAAGCGGGTCGGGTTTTCATTGCGCCATTCTTCTTTGACGGCGAAGAGTCCGATCAGCAACACCACAAAGGCAAGAGGCACGTGCATGACAAACGCGGCGCGCCAGCCAACCTGGTCAATAACGATCCCGCCCAGCAACGGGCCTGCTGAAAGCCCCACGTAGACAGCAGCGGTGATCATGCCGATATATTTGCCACGTTCCTTGGGCGACACCACCGAACTGATAATGGCGATCTGGGTCGCGTTGATCATGGCGCCGCTGGTGCCTTGCAGAAACCGGGCAACCAGGAGCATCTCACCGGAAACAGCAAACGCCGCGAATATGGAACTGGCAATAACGCAAATGACGCCAGTGAGAAACACCCGTTTGCGCCCCAGACCATCCGACAATTTACCGAAAACCAGGACAAACATGGCACTTGCCATCAGAAACGCCATCGGCACCCAGCTCAGGGTTAATGCACTGAGTGACAACCCTTCAGCGATGCCCGGCAAAGCCACATTGGTCGAGGACAACATCAAAGGAGTTGCAAATGCGTTGAGCAGAAGCATGACCAGGACGATGCCTGGGCGAGACTGGGAAGCCAAAGAACTTATCCTGTTTCCGGTGTATTCGAGATGGAGCAAGCGCTCATCATAGCACTGGCGGGTAAAAATTTCTGAACTCAGCCAGCGCAGCTGCTATATCAATTATGAAGCTGTTTGATTACTGCCTTTGCGGCACTTTACGTTCCAGTAGCTTTGGCGATTTATCACTGGTTAGGTTGAAATGTCTGTATGTGAAAAATGAGAGCCTGGTGAAAACTATTTCGCGTGATCTCGCTTTACTACCTATGGGTTTGAGTCCAATCGTAGCCGGATTAATTGGTCGCTCATCGCCTTGGGCAAGTCTTATCGTGATGGAAATCGCAGTGATATGCTTTTTTTTACTGGATGGGTATTTCAAGTGGAAAGGAGGTGAGGAGATACGTCAGGTTTGTCGAACATCGACTATTGGTATGGTGGTTGGCATTCCATTAATGGCAGTATCTCTTTATCTAGGAGGATTGGTTTTTGGCTATCTGGATGTGTATGTTGCTAGTCTAAAGGCCAACTAGATCATTGCATTTTCCTATAAATTCATAGAAGAACGACTGGCCTGGTTTTGCAAGAGTCAGGTTAGCCAGTTGCCTGGTGTTACAATGCTTTCATATCAAGACAATAATGACAGCGTGAATGCCCACTATGAATTCCAATGATCTAACTCCGAATCTGGTTATCTGCCCCCTCACTGATAAGCCTGAATATCTGAATAAACTGGCCAAATGGCACCATGCAGAGTGGTCCTATCTCAATCCGGAAAGAAGTTTTGAAGAGCGCCTGAAGGACATGCAACTGGACCTGGCAGGAAATGCCGTGCCAGCCACGTATTTTGCCGAGGTTGATGGCAAACTGGCCGGGTCAGCTACGATTCTGGATGATGATATGTCGACACACCCTGAACTGGGGCCATGGCTGGCCAGTGTTTTTGTTGACGCTCAATACCGGCACCGTGGCATTGCTTCTGCGCTGGTAAGAAAGATTATGCAGCATGCCGAAGAAGCACAGATCAAAACCTTGTATCTTTACACGCCTGGTCAGGAGCAGTTGTATGAACAGCTAGGCTGGCAACATTTTCTTAGCGAGAATTATAACGGTACAGACGTCACTATTATGTCGATTAAGTTGACGTGATATTGGCCTGGTGAATAACCTGAACACATAGAAGTGATTTGGCGTCAGCATCCAACAGGGGTATAGTCAGTTGTTCACCTGACGGGAGAGGTCAGGGATAACTATAAAAACAAAGCGAGCAAGGTGTCACCCCTAATGAAAAGCTCAGGTTCTTTGCCGTTTTTGGCAATAGGAACTGTCACTCTGGTATTGTTTGCCTGTAGCCAGGAAGGTAACAGGGGCGCCACTGTGTCAGCGCAATTAACAGAGTCCCCGGTTCATATCCTGCCCGATACACCCAGTGCAGATATGCTGGCCTGCGCTGATAGTTTTGCGCCTGTTGTGCCAGAGACTGGCACTTACAGTCGTCCTGTTGATGCAAAATATCCGTTGACCCAAACTTATTTTGATCAGGGCCTTAGGCTGACCTATGGTTATTACTTTCCTGAAGCTGTAGCGTCGTTCGATGCAGCACTTTGCCTGGAACCTGAGAATGCTATGCTGCACTGGGGGAAGGCGCTGGCGCTGGGACCAAATCCGAATAGCCGTTATAGCGGCAGGCCAGATGACCCTCACGGTCTGGGGGAAAGATCCATTGCTTTGGCGCAGGCTGGTGCGGGCGAAGTGTCTGATGCTGACAGCGGTCTTATCAGGGCATTGTCTGTGCTTTATGACACGACATCTTATTCCGATCAAACCAGCAGAACTGAAGCTTTTATCGAATCAGCCGTGGCAAATTACCAGGTGCACCACAATGATCTCGAGGCAGCATTTCTAGTGCCTCATGCGATAATGATGTCCACGCCCTGGGCTTATTATACGTCGGGTAGTGGCGCGCCGATGGCTGGTATCCCTCGGGCGTTGGAAGTGCTGGAGCGTGGTATTGCCCTGCATCCTGAACACCCGGGGCTGACGCACTTGCATGTACACCTGCTGGAAGCGTCGAATACACCATCTCGGGCTGAAGCTTCAGCTGACCGATTGGCATCGTTAACTCCCATGGCAGGGTACATGGTCCATATGCCAGGGCACATTTACATGCGGCTTGGTCGATACGAGGACGCGATCAGCACCAACGAAAGATCACTCGACGCCGACGATTACCTGCAACTGATGTGGGGCGATAGGGCGCTGCGGCACCAAGGCACTGATAACATGTCATCCTTGAGCCATGGCGCTCATGCTAGCAACTTTATCCACTGGGCGAGTATCCTGCAGGGCAACCGCGCTGCTGCGATTGAAATATCTCAGTATGATGCTGCTTATGTGAAAACAACGGAGCTCCACCACGGCAATGGATCGCGAACACTTGCTGCCCACTGGATGACGCTGCGAGCGTTTGGGTTGTTCGACGACCTGCTTGCTACGGTTAACCCTGCACCGGATAATCCTTATCTGAAAGGTTTATTACATTGGCTCCATGGTGCGGCTCATGCCAACAAGGGACATTTGGCTGCAGCCCGTGAAGAACTGGCTGCTTTACAGTCAACCCGTACCTCGCCAGGCCTGTCAGCCATCAAAGCCAGCGTCAATACGGCGAGTGATTTGCTGGGTATAGCAGAGGCCATGCTCGCAGGTGAGATTGCCAATGCTGAGTTGGATTATGACATGGCCATTAAGCACTTTGCCCATGGGGTCAGTTTGCAGGAACAACTGGCATATATGGAGCCGCCAGACTGGTTGCAGTCGACGCGTTTATATCTTGGCCAGGCGCTGATAAACGCTGGGCGTCCTGAAGACGCCGTTGCTGTATTTGAGCGTGACCTGCAGTTACTGCAGAATAATGGCTGGGCACTAAGAGGGCTGGCAGATGCATTGCACGCAGCTGAAGATCCAGAGCGTGCAGCCAGAATTGAAGTGCGTTTTGCGGAGGCTTGGGAAGATGCAGATATCAGTTTGCCAGCGGCACATTTTTAGTGTGTTGAAGTTATCCTTCCTGATCATCTTTATTGCTCTGAGCTGTTGCGCCCAGGTTAACACGGCACCCAATCCAATCAGCGAAGCCTCCGGGCAATCTGATTCTGCTTTGCTGGAGTACTACTTTCGGACTGGCAACTATCCTGCCGTCAGTGACACCAGGCTGGGCAGGGAGTGTCGTGTTTTTCATCCTGAACTGATGGACGATGGCCGTCACCCTATCGTGATCTGGGGAAACGGGACATACACCAGTCCAGCTTCATACCGGAGTATGCTGGAACATTGGGCCAGCCATGGCATGGTTGTTGTCGCCGCGATGACACCCAATGCAGGGACGGGTCGGGAAATGGGAGGTTGCCTTGATGATATTCTTGATGAGAATACTCGTGATGGCAGCATTTTTCAGAATAAGTTGATGCCATTACGTGTAGCAGTTGCCGGTCATTCGCAGGGAGGGGGTGGTGCGATTATGCTGGGTCAAGACCTGCGCGTCACGACTGTGATAGCGATCCAGCCTTATGTCACCGGCCGAGGACATGAACCATCAGCCTGGCAATCTCAGCAGGGGGCACTGTTGCTTCTGTCTGGCGCTGAAGACTATACCGCCCCGCCGACAGAGCAACAGCAACCTGTGTTTGATGCCGCTGAAGTCCCGGTAACCTGGCTGACATTGCGTGGCGCCTCTCACTTGGCACCCATGTATACCGGTGGCAGCTATCTTGGCCCGGTGACAGCCTGGCTTCGCTGGTATCTGCGCAACGATAGTCAGGCAGCAGCTCTGTTTGAAGGAAGTCGCTGTGTGTTATGTCAGGATCCACGCTGGGAGGTGCGAATAAAATAGCCCGAATAACGTCATTATTAACAGGTGAGCTTTTAATAATGGGTAATTGAGGAGGCAGCAATGCTTAAAGTTCATTCTTTTAGAATGCGCAAGCGATTTACGGTTGGAGTGGTTTTTCTTTGCACTGCATTCGTGAGCTCTTTTAGTCAAGCTCAGCCAGGGCAGAACCCGAACTCTTTGCCGCCAGGACTGCAGAAAAAAGTCGAAGAAGGAAAGCCGTTACCTCCTGGCTGGGAACGGAAGCTGGAAATCGGCGGTTACCTTGATCGCGACATTTATCGCCGTGCTGATGTGCTTTATCGTGACCGTGAAGAAGGACGCGTTACGGTTCGTATTGAAGGTAAAGTGATTCGGCTTATCGAAAACTCCCTGGAAATTGTCGATATTTTAAACGACCTCTAACTGGGCTTGTCAGCGTGCCCCAGGCTTCGGTCCGGGGCAATAACGTCGCGGACCCGTTGCTTCAAAGTCACAATATCAGGAAAGCCGTCCATCTCCTTGCGTGACCACACGAGTGACTCATCCACCCAGACTTCAAAAACTCCCCCTGTTCCCGGCTTCAGCGTCAGTTCGCTGATATCTCCGTCGAAGGTTGACAGCAGTTCCTGTGCCATCCAGGCAGAGCGCAACATCCATCGACATTGTGTGCAGTAGTGAATCGTGACAGTGGATGCCATAATTTGAGTTCCTCTGGTATCTTTGGTGCCGGTATTGGTTGTCTAACACACGCAGGTGATTTGAATGCGAAAGCTCGCCATACTTGATACGGATATTCTCTACGACTCTTTGCGGCCACGCTACCAGTGTTATGGAAAAATGTTTAGCAATCTGCTTGCGGAAGCTGGCTTAAACTGGGAAATAGAAACCTTCAGTGTGATTGAAGGCGAATACCCGGCTGAACTCGATAGCTTTGATGCGTTTCTGATTACCGGGAGCAAGTTTGACAGCTTTGCGGACACTCCCTGGATTGTTGAGCTTAGAGAATATGTGCGCAGGCTTTATAAAAGTCGTATGCCAATGGTGGGTATCTGTTTTGGTCACCAGGTGTTGGCACATGCCCTGGGTGGTGTGGCTGGTCGCAGTGATGCAGGTTGGGGACTCGGTGTAATGCAGTATCAGATCAAAGCTGAATTACCGTTTCTTGACAGTATTGAGGATGTGGCGCTGATAGCCAGTCATCAGGATCAGGTGCTGTCATTGCCGCCAGGAGCCGAAATCTTGCTGACGAATGACTTCTGTGCGCATGCGGGTTTTCACATCCCGCGCAATGTACTGGCTGTGCAGGGGCATCCTGAGTTTACTGTTGAATATGCAAGAGACTTGTTGAGCGTGCGCGAGGATAGCCTGCCGCCGAGTGACGTTGAGGCGGCGCGAGAGACACTATCCAAATTACCCGCTGAGGGCTTGAGGGTCGCCGCCTGGATAAAAGCGTTTATTGAGGATGCGGTTGCCAGTCGTCACTTGTTCAGCACCGATCGACTGTTATGCCGGCGGTGGCTGTTGCAAGATAGAGGTCAGCTTCTGGATGTATACGGTGATTTACAGACAGTTCGCTGGGTAGGGGATGGCAGCCCCCTGACTGAGGAAGGGGCAGATTACTGGTTTGCTGTCACCGAGCGTAATTATCGGCAACGAGGTTACGGGATGTTTACTTTGCAAACACGTGACACCGGTCAGATCGTTGGCTTCGCCGGGATCGTGCATCCTGGTAACCAGGAGGAGCCTGAAATCAAATATGCGTTGCACCGGGATTGTTGGGGAGAGGGACTGGGCAGTGAACTGGTGGCAGGGCTTATCGTGTATGCCAAAATTAAACTGGGGCTGTCGGAGTTGATCGCAACCGTTGATCCAGACAATCAGGCCTCGCGACGTATCCTGGAAAAATCAGGTATGCACCATGAAGATATCATCGATGACGAAAATGGCCGTAAGACGTTGATTTATCGATTGCGGGGGTAGCCAGCATTGATAAATTGATTGCAGATGAGAGTAATTATCGTTAAGATTGCTTTCTTTCTTACGTGCTCTCTATCGGGTCATTCTGACCTGTTTTCGTCTGGATATACTTCATGAATAACAGCCTCAACCGTACTTCGTCATTCAAACTTGCCCTGGTTATCAGCGCTATCACTCTGTCCCCGTCACTGCTTGCACAAGGTGCGGCTTCATCCGAAATGGAAGAAATTATCGTAACCGGTTCACAGGTGGCCCTGCCTGAAGCTTTTTCAGGTGGTCAGGTCGCTCGTGGGGGGCGTGCTGGCATGCTTGGTAACCTGGATATGATGGAGTCTCCTTTTGCCAGCAGTAATTTCACTGAAGATCTGATTCGCCAGCAACAGGCTGTCAGCGTTGCCGATGTAATGCAGAATGATCCGGTCGTCCGGGTTGCCAAAGGCTTTGGCAACTTTCAGGAGCTGTACATGATTCGTGGCTTTCCGGTTTATTCCGACGACATGACCTATAACGGTGTCTTCGGTATTTTGCCTCGTCAGTTTGTCGCAGCAGAGATTGCAGAAAGGGTGGAAGTCTTTCGCGGTGCCAGTGCTTTTTTGAACGGCGCAGCACCCGGTGGTAGCAGCTTGGGTGGATCTGTGAATCTGGTTCCAAAACGAGCAGGTGTGCTTGACCTGAACCGAGTCACGGTGGGTCTGGAGTCTGGCGGCCAGCGGCAGTTGGCCGCTGATGTCAGTCGCCGGTTTGGCAGCAACGGTGAAACTGGTGTGCGCGGCAACATCGTCAGTCGCGATGGTGAAACGTCGGTGAACGATCAGGAGCGTGAGCTGACAGCGATGTCCCTGGGTATGGATCACCAGGGGGAGCGGCTGAGGTTGTCTGCGGATATGGGGTATCAGGACCACCGCATTGATTCACCGCGTCCGAGTGTCACACCGAACGGCGAGATACCGGCTGCACCTTCAGCCGATACGAACTTTGCCCAGCCGTGGACATTCACGGATGAGGAACAATTCTTCGGTGCGGCCCGTGGTGAGTATGACATCAACCAGAATCTACGAGCATGGGCTGCAATCGGTGCGCGTCAGGGCGAAGAAAGGAATCGCCTGGCAAACCCGAACGCTGCAGTCGATGGTACGACCTCAGCCTATCGGTTTGACAATGTTCGTGAAGACGACATTTTGTCAGGCGAAGTAGGCATGCGTGCGGATCTTGATTACCGGGGTGTATCACATGCGGTGACTGTCACAGCGTCGTCATTCTCGCTCGAATCCCGAAACGCTTATGCTTTCTCAAACTTCAGTGGTTTTGCCGGAGACCTCTATGATCCTTTTACTGTGGATGCGCCGGATGCAGACTTTTTTGTTGGTGGATCCATGTCGGCGCCATATATCACAGAAAAAGTTGATAATGAAGGCTTTGCGGTAGCGGATATGATGGGCTTTCTGGATGACCAGGTTCTGGTGACAGTCGGTGCGCGCTGGCAGGATATTGCTACGGCATCGTTTGATTACAATTCAGGCACAGAGCTTTCAAGCTACGATGAATCTCGTGTGACGCCGGTGTTGGGCGTGGTATATAAGCCCAGCGAAACAGTTTCTCTCTATGCTAACTATATTGAAGGTTTGTTGCCCGGAGAAATTGCTCCTGCCAATAGTGGCGGTGCCCCGGTGCTCAATGCTGGTGAAGTATTTGATCCCTATCAGTCAGAACAGTTTGAGATGGGTGTGAAAGGCGATTTCGGTAGTGTTGGCGGTTCAATCAGTTTCTATCAGACCAGTAAGCAAAGTAGTTATGTAGAAAATAATGTATTTGGCACTTATGGTGAGCAGGAAAATCGCGGTCTGGAAATCAGTGCTTTTGGTGAAATTACACCAGATGTCCGCATCATCGCCGGTTACACTCGTCTTGAGGCGGAGCAGCAACGCACCGAGAACGGCCAGTTCGATGGCAATACAGCCGTTGGTGCTCCGGAAAACCAGTCCAATATTAATGTGGAATGGGATACGCCGGTAGCAGGGCTGACGCTGGAAGGGCGCATGGTTAACACCGGATCGCAGTATGCGGATGCAGCCAATACAGTAGAGCTGGAGTCCTGGCAGCGTTTTGATCTTGGGCTGCGTTACGCACGTCGCTTTAATGAAAAGCCGGTGACTTTCCGGGCGCGGTTGCGCAACGCGACTGATGAAGACCAATGGGTTTCCGTGGGTGGCTTCCCCGGTTCCAATTATCTGGTGCTCGGAGAGCCGCGCACACTGGTCATGTCAGCCAGTGTTGATTTCTGAGGTGAATACGCTTTTCGCTTTGATCATGGCAATGGCTGGTGTGATGCTGCTGTACTTTCGGTGGTGTCGCCATACCGCCAGTCAGCAATGGTGGACAGTTGCTGGTTGGCTGTTGATCGCGCTGGCGACGCTACCCTGGACGCTGGCGCATGGTATTGAGTTTGCTGTTATGTATGCATTCCTGGTGCCGGGTATCCTGGCCTGGGTTTTTGTTGGCAGACAATGGTTTATTGCTACAAAAAATCAAGTCGCAAAACGTCATGATAAAAAGCCGGTCACAGAAGCACGTCGCCCTGTGACCGAGGTATACCAGTTACACCATCCGCAGCGCTGGCTGGTACTGCTGCTCCGTACCGCTATGGTTCTGCCATATGCCGGCGCTGTGTCCTTGCTGGCAACAGTCGCACTCACCGATCTTCTCCCCTTGATAAAAAATGACACGCTGGTCCTGGCGTTATTGGCTGGGCCATTAGTCTGGGGCATTGTTGCCAGTTGGTTGTTAGCGCAAACATCATTGCTGCGACCTGTTGCAGCTCTGGCTGTTGTTGGACTCTTAAGCGCGCTTTATTTATTCGGATAATTTGCAAATGAAATTTTCTCTGCCACCCGCTTTGGTCAAACGTTATTTGCAAAGTCATTCCTGGATTGGCCTGGCAATGGCTGCTGTTTTATATCTGGTGTGTATCTCTGGAACGGTGACTGTGTTTGCGCGATACCTTGATCGTTGGGAACAGCCGGATGTTCAGGAATTCACCCAGATAGACACGGCTATTTTGAACAATGTTTATCGTGATTTGGTAGAACAAACCCCAGACCTTGCTGGCGATGTACTGGTCATGTTACCCAGAGAAGGCATACCCAGAGCGTCACTGGTTTCCTCGCAAGGTGCATGGCTGCTGAACCAGGATGGGAGTCGCGGCAAGGTGCTTGCCAGCCCCTGGACAAATATGTTGATCAGTCTGCATGATCATCTTCACTTGCCCGCAACCTGGGGAATGATCGTGGTCAGTATTACGGGTGTCTTAATGACTGCACTGATTGTCTCAGGATTTCTTTCCCACCCGGGTATTTTTCGTGATGCCTTTCATTTTCGACAAGGAGTTTCACCCAGGTTGCAGCAAACAGACCTGCATAATCGCTTAAGCGTCTGGGCGGCTCCCTTCCATCTGATCATTGCCGTCTCGGGTGCCTATTTTGGCGTGGCGGTTTTGATGAATGCCATCATTGCCAGCGCGTTTTTTGGCGGTGATGATGAGGCCCGGCTGGCTGAGGTCTTTGGTGGCCCTCCAACGCTGGAGCAGGAGGTAGTGCCCGTCAATATTTCCCGTGCATTGGCGACGTTGGAAGAAATTGTCCCCGAAGCAGATCCTTTCTATGTCACGATTGAGGATGCCAACTCACCTTCACAATATATGCTGATAGGTGCTCACCACACTGATCGTTTGATTTATGCAGAGCAGTACCGTTTTGATCAGAATGGTGACTATATTGATAATGTGGGATATACCGATGGGCCTGTAGGGCGCCAGGCCATCTTTTCTGTGTTTCGTGTGCACTTTGGCCATTTTGGTGGTTTACCGGTTATGCTTCTGTATGGCTTTCTGGGTATAGCTCTGTGTGTCGTTTGCGTCAGCGGGGTAAATATCTGGCTAAATAAACGTAAACACAAAGACGTTATCAATGACATCTGGCCAGGCTTCGTATGGGGAGTACCTGTGGCGATTCTTGGTTCGGCCCTGATCAGTCTGCTGTCCGGTCTGTCAGCGGTTTCTGCTTTTTGGCTGTTACTGGCGTTGAGCACGTTGTTTGGGCTAGTCATAAAAACAGCAACAATCACGCGAAGGTGGTTGATTACCGCGAGTGCTTTGCTGGCGGGAGTGCTTGCTGCTGCACACGCGCTGGTATACGGCGGTGATGCTTTCCATGGGGTGGCGCTGCTGATTAATATCAGTTTGCTGGTGACAGGTTGTTTGGTTATTGCCCTGATGTATCTGAGGAAGCAGCGCTGACGTACTCATTGTCCTGACGACAATACACGGTATTCCGACCAGCCCTCTTGGCACGGTAAAGAGCACTGTCTGCCTGGCGCAGTAACAGGTCTGCCGACTCTTCACTGCCAGGTGTGGTGCTGGCCACACCGACGCTGACGGTCACGGTACCGGTTGCAGATTCGTCATGTTTCACATTCAATGCCTCTACCGCCTGACGCACCTGTTCTGCGATTCGACAGGCGTCAGCGAGTTTGCAGCTTGGCAAGACAATGCTGAACTCCTCTCCCCCATAACGGGCCAGAATGTCGGAAGATCGGTTGATATTAGACTTCAGGGTGGAAGCTATGAGCTGAAGGCAGCTATCCCCATCCTGGTGCCCATAAAGATCGTTATACTCTTTAAACCGATCCACATCTATCATCAGAACAGCAATCGCGTCCTTGGCCTGAAGAGCACGCTGCCACTGACTTTCCAGTACATCGTCAAATCGGCGCCGGTTTGCCAGTCCGGTTAAAGCATCTGAAACAGACAGTTCAGTCAGCTGTGTATTAGCGGACTCAAGTTCGCGGGTTTTTTCGGTCAGCACTTGTAAGGCTGCTTCTGTGCGCTGTTTGCTGCTTTCCAGTTGCGAGTTGCGGGCACTGGCCTCTTGGGCAACGCGATGAAACTGGTGAACAGCACTGGCCAGGCGGCCTAATTCATCTCGGCCTTCTTGCGGCAGACTGACATCAAAATTACCACTGGCAATTTCTTGCATGGTATAGCTAAGGTTGGCGGTTCTTTGGATGAGATTACGCATAACATGCAGGTAAAAGAACAGCAGCATACCCAGCAGGCCAGTCGCTGTAACGGTCAATAAAATCAGGCGAGAGCTTTGGCTGTAGGACAGAGCATTCTCGCCTGCCCGATTGATTTGCCTGACTTCCTGGCTTGCCAAATTCTCCGAGGCTTCATCAATCTGTGAGGTGATTTCTGCGTTTTGGAGTAATAAGGAATAACCATTGCTTAACAGCTCCAGCTCTCTACGCCGTAAATTAATCAGATTGTCAGGTGAATTGCTGATGTCGATCAGGCGTTGAAAGTCAGGTTCGATGGCTTCCTGAATAAAATCCGGTAATTTACTCTTGGCTTCATTGGCTTCTGCCAGGTCGGAGGCAATTTGCTGCTCGAATACTTCCAGCTGACTTAAGGTTGAGCTTGTGGTGGCTCTTATCTGATCGCCACTGATCATGCCAAGCAAGGTATATAACCTGGAGATGGGCACAAGCCTGGCATTATCGATAGCCATTTGCCTTAAATCCTGTGCGGGGAAATCCGGTTGCGTACCAAGGTGGGCAATTACATCACTGTCGGCTTCAAGCATGCGGATACGGAAAGTCAGGTGCTGCTGCATTGCCTGCCAGGCCTCTGACAGGGCGCGACGGGATTGATCACGGGTGATCAGAATATCCAGACGTTGTTCAACCAGGTTTCTCAGGTCAGCCAGGTTAGCGTTGAGTTCAGTGGATAATTGTAAAATGGTTTGCGTAGGTTCATCGCCCTCTCTGTCATAAAGCGACCTAAGGTAGGGTTCAACCTGAGCCTGGGCTTCATCCAGTGAAGAAAAAGCGCGCTGCTTCTCCGCCTCACTACTGATATTCAGCAGGGTCAGGGCGCGGGCCGCCAGGTTGTCCACAGCCCGTGCTGTCCGGAAGCTGTTCATTGTCGAGGGCAGGCGTTCGCCAAGAATATCATTGACGTCCCCGGTCAGGCGCTCAGAGTTGATCAGTGCTGTGCTTACCACAAACACCATTAGTCCTGTCATTAACGTAATGCCCAGCAGGAAGCTGCGACGTATGCCCAACCCTTCATGTAGATAGCGGCGCCAGCCACGGGAGCGCTTGCCAGCATAGCGCGGATTACTCCATGACATGACTTTCTCCATCGCGCCAGATATGCCATGTAAAGTTTGGGTAATCAGTTGTGATATCGCCTTTCTCGTCAAAGGAGACATCACCTATGATGGTTTCAATGGTGCTTTCGCGAATGGCGGCGGCGACTTCAGCCGCAGCAAATGAGCCTGCCCTGTTTACACCTTCTATCCAGACCTGGACAGCGGCAAAGCTGAGTAAAGCATATCCTCTGGCTTCTACATTGCGATGCTGGTAAATAGCCTGTGCAATTTCGCTAAATCGTTCCGGTGATACCTGGTTGTCGATCTCGGCGGGAAACGTGAACATAACATCGTCAGCTTCAGGCCCGGTAATACTGGGAAAAGTAGATGAAATCAGGCTGTCTGCACTGATAATCCGAAAATCAGCGCGCAGCATGCTTGCCTGGCGAGTGAAAACGCCAATATCAAGTACGCCCCCGACCACATAAACAACATCAACATTAGCCTCCATCATCAGCAGCACTTGCTCCAGATATGAGGTTGCGGAAGCCACTGCTTGAGTCATTTGTGCAATCTCAGCCCCGGCCCTTTCAAGCACCTGCATTGCTTCTTCAGTCGCTCCTATGGAATAGCTGGTAGGAAAGCGCAAAATACCAATGCGTGCCTCAGGGAAGTGTTCCAGAATATGTTGTGCTGCCAGCTGGCCTTGCTGGTCATCCCGTCCGAGCATGCGGAAAATCGTCTTCAGGCCCAGTTCGGTAATGTTAGGGTCAGTCGATGCTGGGGTAATCTGAAGGACTTCCTGGGCAGCATAGACTGGGGCAGTGGCAAGTGTAGAGGTGGAGCAGGAGTGGCCGATAACCAGCTTTGGCTCTTGTCTGACGACCTCCTCGGCAACTGACAGTGCAATATTGGCCCGGCAACGGTCATCAAACTCTGTGACGATCAATTTCTTACCTAGCAAGGTCCCATCAGTTTCCAGGGCGATTGCTGCCCTGACCCCTGCTTGAAACTGTGTCCCGACCGATACGCTGGTGCCTGACATGGGACCGGCAATGGCAATGGTGGCGGTGTTTGGGTTCTCACCCTGGCCGTGCGTGGCTGAAGCCAGTGTTAACAACAAGCATAGCAAGCACTGGCAAAGCCAAAGCATGTTTTGTTTGCTTGTATTTCCCACTATGACGCTGGCCTCGAATAAACGGCGAAAAATTCAGTCAATTTTGCGCCAAATGTTCTGAAATGTGAAGTAGTTAACAGATTATCGGCCAGCATGAGGCAAGCCTTAGTCCTTCCTTCAAAGATTAGCAGTTGCGCGCTCACCATGAATATGAGATTTATAGCTTGTCATCCAGTAGAGGGGGGAGCCCGCATTGGCAGATTCGTGCTGTCGGTTCGGTGAATATTAATATCTCTGCGAGGTGAGGAAGCTAACATGAAGCATTCGGACGGACAGCAAGACCCTCAATCAAGCCAGCCCCTGATTTCCCGGCGGCGGTTCATGCAAAGCAGTGTCGCCCTGGCTGGTAGTGGTTTGGTAGCTGCATCTTTAGTCAACAACCCGAATCAGGCTGTTGCACAAGCAACAGGTGCCCAGGCAGGCTCTGCGGATAATGACATAACGGTATTTACCCATACTACAGTGGTCAGCAACGATGCAGATCGCCGGACCTATCAAGACGTTGCCCTGGTGGTTCAGGGCGACACCATTGCCGCTATCGGGAATACGGATGAAATGTTGTCACGTTTCCCCAATGCTGCTGTTTATGACGGTAGCCGAAAAGCGATTCTGCCTGGCTTGATCAATTGCCATGCCCATCTTGCCCAGGCACTCGACAAAGGATTTAACGAAGACTTCGGTTTTCCCAACAGTCTCAATCTGCCTGTTAGTCCCTTTAGCCTGATCAGTGAAGAAGAAGCCACTTTAATGTCGATGGTGGGTGCGCTTGAAGCCTTGCGGGGTGGTACTACAACGGTCGTTCAGAATGTGGGTAACATCGCCAGGGATGCTGCGGCGCTGGCAGAGACGGGGCAGCGCTGGGTGTTTGCGGAATCGGTCAGGGACATCGAAACAGTCGATGGCCCAATGTCACCGCCGAGGTTAGCCAACAGTGTGCCACCGCAATTCTCCGATCGTCTCAGGGAGGAGGGCATGCAGCGCATCAGTGATCTGTTTGATCGCTGGCATGGTTATGATAATGGTCGGATTCAGGTTTTCCCCGCAGCGGCATTGGTCGAATTGTCTTCACCTCAGTTGCTCAGAGATGTACGCGAGTTTGCAGACCGGCATGAGCTGGGTTACACGATTCACATGACGCAGTCTCAGGCTGAGGTCGATTTCATGTTGCGCTATCACGGCATGCGGCCCGCTTTGTTTTTGCAGGAACATGGCTATCTTGGGCCCCGGCTCTTTGCCGCCCATGCGCGTTATGTGGATGATAATGAGATCAGGGTGCTGGCTGACTCAGGAACCATGGTGACACACCAGGCGTCGATGGCCGCCAATCGTGGTGTCAATCCGCCGGTTACCCGGTTGCGCCGTGGCGGTGTGCGTATGTGTCTGGGAACGGATAACAACAATAACGATATGCTCCATGTCATGAAAGTTGCCATGCAGATGGAGCGTATTCAGCGCGCTGATGATATCCCGGGCATTTTGCCGCAACCGGAAGACCTGCTTGCAGATGCGTGCAGTGGTGGTGCAAGTGCAGTCAATATGGGGGGGTCGTTAGGTCAGCTTGCGGTGGGTAAAAAAGCTGACCTGATTGTGCTTGATGTCATGAAACCACACCTGACGCCCTCAGGAAGAATTCTGTCGGCATGGCTACACAATGGTCAACCTTCTGATGTCGAGTCTGTCATGGTGGATGGAAAGTTTGTTATGCGTGATCATCGTGTACTGACAGTGGATGAAGGTGCATTGATGGAGGAAGCTTACCAGGTCGGGCAGCGTGTCTGGAGCCGGATATTGCAGGACGGGCCACTCACTTTGCCTACTATGTCTTGATGATGATAGTGAAAATGAGGAGAGGTAAGAATGGAAGTCAATATGCTAGCAGTCTTTCTGGCGGCACTGTCTGCTTTTATTCTGGGGGGAGCCTGGTATTCGCAGGCGCTATTCGGCAAAATCTGGCAGCAGGAAACCGGTGTTAATATTGATAACATCAAACCGTTGCAGGTCTTTGGTGGCGCATTTATTTTGGCCTTTGTCTCGGCTTTTGTGTTTGCCATGTTTCTTGGACCGGACCCAGGGTTGGGGCTGGGGGTTGGAGCTGGTGTCGCAGCCGGGGCCGGCTGGGTAGCGACGTCTTATGGTATTAATTACCTGTTTGCACAGCGTAGCCTGAAACTGTTTTTTATTGATGCCGGGTATCATACCCTGCAGTTTACGCTCTATGGTCTGATACTGGCAGTGCTATAAGAGCTAAGGCCTCTTGTTGAAGGTATTACAGCCGTAAAGCAATAAGTAGCTGTGCAGCGAAAAATATGTACAGCATGAAGTGGAATGGAGAATTAGGGAATGGCAGAGCGCTTTGAACGCATGTTGGCAGAGCATCAAGCATTTATTGAACAGCAACATATGTATTTTGTTGGTACAGCGGCACCAGATGGATACGTTAATGTATCACCCAAGGGACGGGATACATTACGTGTTCTGAATGAGAATCAGGTGGCATGGTTGAATCTGACCGGCAGTGGCAATGAGACAGCTGCGCATTTATTGGAAGCTAACCGGATGACAGTGATGTTCTGCTCGTTTGATCGTCAGCCACTCATCCTTCGTCTGTATGGCAAGGTTCGTTGTATTCAGGCGACAGACCCAGACTGGTATGAATGGCTGGCTCAGTTTGGCAACCCGGCAGGTGCGCGTCAGGTTTTTGTTCTGGATATTGCACTGGTGCAAACTTCCTGTGGCTTTGCCGTGCCGTTCTATACGTTTGATGGTGAACGGGATACGCTTGATAAATGGGCTATGAAAAAAGGAGAGGACGGGATCCGGGAATACTGGCAGGTGAAGAATACCCGAAGCCTTGACGATAAAGAGACGGGTGTCCCTACTATATAGGCGGTGCGCTATATTGACTCGGTGATAGAATCATACCAGTGATGCCTGCTGTTTTTTTATGCGTTTTATCAGGGCAAGTAAACTAAGGGATCTCCAGATCGGACGGCTGTAGAAACGCCTGTGGCCGACCCAGTCTGTGCCCATATATCACCGCATAGACCAGCACATTTTGTACATACTGCCGCGTTTCCAGGAATGGTATGGTCTCGACCCAGACATCGGCTGGCAAGGTTTGAGCCTGATCTCGTAACCACTGCCGGACCCGGTTTGGTCCGGCATTGTAGGCGGCAGTGGCAAGGATGCGATTGTCCTGGAACGATTCGATCATTTGTGACAGATATTCACTGCCTAGTCGAATATTGATTGATGGTTCAAATAAGTCGTTGCGTGACACAGACAGCCCCAGGTTGCGTGAAACATCGCCTGCCGTGCCGGGCATCAACTGCATCAGGCCACGTGCTCCAACGGGAGAGACCACGTCAGCCATGAAAGCACTTTCCTGTCGGGTGATGGCATAAAGGTAGGTGGTGTCCAGTCCGGTATCCTGAAATGCCTGGTCATAACTGTCGAGATAGGCGACAGGAAATCTCAGTTCCAGGTCGTCCCAGTGCTGTATGCGGATCATGGCCTGGATGCTTTCCTGGTGCCATTGCCAGTTTTTTGCCAGTACGCCGCTGGCAGCCACTTCGTGGTCATTGAGAGAGGATTGAAGGTAACGCCATTCATTGCGGGCATTTATTTCCTCGCCCACTTGCAGTAACTCGTAAGCACGCTGGACCGACGGGCGCTGCAACAAGGCCAGCTGTGTGCTGGCATCAGTTGGGGCAGGGATATGTGTCAGGGCATAAGGTTCATCCACTCGGTCTGCCGATAAGTAGCCATAGTAGCTGCGCGATTCTGCCAATTCCTGAAAGGTGCTCAGGCTTTGTTGCTGGCTATGCTCATCCGAACTGATCGCCTGGGTTGCACGGGCCCGCCAGTATCGCCAACGTTCTGAGTTGCGGGTTTCATCCGGTAGTAAGGCAAGCCACTTTTGCACGCGTTGCCAATCCAGATCAGCCAGGGCATCGCGTATCAGCCAGCCCACCAATACGTCAGTCTGTAGCGTCGGAGTGTTCTGTATCAGAGACTCTGTCTCAACAACGAATCCCTGAAATAACAGCCGCAGGGCAATATATCGTTGAATGCCGGACATTTCTGAGTTGCTGAATTGATGAATCTCGCGATAGTGGTTTAATTGCAACAACGCTTGCGCCGCATCAATATTGGCTAGCTTGCGCAATGACCGGAGGATCATGGGGCGAACGCGCGGATCAGTGTTTTCCAGGCCAGCGTCGCTGGCCAACCGCTCCGGGCGGCGATCCACGTTGAGCCAGAGATCGGCCAGCGCTTTGTCGTCAACGGGCATCAGTGTGCTGATATAGCTGGCCAGGTTCCGGTTACCCGCCTGCATGTTTTTCTCAAATCGCTCCCAGATCAGTTCTGGAGTCAGCCCGTCCGCATCCATCCAGGCGTCAAACAGGGGATCACATTCGTTCGGTTGAGAGCGGGCAACGTTCCAGAGTGCCGGTGCCTGGTCGAGAACCGATGCATCGCCCTGGTTGTGGCGAGCCAGTAATGCCTGGCAGGTTAACTGGGTGTAGCTGTTGTCAGGGTTGAAATAACGAATGAGCGCCTGTTCCTGGTCAAGTTCAGCCAGCGTCGCTACCCACTGGCGTTCCAGCCTGGCTGCGAGGTAAGAGGGCTGATAATCGGCCAGAAATTTATCGACATCTTCAAAAGGCAGGCTTCCCAGCCGTGGCTCCAGCTCTGCATAGTCCAGGTATGGCAGCAACGGGTAGTTCGCTTCGGCCAGTTGTTGTCGCATAGTATTGAACTGTTCCATCTCTCTTGCTGCCAGTGCCTCCTGGGCTTGCTGAAAGAGCTGTCGTTCATCTGACCAGTCTGAGGATTGCGCGTTTGCGTGATCCGGCAAAATCAGGCAAATGAGCATGATAGCCATCAAATTTGTGTGGCGTACCAGATTGCTGGCCGCTCGACTGGTTGTGTTGTACCAGGAATGCAGTTCGGACATAAATTCGCGTTCGGTGCTGTTTCTGACCATGGGAATCACACTCTACCATTAGCCTGAAGACGGCTCCACCAGATTGGCAGATATGCCAACAGTCAGCCAGTTTGGTTAATAGTTGGTCGAATTACTGGACGCGCGGGTATATAGCTGTCAGCCTTTGGAGGGCCTGTTTAAAATTTAAAACTGTTTTTAAACAGAGAGTTATGCTTTTATCTGGTGCCAGGCAAGCGTCGCTGCCAAGGTGTTTACTTTATTGGCGCAGTTGTTGCTTCATTGAGAATAACCCAGGGGTCTGTGAAGAGGCCCCAATGCCTGACTCAAACATTGAGGAAAAAACACATGAAAACAGCACAAGTCGCTTCCGTATTTATCTTTTTAACAACGTTGGCCAGCACTGCTACCTTACAGGCACAGGAGTGTGAGTATCAGCGCGATTATGACATTGACCTGGATGCCAACCAGATCCAGGAACTGGAAATAGATGCAGGTGCTGGCCCTATTGAAATCAGTGGCCAGGGTGGCGATTCCATTAGAATTACCGCCCGGGCATGTGCTTCTTCAGAGGATTCGCTGGATGGTGTGACACTGCAGTATGAGCGCAACGGTGATCGCTGGGAAGTGATCAGTGAGACCAAGGCCGATGACGGCTGGTTTGGCTGGACAAGAGACAGTTACGCCTACCTGGAAATGACCATTGAGGCCCCTGGCGGTATCGATCTGGATATTGATGATGGCAGTGGCTCATTGCTTGTCAGTGATTGGCAAGGGGCGGTGGAAATTGATGATGGCTCAGGGTCGATAGAACTACGCAACATACTCGGAGCCGTGGATATTGATGATGGTTCTGGCTCGCTTCATCTGACTGAGGGCGAAGGTGATATCGAGCTGGAAGATGGATCAGGCGATATTGATATCAGCAACTGGACAGGCAATATTTACTTTAATGATGGTTCTGGTGATATGAACATTACTCAGATCGTGGGCAATGTCACCGTGGATGATGACGGCTCAGGTCCGATTACCATTGAAGATATCGATGGTAATGTCCGTATTGAGGAAGATGGCTCAGGCAGTATTGATGTCTACCGTGTGACCGGTGACCTGACCATGGGAAGCACGGGGTCCGGTGGTTTGCATTTCAGTGATATCGAAGGCAATGTCAGTATGTAATGGCTGGCGTTCCATGGATAATCCCCCGCTGTGATGTCTTATTTGCAGGTTTTGGCATTTCAGCTTGTTACTTTTGCTGAAAAAGTGCCAGACTTGTCCCGTCTGACAGTTCGATAATAAAAACGAAAACTGCGGGGTGAAAGTATGCAATACCTGTTTGTGCGAGACCACGGCCATGCTCTGATGGCATTACTGGCCATATGCCTGCTGCTCTTGGGGGCGAGCGTTAGCGCCCAGGATGATATGGATACGCTGGATCCCACCGGTCCGATGCCTTACGACATTGTTGAGTACTGGGCCGAACCTTTCGCCGAGCCTGGTTTTTCCTGGGGCGGTAACTCCGGTGTCCATGTCGAGACGGATGATCGTATCCTCATCGTGCAACGGGGTGAGACGAAGCTGCCTGACCCGGTACCTGAAGAATATAAGCATTTCCCAGGCTCCCTGGGCTGGAACGTGATCCAGGGTCAGGGGCGAACCTGGCAAAACCTGATGTACGTGATGAACAGTGAAGGTGAGGTGCAGGAGATCTGGAACCAGTGGGATCACCTTTGGGATGGTACAGATGGTCCCGGTCCGCATCGCCTTCGAGTGAGTCCTTACGATCCGGAGCGTCGCGCCTGGGTCATTGATGAAACCAACCATGTCATTTATGTCTTTTCCCAAGACGGCAAGCACCTGATTCGCATGCTGGGTGAGAAAGGTGTGTCCGCTTCAGATGAAACGCATTTTGGGCTGCCCCAGGATGTTACCTTCTTACCGGATGGTCATGTGCTTGTTGCCGATGGCCTGGAAAATACCCGGGTGGTGATTTTGAACCCGGAAGGGCAGTATGTCGGCGAGTTTGGTTCAGCCGGTGAAGCGCCCGGGCAGTTTCAAAGTGTCCACGGTATTGCCATGGGGCCAGATAATAAAGTCTATGTGGTTGATCGCAACGCCATGAACATACAGGTGTTTCGTCAAACCAATGCCGGACAGGATGGTGAAACGCCGCAGTTTGAGTTTGATGCGCGCTGGCAGGGGCCGGATTTCCCGCTGGATATTATCGTCAACGAAGACTACGCCTGGGTCACTGACATACGGCCGCCCAAAATCATTCAGTTCGATCTGGAAGGCAATCATGTTTATACCTGGCTGCTGCCGGCGGAAGGACCGACCAAGTGGCTGGAGATGCACTCATTTGCTGTCGACAGTCAGGGCAACCTGTATGGCACCGATAATCAGTATGCCAGACCACAGAAGCTGATACCGCGAGCCGATGCAGATCCGAAACACCTGATTGGGCCGCAATATGTCCCCTGACAGCCCTATAAGTTGACGCGGGTTGCCGCTGACCTGGCATGTTAATGTGATAAGTCAGCAGCAACCGGGGATACGCTCTGGCAAGTGCTCGGTGTTCAGGCAGTTAGTGTCTGCTTTTGCGTTGCACCTTGAACGTATTAACCATGTCGCGCAGATGGTTGGATGAGTGATCCAGATTATCTGCCGTAGATGTTGAACCCATCGCTGTTTTTCTGGACAACTGAGCCTGCTCCACAGCCAGTACCACGTTTTTATTAATTTCGTCGGTCGCATAGCTCTGTTCTTCCGCAGCCGTTGCGATTTGCGTAATCATGTCTTTTATGTGCGTGATAGCACTGCTGATTTCCGTCAGAGAGTGCCGCGACTGATCAGCCAGGGTGACAGTTTCCGAGGTTCTGGTAAGACCATCCTGCATGGCCTCTGCAGCGCGAGTGGCTCCGGTTTGAACTTCCGCAATCATGCTCTGAATCTCCGCAGTCGACTCCTGCGTGCGGTGCGCCAGGGCGCGTACTTCATCGGCTACCACAGCGAAACCACGCCCCTGTTCTCCGGCACGTGCCGCTTCAATTGCTGCGTTAAGGGCTAACAGGTTGGTCTGCTCGGCGATATCCCGGATGACATCCAGTACCGTGCCAATGCTGCCTGCATTCCTATCCAGATCATTCATCAGGTTGGCAATGTGGCCAACATCCTGCGAAAGCGTATTCACGGCATCGCTGGTGCGTTTGGCAATAGAAAAGCCTTGTTGGGCAGAGCCGTCTACTTGTTCTGCGGCCGAAGCCGCTGCTACTGCATTGCCCGCGACTTCCTGAACAGTCTGACTCATTTCAGTAATGGCGGCCGCAACTTGGTCAGTATGTCTTTCAGAACTCTCAGTATGATCACTGATCTGTCGTGCCGTGGTGCTGATTTCCCGGGAGGCAATGCTGAGTTCGCTGGCACTTTCCTGCACGGAGCGAATGATATCGGCAACACGATCCTGCATGTCAGATAGTGTATTGGTCAACTGGCCCAACTCATCATTGCGCCGGGAAGAAATATTCTGGTCGAAAACACCATCTGCCATCTTTCTGACGGTATCGCCAATGACCCGCAACGGTGCGACAAACCAGCGGTGAATCAACCAGTGTGTTAACGCCAGCACCAGAATCACAATGGTCACAACTGCGATCTGGCTCCAGAATGTGAGTTGCTGACTGGTTCGGGAAAGTGCCAGTGAGACCTCGCGGGTATCTGCTTCCATCGTTGTGGCGGCTTCATTTAGCAAGCTGGTCGGTTCACGGTCGATGCCAGTGACTGCCTGGTCGCCAGCCCGAAAATCCAGTCCGCTTTGCATGTAGGCCTGGTAGCCTTGTTCATAGGCGGCCAGTAGACCGTTATGCTGGTCGATAAAGCTTTGCACTAACTGGCGTACATGACCGTCTTCCAGTTCTTGCAGTACTTGCTGGCCGGTTTCCTGAATGGTTGCATGCATGTCATGGAACTGTTGCCAGTATCTTTCACGGCGACTGATGTCTTCACCACGCAACAGAACATTTTTCCATTCCTGTACCTGGGTCTTGAAATCAACATTCATGCGCTGGATGTCCATCTCAGCAGCAACTTTGTTATCAACCAGGTTGCGGTAGGCAGTGATGTTGGAGGACAGAATCAGTGTGGCTGAAAGACTAACAAGAAAAATAGCGGCAATGCCGGTGCCAATCAGCAGGACTAGGCGTGTTTGTATCGATTTCATCAGGGGCTCTACTACTTGAATTCATGAATTTGTGCTTGTTAATCAGGAACCGATGACCGACAACCTGCTGTTATTGTGTCTTTTGGGGCGGGTCAGCAATGTAATCGGCCACTGGCTTTCAGACTTTAATAAAAAGATACGCAAGCTATTGATCAGGAAGATTTTTATTAAATTTTCTTGTCAATTTTGTGACGCTGAATCTAGCGTTTTGGAACAAAAATGCCGGATATCAGGTCTAAGCCCTTGATGGTACACAGACAATTCATTCGCGAAGTGGAGTGTGCATAATGTCCTACAAGAGCCACGTTTCATCGCAAGATCGTCTATTCTCGGCCATTGAAGTTCGGCAAATTGACCGAAATGACCTATGGCGCGCCCTTAAGCGAGGGACGTCAGATTTTTTTGACAGTCCGACTCACCCGGTATTTCTGACGGCAATTTATTTGATTGTTGCAGCGATGGTTGCCTTGTTCGGGCTGGGAGAAAACCCACTGCCACTGATATTTCCCCTGGTAGCAGGTATGGCCTTGATCGGTCCTTTAGCGGCCTGTGGCATTTATGAGCTGAGCCGCCGGAAAGAAAAAGGGCTGGATTATGCCTGGTGGCATGCGTTTGATGTGCTGTCATCGCCATCAAGGCCTGCCATATTATTGATGGGAGCGATACTGGCAGTCCTGTTTTTCTGCTGGATGCAGACCGCTATCGCGCTTTACGGGGTGTACTTTGGTGATCTGAATCCTGGCTCCCTGACAGTATTAATGGAGCAGGTGTTTACCACTGCGGCAGGTTGGCAATTGCTGATCAGCGGTTGTGCAATGGGCCTGCTTTATAGCGCAGTGGTCTTTGTCATGACCGTGGTCAGTTTGCCAGCCATGGTGGATAAACAGGCGCGTTTTGCACAGGCTGTGGGGCTGTCTCTGAAAGTCTGTTTGCGTAACTGGCAAACGTTGATGCTCTGGTATGTTGTCGTGGCGGCGCTGATGTGGGTAGGTGTGCTGACTTTCTTTTTTGGACTGGCCATATTGCTGCCCATTGTCGGCCATGCTACCTGGCATCTGTATCGCATGCTGGTCAATCGTGAGGTGGGAGCTCCTTAACAGGTTCTAAGCTGGTGGCTTGGGAATCAGTACCGGTGTTTTGAGCTTATACCGCTGGTAGGCTGTATTGTCCTGCCAGCGGGCATTGGCGCGCTTTTCCAGCAGGGGGATGCCACTGATTTTTGTGATCAGCAGGATAACGAAAACCGGGGAGACCAGCGTGACCCATTGCCAACCGCTTAATGCTGGCGCTGCGATAAAGGCTACACCCAGCCACAGTAAAATTTCTCCGAAATAGTTCGGGTGCCGGGACCATGCCCAGAGACCAGTGTTTATAAAAGGTTGTTCCGGGTTACTCTGCTGTTTGAGTCGGTGCTTGAAGCGACGTTTTTGCCAGTCCGCTATGCACTCTATCAGGAAGCCGGTGATCCACAGGCCCAGGCCTATAAAAGCCACTGGTCCCAAGGGCTTGCCGGATGATGTCGTAATCGCCGCCAGGGCCATGGCACTGCTGGCAATGACCCATAAGGCCTGAAGCGTCCAGGTCATGAGAAATTGTGAAAAATGCGGCTTGATTGTGTCGAACCGACCATCCTGGCCGTCTGTGCGTACGCGCAGGAAGAGGAAAGTTCCCAGGCGAAACGCCCAGACAGCAACAAGTGTGGCCAGCAACAGGGCGCGCGCATCCGGGGCGGTGGTCAGGTAAACAGCAGTGCCTGTCGCAGCAATAAAGCTTAAACTGCCGGTGAGGTCAAAAAAGTGCTCTGTCTGGCGTATCCAGGCCGGGATAAAGGCCAGCCAGTTCAGTGCCAGGACAATGATGGCACATAACAAAGCGACTGACAGGTTGATGTCCCCGATCATCAGGGTTTGAGCACCCGCCCCTGCGGCAGCGGCCAGCAGAAGCAGGGCAATGGTGGCAAGCAATGTGTAATGGGTCATGGCAACAGCCCTAGCCGTCTTCTAATGATTCCCATTGTACGTATAAAGCATCCAGATCGGATTGCAATGTCGCCATTTTATCCAGGGTCGGTTGCATCGATGCTGAATCCTGGTCATAGAAATCAGGTTCGGCCATTTTGGCTTCAATTGCTGCGATTTCGCTTTCTTTTTTCTCGATCCTGCGCGTAACCTGATCCAGTTCTTTCTGGCGCATGCGCTGGCGCTGGTGTTCCGCCTGTTTTTGCGCTTTGTCCGCTTTAGCCGGCTCAGAATCAGGTTTTTTCCTGGCTTTATCCGCTGCAGACTGCGCTGAGGGCGCTGTCAGGAAGGAATCCATTTTGCCGCCCTGGTCCCGCCAGTCCTGGTAGCCACCAACATACTCCTGGACATGATCACCGGCTTCAAAGACCAGACTGCTGGTAATGACGTGATCGAGGAATTTCCGGTCGTGGCTGACAATCAGCAGTGTGCCCTCAAATTCCAGCAACAGCTCTTCCAGCAGTTCCAGCGTTTCCATATCCAGGTCGTTGGTTGGTTCGTCCAGTACGACCAGGTTGGCGGGATTGCTGAATAATTTTGCCAGGATCAGGCGGTTTTGCTCTCCACCTGACAGCGAGCGTACTGGTTGCCTGACCCGGTCAGGGCTGAACAGGAAGTCTTGCAGGTAGCTGATAACATGGCGCGGTTTACCCTTCAGGGTGATGTATTCACGGCCCTCTGAAAGGTAGTCGATGATGTTCTGATTCTGGTCAAGCTGATTGCGAAGCTGGTCAAAATAAATAATGTCCAGATTTGTACCAAGCTTGACCTGGCCGCTGTCTGGTGTCAGCTCGCCCAGCAGTATTCGAAGCAGCGTGGTTTTGCCGCTGCCATTGGGGCCGATTAGCCCGATACGGTCGCCACGCAGGATTTTGCAGGAGAAGTTCTGTATCAGTGGTTTGTCATCGAAGCGATGGTGCAGGTCATTGGCTTCAATGACAATTTTACCCGAGGAGCTGCTCTGATCGAGCGCCATTTTGGCACTGCCAGCCAGTTCCCGGCGCTGTTTGCGCTCTTCCCGCATCTGTTTAAGCGCTCTGACCCGGCCTTCGTTACGAGTGCGCCGCGCCTTGATGCCCTGACGAATCCAGCGCTCCTCCTCGGCCAGCTTTTTGTCAAATTCCTGATTGGCCTTTTCTTCTGCCTGGAGCTGCTGCTCCCGGAAGGCGAGAAATTTTTCATAGCCGTAATCCCAGACACGAAGGTGACCACGGTCCAGTTCAACAATGCGGTTGCTCACGGCCTGGAGGAATTGCCGGTCGTGAGTGACGACCATGATGGCGCCTTTGAAATCCAGCAGGGTTTTCTCCAGCCACTCAATGGTCGGGATATCGAGATGGTTGGTGGGCTCGTCCAGCAGCAGCAAGTCGGGCTCAGCAATCAGGGCGCGGCCGATTGATGCGCGGCGCCGGCTACCGCCTGAGAGACTTTTCATGCTCGCTGTGGCAGGTAGCCTGAGCATATCCAGAATGGCCTCAATGCGGTGTTCAACAGTCCAGCCGTCGACCTGTTCAATCTGTTTTTGCAGGCTGGCCAGCTTCTTCAGGTTGCTCTCATCAGCAAGGTCGACATCGGGGTCATGGGTAAGGTGGTGATAGTCTGATAACAGCTCCCCCAGCCCTTCCAGGCCGCTGGCGATGTAATCGTACAGCGCTATATCAGTGCGTTCCGGTAATGTCTGGTCCAGCCAGGCCACCTTGATATCATCAGCTCGCCACAGATCGCCGCTATCGGCATGCTGCTCACCCAGCAATACTTTCATAAAGGTGGACTTTCCTGCGCCATTTTGGCCAAGAATGCCAATTTTCTCGCCCTTATGAACGGTCAGCGATACACGATCCAACAATACGTGCTCACCAAAAGCCAGGGATAAATCGGATAAACGAAACAGAAGCATGATTAAGACAATACCTATTGGGCCGGTTTGTATTTAGGGCGCCGCAGTATAAACTTAAGCCCTTCATATAGCGAATAGCAAGTCACCCGGCCATTAGGATTTTCTGTGCTCACAATTGACCATCTCCCTGATTTTCTGTCTGATACCTTAGCGTGCTATTGGGAGCGTTTCAGCGAACAGCTTTCACCCGACACTCAGGCGTTGATGCAGCGCATCGAAACGCAGCCTGAGCTGTCACGACAAATTGCCCGGGTCTGGGCCTGTAGTGATTATGCGGCGAATCTCTGTATCGAAAATCCGGAAATACTGGCACAGCTGATTGACAGTGATGATTTGCATCAATCCAGTGTTTCCGGCTTGCGTGAGTCACTGCAATCAGCATTGAACGAACTCACCGCCATGCCAGCAGAAACAACGGACGATGCCTGGCAGTCGTTGCTGAAACAAGTGCTGCGACAGTTTCAGAAAGCGCAGATGTTGCGGCTGATCTGGCGGGATGTGACGCAGCAAAGTTCGGTCAGAGAGACTGCCGCAGATGTCTCGTTGCTGGCAGAGGTCTGTCTGGATGTCACCCTGGAACTACTCTATCAGCGCCTCAGTGACAAACTCGGCGTGCCTGTAGGCGAGTATAGTGGCGACGCTCAGCAACTGGTTGTGCTGGGAATGGGCAAGCTCGGCGCGGGTGAACTGAATCTGTCCTCGGATATTGATCTGATTTTTGCTTATCCTGAACCAGGTGAAACGGAATCAGGGACCAGTTGTCAGCAATTTTTTCTGAAACTGGGGCAGCAATTAATTGATGCCCTCGATGCGGTCACAGCAGACGGGTTTGTGTTTCGGGTCGATATGCGGCTCCGGCCTTATGGCAGTGAAGGTGTTCTGGTGTGCAGTTTTGATGCCATGGAAAATTACTACCAGTTGCAGGGACGTGACTGGGAGCGCTACGCCATGATCAAAGCAAGGGCAGTGGCGGGTGACCTTGAAGCTGGGCAGGAGTTGCTGGATCGTCTCAGGCCATTCAGTTATCGCCGTTACCTGGACTTTTCTGCGATAGAATCGCTGCGCAGTATGAAGTTGCAGATCAACAAACAGGTTCGTCGCAAAGGCATGCACGAAGATATCAAGCTGGGTGCAGGCGGAATCCGCGAAGTGGAGTTTATTGTGCAGGCGCTGCAGATGGTGCATGGTGGTCGTGACAAGCAGTTACAGCAGGTGTCACTCTACAAGGCCATGGATATGATCGTCGAAGGTGAGTACTTGCCGGAAGACATGATTCAGCAATTGCGAAATGCCTATAACTTTTTACGTGACCTTGAGCATAAACTGCAGGCATTCGCTAACAAGCAAACCCAGTCACTGCCCGATAACGCAGAAGAGCAGAAGCGTGTGGCAGTGGCGATGGCTTTTCCTGATGTCAAAGGTGCCAGCTGGGATATGTTGATGGACGTGCTCGAACAACACCGGGAAATTGTCCGCGGCCATTTCAAAGAGGTGATTCATCTGGAGGATGAGGATGATGATGCGGCCCGTCATGATGTGGACGTCACGGCGCTGGCAAGTTTCTGGCAAGGTGAAAAAGAAGCTGAGGCTGGTGAGGAGAAGCTTGCACAATTGGGTTTTGAAAACCCGGCAGGAAGTGTGGAAGTACTGCTGGAGTTTAAGTCCAGTCGTTTGTACAAGACGCTTCCAAATGAAAGTCGGCAGCGATTCGCGCGGTTTATGCCTCTGATGCTGGCTACTTTAGCGCAAGAAAAAACCCCAAGCCTGGGGTTGTCTCGTGTGATGATTCTGGTCAATGCAGTAGCGCGTCGCACGGCATATCTGGTGTTGTTGTCTGAAAATCCCAATGCCATGAAGCAATTGGTACAATTGTGTACAGCCAGCCCCTTTGTCGCAGAGTTTCTTAGCCAGCATCCTGTGTTGCTGGATGAGTTACTGACCTCGGTACAACAACCGCCTGGAAAACAGGCTCTGGAGGAAGAGTTGGCTCAGGGGATTCTGCGTATTCCGGAAGACAGTGTCGAAGAGCAGATGGAGTTTTTGCGATATTTCAAACAATGTCATACGCTTCAGGTTGCCGCTGCGCAGATAACCGGCTCGATGACCGTCATGAAGGTCAGTGATTATCTGACCTTCACCGCAGAGGCAATTCTGGAACAAGTGCTGGCGTTGTGTTGGCAGGAACTGACTCGCAAGCATGGGTTTCCTGTGAATAGTGATGGGCAACATGGCACAGTGGACTTTGTAGTCATTGCTTACGGCAAACTTGGTGGTATCGAGCTTAGTTATTTGTCGGATCTTGATGTGGTGTTTATTCACGATGGTGCGCTTGATGAGGAAACAGTAGTTGCCCAGGGGCAGCGTGCGATTAACAGCCGTGAATTCTACACACGCCTGGCGCAACGCATAATGTCCATGCTGGGCACGCAAACTGTGTCAGGAAAGCTTTATGAAATTGACATGCGGCTGCGTCCCTCCGGCGAGTCGGGTCTTCTGGTCACGACACTACCAGCTTTTGAGAAATACCAGCGCAATGAAGCCTGGACCTGGGAGCATCAGGCATTGGTCAGGTCCCGTGCAGTAGCGGGGTCGACAAATATGGGGCGGGCATTCGAGTTGCTCCGCGCAAAAATACTACAGGAAACCAGAGACAAAGACTCTCTAACGAAAGATGTCGTAAAAATGCGGCAGCGCATGCGTGATGAATTGACACGCAAGGCAGGAAATAAAGCGAAAAACCCAGCCTTTGTTCTGAAGCAGGCGAAAGGTGGAATCGTTGATATTGAATTTATGGTTCAGTATATCGTTTTATCAGGTGCCAGAGATTGTCCTGATTTAACAGAGTTCTCGGATAACATGAGAATCCTCGAAGCCGCTGAACGTTGTGATGTGTTGTCAGGAGGTGATATCCAGGTGTTGATGGAAGCCTACTTGGCCTTACGGTCAACCTTGCATGAGTTTGCACTGCAGCAGATTGATAGTAACACGCTCAGTGATGATGATGCGGCTGCTGTTCTGGATCCATTGTCAGACACAAGAGACAAAGTGGTAATGGTTTGGAACAAGTTGTTCCCGGACAACACCAAGGAAAGCAGAGCAGCATTATGAGAAAGACCTCTGATACTCAAGGCGAGACGGATGAATGTATCCTGATTGTTGGTCCTTCCTGGGTTGGTGACATGGTGATGGCTCAGGCCTTGTTCAAGGTGTTGAAACAAACGCGTCCGGGTTGTCACATTGACGTACTGGCTCCGCCTTGGAGTCGCCCATTGCTGGACAGGATGCCGGAAGTTGCCGGAGCAATCGATATGCCGTTGGCGCATGGTGAGTTGGGGTTGGCAAAACGCTGGCGTCTGGGCAGGTTCTTAAAGGGCAGACAATATGATCAGGTGATTGTTCTGCCGAATTCGTTTAAATCGGCGCTGGTGCCGTTGTTCTCTGGCATTCCGTTGCGTACTGGATGGCGCGGAGAAAAACGTGGCTGGGTACTGAACGATTGTCGTGACCTTGATAAATCTGCCTTACCTTTAATGGTACAGCGGTTCACGGCCCTGGGGGTTTCAGCAACAACAACTGTGCCTGACCCTACACCTGTGCCAGGGCTAAAAGTGGACCATGAGAGAGTCGCCCAAGTGGCTGGGAAATTTTCAATTTCCGCACATAACGGCAATATCCTGGCGTTGTGCCCTGGTGCGGAGTTTGGTGAGGCGAAACAGTGGCCAGATCATTATTACGCTGCTGTTGCTGAAAGTTATTTGCAGAATAACGAAAATGCCCGGGTAGTCCTGTTTGGCTCGGCGAAAGATCGTAATGTTTGCCAGAAAATTGTGGACCAGGTCTCGTTCAGTTCCGGTATGTCGGCAAGTTCTGGACCCTGTTTGAATCTGGCAGGGGAGACCACACTGGCAGAAGCCGTGGACTTATTGTCCCTGGCAACCGTTGTTGTTAGTAATGACTCGGGTCTTATGCATATTGCGGCTTCTTTGCATCGGCCACTGGTTGCCATTTACGGATCCACTTCGTCTGATTTCACCCCGCCGTTGAGTGACCGGGTCGAAATGCTGGCGACAGATATAGTATGTCGCCCCTGTTTTAAGCGTACGTGTCCGTTACAACATAAAAGATGCTTAACAGAAATCACACCGGATCAGGTGCTCAGTGCGATAGAGAGACTGCAGCAACCCCAGATCGCCAGTAATGGAGCGGCCAGTATTGCAATTGTTGATTGTTAAAACATCATCACTGGGTGATGTTATTCATACACTACCGGCATTAACCGATGCTCAGGAAGCTGTCCCGGGGTTGAAGGTGGACTGGGTGGTGGAAGAATCCTTTGCTGAAGTCCCGTCATGGCATCCGGCTGTAGAGAATGTGATACCTGTAGCAGTAAGAAGGTGGCGTAAATCCTGGGTACAGTCGTTTCGCTCTGGTGAGGTTGCCCGGTTCCGGGATCAGCTACGCGCCAGGGAGTATGATCTGATTATTGATGCACAAGGGTTGTTGAAAAGTGCACTGATCTGCATCCAGGCTAGAGGGGTTCGGGCCGGTCTGGATCAGCACAGTATTCGTGAACCACTGGCCAGTCGCTTTTATCAGCAGCGGATAGCGGTGCAGAAAAACCAGCATGCCGTTCAACGGGTTCGAGAATTATTTGCCAAAGCGCTGGGTTATACATTCGATCACTCGGCTATTAATTATGGTATCAGTTTGCCCGGTATTGCTGAGCCTGAGGACGGTGTTACAGGCAAGCAATCTGCTATCATGTTTCTGCATGGCACAACCTGGGCCAGCAAACACTGGCCGCTGGCATACTGGCAGGACCTGGCACGTATTGCGACTGCTAACGGCTTTGAGGTTTTGCTGCCGTGGGGCAATTTACAGGAACAGCAGCGAGCGAAAGATATTGCGGATGTCTCACCAACGGGCTGTCGTGTACTGGAGAAATGCGGGTTGACAGAGTTGGCACTGTACATGAGTCAGTGTCAGGGAGTTGTTGCCGTTGATACGGGGCTGGGACACCTGGCCGCTGCACAGAATTTACCCGTTGTATCGTTGTATGGTTCAACCAATCCGGCGCTATCAGGCACTTTTGGCTATCATCAACTTCACCTAAAGTCTGATTTGCCTTGTGCCCCATGCATGAAGCGAGACTGCCATTATCAGGGAGAAGCTCAAGTCGATACACTCACTGATGGCCGCAGTCTGGTTGTGGAGCCTGCCTGTTATCGAACACATCCGCCTGGTCCAGTCTGGGATCACCTGTGTCGTCTGATGTCATTGGAGCAAGGTAGTTAATGCGCCTGGCAATTCTGATTTATCAATATTTCCCCTACGGCGGGCAGCAGCGTGATTTTCTGAAGATTGCGAAGCAGGCAGTGGCGAATGGTCATGACGTCACGGTTTATTGCATGAGATGGGACGGAGTATTACCGGAAGGAATAGCCGTCCAGCATGTGCCAGTGAGTGCAAAAACTCGGCACCTGCTTTATCAGCGTTACACCGAATGGGTGCAGGATAGAATTGCAGAGGAAGCATATGACCTGGTACTCGGGTTTAATAAGATGCCGGGTCTGGATATGTATTTCGCTGCAGACCCCTGCTTCGCGGCAAAGCTGGAGCGGGACAAGCGGCCACTGATCAAATACCTGCCGCGTTATCGTCACTTTCTTGCCTATGAGCAAGCGGTTTTCAGGACGGGTGCTGATACCAAAGTCATGTTGCTTTCTCCTCAGCAACTGGAGGAGTTTTGTCAGTATTACCCTGGCAGCAAGGAACGGTTGCATGTTGTGCCACCTGGTTTAAGTAGTAACCGGTTTCCCGGTGATGACAGGTTGGCACGACGTAAACGCTTTCGTGAGGCGCAAAACTTAAATAGTCATGACATCGCCATTGTTCAGGTTGGATCTGGTTTTCGAATTAAAGGTGTAGACCGATCGATTCGAAGTGTCGCTGCATTGCCGGATGATCTGCGCAACCGGTGCAAACTGTATATCGTGGGCCAAGGAAAAAGTGGTAGTTATCGGCGGCTGGCCAGGCGCCTGGGTGTCAGTCAACAGGTTCTGTTTCTGGGGGGTAGAGATGATATCCCGGATATTCTCAGTGGTTGTGACTATATGCTCCACCCGGCGATTCAGGAAAGTGCGGGTTATTCCATACTGGAAGGTATCGTGAACGGGTTGCCTGTGTTGACAACAGATACCTGTGGGTATGCTTATCATGTTGAGCACTCTGGCGCAGGTGTCGTCAGCCCAAGCCCGTTTAGCCAACAATCATTGAATGATGCATTACGAGATATGTTGCAATCGGATGAGAGACTGAAATGGCAGGAGAACGGACTTGCCTATGGGAAAGCAGCAAACCTCAGAGGAATGGCTGATTACGTTGTCACAATGCTGGAGCAGGAATATGCTCAGCGACAATCCGGGCAGGAGGCTGAGGTATGAGTCGGAATTATCGGTACATCGACCTGTCTTACCCTTTTAGTGAGATGTGGCGTGATCGTGATCCCTGGGATGAAGCTTGTAAACTCCAGGGTGAAGTCTATCGTGAAGTTGAGGGACGGCGTACATTACAATTTAGTCAGGGCGGTAATTCATTTTTCATCAAACTTCATGATGGGGTCGGCTGGCAAGAGATTGCCAAAAATTTACTGACATTCCGCAAACCGATTGTCGGAGCAAGGCAGGAGTATCTGGCTATCAAGGCAATGCAGTCCCTTGGCCTGGATACTATGAGAACTGCAGCCTATGCAGAAACCGGAGCCAATCCCGCAACGCGGAAATCATTTTTAGTGACACATGACCTGTCGCCCGCAGACAGCCTGGAAACGATTTGCGGGCAATGGCCGAGTACACCGCCAGCTTTCCGGTTCAAACAGAACATTATTGAAGAATTGGCCCGAATAGCCCGGCGAATGCACGAAAATGGCATTTTTCATCGTGATTTCTATTTGTGTCACTTTCTCTTGCCCGATGCCTGTGTGCCTTCGGATAAGTCGATGCCAGAGAATCTGCGGCTGCATGTCATTGATCTGCATCGGGCATTAATCAAGCCATTTGCTTTTCGCTGGACTCGCTGGCAGGTGAAGGATCTGGCGGCTTTATATTTCTCAACACTGGACTGTGGTTTTTCCCGGCAGGATTATTTTCGTTTCATCCGTCTCTATACCGGTAGACCATTGCGAGTGGTTTTCCAGCAGCAGCGGAAATTCTGGCAAAGAGTTTACCAGCGAGCAATGTCATTCCAGCAGCGTGAATACCGTAAACGTTTGCGTTCGGTATCGAGTCAGCTATACCAGAGCACTGATGAGAATCAGCGCACTGACCGGTTCGAACAAATGGCTGTTTATAAGAAATCGATCGCAGGTCCAGAACTTGAGACGTTTTTAAAGGATCCTGATGGCGCCATGGAGCAAGGTGTGATGCTTAAGGACGGAGATTCCACGACCGTTGTCCGTTTGCCGCTGGCTGGCCAGGATGTTGTGGTAAAGCGTTATAATATACAGAACACAGGCTATTTACTGCGGCGCTTGTTTCGGCCCAGCCGCGCCTGGTATTGCTGGCGTAATGCGCACTGGTTAACGGAACTGGGGCTTGATACGGCAGCCCCTTTACTCATGATTGAGCGACGCTGGGGCAGGTTGAGAAGAGAGGCATGGTTCGTTACACAGTGGCGCGATGGGGATAGCCTGCAGTCCATGATTGAATCGCAGGGTGGTGATAGTCAGGACTGGCAACATGTGATGAGTCAGGTGAAGCAGTTTTTGGACAGATTGCATCAGTCCCGATTTGTTCATGGTGATATGAAATCCAGTAATATCCTGCTTGATAATGGCGGGCTGGTTATACTGGATCTGGATAGTATGCGGCCAGAGTGGTGGAATGCTTCACTTAAAAAGTATAGCCAGCGTGACTGGAAAAGATTTAAGGCTAACTGGGCAGATAAATCATCAATGCCAGCAACAGGGTTTGATAGTGAGTAAATTATGTCGTTGATAACATTGGGCATTTCCGGAGAGCTTGGGCATGACCCGGCTGCTGCCTTATTTATTGATGGCGAGGTAGTGGCAGCTGTTGAAGAAGAGCGGCTGGTACGGCGCCGTCACGCCAAAGGGATGATGCCAATTGAGTCAGTGCGATACTGTCTTCGGGCCGGTGGCTTAAGACCGAGGCAAATTGAACAGGTAGCCATTTCCTATGCTCCTATCTCAATTTTTAGTCCAGCGCGCTGGCACTATGCAAAGCGACTTTGGTATGCACCTGATCGTGGCGTTGATGCTCTGTTTAACGGCAACAGGCGCTATCGTCGCTGGTTAAAACGTGTCAAACAAATGCTGAATGAGTTGGCGATTCCGGTAAACAAGATCAAAATTCATCCTGTGGAGCACCAAATGGCGCATGCGGCCAGTGCGTATTATTTTAGTGGCTTCAAAAAGAAAACGGCGTTACTGAGCCTGGATCTGCGTGGCGAATACGCAACCACGCTGTTTGCCTGGGGGGAAGAAGGACGCATACATAAGATTAAAGAATTGTATGAACCGGATTCGTTACCCGGGATGTACGCGTCACTTTGTGATTACCTTAATTATGACATGCTGGATGGTGAACCAAGGGTCATGGGTGTAGCCACGCATGGTGACCCCGACAAGTATGATTTGTCGTTTTTGTCCGACTGTTCAGGTGAGAATTTTCGCGTTAATACGCGAATGATTCGCACAGTGGGAGTCCGTCGCTACAAGTATCGCAGTGTTGGTCATGCTTTCAGCCAGGAACTTGTTGATGAGCTGGGGCCACGTCGCCGTAATGACATTTTCAAAGATCCTTATGTGCACTATGCTGCTGCCATGCAACAACTCTATGAAAAAACTGTCATGCAGCTGGCGACGCATTACCTGTCAGGTGTTGCCAAAGAAAGTGGTCAGTTGGCGCTGGCTGGTACCGGCGCGTTTAATGTCAAGCTAAACAAAAAATTGCTGGGCTTGCCCTGGGTACGTGAACTTTCTGTGCAACCCATTGCCGGTGATGCAGGTGCGGCGCTGGGGGCTGCTGCATACGCGGTTGCACGCCAGAAAAAACCGGTACAACCGCTGAATCATAATTATCTTGGGCCCAGCTATAGCAGCGAACACTGTATTGATGCCTGTAAAGAACACAGAGAAAGACCTCATTTTGAAGTGCTGGATAATGCGCCTGACAAGGCAGCTGAACTGCTGGCTCAGGGGCATTTAGTGGGCTGGTTCCAGGGGCGTGCTGAGTTTGGCCCGCGGGCATTGGGTAACCGAAGTATTCTCGGTAATCCTCGCGTCAGTGAGAGCGTGGGGGAGATTAATGAAAAAGTGAAGTTTCGCGAAAAATGGCGAGCGTTTTCTCCCAGTATGCTTGAGTCAGTTGCCTGTGAGATGTTTGATTTAAGCCATCCGGCGGATTACATGACAATCGCATTTGATGTCCATCAAAAATGGCGGGAGAAGTTTCCTGCTGTGGTTTACAAAGATGGAACGACCCGGGCGCATGTCGTGAAAGAAAAAACCAACCCGCAATTTCATGCGCTGTTACAGGCCATGGAGGAACGCACAGGAGACGGTATTGTCCTCAATACCTCCTTAAACCGGCCTGGAGAAGTACTGATCTGTACGCCGGAAGATGCGCTGAATATGTTTCATGGCTCTGACCTGGAATATCTTATTATGGAAAATATTCTGGTAACCAAGAAGTCAGGGGATGAAATCAAAGGCTGGGACTAATGAGTCATCAACATTGTTCTGTTAAATAACAATGCTAGTTGAGTTCTTTCTCGAGGATCAGGAGGTCGGCCCCACGGTCGGCCTCAAATCGTTGCAATAATCGCAATCCACCCCTGTCTATTTCCGCCTCCAGCACTGGTACCAGTTCATCATCGGGTGTGACAGCGATGATGCTGCCAAGTGGTGCTGAACGCAGTTGTTGGGGAAGGATGCGCTGGGGTGTTTGATCGTAGTGTTCAATCCTGCCGCTTTCAAAAGCGATTAATACTTCATTGGTAATGAGAGGCGCTTCAGCGCGAGTGTATTGTTGCACCCATGTTGAACCGTCATAGAGGTGATGCTTCTGCCCACCAAATGAAACATGGGCATCGAGAGCGCAGTACAGAAGCAGGAATCCTGCGATGCCATAGAAGCGCTTTTTCTTGTCCTGAGCTATTGACTGTCGCCAAATAGAATCAAGCGTAAAAGGTATATAAACCAGCAGCAATATGCATAGTAGCAATGTGTACCGGGTCGTCAAAAATCGGGTCAGAATGGCAAAAGCAACAAGAATGACTGATGCAATGATAATGTTGCTGAGCAGAATGCTGCGGGCATCTTTGGGTAAATGCACGCGACGCTTCCAGATCGAGTATCCCAGCAGTGGTGCAACAACAAGGCCAAGGCTGTCTATGATGCATGCCAGTGTCATGGCAAGCAGGCCGGTCAGCATAAATATACTGGCATAGTCGCCAACAAACTGAGCGCCATATTCGCCAAACATGGCATTGGCTACCGCGGGCTCGGGGTTGAAGACATTTGCCAGACTTTGCAGGAAAGGTTGATAGATGCTGGCGAAACGAATGAACTGTTCGCCAATGCTGATCTGCAATGCCAGGCTACTCAGCAGAGCCAGAACAATCCCCAGTATCAGCATCATGCCAGTCAATCGGAGGTAGGCTGCGCGGCGGTGCCCCTCTTGCAAGGAGCCTGGTAAAAGAAGGGCGGTGGGTAAAAAAATAAAATACAGTATCGCTTCAGGTCGGAATAAAAAAGCCAGCAGGACGAACAGACAAAAAAGTAGACCGTGGCGTAGCCAGAGTGACTGTTTGTAGTGAATCAGCTGCACCAGGCCAAATAGCATGAAAGCGAGAAACCCAACATCCCTGACAACATAGCCGCGAAATTCGTTCAGTAATGGAAAACAGCAAATCACCAAAAGAGCAAGCCATGCAATTCGACGACTATGGGTCTGCATCGACACCAGATTGACAAAAGCCACTGAAAGCAGAGCAAACAGTAAGCTCATAATGATTTGTGCAGATAACATCAGGCTGATGCCGCTGATCTGGCTGAGTGCTGCGATCAGAATCGAGAAGTGTGCCCAGGCGTAATGTTCGTAGGCACTGCCAATGCCATTACTAATAGCCAGTTCGGCTGTGCGCAGATAGGCATAGGTATCACGGTTAGGCAGTTCGCCAAAACTGAAAGCAAACCATGACAGTAGCAGGCTGATCAGCACAGTGACCAGATAAAGGCTATTTCGCTGGCCCTGCATTGCTGATGCGCTGATGAGATGACTCAGTCGAGGCATGTTTCAGGATCGCTTCTTGTACAGATCGGGTTCACCGGGAGGGCGCGTCTTGAATCGTCTGTGCAGCCAGATGTACTGATCGGGTGCCTTGCGTATCGCTGCTTCAATGTAACCATTAATACGTGCCACGTCTTGTACGTCATTACCGGTCGGGTAATGCTCCAGAGGTTCGCTAAAGTACAGGTGATAGCCGCTGTTATCTTCTTTGCGGTAATGTGACATGAACACTACACGTGAATTATTAAAACCTGCAAACTTGGTCGTGGCAGTAATGCTGGCGGCCGGGATGCCAAAGAAATCAGCGAATATCGAATGCTTTGGCCCGTAGTCCTGGTCGGCTGCATACCAGAGCACATTGCCTTCTTTCAGTCGCCTGAGTGCGGCCCGCACTTCTTTCCGTTCTACAACAGCCCCATAGAGACGTTTTCGCCCGCGCTTCATTAATGCATCAAATAAAGGGTTTGTATGTGCCCTGTAAGTGATGTCGACAGGGTAGAGTAATGACATCAGGCTGCCAACAAACTCGATCGTGCAAAAATGCGCTGCAACCAATAAGACGCCGCGGCCTTCTTGGTGGGCAGCTATCAGGTTTTCCAGGCCAGTCTCTTCGACCATATGGCTGAAATCGGATGGTTTACGGCACCAGGCCAGGCCAATCTCCATAATACCAGCGCCATTGGACTTGAAGGTATCAATGACCAGCTTGCGTTGCTGCTCTGGCGAGAGTTCCGGGAAACATAGCTCAATATTGCGGGCACAGACCCGTCGCCGGCTCTTTGCCAGGTAATACATGAGGTGCCCGAGCCGTTTTCCCAGCCATATCTGTAACCGGTAGGGTAAATGGGCGATCAGCCAGATGCAGCCATAACCGATCCAGGTCGGCCAGTAACGGGGACCAAGGTAGTCAGAAGGACGGTCGCTGTATTGTTGTTTTCTTTTGCTCACGCGAGTCAGTTTAGCTCAATAAAACAGGAATTGTATCAGACGACAGGCATCTGTGGTGGGGCTGATGTATCATTACTGGGTTGATTTTATACTGTCCTGGATGGATCTGCCTGGAGTTCGAAATATGGAACTGGTTACACCTGCCTTTCAAAATGCCGCTGTCCTGGTTATTGGTGATGCCATGCTGGATCGGTACTGGCATGGCAAGACAGCCCGTATTTCTCCGGAAGCGCCCGTTCCCGTTGTCAAGGTTGCCGGCAATGAGGACAGGCCTGGCGGCGCAGCCAATGTTGCGTTGAATATTGCCGCGCTCGGAGCAGCCGCGTCTGTGGCAGCGATCAGAGGCCAGGATGAGGCGGGTGATGTCTTGCAGGGTCGGCTTGAGGCGGCGGGTGTCGCCTGCCACTTTGCCCGTGCCGCCAGCGCACCGACCATTACCAAGTTGCGCGTGATCAGTCAGCAGCAGCAACTGTTGCGGGTGGATTTTGAAGAGAGCTACCAGCCGGAGGATTTGCAGGCGTTGGGTGATAGTGCTGTGCAGGCTATCCCAGGCTGTGATGTTCTGGTGCTGTCTGACTATGGTAAAGGTGCGCTGGATGACCCTCAGCAGTATATTCAGGCTGCGCTAGAGGCCGGGATTCCGGTTGTGGTCGACCCTAAAGGCCAGGATTTTGGTAAATATCGTGGCGCGACAGTGCTGACACCTAATTTGAGTGAATTTGAAGCGGTAGTGGGTCATTGTCAGGACGAGTCAGTGCTTATCAGTCGTGGGCAGACGTTAAGAGAGACACTTGAACTGGGTGCTTTGTTGATTACCCGGGGCGAGCAGGGCATGACACTGCTGCAGCAGAACAGGCAGCCATTGCACCTGCCTGCACAGGCCAGGGAAGTGTTTGATGTGACAGGCGCGGGTGATACCGTCGTCGCCGTGCTGGCGGCTGCGCTGGCCGCTGGCAGTGCTTTGGATGAGGCGATGGCGATGGCCAATATTGCGGCCGGGTTGGCCGTCGCACGTCAGGGAACGGCTTCGATCAGCGGGCCAGAGCTGCGCAGGGCTGTTCAGTCCATGCACGGTCTGGGCAGGGGCGTGATGTCAGAGGAACAGCTGTTGAGTGCCGTTGAGGACGCCAGGGCATCCGGAGAGACCATTGTGTTTACCAATGGGTGCTTCGATATCATTCATGCTGGCCATGTAGGGTATCTGGCGGAAGCAAAAAGACTGGGGCAGCGCCTTATCGTAGCTATCAATGCGGATGAGTCTGTGCGGCGCCTGAAGGGCAATAGTCGTCCTATCAATCCGGTCGAACGTCGCATGGCAGTGCTGGCAGGTCTGGAAGCGGTGGACTGGGTGGTCAGTTTCAGCGAAGATACTCCCGAGCATCTGTTATCAATGCTCAAGCCAGATATTCTGGTAAAAGGCGGGGACTACGCACCTGATCAGGTCGTTGGCGCCGAATTGGTCAGGGCCTACGGTGGTGACGTTAAAGTGCTGGCCTTCCTTGATAACTGTTCGACCTCGGCGATTGTGGATAAAGTTCGCAAGTCGTCATAGCCAACTTCCCGGCACCTGGATACGTGCCGGACAATTAGCCAATGAGAGCACACTGGAGCAATAGTTATGTGGAAGCGAAGTGCAAGTTTAGGATTGACCCTTCTAGCGGCAGTAACCCTGGCTGTTTCTGTTCAGGCGCAAGATGATGAACCAACACCTGAAGAGCTGGCTCAGTCCGCGACAGAAACCCGTCAGGCCGTATTCAAGCTGCTGGCATTCAACATGGGGCCGATTGGTGGCATGGCTCGGGGCCAGGTAGAATTTGATGCAGCACTGGCAGAGCGCAATGCACGTCGCATTGCTGCCCTGGCACCAATGATTCCGGAGCTTTTTGCCGCGCGTGATACGCGAGACTTTGATGTGGAAACAGAGGCATTGCCTGTCATCTGGGACAACATGGGCGACTTTCAGGAGAAAGCTGCTGCACTTGAAGAGGCTGCTTTAACATTTGCCGAGACGGCTTCAGGCGGCGATCGGGCTCAGGTGTTAGGTGGGTTGCGTGCCTTTGGTTCGACTTGCGGTAACTGCCATGATGACTTCCGAGTCGATTGATGGCTGTGTCCAAATGTTCGACTGAATAACAAAACGGGGCTCAAAAGCCCCGTTTTTTGTTGGCATGGCGAGAGGCCAGAATTGCAGCAAAAAATAGCATATCGCCAGGGCACCATAGACCAGATTGCAGACGACCACAGCACCTCGGGCGTCGCTCGGCGGGCGGAAACTCAGCCTGACGGCTTCAAACAGTCCGCCCGCTTTATCGAGCGACGCCCGATCTGCTGAACGTGGTCTTTACTGTCTGCAATCTGGTCTATGGTGCCCTGGCTGCTTTCCCACACAAGCTGAGTCGATCCTGGTAATAACGGTCATGGGCTGGCAGGCAGGCCACGTTTAAAAAACGCCGCCATAGCCTCGCGATCGGCATCCGTCAACTGGCTGGTATTGTGTTCGATGACGGGTTCCATTTTACCGCCAACGAATTCGCCGTCCTGCTTCATTCCGATCAGGAAAAACAATGCAAGATCCTCTTCTGTCCAGCTATTCAGTGCTTCCGCATCAATCGCTTCTACATGCCCATCGGGAATCTCTCCGCCCTTAAATTCATCACGATACTGAATGATCCCTAACGCATCTCTTGGGCTGTGGCACTCGGAGCAATGCCCCAGGTTACGCACCAGGTGTTCGCCACGGGCGATTTCCGGATCATCATTCATTTCCCTTCCCGGTTCTTTCCAGTCCGCCAGCAAGTTCCAGCCCAGCATCTGCCAGCGCCCTACCCAGGCCGGAAGTTCATGGGGGGCGACTGAGTGACTAATGGCTGGCTGGCTCTGAAGGTAAGCCGCGATATCCAGTATTTCTTCCTCGCTTAACCCTTTATAGGCGCGGTAAGGGAAGGCGGGATAGTAGAAGCTGCCGTCAGGTCTGCGGCCATGGCGTAACGCTGCGATGAAATCTTCGCCTGACCAGTTGCCAATGCCGGTTTCCGGGTCAGGAGTGATATTGGAAGCGTAAAACGTGCCAAAGGGAGACTCTACAGCAGCGCTGCCACTGAGCCCTCCCTCTCCTTCGCTGCCTTCGTGGCAACTGATGCAGCCGCCGGCTTTTACCAGGTATTCACCACGAGCAATACTGTCACTGTCGGCAGGGACGGCAACCGGATCGATACCAGGGGGCAGGTACAGCCAGATTGCGATCAGTAATACGGCGATAATTGATGGCCATAACCACTTTGAATTCACAGCGTAACGTCTCCCTTGAGGTTGTTCGGGCCTTGGTAATCCGCAAGCCACATCTCTGTCTTGTGCATACTATAGCAATGTCATGAGAATCCGGCGACAGCGAAAAAGAAAAGGGCCGCAGACTCATTTTCTGGTCTGCGGCCCTTTCAGGTTTGAAGTGGCGCTATCGTGATAGCGTCAGCGGGTTAGTGGCCACCACTCGACATGCTGCTGGCATTCGGGTCAGGTATCGCGACGGCGGTCAGCGTGCTGCCCGTTTGCAGCATCACATATTGACGACCTTTGTGCGTAAAGCTGCTCATACCGTAGCGGCTGTTTTCAGGTACTTCCACCCGGCCTATTTCCTCGCCTGTCATCTTGTCGATGGCGAACAGGTAAGGTGTTTCGTCCGAGCCAGTGCCTGCATAGAGCAACATGTTAGGCGTTACCGTCATAGGTGCCAGTGCCCCGTTGCCAGTATCACCTATGTCCACCCCTTCCAGAGCAGGATGGTTGCGGATACGGTCAGGTGTATCACCGACCGGGATCATCCACAGGTGTTCGCCAGTGTTCATGTCGATTGCCGTGATACGGCTGTATGGTGGTTTGAACAGCGGCAATCCACCCGGGCCACGAACAGGCATTGAGCGCAATGCGGCATAACGGGAGAAGGTTGTGCCTGTTGGCATTTCGATCATGGCATCACGTTCGGCAGCGTCTGTTACCAGGCGCGATGAACAAGCAGAACGGGACGTAACATAGAGCACACCGGTTGTCGGGTCCGCCACGGCCGGGCCAGGGATATTGGCACCGCCGCCGTCACCAGGACACCACAGTGCCGCACGCTTGCCGATATCGTTATTGCTATGCAGCGGAGGCAGGAACAATGGTCCAATCTGGTAGTCTGCGATGGCATCAATTGCCTGCTGACGCAGTTCCGGGGTGAAATCGATCAGGTCATCGTGTGTCAGACCCTGCATATCAAATGCTGCCGGCTTGGTCGGGAAAGGTTGCGTTGGCGGCATTTGTTCGCCCGGGATCAGAGATTGTGGCACGGGTCGTTCCTCGATGGGCCACAGAGGTTCACCGGTCAGGCGGTTGAAGGCGTAAACAAATGCCTGCTTGGTTGCCTGGGCAACGGCAGGGATTGTCTGTCCATCAATCTCAACATCCAGCAGCACGGGCGCTGTTGGCGTGTCATAGTTCCAGACATCGTGGTGCACGAACTGGAAGTGCCAGACACGTTCACCGGTATCGGCATCCATGGCGATGATGCTGGTGCCAAAGAGATTGTCGCCCGGTGCATGGCCGCCGTAATAATCAATTGTTGGCGGGTTGGTCACGGCGTAAACAATGCCTGCTTCCACGTCTGCTGACAAGGGTGCCCATGGGGAGACTTCACCCGTCAGGTCACGGGGGTTTTCCACGCCCTCCCAGGTGTCACTACCGAATGCGCCAGCTTCAGGGATGACATTGAACTTCCATTTAAAGTCACCTGTCTTGGTATCGAAAGCCAGAATGTCGCCAGGAATGTTCTCGATACGGGTCTGGTTATAGCCCTGCTCGGCAGAGTTGCCCACGACCACGGTGTCGTTGACGACAATGGGAGGAGAGGAGGCTGTGATGTATCCTTCTTCAATGGGAATGCCATAGTAAGGATCAAAGTCGTAGCCATTGGCTTCGGCAAGGACACGTTGCAGGTCAACGACACCAGTCTCTGGGAAACCTTCCACGCCAATTGGGTGGCCAAAGCCTTCCAGTGGAGCGCCGGTTTCAGCATCCAGTGCTGTCAGGAAGAAAGCCGGGCTGATGATATAGATCACCCCTTTGCCATCCACCTCACCATACGCAACACCTTTACCGTAGTCTTTGCGCATGGAGTATTCATAACGGAAGGTGTGAGGCTCGCGGTATGACCAGAGAGTTTCGCCGGTCTCTGGATCAATGGCGACAACGTGACGGCGGTCACCGGCAACGGTAAACAACTTGCCATCGACATAACTGGGGGTGGATCGGCCGCTGCTGGCCTTGAAACTAGCGCCGTCCCAAACCCAGGCGACTTCCAGCTCTTCGAAATTATCAGCGTTAATCTGTTCGGATGGGGTATAGCGGGTATGGGCAAAGTCACCGCCCAGTGTCACCCACTCAACCGTCTCCTGCTGTGCCTGTGCAGTGCCTGCACTCAAGCCCATTCCCAGTAATAGGACAGACGCGAGTCGACGTACACGGGCCGTCAGAGGCGGCTCGTTTGTTGACGAAATGCTCATGATTAGACTCCTGTTTTTATTATACTGGGTACGTCTGCCTAGCAAACAGTCGAGACCCATGCAGCAGAGTATGCCTGAATGCATTCATCTGCAAGTGTCTATTTTTACAGTGACAGGATTCGGTAATGACACACAATCTGTCTAAAGACAGAAACATTCTGCCTATTAATAAATGAATGGGTTCAAATTAAGTTATACTGAATAGTAAATAAGGCAATGGATCAAAGTTTATGTCTGAAGACAGGGAGCTGTTTGACATCATCATCATCGGGGCGGGTTTGTCAGGTGTTTCGGCTGCAGTCCACTTGTCGAAACAAAGCCCTGGTGCGCGTTGGTGCATCCTGGAAAGCCGGGAGTCAATGGGTGGTACCTGGGATTTGTTCCGGTACCCGGGGGTTCGCTCGGACAGTGATATGCATACGTTGGGATTTTCTTTTCGGCCCTGGACATCAGAGAATGCAATTGCTGAAGGTGGCGAGATACTGCAATACATCAAGGAAACGGCAGACAGGTACGAAATCGCCAAGAAGATTCAGTACGGGCATCAGGTGGCTGCAGCTAACTGGTCAGACCTGGATAATTGCTGGCACCTGGAAGTGTCTGTGGAGGGTGAAAGCCGCCCGAGAACGTTTCGTTGCCGCATGCTGCATGTATGTGCCGGCTACTATAACTATGAGCAGCCGCATAACCCTGTCTTGACTGATGAACAGAGGTTCACCGGCCCCCTTGTTCATCCCCAGCACTGGCCTGAGGACCTGGACTACCGTGACAAGAAGGTTGTCATTGTCGGGTCGGGTGCAACAGCCGTCACACTGGCCCCGGCGATGGCCAGAACAGCCAGTGAAGTGACGGTTCTGCAGCGTACGCCAACATATATTGTGGCCCGTCCCTCAATTGATAAAGTTGCAGTCTGGTTGAACAGATTACTGCCTGCCTCCTGGGCTTATGCGCTTGTGCGGAAGAAAAATATAGCCCTGCAACAATGGGTGTACCGACAATCCAGGCGCCGACCACAACAGTTAAAGCGCCGTTTGCTGGAGATGACACAAAAAGAGTTGCAGACAGATATCAGTCCGCATTTTACCCCACCATACTATCCCTGGGACCAACGGCTTTGTCTCAGCCCTGATGCTGATTTCTTTAAAGCAGTTAATGACGCAAAGATCAATATGGTGACAGATCATATTGAAAGGGTTGTGCCCAACGGCATCGTCACCAGCAGCGGACAGGAAATTGCTGCTGATATTATCGTCAAGGCAACCGGTTTGAATTTGAATTTACTCGGCGATATTCGCTTCTCAATGAACGGGGAGGAGCTGAATATGAGTGACACCTGGACATATAAAGGATTGATGTTTTCCGGGGTGCCCAATCTGATATGCACCTTTGGCTATATCAATGCGAGTTGGACATTACGCGCAGACCTGACCGCAGAGTTTCTTTGTCGCATCTGGCAGCACTTGCAGGTCAGGGGGGCTCACACATGTCGGCCCATGTTGCGTGAACAGGATAAATCAATGATGGCCAGACCATTCATCGATGATTTTTCTTCCGGGTACATGCAGCGGGCGATGGACAAAATGCCTAAACAGGGTGACAGGGCGCCCTGGCTAAACACACAGAGCTATGCCGAAGACAAAAAGGAATTGCGTTATGGCAATGTCAATGATGGGGTGTTGAAGTTTCTTTAAGAGGGCAGGCTGGAACCAGCCAGGCTATGAGGCCAGGCGTCCGGCCTTGCTCTGGCCCTGCATCCCTTTGCTTAATTGTTGCCGTGATGTTTGATAGCCACTTAGCAGCATGTTCCAGTTTTTAGATTGAAAGTTAAAACCGGTTTCTCGTGACGACCATTTGTTCAAGGAGCGTTTCAGGCGGGCGAGATTGTTTGCTCTCCAGTCTTTTGAGGCCTGCTTGCGTTCGCAGCATTTGTCGAAATCAATGAGGAAAATCTGACCGTTTGTGTTGAGCATAATATTGCAGGCGTTGAGGTCTGTATGATCGATACAGTTCTCATGAAAACGGCGAATGATCAGGCCAATATTTTGCCAGACATTGTCGGGTAGTGATTCTTCGCTGAGAATTTCCGCCAGGGTACGGGCATTGGGTATGCGTTCAATGATCAGCTCACCTTGATAACCGAATGCGGAATGGCGTGTGCAGCGCGCGGCCACTGGTCGTGGTACGGGAAGGCCTTTGTCGCGCATCTTTGCCAGCAAATGAAATTCCTGCCACATACGAGTGCGTTGCAACCCGTTAAACAGGTAGGTATTTTTTATCAACCGTCCAAGCAGGCCGCCACGATGGTAGCGTTTCAGCACTAATTCCAGCTGCTCGAAATCGAAGAAAATAACTTTGCCGCGGCCCTGGTCGTCGGACACGTCCGGGCAGGCATTATCGGCATGATCACCAAAGATGCATTCCTGAGTGCCGGTCAGTACATTTTTATTGACCAGCACAAATGAGTTGTCATTCCTGTACTCTGAAGTTTGCATGTGCTCTTTATAGTTGCTGCCCGTGTCATGGCTGTGACAAGCCCACAGACGTTGTTATTATTATACCTGAATCAGCCGCCGCTTTAATTCGGTCGGTGAAACCAGGCGCATATGCTGGCACGTGTTGCTGCCAAAAAGCTATCGCAAAAATCACGGCAAAACTGTAAACTTTTCCCACGCGAAAGCAAGGGTAAACAAAATTTCCTGAAAATTTAACGAGCCCTGTTAATGTACCGTATTATGACCGATGAGAGTAGTCTCATTGACAGACCAGCGGGTCCGGTTAAAGTTCCAGTTATCAAATGTAAGAGCATTGAAAATGACAGATTACCAGGTCCCGGACTCGCGGTGGCACGACGGATTGCAAGGGCGCTTTTTACGATTGGCTGCGAGCGGTTATATCCCGGCGAAGTGGTTTGAGTCTGACCTGCCTGCTCTTGAGTCGCGTGAAGCACGCTCAGGAGAGTTACACCTGGAGATTGTCAGTCATTGCTGGAATTACGCCAACATGCTGCTGTATCAACTGAGTTCTCTGGTTCTGTTTCCGCCTGAAAAAATACGCATCACCATGACTGTTTTTTATAATGAAGCCGATGCGGAAACCTCTGCTTTGCTTGCCCGTTTTGCTGATATCCATATCCCGGGCGTCACCTGGAACTGGCGCCAGTTGCCAACCCAGGCTTTGTTCCGCAGGGCTATCGGACGAAATCTGGCTGCGAAAGAGACCAGAGCCGACTGGGTATGGTTCACTGATTGTGATGTACTGTTTCGGGAAAATTGTCTGGATGCACTGAATGATGTATTGCAAGGCAGAAAAGATGCTCTGGTTTATCCTCGCCAGGAAAACTGCACAGGGTTGTTGCCGGCTGAGCACGATCTACTGCAACCGGATATGAGCGACATTGAGCCGAAGGATATTGATCCGGCCTTGTTCCGCTGCTTCGATAAAAGCCGGGCGACCGGGCCGCTTCAGATCACCCACGGCGATGTGGCGAGGACGGTTGGATACTGCGAAGCGCTGTCTTACTATCAGCGTCCCTCGCATACCTGGTGTAAAGCCTATGAAGACAGAGCCTTCCGCTGGTTATTGCAAACCCAGGGAGAACCCCTGGCGGTACCGGGTGTATACCGTATAAGGCATGCGGCCAAAGGCCGCTACACGGGAAGCCGGCTAAGCAACGGGTTGCGTGGCACGCTTCGGCAACTGGTTGCCAGGATTAAAGGGTAGCCTCGCCGGCCATTAGCGTTTCTGCCAGTGCAGGCCGATGGCGCTGCCGCTTTCAAAACCGGGCCATTCCTGCCCGTTACTCTCACCTTCCGGGATGTCCAGATAGGTTGCCATTTCGCTGTCATCTTTCAGGTGAACGCCCAGGAATGCCGTCGCAAAGTGCTGCAATATATTATTCATGCGCAAGGTATCCCAGACAGGGTCGGTGTAATGCCCTGCGCCTTCCTGGTTGTCGTGGCGATGAAATTCAGCGGGCAAAGGTATTGGCGCTGCGGCGCTGTGGCCGGCATTGATAAATGTCAGCAAGTGGCGGTCACTGTTAACAGCTCCATCGTAGATTTTTTTGACGCCTTCTTCATAGCCTGATGTTGTGTCCACACTGCCAGCCACAAATAAGGCAGGTACAGTGAGGCCGGCGAGCCCTTCTTCATCCCAGAAACTCATGTTCATGCCCCAGGGGCCTATCGGAATACCCGCCTTTATACGTGGATCCAGTTCAGAGCGAAAATCCGGATTGCTCGCAGCATGATCCTGAAGCAGTTGATTAGGTGGCCCGCCGAAGAAATTGACGCCCTGTTCGCTATATCCGGCGCCCATGTTATTGACGGCACCGTAGCCACCCATGGAGTAGCCAATCAGACCGGTATTTTCAGCGTCTATCAAGCCAAAGAGGAAGTGGTCCGGCTGCTCGTTTAATGTCGCTAACTGGTCAAGCACAAAGCGCTGGTCGGGAGCGCGGTGGTAGAGGGTGCTGGCAAACGCTTTCTGGTCCTCATAAGTGCTGTCAGTATGGTCAATGGAGGCGACCACGTAGCCTTTGCTGGCCAGGTTTTCGCCCAGGTGGCTCATCAGGTAGCGGTTACCCGGAAAGCCATGTGAAATGATCACCAGCGGGTAAGGCGTGTTGTTATTTGCCGGGGCAGCATCACGAACAGCTACTCCGGTCAGCACTGCGCTAAGCTGCGGGTTTCGGGTCGTGGTCTGGTACTGGGTGCCGGGCGCTTGCTGGTCTTGCAGCGTGGCGGGGTACCAGATTTCTACGGTGAGTGTGCGATCTGCGTATACCGTGTCACCATCTCGTGGTGTATTAAGGACATCTGGTTGCTGAGGGTTGGTGAGCGTAAGCGTGCGAACACCGATGTCGTGCTCACCAAAGGCGGCGAGTTCGGGAGCGTCAGACCGGATCAGATCAATACGGTTGTTTTCGGCCAGTAGTGTCGGGCTGTTTAGTGTCATCATTAATATTATCAACAGACGTTTCATCGGAATACCGTCATTATGAGTGATAAGAAGAGACAACACTATACCAGCCCGACATCAGGACTGCTTGTACTTGTTCAGGGCTGCTTGTACTTGTGCCCTGGGCTGTTATTCAGACCTTTGTAAGCTATTACTTCAGCAAGCGAGCCTGTAATTCAGCGATATCGTTCTCGCTCAGCCCAAGACCGTCTCTCAGGTAGGCATCAACCGAACCGAATTCCTGACGCATTTCATCGAAAGCAGTTTCGATGTAACTGGCGCGAGCACCCATCAGGGCATTCAGGGCAGGTTCTGGCATGGATTGCATAAAAGCATACTGCTCATCGCTGGTATCGATATCGGTCAACGATGGAGCACTGTTAGTGTATGCTGGATTGGTATAGATGGCTTCAGTCAGTGTGTAGTCAGCAATGATAGTCTCCTGGTCGACTCCCAGTGCATGCAGGATCAAGGCTGCAGCAATACCGGTACGGTCTTTTCCTGCTGAGCAATGAAACAACAGTGGGCGATCAGTCTCCACCAGCACATCGAACATGTCGCGGTAATGCTCCTGCTGTTCAAAGATCATGCCGCGATACATTTCTGCCATCAGAGCTTCCGCCGTCGCTTCATCAAGTTCCGGATTCATGAACTGCGCCATCTGGCCGTCGTCTGCCGTCATTTCCATTTCGTAGTCCCAGGTCATGATATGAGCAGGGCCTGCTTTCCATTCAGTTGGCTCTGATTGACGTTCATCGTTAGCACGAAAATCGACAACAGTACTGATTTCCAGGTCACTGATTTGCTGATAATCGCTATCTGTCAAGTGATGCAGAACACCAGAGCGGTACAATACCCCGGGTTTGACCGTTCTTCCATCTTTGGTCTGGTAGCCGCCCAGGTCGCGAAAGTTTCGGCTCCCTTCCATTTGTATCAGATGTCTTTCTATTAGTTCTTCGTTGTTATTGACTTCTGCTGAAGTGATGGAAATGGCTGTTAGTGAAGCCACACAAACAGAAGTGATGGCGCCCCAGTAGGCAAGTTGCTTCATGATTTTCATGGTCAGTTCCTTGAATATTAATGCGGTGTAATGAATTGGCTGGGAACCGGCTGAGAAATGTCAGCCGGCTTGCTCAGCCGGTAATTGTGAGCTCTTAGAAAGAGGCGCGAACGCCTGCCATGTAGTGGCGGCCGTAACGCTCGACCTGGTTAGGTGTGGCGGCAGTGCCGGCATAGCGAACGTCAACCGCGTCGTTGAGGTTGTTGGCGTTCAGGTAAACGGACAGGTCTGCACCAAATGTCTGGATAGGCAGGTCATATTTGATATTCAGGTCCAGTCGTTTCTGTGCGGCCCAGTACTCTGCGAAGGAGTCATTTTCTGTAGTAGAGAGCCAGTCATCACGGTACTGATAGTTCAGGCGCAGAGACAGTTTTTCCGTTTCGTAATAGACCGATGTGTTATAAATCAGGTCTGACGTGCCAGGCAGGCTGAAGCTGTTGCCAGTCAGCGTGTCGAACTCGCTGTCCAGAGCCGTGATATTGGCGGTAAAACCAAGTCCATCCAGCATGCCGGGGAAGACATCTGATGCCTGTGCTATCAGGTTGATTTCAATGCCGCTGAGATGGCCTTCATTGCCATTAACAAAGCCGGTATATTGCCATTGCTCGCCCTCTGCTCCTGGCACATACAAACCACCATCAATGGTAGTACTGTCGGCATAAATCACGTTATCAATGCTGCGATGGAAAAGTCCGGCAGAGAGCATGCTGGCATCACCCAGGTACCATTCAAGTGATGCGTCTGCGCCAAGTGCTTCTTCCGCTTCCAGTGTGGGGTTACCACCGGTGACGGCTTGATCGACTGGGTTGACCGACGCAGCAGCGCGCCATTCCGTGTAGGTTGGCCGGCTGATAGAGCTGCCTGCTGCCAAACGCAATTTCAGGTCTTCGCGCAGGTCGATATTGATGTGGGCGCTAGGCAGTACGTGAGTTTGTTCATCGGCGTGACTGGCCAGAGGCCCAGTGCTTTGGTAGTCGGTGTTTTCAACACGCAGACCGGCAACAATATTACCCCAGCTGAAGTCAGTCGTAGTCATGGCGTATACAGCCATGATGTCTTCATCAATACTCACCAGTTGATCCGCAGGTGCTGCTACTGACAGATCTCCCGCCGCTTGTTTCCAGGCGCTGAGAATGCCGTAGTTATCGTAAACTGTGCCAGCGATACCATTGGTCATGTCCGTATCCCAAAGTTTGCCAGTATTGAAATTGTCGATATCAATAGAGCTTGGGAAGCCGCTTTGTGACTGAGCCAGCGCGACACCTCGACCTTCTTTCTGGTCGTACTGGAAGCCAGTGTTCAGCACACTGCGCTGACCAAATAGTGACAGGCTGCGCTCGGCATCCAGTTTGACTTTGTCACCATCAATATCCAGGTTTGAATCGATAACCAGCGCCAGTGTCATTGCGTAATTAATGTCAGAAGACGACATGGGCGTCTGGCTGAAGGGGACCATCAGCGATACCAGGGGGTCTTCCAGGTTGGAGACATCATAGCTGGCCGCTACCTGGCCACCGGCACTGAGTGGAATAGGCAGGAATGTTTCGTTTTCTGTAGTGGTGCGATTTAATCGGGCTTCCAGGAACCAGTCGCCAACGGTGAAGTCGGAACCCAATGTTTGAGTCAGAGCGGCGTTACGGTATTCGCCCGCTTCCAGCATTCGTCGCGCCAGTGCCAATGGCTGATAACCTGTGACGCCCGGTGCCACGCTGCCGCCCATTGCTTCCGCGCCAGCATCAAATTCGAAAACGTACTGGTTGCGCTCTTCTTCATCCAGGAATTCGCTGCTCAGTACCGAGTAAAAGTAGCGATCCATGCTGCCTTCCGGGCGATATTCGAGGCGGCCGCCCCATGCTGTGTCCTGTCGAGCGACTTTATAATTGCGCATGTCGATGGCGTTTACGGTAATGTCCTGAGTGGCAGGGTCCAGAGTCAGATCCAGCTCACGGTTATCCGTGATCTGTTCTCTGAGGTTACGAGAACCAAACACGGAGAAACCCAGTGTCTCTCCTGACCATGACATGCGGGCGCTGTATCGGCTGACTTCACCGTCACCCAGCATTTGCTCACCGAGACCGATATCGGTAGTGGTAGACCAGCCCTGATGTTCAAAAGGATCAAAGGTACGGATGTTGATGTAGCCGGAAACCGCTTCCCCTGGCATGGCTGGTGTGACGGCCTTGTTCGCCTCAATGGCGCGGGTAATAACCGCAGGGAAGGCGTCAAATCGCGGTACACGGCCGTTTTCTGCGCCGGGGATGGTCAAACCATCAATGGCCAGGGAAGTATAACGGAAGGGGGCGCCACGGAAGTTGATGTAACGGGCCTGACCCTGGTCGCGCTCAATCGCCAGACCGGGCATACGGCCTAAAGAATCGGCCAGGTTCTGGTCAGGAAAACGGCCGATGGTATCAGCGGAAACAACGTCCAGGTAGTTATCGGCATTGCGCTTTTGATCAATGGCTGCTTTTTGGCTGTCACGGATCGGACTGCCGTAGGTGACAACTTCGGTAATCTGTTCTGCGCTATTGTCTTCCTGGGCCATGCTGTTTTGTGCAGGTATGGCGGCCATCATGATGGCGGCATACAACGGCAGACGGGAAAGAGGCAAGCGCGCAAATTTGCGTGATGAAGAGATGTTCATGGTATGCATTGCTCCGTGTGGGTTCGGGTATCTAACAAGTCGGGGAGCATGGTGGCGTGGCTGTATGACGCAACGGTGAATAAGATGTCTCTAGTGGAGTTTTAGATATCTCTAAAAAATAATGTATTTAAAATCATGTGCTTATCAAAGAGGTAGAATGATCTTGGTCGCACTGGTCTTCAGGCGATAATGATTTCTGCCTGTGCGGGAATCGCGCCTGGTCTCAAATAAATACTGTTCTGCGACTGATTCACCCAGCACTTTTATCAATTCTTCTTTGACCTTGTTACGGTTCTGATCCATTGTCTTCGCTCTGACGCCATGTGCCTCCAGTTCCTTGATGGCTTTCTGGTGCCCGTCGTGTGTTTTCATCAGGTTTAGTAACAAGCGAGTGTGTTCCGGGTTTGCCCGCCCAGAGGCGGGATTGAGTATCCAGCCATTGTCGTCACAGGCTGAGAAATTGCGTTGAGCATCATCATGACGCTGGTGCGCGTAAAGTGCGTAATAAAAATAGGGAGTTCGGCTCAGAGGAACCTCTATCCCTCTGATGGAAACTGATTGCCGGTCATGATGAAACTGGATGCAATCGCTGGCATTGGCACTTTGCATCAACTGCTCGACACTCAGGGAGCCGGATTGAATGCGTTGAATTAGAAAGTCATACCACTGCAGACTGGCAGTATCGTTTTTCTGCAAATGTGTCAGTACTGTCTGAATGTCCTGCCATTCCAGTCCCACATCGCTCAACACATTAAGTAACTGGCGCTGCTGTGGCGAGTAGGCGCGTGGCAAGCCAGCGATTAACGCAGTGACAAAGGCGGCGAAAAGAAAACTCATTGACAACACAGGGCCTGGCGCAACCAGGCAATCCAGGGTAAAGGAAGCTGACAAAGAGGCTGAGAGAGCGTCTTGCTGGCCAGTTTGATGTGTCACCTGCAGGTGCTGAGAAAACCCATGGTTGGCTGGGGCGGAGGCAATGGCAGTGTTTTCAATTGCGCGCAGTTGCAGCTCGCAGGACGACAGCGTTCCAAGCCAGCTTTGTAATGACAACGATTGCAGATCGTTATTGACTTGCTCTGCAATGGTAACGACTGTCGCCTCATCCATCAGGCTGTACCGGCTGGCCTCAATAATGCCAGGCATAATGCGATCGTTCATCAGGTTGTTGACCTGCCACCGCGCTGAAAGCAGTGATGTTCCAACAGCACTGCAGGCAAACAGCAGTGATGCCAGGAGAAACACAAAGCCGTATCGTCGCAAGAGGTGGAGAGTCAAGGGCATGTCTGAGGAACGCTCTGATGCAGGGCAATCCCTTGCCACAAAGATTTTAAAGGGCTGAGGGCGTGTATCAGCTCACACCGTATCGTCTGATTACTCAATGCCTGGCGCACGAAAAAACTGGCGGCTATCGCATCATCATCGATCAGTGTTGAATATACGGGGGTCGGTGATGTATAGCCGGACCCACCGGTGATCAGGTCGATCTCCCCGTTTTGAAAACTTTGATACAGGGTATTGGTGTCCTGAAAATGCACAAGCTCTAATGAGTCTGATGCGATGCCGGATCGGTGTAATGACTCCAGAGGTAACAGGTAGTGAGTATGGCTGTTTTTGTCGGCCAGCAGACCGATACGCTTTTCCTGAAAGTATTCTGCTGTTAACACCGGGGTATTCTGCAGGCTTAACCAGTACACAGAGTAGTGGTCAAAATGTAGCAGAGGGTCATAGTACTGTCCGATATTGGGAACAAGCCCGATCAGGACATGCTCCCGGCTCCAGATGACATCATAAGCCTCAGTGATTAGCTCTTGCGATGATAACTGGGTACGTGGTTTCCAGGAAACGTCAACGCTACCGTATGCTTTGCTGATGCTTTCTGACTGACACAGGCGGGACGCTATATCGCCGGCCTGGTGTGCCGTCACTAAAAGGACAGTTAAGCGAGCCTGTTGCTCCTGGCTGCCAGTCTGGCAACTGGTACGATAGTAATCTGCCTCTGCGATGGTCAGGTCGTAGACCATATTGACAGCAATGTTGGCGGCGAAAAATACAGTAACAGTCGCCAGAACCACTATTCGCCGCATTCTGGCTGACCAGAAACGAAGTATCTTCATAAGGGGTGGTCTGGTCTGAAGGGCGAGTCTCGAAGTGTAGTTGGGTAATATGACAGCCATTTGACAGTTATTGCTGGTGCAACCGTTGTGCAAATCGGATGGATTAATAGTGATCGGGCAATTGACCTCTCGACAGTGATCGACTAGCTTTAAATGAAATAGTAATCACCACAGGGAACTGTGATAGCCATGAATAAATTGCAAGCACTCAAACAAATGACAACTGTCGTTGCTGACACTGGTGAGTTTGATGCAATCCGGCGATTTGCGCCGCAAGATGCGACAACTAACCCGTCGTTGATTCTTAATGCATCCAGATTGCCGCAATACGAAGACCTGGTCAGCGATGCGATCGCTTATGGCCAGCGCATCGGCAGTACGCTGGAGTCGCGGGTTGAAGCGGCGATCGACAAACTGTCGGTTAATTTCGGGCAGCGAATCGTTGATGTTGTGCCGGGTTATGTGTCCACTGAGGCGGATGCGCAACTTTCATTTGACACGCGCGGCACGATTGAAAAGGCGCATCGTCTGCTGGAGCTCTATGATCTGGCTGGGGTTGATACCAGCCGCATACTGATCAAAATTGCTTCCACCTGGGAAGGCATTGAGGCTGCGCGTCAACTTGAGCAGCAGGGCATAAAATGCAATCTGACCCTTTTGTTTGGCTTCTGTCAGGCACAGGCGTGTGCAGATGCCGGAGTCTATTTGATATCACCCTTTGTGGGCAGAATACTGGACTGGTATAAAGCATCAACCGGGCAGGAATACACCGCTGAGACAGATCCTGGAGTACTGTCGGTAAAACGTATATATCGTTACTACAAAGCACATGGTTACCAGACCATTGTGATGGGGGCGAGCTTCAGAAATACCGGAGAAATAGAGGCACTGGCCGGCTGTGACCGGCTAACCATTTCTCCGGCATTGCTGGAAAAGCTGGAGGCAGATGCAGGCGAATTGCCACAACAGTTATCCGCAGACATGCCCAGTGATGATTCACGCGAAGTGCTGCAGCAGCCCGGTTTCCGCTGGGCACTTAACGAAGATGCCATGGCGACAGAGAAGCTGTCAGAGGGTATTCGAAAATTCCATGCAGATTATCTGTCGCTGAAGCAACTGCTTGCTGAGAAGTTCTAGCGTCTGCTGGCAGCAAGAGCGGCAGCTATGCTGGCAACCTGTTTGCCCTGGTGGCGAGCAATAGTTAATTCCCGTTGATCAGGTTGCCTGGAGCCATCACCACCTGCCAGCGTGGTCGCACCATAGGGTGTGCCACCGCTGACAGTGGAAATATCAAATTGCTCTTCGGTGGTATAACCCAGCGGTACAATGACCATGCCGTGGTGTGCCAGCGTTGTCCAGGTAGATGTGATGGTCATTTCCTGACCACCACCGGTACCGGTGGCAGCGAACACGCTGCCGACCTTGCCCGCCAGTGCGCCTTTTGCCCACAGCCCGCCAGTCTGATCGAGAAAATTACGCATTTGACCGGACATGTTGCCAAACCGTGTAGGTACGCCAAAAATGATGGCGTCATACTCGGCCAGTTCCATTGGTGAGGCGACCGGGGCACTTTGGTCTGTCTTGCCGCCGGCATTTTTAAAAGCCTCTTCCGGCATAGTTTCAGGCACACGTTTGATGATAACCTCAGTGTCTTCCACGCTACCTGCGCCTTCTGCGACAGCAGTTGCCATGGTTTCGATGTGGCCGTACATTGAATGATAGAGAACCAGTATGCGGGTCATGATCGAGCTCCTTGTAAATAGATGCCATAAAGATACATCAGCAAGGTTGCTTGAAAGTCGCATTTTATATACCAGATAAATCGAATATTTTGATGTTTTGCCGAGGCTAACGGGAATGTTGTGCTGGCATGACCAGGAGAATTAAAGGATGAAAAGGATCTTTGCAGGCATTGCTCAGGTGATAGACACCATCATGCGTTGGGCAGGGCGTATTCTGTTTCTTCTGTTAATGGTGGGATTGGCGTTTGTGCTGTTTTCATCTCCGCCGGAGCGCCGGGTTCCGGATGGCGCAGTCATGGTCTGGGCACCGTCTGGGGTGGTCACTGAAGAAGTCAGCCTGCTGCCTTCGGCCAATGCGTTACTGGACAGTAATGTGCCGGTTGATTCGACCATGTCGGCCCTGTTGCGATCTCTGGACCGTGCTGCCATGGATGAGCAGATATCCGGCCTTGTGATTGATACACGTGAACTGCTGGGTATTACACCTGCACAACTGGAGGACCTGGGCAATGCCCTGCTGTCATTTAAAGACAGTGGCAAACCCATGTTTGCCTACGGCAGTTATTTTTCCCAGGCAGGTTATGCGCTGGCTTCCTACGCCGATGACATCACACTTCATCCCATGGGAAATTTGATGCTGACCGGTTTTGGTGGGGACCAGTTGTACTTTCGCGATCTGCTGGACAAGCTGAATGTGCGTGTTGATATTTTTCGGGCGGGTGAATACAAATCAGCAGGGGAGCCCTATGTTCGAATGGATATGTCAGAGGAGTCCAGAGCGGCTTCTCAGGCGCTGGTCGATGACCTTTGGGCAAGTTATCGAAGCCGGGTGGCCAACAATCGCATGATTACAGAGCAAACCGTGCAAGGTTATGCGGATGAGTTTGCTGTACGTTTGCAGAATGAAGCCAATGGTAATATCGCCAGACTGGCTTTTGAGCATGACCTGGTTGATAACATTGCTGCGGCAGACAGTTTTCGACGACAGGTAGCAGCGGTTAGTGGTGTGGAAAATGGCGACTTCCGACAGATCCATTACGGGGATTATGTCGCGATTACAGACCCTCTGCCTTCTCCAGTCAGCGACAAAGTGGCGGTGATTGTTGCCGAAGGTACTATCATGCCAGGTGAAGATTTAACGGGTATAGTTGGTTCAGAGAGTCTGATTGATCGCATTTCACGAGCCCAAATGGACGCCAGTGTGAAGGCTGCGGTACTGCGGGTGAATTCGCCTGGCGGATCGGCTCTGGCTTCAGAGGAAATACGTGAGGCGCTTTCCCTGTTTCGTCAAAGTGGCAAGCCATTGGTTGTATCCATGAGTGGTACAGCAGCGTCAGGCGGTTACTGGATCGCTACTGCAGCCGACCAGATCCTGGCTTCACCCTCCACCGTAACCGGCTCCATCGGAGTTATCGGAGTGGTACCCAGTCTGGAGGGTGCCATGGATGCGCTGGGAATCGGGCTTGATGGCGTTAGTACGACAGAACTCAGTCGTGCCGGTAATGTGTTGCGCGCGCCTGATGAAAATATGCAAATGATTTACCAGGCCACGATTGATGATACTTATCAGCGGTTTATGCAGTTGGTGGCTAATGCCAGGGGCATGACCGTTGCTGAAGTTGATGCCATTGGGCAGGGTCGGGTCTGGAGCGGAGAGCAGGCGCTGGAGCTGGGATTGGTGGACGCGTTGGGAAACCAGCAGCAGGCAGTCGATGCGGCTGCTAATCTTGCGGGTCTGAGCGACTATGAGGCGGTTTATGTTCAGCCGGAATTTGGCTTGCTGGATCAAATGCTTTTACAGCTGTTGAGCACCGACGGGCGCATGGCCTTTTCGCCCGCAACAACGCAGTGGCTGGGTGCCAGGTTTATGGAAAGGTTTGCCAGTCCGGTCTGGTCTTCTCTTCTGCCAATCGCGCAACGAACAGGCCTGACGGATCAGCTTAACTGGCTGTTAAGTCCAGTGCAGGGCGCTGGGCAAATGCAGCGAATGGCATATTGTGACAGTTGTATGCTTTTTAGGTAGTCGGCTGGGTAATCGCCGCAATAGGTGGCTATGGGTGCGAATTGGGTTAATAGTGTATTAGTCGCGGCATTGTTCGTTATTGCCTGGTTTATATATCAGTATCAGGCACCGTGGCAGCTATATCGACGCCGGGCCTGGCTGGCTCATTACACACAGTCGGGCGGGGCATTGCGCCGCCTGCTATGGCGACAAACGTTTGCCATGCTGCTGCTTTCTGTTCAGGCTTTAATCGCAGCTTTGTTATTGATTGTATTTGCTTCGGGACTTGAGCGCCTTGAGTGGTATGTACTCTGGGCAGCCCTGCCATTTTTCTTTCTGATTGTTATCTCACCACCAAAAATACTGGTTCGGGAAATATCCCCCACGCTGGTAGCGCTGGCCAGCCTGCGGGTGGCGGTTATTGTTATAACCATTATCACTGCCATCGCATTGGTTGCCCTGACATTATTCTGGCTGGAAGCGCCGGATTACCGTGGCAGCAATATCCGTTCCTTGTTGCTCTCAGAATATGAGGCAGGGTCGCAGGCAGGAGGTCCTTTGTTTGGCGTCCTGTTTGGATTGAACTCATCCCTGGATGCTGGTTTGTGGTTCGTGATGCAATCAGCTGCTGATGCCACAATGGCTTTGCCGCGCGGTGTTAAAATCTTTGCATGGAGCAGTTTTCTGATTGTGAAAACTGCAACAGCTGCACTGTTTTGGACAGCGCTGGCAGGTTTCCTGGCATTCGTGTGGGCTTTCCGGGGCATGGCCAGGCTGGCACCGCCACGTCTCCCTGGTAACGGTCAAATGGCTTTTGGGCTGGTGATTGTACTAACCCTGTTTGGTAGTAGTTTTCTGTACAGTCCAGGCTGGCTCAGCCTGATGAGGCCGGAGAGTTTGACACAGTTCGCCGGGCTGCAGAGCAACTGCGTTTCTCCGCAAAAAAAACGACAGATGAAAGCAGAGAGTGCACAGCACCTTGAGATTCAAAGCAATGCCGGTCTGGGGCGAATAGAGAGTCGAATGGATGATCAGTTAAACGCCATCTATCTGTCTGCTGAGCAGGGTGTAGATGAGTTTTTGGACTGGCATTACAGTATCAGGGGGCAGTACAGTCAGCTCGGAGTCTGGGCGGCCAGCAGGCTGGGTGGTCAGTCGTATGAATCCTTTATCCAGTCACGTATGGCTTCATACATCAGTGCTCCAATGGAAGAGAAGCTGTCGGCGCTGGACAGTGACTTGCAATCGGCATTCGAGTTTGAAGTTGCCAGTCTCGGGCGGCAGCATGCCAGTTACCTGGATTCGCTAATGGATGAAGATTGTCTGCAGTTTGGTCTGGCTGTGCCGACATTGCCGGCACAGCTGGCACGAACCACAGCTGGACTGGGAAGCATTGCGGGGCTGTCCAGCTATGCAGCAACACGCCTTGGTTTTCGTTTTGCCATGCAGCGCGGTGGTCAGGCTGTCGCAACGCGGTCTGCCAGCCGGTTTGCCTCACGCGCTGCCACCAGCGGAGTCAGTAGCAGTTCTGGTGTCCTTTGTGGGCCAATGGTGGTGGTATGTGCTCCTGTCTTGGCGGCAGGTGCCTGGCTAGGAACAGACTGGCTCATTAACCGGGCCGATGAGGCCATGCATCGTGAAGAATTAAAGCAAGTGATCATGGAGGCGTTAAGCAATGATCGCGTTGAGCGTGCAGCCGGACTGATGGGAGCGTACTCGCTTGCCATGGAGGATATAGAGAACGACGTTCAAAACTGGCAGCAGCAGCGTTACCGTATCTTGCGGGATGGAATTTAAGCAGTGTTAAAGTTTCGCCAGTATCAGCCAATTTGAATAGCTGCCGCGATATTTTCTTCCAGGTGCTGAGGATTAATCGTGCCACATATTGCTGATGAGACACCCGGCTGTTCCAGGACAGCGCGTAAATTTTGCTGAACAGTTTGTGATGGCTGACCTTTCAGGACTGCGTGACCACTGGCAAAGGCCTTTTTAATTAATACGCCCTTGTTTAATGCTCGCGCATGCTCGATAACGGGTATCTCTTCCTGGTAGCTGGTGTTCAGTGTCACCATGACAATGTCTGATAGTTCCAGTGCCCGTAACCCCCCGGCAACGGTTTTGCCGGAAAAGCCGTAGCTGCGAATATGGCCGGTTTCCTTCAGGCGCGCCAGAGTTTCGAGGCAATCGCTTTCATTGATAACGTTGAGGTCATTGCCATCAGAATGCACCAATACAATATCCAGGTAGTCGGTTTGTAATCGACGCAGGCTGCGCTCCACACTGGCACGAGTGTGCTGAGCACTGAAATCGAAATATGACTCGCCTGATGTAAATTCTTCACCGGTTTTGCTGCATATGACCCAGTGCTTGCGGTTGTTGAGGAGGGAGCCCAGACGTTCCTCGCTACTGCCGTATGCCGGAGCTGTGTCGAGTAAATTCATGCCGTGATCGCTCGCTTGCGCGAGTAATTGACGGATTTGCTCATCATCGGGCAGGTCAAACTGGTTGGGATATTTGACGCCTGAATTTCTGCCAAATTTAACAGTGCCCAGTCCGAGTGTAGAAACTTCCAGGCCAGTGCTGCCAAGTATTCGGCTAGGTAAGGTGTCGTTCATGACAGCAGGTTTTCCCATTTAGGCAACGCCAGTCTGGCCTGCGATAAATAAGGAGTCAGGCCTGGTTTGCAAATCAGCTGGCTGGGTGGGAACTCACTCTCAATCCTGGATAGTACCGTGTCTCCCAGATTTGGGCATAAAGTCAGTTTGGTGGGCCAGCATACCATGACCTTGCCAAGGTCAGAGACAAAGGCGTTATCAGGGCGGTTAAGGTCCGGTACTTTGGGCTCAGCCCGATTGACCACAATGCTCTGCCATTGAGCATCTTCCAGATTTACCCAGGGGAACATGGTAGAGAGTAGCTGGCGCGCTTTTTCATGCTGTTGAGCCGGCTCTAGGTTGATACCGGTTTCCGCCAGTTCACCGCCGAGGTACCAGATCCAAGGCCGTTTACGATCCTGCGGGCAAGGGTGGCTGGTGACCGTTAATCTTGGGGTCATGCCAAAGCGGTCGCCTATGCAATGCACATAAACCGGAAAAGGATGGGCTAATTGGACTGCAACCATATGCAGTGGCCGGCGTTGCATGGCGGGTGCTTTCTTTTTGGCCGGGTGACTCAGTCCGGATAACAAGGCTTCGTTGCCTTCACCTGCGCATAAAATGGTTTTGTCAGACCGAATGCGAATGCTTGCGCCTTGTGTTTTAACCGTGAGCCGGTCGCCTTCGAGATAAACATCCCGGCAGGAGAAAATCCTGTCCATCCAGGGAGAGGCCAATGACTCCAGCAACGAGGGTGTGTCTACAACAAAGTCAGGCAGCCGGTATAGTGTTCCCCTGATATTGTTCTCAGTGGCCTCTTCAAAGAAGAACGGGTACTCCGTAGGGTGCACCGTATCTATCCTGCCTCTTAGTGCTTTGCTGCCAAGAAAGGATTTGAAGCGGGATCGCATCGAACCACCCGACCACATATAATAGGATGGCGATAGCAGGCGGGTCGCTCTGAGATCAATTTCGCCGGCTCCCTGCAGACAGGCACGCCAACGTTCCGGCATGTCAGCGATAGCGCTGCTGGCCGGGTTCAATATGCCGTTCAGTGCATACTTCAGCCCGCCATGGATAATGCCTTGGGAGGCCAGTGTCTGACCGCTGCCCAGTCCGCCTTTGTCCAGCAGAATGGCGTCATAGCCGGCCAGGCAGAGTCGGTTAAGCAGCCATAACCCGGCTATGCCACCGCCAACTATTGTGATTTGCGAATCGAATTCTGTCACTTGATATCTGATGTATGTGCTGGCTGATCCGTGGGGCATCACAGAAGTTAGAGGCACCAATGATCACCTGTTATGGGGTTTGCACCAGGGAATGAATCCTGCAATGATTCGTTCCCTGACTAATGGAATAGTAACACGATGCTGCCCACGGTGCTAAGAATGGAGAAGGCGTGAACAGGACGATTTATAATCTGGCATTTTATCTGTTGCTACCTTTGATAGTGTTGCGTTTATTGTGGCGGGCGCTTTTTCTGCCAGCGCCAGCTTATGCGCGTCGTTGGGGTGAACGGTTAGGGTTTGTTGCCGATGTTGCTGAAAGCCGCCGACGTCAGTTTGGTGAGACACAATGGATATGGGTGCATGCCGCCTCTGTTGGCGAATCTGTCGCAATAGCACCACTGGTTCATAAGATACGCAGTGAGTTACCGGGTTGGGGGGTAGTGGTTACCACGATGACGCCGACTGGGTCTGAGCGTGTTTTTGAGATGTTTGGCGATAATGTCTGTCACGTTTATGCACCATACGATTATCGAGGCGCCGTGACTCGCTTTTTGAAAGCATTTCATCCTGCACTGGTGATTCTGGTGGAAACCGAGCTTTGGCCGAACCTGGTGCATTACAGCAAACAAAGTGGCGCAAGATTACTGGTTGCCAATGCCCGCCTGTCTGAGAAGTCTTTCCGCGGCTACGAAAAATTTTCGGCTTTGGGCAAGCCAATGCTGCAAAAAATTGATTTGATTGCTGCCCAGGGAGCCAGTGATGCCGAGCGCTTTAAGGGGCTTGGCGTAAGCGAAGAGCAACTTGAAATAACCGGCAGTATTAAGTTTGATATCACCTTGCCCTCAGATCTGCAGCAGCGGGTGGCGAATTTTCGTCAGCGGATTGAGGGTAATCGGCCTATCTGGATTGCAGCCAGTACACGAGAGGGCGAAGATGAGAAAGTGTTGCTTGCTCACAAGCAGGTCAGGGAGCATTTTCCTGATGCTCTGCTGATCCTGGTGCCGCGACACCCGGAACGTTTTTCGAGTGCAGAGAAACTGTTCCAGTCCAGTCAGATGAACGTTGTCAGACGAAGTTCATCGCAAGCTGTGAGCAGGGATGTCGATGTTTTCCTTGGTGACAGTATGGGTGAGTTGCTGCTCTATTACAGTCTGGCTGATATTGCGTTTGTGGGTGGAAGCCTGGTCGATACCGGTTGTCAGAATGTGCTTGAGCCTGCCGCCCTGGCGAAGCCAGTACTAGTGGGGCCATCACAATATAATTTTCAGGTAATTTGCGAGCGACTGGAGAGTTGCGGTGCGCTGGTCACTGTTGATACAGCTGAGGTGCTGGGTAAGAAGTTGATTACCTTGTTCCAGGATGAGGCTGTCCGTCAGCAAATGGGCGATGCCGGCAAACAGGCGATAGCCGATAACCGAGGAGCATTAAGCCGGCTGTTTCGGCTGGTGGAAAACTTCCTTCCTGGCTCTGATGAAGAAAGCGGCGATGAAGAGAAAGGCGATGTAAAAAAAGGTTCAGGCAGCCACGTCCGGTCGAAATAACAGGCTGCCTGTGATCGGGCGCCTTGTCAGGTTGTGCATCTTGCCATCTGGTTTTGCCCAGATGTTGTCTTCAATTCTGATACCACCATACGGCATCAGCGCTTCCACCAGTGGCCAGTTCAAAGCATTTGCCCGATCATCCTGACGAATATTGTTTAGCAGGCTGTCGATAAAATAGATGCCAGGCTCAATGGTAAAAACCATATTGGCCTCGATGGGTCGGGTATTGCGCAGCGCCGGATATTGGTCAGGCGGCGGTATTATTTGTCCAGCGGGGCTGGATAATTTTCCGCCGACATCATGAACCTGTAGTCCGAGATGATGACCAAGTCCATGAGGTAAAAACGCATAGGTGATACCGCGGTCGACCAGATCCTGGGCATGACCTTTGGCAATTCCTGTTTCAATCAGCAGGTCAGCGACGGCAGTATGTGTCGCATGGTGGTGATCTGTATAAGATTGTTCAGTCTGCAATGAGCGTATGATCTGGTTTTGTATTCTTTCCACCCCTTTCACCAGAGCGGCGAAAACCGGATGACTGCCAGGCCTTACCCAGGTGCGCGTAATGTCAGAACAATATCCCCAGGAGCGGTGGCCGGCATCAATCAGCAACACCCGGTTGGCGTCAGGCTCTCGTTTCCCATGGCGCCTTTGCTTGTGCTGATAATGCAAAATAGCGCTGTGCTCATTCAGAGCGACAATGCTGGGATAGGGCAGTTCATCGTCACAAATGCGGGATGCGTTCAGGTAGGCCATATGGATTTCATATTCATCGCCGCCCATCAGAAACATATCCAGTGCTGCCTGATGTCCGGCCAGTGCTGTTGCATTGGCCTCTGCCAGTCTGGAAATTTCATACCGGGATTTATAGGCCCGGGCATAGTCGAGCCAGTCCAGTAAGGTTTTCGGATTAATTTGGGAATCGGGTATTGCCAGTGATTCTGCGATATCCCTGCCTTCGCCCAGGAAGTGACAAACACATTGGGGGGCGATATGGCGGGGAAGTTGCTCGCATAGCGCGCTGACTGATGACAAAACGACAATTTCAAACTGCTCTGCCCACCACTCTGGCATGTCAATATGGCTGTCGTGCCAGAAATCCTGAGGTATCACGGCAAAGTAGACTGGCTTCTGGCCGGGTCGGAACAAGAGGAATTGATCTGGTCTGTCGACTGGAACCCACTGCAGGAAATGTCCCCAGGCACGAAATGGCTTGGCGATGTCGTCAGCAAAATGATAGTGCAAAGAACCGCTGTGAATCAGTACGGCATCAGCGCCTGGTTTGACGGATGTCAAACCCTGAGTCATCGTATCTTGCAACCCGGCAAGATGGCTGGCAAACAGCTCGGCGGTCTCCATATTATGTGATAATACGCTCATTGTTCTACTTGGCAAACACTTAATGAATTTGGCCCAGGAATAAACATGGGTGCTGTACCAGAAAATAATGACGAGCCACAGCGGAAAATAATCCATTGCGATTGCGATTGTTTTTATGCGGCAATAGAAATGCGGGATGATCCGGCGTTACGAGGGCGGCCCTTGGCAGTTGGTGGTGCCAGTGAACGCAGAGGTGTGGTTGCGACGTGTAATTATGAAGCAAGGAAGTTTGGTATTCATTCGGCGATGCCTACATCAACGGCATTGCGTCGCTGCCCGCCCTTGATTGTCGTTCCGCCACGCATGGATGTGTATCGTGAAGTTTCCGCTAAGGTACATGAGATTTTTTCGGAATATACCGCGTTGATTGAACCGCTGTCACTGGACGAGGCATACCTGGATGTCAGCCAGGCCACAGCCTGCCAGGGCAGTGCGACTTTAATGGCCAGAGAGATACGTGAACGGGTGCGCGCCGAACTGGGTATTACGATTTCTGCGGGTATTGCACCCAATAAGTTTATCGCCAAGATTGCCAGTGACTGGGAAAAACCAGACGGTCAGTTTGTGGTTTTACCGCATGAGGTCGATGCGTTTGTGTCGGAACTGCCGGTTAAGAAGTTGTTTGGTGTGGGCAAGGTGATGGCGGCCAGGCTGCATGAGATGGGCGTGGAAAAATGCGGCCAGCTCAGAGGATACACAGAAGCAGAGCTGGTCTCTCGCTTTGGCAGTTTTGGTCAGCGTTTATATCAGTTGTGCAGGGGCATTGATCAGCGTGAAGTGAAGGTTGAGCGGCAACGCAAATCGTTAAGTGTCGAAAATACGTTTCCGGTCGATTTGCCGAATTTACCTGCCTGTCAGTTTGAGCTTGAAGTCTTGTTTGAGCAGATGGTGAAACGTTGGCAGAAACTGAAATCGAAGTATCGCGTTCAGGGTTGTTTTGTAAAACTGAAGTTCGATAATTTTGTGACGACTACGGCCGAGCAGACGGCAGAATCGCCAGATCGCATGAACTACACGCCGCTAATGGAAACCGCCTGGCAGCGTCATCGCCGACCGGTGCGCCTGATTGGGGTTGGTGTGCGATTGTCCCCAATCAGTAGCACTGCTGATAGTGAGTACTTACAATCTCAGCTTGATCTGCCACTGTCCTGATGTCGTTTATCGTGGATGCGGATCAGTCCTTCCTGCGTGGCGGAGGCGACGAGTAAACCGTCCTGGGTAAAGATATTACCCCGGTTGAATCCTCTGGCCTGCGAAGAAGAAGGGCTGTCCTGGGTATACAGCAACCACTCGTCCATACGGAACGGGCGATGGAACCACATGGCATGATCCAGGCTGGCAATTTGCAGTTTAGGGTCGAACAGGTTCTGTCCATGGGGGCGCAGACTGGTCTGCAACAGCGTCATATCAGAGGCATAGGCCAGCAGGTGTGAATGTTGTGTGTAATGCTCAGGCAGTTCCGCATTCAGCCTGAACCAGACACTGTTGGTCGGTGGTTTGGGGCGGTTACTGAAAATGCTGTCGGCATCGACATGTCGCAAATCAATAGCGAAGGGGCCGGTAAAACGTTCGAGGATATCGTCGCTGACCTTGCCGCGAAAACGTTCCACCATCTGGGCGCGGTCGTCGCACTCTTCCGGTGGGGGAACATCGGGCATTTCGATCTGGTGGTTCAATCCAGGCTCATCCACCTGAAATGATGTCGACAGGTTCAAAATTGCGCGGCCATGCTGAATTGCCACGATGCGGCGGGTGGTAAAACTTTTGCCATCACGGATGCGGTCCACCTGAAAAATAATGGGATGATTCAGATCGCCGGGACGCAGGAAGTAGGCATGCAGTGAATGAACATGGCGGTTTTTGGGAACGGTGTGGGTGGCACTTAACAGAGCCTGGCAAAGTACCTGCCCACCGTAAACACGAAACCAGCCTTCATTGGCGTGTTTGGTGCGGTAAAGGTTTTCATCCAGTTTTTCCAGCTCCAGGTGCCTGAAAAGCTGCTGTAACTGCTCATTGGTTTGCGTCTCTTGCATGTAAGCCATTCCTTTGTGCTGCGACCGCATTGGTGTTAACAGGTCTAATAGTACCAGTTTATGCCGTATTTCGTGTACCAAGGTGTAAAGTTGGGGCCACTATACTCACCGGGTGTGACGGTTAGCTCACATTTGTCCTGTTTTTCGATGAAACGACCCTGCTTTGCTTTGCGCGCACGATGCTGGCGACGTATGATCAGTCTCTGTCAGAGGATACAACAACAAACAAGACCTCAAGGAGCGTGTCATGCAACGGCTATTTCAAGTCAGCCCTGTGCTTTGGGCATTACTGGCGATATTTTCAAGCAATCAGGCTATGGCTGCTGATAGTGATGAACTGGCAGCAGTCAAACAGCAGTTTGTCGGCCACTATGAACTGGTCAGTTTTGTCAGCTTCCGCGAAAATGGCGATGTTGTCGACAATAACTATGTCGGTCGCATCATGTACGACGATAATGACGAAATGTCAGCGCAGGGGATGCCAAAGGATCTGCCGGAACGAGCCGCGCAAAGCAGTGAGCGAATTAGTGGTGGTTTTGCATATTGGGGGTCGGTTTCCTGGGATATTGCCAATGGTATTGTGACGCATCATGTCACCGGTTCACCAACACGTGGCAGCTGGGTTGGTGAAGATAACGTCAGGTACTATGAGTTTACGGATGACGGGCTGCTGAAGCTGTCCATGAAAGATGAAGACGGCCGTCTGATTGGCACATTGACCTGGCGCCGAATCGAATCGAATTAAACGGGATTGGTTGGATTGGTGTCGTCTCTGGCCCGCTTCCGTTAAAATGCGTCAATGCAGGCATTAATGTAAGGACAGGCATTGGGATCAGAGACGAAACGCAGCGGTTTTGCAGGGCTCTGGCTGGCTGAAACCCTCAGGGTGATCAATTCGGTTAACGCTGACTGGCTGAATCACAAGGCTGTCAGCCAGGTCAGGGCGGCAACACCCGATAACGCACCACAGACATTAGCAGTAAACTGGTCTCTGTCAGTCGCAGAGCGTGATGGGTTAGTTCAGGATCAATTGCGCTGGCAGCGTCGTGCAGTGCTATTCCTGATGATTGGCATGCTGCTGTCATTGCTGGCCGGTTTCACCGGTGCGATAACGATGCTCGACAGCCAGCAAGGTGTCGTCAATATTCCCTGGTCCCTGTCGGCCATTCTCGGTATCCACTTTCTCATGCTGTTAATCTGGATAATCAGCTTGTTTATCCGGAGTGATGGTGCCTGGTCCGGACGGCTGTTGTTGAGCTTGCTGGCGCGCCTGCGTGGTCATCACGGCGCAGAACTGGCGCAAGGGTTCGTCACCTTGAGTCAGCGAAACAAGCTCATGCCCTGGTGGCTGGGCAGTGTCAGTCAGCTGGTGTGGCTGGCTGGATTGCTCGGCAGTGTGCTGGCGTTACTGACTGCCTTTTCCTTTCAATATTACTCGTTTAGCTGGGAGACTACGCTGTTGCCCGGCAGTGTGTTGCAATGGCTGCAGGAGTCACTGTCCTGGCTACCCCGAATACTCGGTGTGAGCAGTGATACATTGACCTTGGCGGACAACGGCACCGGTCTGGCAGATGAGGAACGGCGTGCCTGGGCAAGCTGGATGATTGTCGTCGTTATCATGTACGGTTTGCTGCCCCGCTTATTGGCCTTTGTCATCTGTTTGTTGGCGCTTACTTTGCGTGCACGCTTTGCCAAGCTTGATCTCAGCCATCCATACTGGCAAAGAGTGCTGGGGATTTGCCTGCCAACCGCCACTGGCGGTCGAATTACAGACCCTGCGCCCGATGCTTTGGTATCAGCTCGATTTGCCCAGCCTGAAGGGGTATTTGATGGGCCGGATGCGGCCATTCGTTTTGAACTGGATGCTTCACAGACAAGCGAAGAGCTCAGATTATCTGCCGGGCAGATTCGTGAAGTGGATACCCGGGTAGAGCGGGAAGAGGAACTTCACTGGCTGAAAGCCACGCGTCCGAAAAAGCTGCTGATTCTTTGTGAGTCTGGCAATTCACCGGACCGCGGTACACTGCGCTGGTTAACCAGAGCGGGGGCATGTGCCGGCAAGTTGGGTATCTTCCTTATGCCGCCGCAAACTGGACAGCAAGACCGCCAGGTTATCTGGCGCCAGCTTTTGACCGAGGCTGAATTGCCAGAGGAACGAGTGATGACTGACTGGCATCAGGTTCGTCAGTGGTTGCAACCGGAAGCAGGTTCGTCCTCATGGCAGGAGGAGAGCCAGGGCAATGTCTGAACCACACAAACACCAACAGCGCAGCGATGGCCAGAAAACACCCCTTCGATTGGCAATCGTGGGCCATACCAATACCGGGAAAACGTCTCTGATGCGGACCCTGACTCGGGATGCCAGATTTGGTGAGGTGGCTGATTTACCAGGGACAACACGGCATGTTGAATGCGCCCAGCTGTTTGTAGACGGGCGGGTAGTGCTGGAACTTTTCGATACGCCTGGCATTGAAGAACCGATTGAATTGTTGGCGTTGCTAGATGAACAGTCCCGATCAGGCAGTCGTGAGCCAGGGCCGCAACGTATTGATCGATTTCTGGCTTCATCACCCGCATCGCATCAGTTTGAGCAGGAGGCGAAAGTCTTGCGGCAGATGCGGCAGTGTGATGCTGCCCTGTTCGTAATTGATGCACGGGATAATGTGCTGGCCAAACACAGAGATGAACTGGCAGTGTTGAATCTCTGCGGGATTCCACTCATGCCATTGCTGAATTTCGTCGCTGATGATGTCAGTCATGAGGCAGCCTGGCGTGAGGCCATGGCGGGTTTGGGGCTGCATGCCATTATCCGGTTTGATACGGTGGTGCCTCCCGTTGATGGTGAGCGCTTGCTGTACGGGAAGATGGCTAGTTTACTGGATTCCCATGCCACTGAATTGCACGCGCTGGTGGAGAGTCACGCTGATGATGCCCGGCAAAGGCGCAGCGCAGCACTAAGTCAAATCGCTGCATTGCTGGTTCGTTGTGCGGGGCTTCGCCGCATAGTTGATGTACAGTCAGAGTCGGATCTTGAATCGGCGGCGCACACATTAAATACCCTGGTCAGAGATTGGGAGCAACGCTGTGTTTCGCATCTGCTCAGTCTTTATCGGTTCTATCCGGATGAGCTTGCGTCCAGTCAGTTACCTCTGGTCAATGGTCGCTGGCAAACAGATATTTTTGACCCCGATACCCTGCAGGAAATGGGCATTCGAGTGGGAGGTGGAGCCGCCGCTGGTGCAGCCGCTGGTCTGGGTGTGGACGTCCTGCTCGGTGGCATGACGCTCGGTGCTGCTGCCGCCACGGGGGCCCTTATCGGTGGGGGATGGCAGACATTCCGGCATTTCGGGGAACAGTTAAAAGGGCAGCTGACCGGCGCAAAACAACTTCGCATTGATGATAATATCCTGCTCGGACTGGCTGCCAGAGAATGCGCGTTGGTTATTGCTCTGGAGCGCCGCGGGCATGCAGCGAGAACCCGGACCAATGTCGATGGAGAGCAGGAAAGCAAATTGTCGGCTGCCATGCAGTCTACCTTGCCAAAGCTATTGAGAGTTGCCCGTCGCCATCCGGAATGGGCATATACCAAAGAAGGGTGGGAGAGCCCCGGGTTTACTGCCCAGGCAGAGCAAGTGGCCAAAGAAATGGCGGATAAAATGCCTGACTTGAATGAGCCCAGGTAAATAATACCTCAATAAATAACACTGAATGATGGGAGAAGCGTATGAAACTGGAGTCACTGGCATTACATCATGGGTACCAATCCGAGCCGACCACGAAAGCGGCGGCTGTCCCGATTTATCAAACAACATCCTACACGTTTGATGATACCCAGCATGGGGCTGACCTGTTCGACCTGAAAGTGCCGGGTAATATATACAGCCGTATCATGAATCCGACCAACGATGTACTGGAGCAACGGGTCGCAGAAATGGAAGGCGGTATCGCTGCGTTGGCACTGGCTTCGGGTATGTCGGCCATCACATACGCCATTCAGTGTATTACACGTGCTGGCGACAACATTGTCAGTACCAGCCAGCTATACGGGGGCACTTACAATCTCTTTGCTCATACATTACCGAATCAGGGCATTGATGTGCGCATGGCATCGTTTGATGACTATGAGAAACTGGAAAGTCTGATTGACGATAAAACCCGTGCCGTGTTTTGTGAATCGATAGGTAACCCGGCGGGTAATGTCGTAGACCTAAAGCGTTTAAGCGACATTGCTCACCGTCACGGTGTGCCATTGATTGTTGATAATACAGTTGCGACACCGTTCCTTTGTCGGGCCATTGATCATGGTGCTGATATCGTCGTTCACTCCCTGACCAAGTACATTGGGGGACACGGTACCACCGTAGGTGGCATTATTGTTGATTCCGGACGCTTCGACTGGGTTGCCAACAAAGACCGTTTTCCGATGCTGAATGAACCGGACCCTTCCTATCACGGTGTTGTCTATACTGAAGCGTTGGGGCCGGCAGCATTTATCGGTCGTTGTCGTGTGGTGCCGCTCAGAAATACCGGTGCGGCGTTGTCACCACACAGCGCGTTTCTCATCATGCAGGGACTTGAGACGCTGGGGCTGAGAATGGAGCGTCACTGTCAAAATGCCGAGCGTGTTGCACAGCACTTGAAAAATCATGACAAAGTGTCCTGGGTCAATTACGCAGCACTACCTGACAGTCCCTATCAGGCTGTCTGCCAGAAGATTTGTGATGGTAAGGCGTCCGGTATTTTAAGTTTTGGCATTAAAGGTGGTCGGGAAGCGGGTGCCCAGTTTATCGATGCCTTGCAAATGATTTTGCGGCTGGTGAATATTGGTGATGCAAAATCTCTGGCTTGCCACCCGGCAACCACGACTCACCGTCAGTTAAGTCCAGAAGAGCTGGCGACTGCCGGCGTCAGCGAAGATCTGGTTCGACTTTCTGTTGGTATCGAACATATCGATGACATTCTTGCCGATATCGACCAGGCGTTGGCTCAAGTCGGGTGAGTGTCAAAGGAGATAGAAAAAAGCATGACTAACGACACAGAAAGTAAACCATCCGAAGCTGATTCCAGTAATAGTAAGGAGTCGAATGGGAGAAAATCGCTTCAGATGCGTTTTCATCTGATGGCAGGTGTCGTAGGCTTGGCTGGCTACATCCTGGTGGCCAGCCTGGCCAATGTATCAGTCGCCTGGGCAACCCCCTGGTATTATTTGCTGGGCTGGCCGCTTTTCTGTTTGGGAACAGCCTGGCTGACCCAGCAGTGCCCGGAGCGCAGTTGGCGCTGGCCATTGAGCATGATGCTGGGTCAGGTATTTGCCTCCATATTGTATGGTAATACGCTGTTTCCTGTGGCCATGATATTCGTGACAGTGCTGTCGATACCCCAGTTTGTGATAGCTTCCTATCTCAGTCGGCAGGAAAATAGTAGCACAAAGGATGTTTGATCATGTTTAAAGGCAGTCCAGAATTCACTCATGCACAGATGGATAAAGTCGGTGTGCTTCTGACGAACCTTGGCACGCCGGACGCACCTGAGAAGTCTGCACTGAGGCGCTACCTGAAAGAGTTTCTCTGGGATCCTCGGGTGGTTGAAGTGCCTCGTCCATTGTGGTGGATGATACTCAATGGTGTCATTTTGAACATCCGGCCAGCGCGTTCTGCGGCAGCCTATAAAACGGTCTTTACGGAAGAAGGCTCGCCGCTGCTGGTACACTCTCAGCGTCAGGGTGATGCCATGAAAGCGGCGCTGGCACAAAAAGGTCGGGATGATGTGGTGGTGGAAGTGGCCATGCGATATGGCAATCCATCGATCAAAAATGGCATCCAGGCATTGATGGATGCCGGTGTGCGCCGGTTGCTGGTGCTGCCTCTGTATCCTCAATATTCGGCTTCAACCACGGCTTCCACGTTTGATGCCGTCAGTGCCGATTTTCGTGAGCGTCGCTGGATACCTGAACTGCGCTTCATTAACCATTATCATGATTATCCCCTGTTCATTGAGGCGGCTGCGACTCGCATTCGCGAACATTGGGATCAGCATGGTCGGGCTGACCGCCTGCTGTTTTCCTATCACGGCGTCCCGCAACGCTATCTGGATAACGGCGACCCTTATTTCTGCGAATGTCATAAAACCAGTCGGTTGTTAGCCGCGGCACTGGGCTTGCAAAGTGGTGAATTTCTGACCACGTTCCAGTCTCGGTTTGGTAAAGAGGAATGGTTAAAACCTTATACGGATGAGACACTGAAAAGCCTCCCGGCAGAAGGGGTCACATCCGTGCAGGTGTTTTGTCCGGGGTTCTCGGCAGACTGTCTGGAAACCATTGAAGAAATCGGCGAAGAGAACCGGGATTATTTTGTCGAAGCCGGAGGTGAGCGATATGAATACATTGCCGCACTCAATGATCACCCAGCCCATATCGATGCATTAAGTGAACTCGTGTTACAGCACCTGCAAGGCTGGCCGTTACCGCAAATTGATCATCAGCGAGAATCCCGCGCCAGAGCGAAAGGTGCAAAAAGTTAACGAGTAATCAGGTCGGCCGGACAGCAGAGGGACAAAAAGAAGACAACTCAGGTTGTGCATAACACGGCAAAGAAGACAGAAATGAAAAGGGCCCATGCTTTTGCTTGGACCCTTTTTTGTTTTCACTGAGTTGCGGATTCGCTTTCGTCAGTCAGCCATTCATTCAGGTCAATAATGTCCTGCGGAGTCAGGACACCAGCTCTTCGCTTTAATTCCAGAGAATCAATGACGTAGTTGTAACGTGCATCGGAATAGTTTCTCAGGGCAACGAACAACTGCTGGCGAGACTGGAGCACATCAACAATGTTACGGGTGCCAACCTCGTAACCTGCTTCGATCGCATTCAGTGCGGCTTCGGCAGATACAATGGCCTGCTGACGTTGATTGATCACCAGTGCATCCGTGTTAACCCGGCGGTAGGCGTTGCGGATGTTTTGCGTGGTTTGGCGCCTTGCCAGTGTGGCTGCCTCCTGCTGCGCGACCAGGTTGTATTCTGCCTGTTCCTGCTGCGCAGTTAGTGAGTGGCCGGTATATAAGGGAATGCTGACCTGAACAGACAGGCTGACACCCTCAATGGCGCCAGCAGACCGAACCGAGCCGTCAGTACCCTGATTAGCAGTGGAGTCTACATACTGGTACCCGCCCTGCAGATTGACAGTCGGTAGACGAGCAGAGCGTCTGGCTTTGGTAACTTCCGTTTGTGCTTCCACGGCAGCACGGGCGGCCAGTAACTGTGGATTATTGTTCAGTGCTTCACTGACCCAGCGCTCCATGTCACCTTCAACCTGCTCTGCGGGGAAGTCATCGACCAACGTGTCGATGTTCGGGTGAGGTTGGCCGGTGATGGCTTCCAGAGCCTCGTAGCTGGTGGCCAGGGTATCCTGGGCAAGAATCGTGTTGTTGCGCGCCAGGTCGTACACTGCCTGAGCCTCATAGACTTCTGTAATGGCAACCAGGCCTACTTCTTCGCGCTGCTGGGTGCGTTCAAACTGGCGCTGCGACGCTTCTTCTTCCTGACGACGTGTTGTCAAATCATCAATGGCGCGCAACACGTTAAAGTAGGCGGTCGCGACCCGAATGATAAGGTCTTGTTCCTGTGCCTGGAAATTCAGGATTTGTGCACGCTCTGCGTCTTTGGCACCTTGATAGTTGTACCAACTTGACAGGTTAAAAAGTGCCTGCGAAAGTCCCAAGCTGTAGCGTCGGGTACTGGCTGGCAGTTCGGTGTAGCTGATGTCACCTGCCAGGCCGGAGTTCTGGCGTTGCTCAGAAAAAGTGGCATTCGCCTGGGGCAGGATGCTGGCGCGCGCCATATCCAGCTGTGTGCGATTGGCATTCAGTTGTGCTTCAGCCTGACGCAGTGTCGGGTCATTACGCATGGCCAGTTCCATGATAGTGACCAGGTCGTCAGCGAAAACTGGATTAGAAGCAACAAGCAAGCCTGCCGCGATTGCTGTTGTGCGGAAAAAACGTACCATAATAAGAAATCCTGTCAGATCAATCTTTAGCTGAAATGATCAGCAGCGGTTCTTTATTAGTATTATAGCCGCTGACGGGTCCTGCAGAGCTGATGCAATTTTACACAGTGTCAATACCTTGGCCAAATGACAAAAGGCACTATTTTGCAACGAATTGAGTGGCTCTGTGGTAACACTTTGAGCCATATTCAGGCATAATGGGCATCCCTGAATTCACGTCCTGACGCATAAAACACAGGCCAGACAGTAGGATAGAGTAATGAGCGCCAACCCCGAACACTTTCTCGACAGAATTACCCAGTTGGACGATAAAACCAAGTATTCGTTCAGCAACTCGCGCAAAGTGTATGTAAACGGTTCGCGTCCGGACATTCGTGTACCTATGCGCGAGATCATCCTGTCGGATACGCTGACAGAGAATGGCCGGGAGCCAAACGAGCCGTTGCGTGTCTATGACACCTCCGGTATTTACTCAGATCCGGACGCCACGATTGATCTGCGTGAAGGGCTGCCCGCCATCCGGGAACCCTGGATTGCTGAGCGTGGCGATACCGAGACATTGCCGGGGCTGACTTCCCGATTCGGCCAGCAGCGTCAGGCTGATGTGCAAACAGCGCATCTGCGGTTTGAGCATATCCACAAGCCTCGCCGAGCCAAAACAGGTGCCAATGTATCCCAACTGCACTACGCGAGACAAGGCATCATTACACCGGAAATGGAATATATCGCGATTCGCGAAAACATGAGCATTGCGCAGATGCGTGAACAGCTTGGCGATCGTGTCGCTACACCGGGTGATCTTGAGTTCCAGCATCCGGGGCAGTCCTTTGGTGCGGCAATTCCCAGAGAGATCACGCCTGAATTTGTGCGCGATGAAGTGGCTCGCGGCCGCGCCATTATTCCAGCCAACATTAACCACCCGGAAGTGGAGCCGATGATCATTGGCCGCAACTTTCTGGTAAAAGTGAATGCCAACATCGGTAACTCAGCAGTGACCTCTTCCATTGAAGAGGAAGTCGAGAAGCTGACCTGGTCGGCGCGCTGGGGGGCGGACACCGTCATGGATCTGTCCACGGGCAAGAATATCCACGAAACCCGCGAGTGGATCATCCGTAATTCCATGGTGCCCATCGGTACGGTGCCGATCTACCAGGCACTGGAAAAAGTCGGTGGTGTAGCTGAGGATCTGACCTGGGAAATTTTCCGCGATACGCTGATCGAACAGGCTGAGCAGGGGGTTGATTACTTCACCATCCATGCCGGAGTATTGTTGCGCTATGTGCCACTGACGGCCAAACGTGTAACCGGTATCGTATCGCGCGGTGGCTCGATCATGGCCAAGTGGTGCCTGGCGCATCACAAGGAAAACTTCCTGTATACGCACTTTGAAGACATCTGCGAAATCATGAAGGCCTATGATGTGACCTTCTCGCTGGGTGATGGCTTGCGCCCCGGTTCTGTGGCTGATGCCAACGACGCGGCTCAGTTCGGTGAACTGGAAACGCTGGGCGAGCTGACCAAAATCGCCTGGAAACATGACGTGCAGTGCATGATCGAAGGTCCTGGCCATGTGCCCATGCACATGATCAAAGAGAATATGGACAAGCAACTGGCCGTCTGTGATGAAGCGCCGTTCTACACGCTTGGGCCATTGACGACCGATATTGCACCTGGCTACGACCACATCACATCCGGTATTGGCGCTGCCATGATTGGCTGGTTTGGCTGTGCCATGCTTTGCTATGTGACGCCAAAAGAACACCTTGGTCTGCCTGATAAGCAGGACGTAAAAGAAGGTCTGATGGCATACAAGATTGCTGCTCATGCAGCAGACCTGGCCAAAGGACATCCGGGTGCGCAGTTACGTGATAATGCGCTATCGAAAGCCCGTTTCGAATTCCGCTGGGAAGACCAGTTTAACCTGGGTCTGGATCCGGAAACTGCGCGCGCCTATCACGATGAAACGTTGCCCAAGGATTCTGGCAAAGTGGCCCACTTCTGCTCCATGTGTGGACCTAAATTCTGCTCCATGAAAATCTCTCAGGAAGTGCGTGATTACGCTGCCGCTCAGGGAGACAATGGCGAAGAAAATGCAGAAACGGCTGCAACCCGTGCCGAGATTGAGGCGGGTATGGCCAAAATGTCTGAAGAATATAACAACAGTGGCCGCAAGCTGTACCACAAGGTTTAATCCACGGTTGGGATTACATTATTAATGCAGTGCCGCCGGAACAGATGGTATGTTTTCCGAGCGTGCACTGCCCGAATACAAGAGTTGCTTTAATGTCTGAAATGAAAGCTGATGACCTGAACATCGAATCGATAGAGACCCTGATGACGCCTTTGCAGTTGAAAGAACAGATGCCACTGGAAGGCAAGGCGTTGGAATCAGTGCAAAACGCCCGGCAAAGCATTTTCAATATCCTGGACAGGAAAGACCCCAGGCTGTTTGTTGTGGTAGGGCCCTGTTCAATCCATGACCCGAAAGCGGCCATGGATTATGCTCACCGTTTGAAGGAACTGGCTGCCAAAGTGGATGATACGCTGTGCCTGGTGATGCGTGTCTATTTTGAGAAACCGCGCACTTCTGTGGGCTGGAAAGGTCTGATTAACGATCCCTTTATGGATGATACCTTCCAGATTGAAGAAGGTCTGAAAATCGGTCGTCAACTGCTGCTGGACATTGTGTCGCTTGGCCTGCCTGCGTCGACAGAAGCGCTGGATCCGATTTCGCCACAATACCTGCAGGACCTGATTGCCTGGTCAGCTATTGGTGCAAGAACCACTGAGTCCCAGACTCACCGGGAAATGTCGAGCGGTCTGTCATCAGCAGTGGGCTTTAAGAATGGTACTGATGGTGGCCTTACCGTGGCTGTGAACGCAATGCAGTCAGTTAGCAGCCCGCATCGCTTTCTGGGCATCAACAAGGAAGGACAGGTTTCGGTTGTTCGCACCAAGGGTAACCCGTATGCACACGTCGTATTGCGTGGTGGCAGCAGCGGCCCTAACTATGACTCGGTGCATGTGGCAAAAGCAGAGCAGGCACTGGAAAAAGGTGGTGTTAACCAGAACATCATGATCGATTGCAGTCATGCCAACTCCAATAAGGATCCACAGATTCAGTCACTGGTACTGAAAGATGTGACCAATCAGATTCTGGAAGGTAATCAGTCCATTATTGGTTTGATGCTGGAAAGTAATATTAATTTCGGCAACCAGAAAATCCCCAAGAACCTGGATGATCTGAAATACGGTGTGTCAGTGACGGATGCCTGTATCGATTGGGCTGAAACCGAAAGAAGCATTCTGGAGATGGCAGACAAGCTTCGTGATGTGCTGCCCAAACGTGTGGCTGACTAACGTCAGACGACGGGCACCTCAGTTTTTTTTGTGGTTTGAGTGGCGGGCGAGGTCTGTACCTGGTTGCGACCGTTGTTTTTTGCGCTATACAGTGCATGGTCGGCACGTTGGTAGGCTTCGTCGAGTGCCTCTTCTCGTGAGTGATCAAACTCACTGATACCCAGGCTGATTGTAATTCTGATAGGTTTGCCGTTTACTTGGAACGTCGCCTCTTCTACTTTTCTTCGCAGGTTTTCAGCAACCTCTGCCGCCTTTTGGGCGGAACTGTGCCTGAGCAAGATGGCAAATTCCTCGCCACCCCACCGGCAGACCAGGTCACTGCTTCGAACCGAGTTTCGTAAAATGGCAGCAAGTGACTTCAGGACTTCATCCCCGGTCAGGTGGCCATATTCATCGTTCACCTTTTTAAAATGATCAATGTCCAGCAGGATCAGGCTGGGTGGTCGGCCGTGACGTTGTTGCAGGACCAGTTCTTCCTTGACCAGTAAGTTAAACAGACGGCGGTTTGCCAGTCCGGTTAACTCATCCTCTGTTGCCAGGCGTTGCAAGCGGCGATTACTGTCTTCCAGCAGTGCTTGCTGCTCCTGTATCCGGGATTCCTGGTTGAGCTGAACAGTCGTGTTGCGCCACTGGATCAGTAACAATGCCAGAGCCACACCGGTAGCGGTTAATCCGTTCACCCGGTTCGACAACAGGATTTCAGGGTCTGTCTGAGTGATGCCGACAGCATAGTAGAAGCACACATAAAGCACTGAGCAGATGACAGTGGCATGCCAGGGAGGCATGAGAAATAAAACGCCGATTACGGTGCATGCGATAAGAAAGGGCGTGACAGCCGGAGTCACTAATTGATCGACGGTGACGACAACGACCCCGGCGAGCAAAACAGTGATAAAGCCCAGCCAATAGGTAAATCGCAGCATGCCCGGAGCCACTGGTCGTTGACGGCAATGCCAGGCAATTAGCGCCAGCACAGCTGCCGCTATCATCAGTGCAAAGTGATACACGAGCAGCCCGGTTCGCCACTGGGCTTCAGCAGCAGTCGTCGCTTGGTATTGTGAAAACAACCATATATGAGCAGCAGAGACTGGTGAGGCTACCATGCCAATAAAAAAGAAACGGTTAACCGTCCTGTGAATCAGCGTTAGTCGGTATTGCTTGTGCAACGCTCGTTGATGCAGAAATAAATGGCGCAATTTTTCCAGCATAGATGCTATGTTGATCTTGTTTTCAAAAATGCAACATTGCCCGTAAAAAAAAGGCAGGTCAATGACCTGCCTTGAATAACTCATCAGTTCTAGAGGTAAATCAACACAACGATAAAATTAGCGACTCAAGTTTCATTGTGTATCCCTCTTTTTTACTTGCTTGCACTTCTACTACTACACTACTACTGCTTGGGAGGAGCTGGTATTCAGCCGTTAAGGTTCCAGCTGAGGGAAAAGTTACTGGTTACTGACAATGCTCAATGATGCGGTATCGTCTGGTTCAGCCTGACCCTGAGCTATCCATGACTGGACCCAGGGATCTGCCAGCAAGGTGTCAGCATAGCGTTGGGCTTCAGCGCTAAGTACCGCGCCGTAACTGTTAAATATGATGGCTAGCGGTGCATACATGCAATCTGCAATGGAAAACCTGCCGAACAGGTACTCTCCGCCAGCGCCATGTTTACGTCGGCAGCAACTCCAGATAGCATCAATGCGGGCAATTTCATTGGCGATGGGCTCGGGAACGGACAGATCAACGGAGGCTTTACAGTTCATTGGCCAGTGTTCTTTCAAATGCGGAAATTCGGCATGGATCTCGGCGCATACTGATCGTGCTGTGGCGCGCTTACGTGGACTGGCAGGCCAGCCCTTGCCATCCAGCAATGCCTCGGATATGTATTCGCAGATAGCCAGTGAGTCCCAGACCGTGGTTTCCTGATGCAGCAATGCCGGTACTTTCAATGAAGGCGAAAGCGGGCCGAGCTTTTCAGCAGTATTGCGTTGATACAAGGGAACCTGTACTTCATCGAAGTCTATCCCAAAGTGTTTTAATAATAACCAAGGCCGCATGGACCAGGAGGAAAAGTTCTTATTGCCAATGACCAGTTTTACTGCCTTCATGATCTGGCTGCCCCAACTTAGTTGTCGATGAATTTATTCTCAACGGTCTTTTATTGTTCAGCGTTGTAGTTAACCGTTTTTGTTGTAAACCGTCTTCTGTGTTTAAGAGGTTGATATTCGATTAGACAAGAGGTTTATTGCAGCCCGGTGCATAAACAAAGGCGATGTCCTGACTAATTATGGCAAAATGCTGACAAACCAGTCAGGCAAGTCCGCCGTCGATAATGAGGCATGGAGAAATGCGATATAGTCAGCACTGTTGCCAGGCTGACTTAGCATGTCTGAGCAACAACGCTAGAATCAAGTAACGGGCCAGGGTGTTTTATGGCAAGACGCATTGCAATTGTTGAAGATGAAGCCGCAATCCGCGAGAACTACGCTGATGTATTGCGCAAGCAAGGTTATGAAGTACAGACTTTCCCCAATCGCAAAGAAGCGATGAAAGCTTTTGATCTGCGACTTCCCAATCTGGCGATTATTGATATCGGCCTTGAAAACGAGATAGATGGTGGTTTCGCGCTATGCCAGGCATTGCGCTCCATGTCAGAAGCATTGCCAATTATTTTCCTGACCGCGCGGGATAATGATTTTGATACCGTCAGCGGGTTGCGTATGGGCGCTGACGACTACCTGACCAAGGACATCAGTCTGCCACATTTGTCTGCGCGTATCGCGGCGCTATTCCGCCGCCAGGATGCCTTGAATCAGCCGACATCGCCAGAGAACCTGTTGCAGCGTGATCAGCTTGTACTGGATATAGGCCGATTGACGGTGCAGTGGGACGGGCAATCAGTGCCGTTAACGGTCACAGAATTCTGGATGGTGCATGCTCTGGTCAAATTTCCCGGTCATGTCAAAAGCCGTCAGGTGCTGATGCAGGAATCCAAGATATTTGTCGATGGCAGTACTATTACTTCGCATATCAAACGGGTGCGTAAAAAGTTTATTCAAGTAGATTCCGATTTTGACTGCATTGAGACGGTATACGGCATGGGCTATCGCTGGAATACGCAGCCGGTAGCCGGGGCAGAAAGCTGATATGTCACTTAGGTTTCGGGTCGATTAACCATGGCAGGCATCTGGAGAACACCTTTTGGTATTCGCTTCAAGCTGGTTTTCCTGTCCAGTTTTTTGCTGGTTATCCCCTGGCTGGGTTACCAGTATATCCTGGAAATGGAGGACTACCTGCGCCGCGGCCAGGAAGAAGTGGTTCTGGGTACCGCACAGGCACTGGCGACAGCCCTGAATGAGCGGCCAGAACTGTTTGATGAAGGGACGTTCTCACCTGCTGCGAAACGTCCGGAAAACCTCTATGTGTACCCGATCTATTATTCCATGTCGCTTGATGACAGTGCGACCATGGACTGGCGGGACTATCAGCGGTATGAACTGCCCTATGGACGGGCCAATACCATTGCCACACCGTTAAACCAGCAGAGTGAGTTTTCGCGTTATTACCATAATGATGATTCACTGAACTTCCGTCTGCTGGTAGGTGAACATAATCGTTACCTCTATGCCTATATCAAGGTTGTTGACGACAACCTTGTATACCGCTCACCAGACAGTTTGAGTATTCATCGCAGCGACTTTCTGCAAATTTCCATGGTCAACCCGGATAACGAGTTGACCCGCTATGTCATCTCGCCCAGAGGGCCTGAGTTTATCTATGCCTATCGCCTGGGCGAAGATATTCGGGATATTGGTGCTCTTGTCCATGAAGAGCGAATCAATGGCCAGTGGTACGAGACCAGTGACGGTTACACAGTCGAATTGCGTTTGCCGTTGAACCTGCTGGGCGATCAGCTGGGTTTTGCAATCTACGATGTCGATGACCCCCAGGCCAGGGACGTGTCCGCCGTAGTAGCCACCTCTGATGTGAACAGTGCCGAGCGACTTGGCAGCCTGCTGCGCCCAACGCCTGAGATAGATAAAATCGTCGAAGGCATGGGGCATACCAATTCCAGGATACAGGTGGTTGATCGTAATAATCGGGTACTGCTGAGCGTAGGTGATATCCAGTCGGCCACTGGTTTGGCGCTTTCCAGAGAACCCGCTGAGGACCAGATCAACAAATACTGGCGCTATGTAGAAGACAGGGTGTTGCATCCGATTTATTACCAGATTCTGACCAAACCTTCGAATGACTTTATTGATGACCTCTATGTGGGCAGTACCCTGGAAGGGGCGCACCTGACGGCGGCATTAGCCGGGCAACCGATGACCCAGTTTCGCACGCTGGATGACAGTGAGACCCGTATTCTCGAGGCGGCTCATCCGATCATGGCTGATGGCGATGTAATGGGTGCGGTGGTGGTTGATCAGAACATGAATGGTCTGCGGACATTCCGGAACCAGGCGCTGGAAACACTCTTTAATACCATTCTTGGCGTTATGCTGATCGTCGTCTTTGGCCTGTTTTTCTTTGCTTCCCGTATTTCCTCCCGGATCCGGGGCTTGCGTAATCAGGCAGAGAATATTATTGACGACAACGGGCGCCTGCAAAACACCATCGTCGCCAGCCAGAATTCTGATGAGATCGGTGATTTGTCACGTAGCTTTTTCCATATGGTTGAACGCCTGGGGCAGTACACTAATTATCTTGAAAATATGTCTTCCAGGCTGTCGCATGAGCTCCGCACTCCCGTCACGGTAGTGCGCTCGTCCCTGGAAAATCTCGGTATGGTGGTTAGTGACAAGGAGACGTCTGTCTATATCGAGCGTGCGGAGGAGGGGATTAACCGTCTTAATCTCATCCTTACCAATATGAGTGAAGCCACTCGGCTTGAGCAGATGCTGCAGACCTCAGAGAAAGAGCCAATTGACCTGGCTAAAGTGCTGGCCGGCTGTGTTGAAGGCTACCGTCTTGCTTACCCTGATACGGAGATTCAGGCAGATTTACAGGGACGGATTATGATCCGGGGCGTCCCCGAATATATTGCACAGTTGATGGACAAGCTGATAGCCAATGCAGTGGAATTCAGTTATCAGAACAGGCCGATCACCGTCTATTGCCGGGCCAGTCGTGATAAAGCCATATTGCGGGTGAGTAACTATGGGCCGTACTTGCCTGAAGAAATGAAAGACCGGTTGTTTGACTCAATGATTTCGGTGCGCCCGCAAGAGAAACAAAGGGAGCCTCATCTGGGTATGGGGCTGCATATTGCCCGCTTGATCACAGAGTTCCACCAAGGGCAAATCCGCGCGGAAAATATTGCTGACTATGAAGGCGTTGCCATCACCATGACGGTGCCTCTGTTGCATGAGTAGCGGCAAGGTAGTTGCCGATACCAACAGTTGTCAGACAGAGACCTGTCAGAGAGAAAGCAGTAATAAATAGCGCGGTTCAATCAGCCCTTTGCTCAGTCTGACTCCTGATGGACGGGCACAAAATAATCCGGGGCATTTTTTTTCACTACCTCGGAACTCTCATGCCAGGCATGGCAGGTGTTCAACACAAAAGGCTTGCCTTTGTACCGTGAGTTATCTGAATCTGCTACACGTCGTCGATGATTCTGGAGTGGTTTGATGGTCTGGATGGCAACGGTCGCCATGGGGAACAGTAATTCCGTCAAATGTGTGCAGCCCTGAACGCCTCCGACCTTTTGTCGTATGGCCTGTCGCCAGCCCGGCCCCATGGTTAATCCAATCAGTGATTTGTATGCCGGTGTGATATCCGGGCACATGGCAAACGGGCTATTATCGGTCGCGGCTTCGATGTCTTTGATTTCGAGTTTTTCATTGACTGTGACACGCAATAACATCTCATGTAGCGGGTCCCCAGGCTCGATACTGCCCCGCCAATTGTTCTGAAAGGCATAGGTTTTGGTGTCAGTCAGGTGAGCTTCGATATCAAACAGCCCGTCCTCGCGCTCATAACCGGTGAAATTAATCTGACGGGTGTGTATGTGCTGGCGTTTTGCCGGCTCTGGCAATGGCATTGGCTACCTCCCAATTAGACGCTATCAGTATAACGCAAAAATCGGGCAAGCGTTCGGTTCTGTGGGTTGCTGGCAACCCGGTGCTGGCTACGGCATAATCGCTGTTTTTGGTTTTTCTCAGGAGCGATTTTTTTGTATCGTGCTGAATTTTCGTCAAAAGACATCGAAGTCATAGAGCGTAAGACATTGTTCCGGCGCTTTTTTGCCCTGGAAAGTCTGACAGTCCGGCATCGGCGGTATGAGGGTGGCTGGACAGAGCCTTTCGAGCGAGAGCTTTTTTGTCGCGGCCAGGCCGCAGGTGTTTTGTTGCATGACCCTGAGCGCAACGAAATTGTCATGGTTGAACAATTCAGAATTGGCTTGATTGATAATGTAGAAGAGAGCCCCTGGGCACTGGAACTGGTGGCAGGCATGCTGGACCAGGCTGAGGATATGGAAACCATGGCCAGGCGTGAAATTAAAGAAGAAACGGGCTTACAGGTGCAATCCGTAACGCCGGTTTGCCAGTATTACAACAGTCCGGGTGGCAGTGATGAAAAAATCCACCTGTATTATGCCCAGGTGGATAGTAGCCAGGCAGGTGGTATTCATGGACTGGCATCAGAAAATGAAGATATAAAGGTTGTTGTGCTTTCGGTATCTGAGGTGCTGGCAGCACTGCACGATGGCCGTATTAATAATGCGATGGCCATTATTGCTCTGCAATGGTTTGAATTGAATTATGGAAACAAACGGTAACGCATTGTCTTCAGACACTATTAACAAGCCACGCTATCGTGTGGATTTATCGGCTTACATGTCGCTGTGTGATGGTAATTATCACCAACTCCTGGCGTTATGGCCGGGTTTGGCCGTGGCCGGTGAGAATCAAACCCGATATTTGCAGATCAGGCACAGGCGCAACGGCAGCAGTGATCATGCCAATAAGTTGCTGGTCTCCATCCGTGTCACTGAGAGTTTTCGCTATACTCAGACACTGGAAATACAGCTGCTGCGACAGCAACCCGTCTGGCCGGCCAGGTTTCCTAACCTGGATCCTGTTATGCAGGTGAGGGTCTACCATGATGCGATGACGGCTGAGCCGGTAAGTTATCAGGGGCACCGCCGCGTGCCAGTTAAAAATGCGATTCCGAATGAGCGTATGTATCACCAGGACGAGAAGCACCAGATTAATGAGTTTTTGTCAGCCTGGCTGGACCTGTGCCTGCAATCGGGTGTCGAAATGACCCGACACGACCCCTTGTGTACCTGAGTTGAATGGTAGAGAACTAGATTTTGACACAAGCCCTGTATCCACAGACAGATCGGCAGAACCTGGATAATTCGCCCTCCGGTGCGCCGCCCCATTATGTTGTGCAAATGACAGACCCACACCTGTTCGGCACCCCTGGCAGAACATTGCTGGGTATGGATACCGTAAATAGCTTTCAGCAGGTACTGAGTCATTTGCCAGCGGATAAAATTGATCACATCGTGCTCACTGGTGACCTTGCCCAGGATGCCTCAGCTCCCGCTTATGAGAAACTGATAGCGATGCTGGATCCGCTAGGCTTGCCATTTACCTGGTTGCCGGGCAATCACGATAACGCAAGATTAATGACGGAAATTGCCAAAGCTCACGGCGGTGGTATTGGTGATAGAGTGGTTGTCATTGGGCGGTGGCGTCTTATCATGCTGGATACGAGCGTACCTGGAAAGGTGCATGGTGAGCTGTCCGACAGGGAGCTTGCCTGCCTTAAGGCTGAGTTGGAACAGGCAGAGAAGCAGGAACAGTTTTGTCTGGTATGTCTGCACCATAACCCGTTGCCGGGCACATCAGAATGGATGCTGGAAATCGGATTAAAGAACGCGGCGGCGTTCCAACAGGTTTTGCAGCCCTTCCGGCACCGGATTGCTGCGGTTCTGTTTGGGCATATTCACCAGAACATTGATCGGGCTGATGAGGATGGAATACGCTATATTTGTACACCGTCCACCAGCATTCAATTCAAACCGCATGTGACAGACTTTGAGCTGGATGTTTTACAGCCTGCGTATCGCTGGCTGGAGCTGTATGATGATGGTCGCATAGAAACTGGGGTTTGCCACTTGCAAAACTTTGAACTGACTATTGATATGTCAGCCCCGGGTTACTGAGACAACAGAGAAAAAGGGTAATATGAGCAATAGCTATAACGCTAACGCAATTGAAGTGCTGACGGGGCTGGATCCGGTACGAAAACGTCCAGGGATGTATACAGACACATCACGCCCCAATCACCTGATTCAGGAAGTACTGGATAACAGTGTTGATGAAGCGTTGGCTGGTCACGCCAAGACTATCAAGCTGACATTACAGAAAGATGGCTTCATAGAAGTGGAGGATGATGGCCGGGGTATGCCGGTTGATATTCACCCGGAAGAAGGTGTGTCAGGTGTTGAGCTGATCCTGACCCGGTTGCATGCGGGCGGCAAATTCTCAGATAAAAACTATAACTTCTCAGGCGGCCTGCATGGCGTGGGTGTTTCTGTGGTTAACGCGCTGTCGAGCAAGCTTGAAGTCATCATCAGGCGCGATGGCAATGTCCATCAAATGGACTTCAGGGATGGTGAAAAAGCGAGCGAGTTGAATGTGACCGGTAGTGTCGGCCGCCGAAATACAGGTTCTACCGTCCGTTTTCTGCCTGATGGTAAATATTTTGATTCTCCAAAAGTTTCCATTACCCGCTTAAAGCATGTACTTCGTGCCAAGGCCGTACTTTGCTCCGGGCTTCGCGTTGTATTCATCGACAACACGGTTAGCGAGGACAAGGCGCAAAGTGAAGAATGGTGCTACCAGGATGGCTTGAATGATTACCTGCTGCAGGGCACCGGTGATTACCTGACGTTGCCGGTTGAACCGTTTAACGGCAGCAGTGCGGGTAATGATGAGGGGGTTGACTGGTCAGTACTGTGGTTGCCGGAAGAAGGGGATGTACTTCAGGAGAGCTACGTTAACCTGATCCCAACGGCACAAGGCGGAACGCATGTTAATGGTTTGCGCACGGGGTTGCTTGATGCCATGCGTGAATTTTGCGAGTTTCGCAATCTGCTACCCCGAGGCATCAAACTGACGCCTGATGATATCTGGGAGCGTTGCTGCTTTGTCCTCTCTGCCAAAATGAAGGATCCTCAGTTTTCCGGACAAACCAAAGAGCGTCTTTCCTCCCGGCAGTGCGCCGCCTTTGTTTCTGGTGTGGTTAAAGACGCATTCAGTCTGTGGTTGAATCAGCATACAGCAGATGCTGAAGCACTGGCTGAGCTTTGCATCAGTCAGGCGCAGCGGCGCATGAAGGCCAATAAAAAAGTCGCTCGTAAAAAAGTGACATCCGGTCCGGCGCTGCCAGGAAAACTGGCTGACTGCGCCACCCAGGACGTCATGGCCGGTGAACTGTTTCTGGTGGAAGGGGACTCGGCAGGGGGATCAGCCAAGCAGGCGCGTGACCGTGAAACACAGGCGATCATGCCGTTGCGAGGTAAAATCCTGAACACCTGGGAAGTGGATTCGTCAGAAATTCTGGCCTCACAGGAAGTCCATGATATTGCCGTAGCGCTGGGTGTGGATCCGGGGTCGCCAGACCTGGGTGGTCTGCGCTATGGCAAAGTGTGCATTCTGGCGGATGCTGACTCGGATGGTTTGCACATTGCGACGTTGTTATGCGCACTGTTTGTCCGGCATTTCCGGCCACTGGTGGCTGCGGGGCGGGTCTATGTTTCGATGCCACCGCTGTACCGTATTGATGCCGCCAAAGATGTTTACTACGCGACTGATGATGACGAGAAAAACGGTATCCTGGATCGCATCGCGGCCGAAAGAAAGAACGTCAAAGTTAATGTTCAGCGCTTTAAAGGCCTTGGCGAAATGAACCCGTTGCAATTGCGTGAAACAACCATGAGTCGGGACACCCGCCGCCTGGTGCAACTGGTGCTGCCGGAAGAGGACGGCAAAGCTGGGTACAGTGAAACAGATGAAGCATTGGATATGCTGCTGGCCAAGAAACGTTCGTCAGATCGCAAGAGCTGGCTGGAGGAGTACGGCAATCTGGCGGAGATGTTGAACTAAAATCAATAAACGCAATAAGTTAAACGCTTGGATAGCAGCCTGAATAAATGAGCATAAAAGTTTGAACAGAAGCCCCGGCAGCTCTGAATTGCTGGGGCTTTTTCTTTTAAATGGGACTGGCACAAAAATTAATAGATGAAGCTAAGCTCCTCCTTCATAGCTTAGTTTTGCACAATAGGAAGCAGAATGGATCACAGCGTACACAACAAACTGGTCTCCTTTATCTGGAACATTGCCGACGACTGCCTGCGCGATGTGTATGTGCGCGGTAAATACCGCGATGTCATTCTGCCCATGGTGGTGCTGCGCCGTCTCGATACCCTGCTCATGCCCACCAAGGAGGCGGTGCTGGAAGAGGTGCGCTTCCAGAAAGAGGAAATGGACGCCACCGAGCTGGACCCGGCGCCGCTCAAGGCGGCCTCCGGCTATGTGTTCTACAACGTCTCTAAGTGGACGCTCACCAGCCTGTACAACACCGCCACCAATAACCGGCAGATCCTGCTGGCCAATTTCGAGGAATACCTGAAGGGCTTCAGCCTCAACGTACAGGAAATCATCGAGCGCTTTGAGCTGAAGAGCAAAATCCAGCACATGGCCCACAAGGATGTGCTGCTGGATGTGGTGGAAAAATTCGTCTCGCCCAAAATCAATCTTACGCCAAACGACGCCGTGGACCCGGACGGCTACAGGCTCCCCGGCCTTTCCAACCTGGGCATGGGCTATGTGTTTGAAGAGCTGATCCGCAAGTTCAACGAGGAAAACAACGAAGAGGCCGGGGAGCACTTCACCCCGCGGGAAGTGATCGAGCTGATGACCCACCTGGTGTTCGACCCCATCAAGGATGACCTGCCGCTCACCCTCACCGTGTACGACCCGGCCTGCGGCAGCGGCGGCATGCTCACCGAATCCCAGAACTTCATTGAAGAGAAATACCCTTCCGACAACCGTGATATCTACCTCTACGGCAAGGAAATCAACGACGAAACCTACGCCATCTGTAAATCCGACATGATGATCAAGGGCAACAACCCGGAAAACATCAAGGTCGGCTCTACCCTGTCCACCGATGAATTCGCCTCTGATCGTTTCGACTTCATGCTCTCCAACCCGCCCTACGGCAAAAGCTGGGCCTCGGAGCAGAAGCACATCAAGGACGGCAGCGACGTCATCGACCCGCGCTTCAAGATTAAGCTCAAGGACTACTGGGGCAACCTGGAAGACTGCGACGCCACCCCGCGCTCCAGCGATGGCCAGCTGCTGTTCCTCATGGAAATGGTCAGCAAGATGAAAGACTCGGCCACGGGTTCAGGCGCCGCAGCGGGTTTATATACAAAAGGCAGTCGCATAGCCTCGGTGCACAACGGCTCCAGCCTGTTCACCGGCGATGCCGGTGGCGGCGAAAGCAATATCCGCCGTTACCTGATCGAAAACGACTGCCTGGAAGCCATCGTCCAGCTGCCCAACAACCTGTTCTACAACACCGGCATCACCACCTATATCTGGGTGCTGAACAACAACAAGCCGGCACATAGGCGCGGCAAGGTGCAGTTGATTGATGCCAGCCTGCTCTACCGCAAGCTGCGCAAGAACCTGGGCAACAAAAACTGCGAATTTGCCCCCGAGCATATCGAGGAAATCACCCGCACCTACCTGGACTGCGCCGCCATCGAGCGTGAGCTGGACAGTAAAAATGAGCCAACGGGCATCGCCAGCCAGGTATTCCGCAACGAAGACTTCGGCTACCACAAGGTCACCATCGAACGCCCGGACCGCCGCAAGGCCCAGTTCTCGGAAGAACGCATCGCCGGTCTGCGCTTCGACAAGCAGATCAGCGAGGTCATGGAGCATCTCTATGCCGAACACGGCGACAAGGTCTACGAGCACACCGGCCACGGCAAGGACAACAAGCAGACCTTCCTGAAAAGCATCGAAAAGCCGATCATGGCCTGGTGCGACGACAACGACATCAGCCTCAACACCAAAGCCAAAACCAAACTGCTGGACGTGAAGCGCTGGGACAGCCTCAAGGCCCTGGTGGAAACCGCCCGCGAACTGATGGCCGCCATCGGCGAAGGCGAGTTCAGCGACTTCAACCAGTTCAAGAAGCAGGTGGATGCCGAACTCAAGGCCAGAAAACGCAAACTCTCCGCTACCGAGAAGAACGCCATTCTCAATGCGGTGAGCTGGTATGACGAAGCCGCCGAGAAGGTGGTCAAGAAAGTGGTCAAGCTCAATGGCGACAAGCTGGATGAGCTGCTACACCGCTACGACTGCACCGCGGAGCAGCTGCCGGACTACGGCCTCTATCCCACCGGCAAGGCCAACGAATACATCACTTTTGAGCCCTGCTCAGACCTGCGCGATAGCGAATCCATTGCCCTGTTGAAAGACGGGGAAAAGCAGGGTGTCCACGACTACTTCCTGGCAGAAGTGAAACCCCATGTGGAAGAAGCCTGGATCAACCTGGATTCCACCAAGATCGGCTATGAAATCAGCTTCAACAAATACTTCTACCGCCACAAGCCGCTGCGATCACTGGAAGAAGTGGCTCAGGACATTATCAGTCTGGAGCAGAAAGCTGAGGGGCTGATTGCACAGATTCTGGGTGTAGGTGTTGAGCAGGTGCAGGGGTAAGTGGCTATGTTGAGTATTGCTGAATTGCCGAAGCATCAATCTTATAAAGATTCAGCCATTGAAAAAATTGGTTCTATCCCTTGCTCATGGGAAGTCCAGAAGCTGAAGTTTTTAACGTCTATAAATTCTGAATCATTGCCTGACAATACGCCCAGTAAATATTCACTGGACTATGTGGATATAGGAAGTGTCAGCTTCGAAAAAGGTATTGAGAGGACAGAAAATTTTACCTTTAAAGATGCTCCTTCGAGAGCAAGAAGGAGAGCCCGTTCAGGTGATGTGGTTGTTTCCACGGTCAGGACGTACTTAAAGGCTATTGCCTATGTGGACGATGAGGCGGCTGAGTATACATACTCAACTGGATTTGCAGTTGTCTCTCCAGGAAAGCAGTTAATATCAGATTATCTGGGCTACTTTGTCAAAAGCAATGCATTCACTGAGCAGGTGGATTTGGTTGCTAAAGGAATGAGTTACCCAGCAATTAATTCGACAGAATTGTCGAATCTATATCTGGCTTGTGCACCTGCTGATGAACAGAAACTGATCGCCAAATTCCTCGACAAAAAAACCACCCAAATCGACGAAGCCATTGCCATTAAAGAGCAGCAGATCGCCCTGCTGAAAGAGCGCAAGCAAATCATTATCCAAAAAGCCGTCACCCAGGGGCTTGATCCCACTGTGCCCATGAAAGATTCCGGCGTGGAGTGGATTGGGGAGATTCCAGCGCATTGGGAGGTTAAGCAATCAAGGTATTTGTTTAGAGTTGTGAGAAGGTCCGATCGCGTTGGTGGTGAGATTAAATACTCAGTAACGCAGGCAAGGGGATTGGTGCCTACAGATGAAATGATAGAAAACTCTACTCAGGCAGCATCGTTTGATGCATTTCAATTGTGCCATGAAGGTGATTTGGTTCTGAACAAATACAAGGCGCATTTGGGCGTCTTTTGGAAATCGCCTGGGCGAGGGATAATAACAAATAACTACACCGTTTTTGCGCCTTTGAAAGGGGCGTCTAGCAAGTACTTTGAGCTTTTATTTCATACTCCTATTTATGTGAGCATATTTAGAACGCTTGTGTACGGAGTAACCGAAGGCATGAGCCCGCTTTATACAAGTGATTTCAGTAACATGAGATCCATAGTTCCTCCAGTTGAGGAGCAGGAAGCTATTGAACGATATGTTTCAGGCGTGGAAATAGACTATGCCGAAGCCGTTCAGCTACTGGAACACCAAAAACGATGCTTGGCCGAGTATAAAGTCAGTCTAATAAACAGCGCCGTCACCGGCAAAATCAAGGTCACCCCCGATATGGTGGAGGCCTGATCCATCATGACGGTCCAGGTCGCCACGTGCAGCGCTGCCCAGCTTTTCTCGGGGTGCTTGTTTCCAGGCCACTCCCTGGCATCGGATGCCATTGTCACCAGCGATGGCGGAACGGTGGTCGGCGAACTGACCATCCCGGAATACCAGCGCCCCTATTGCTGGCAGGACAAGCAACTGGATGGCCTGCTGCAGGATTTCGCGTCGCACACCCAGCGAAACGCTGAACTGCCTTACTATCTGGGCAGCCTGATCCTGCATCAGGAAAGCAGCAAGCTGAATATCATCGACGGCCAGCAGCGCATCACCACCCTGGCGCTGATGGGTTGCCTGCTGAATCCCGACCCGTCGAGCATCGGCGGCCTGGTCTACGAACACCCCATTAGCCAGCAGCAGATCAAGCACAACCTCCAGTGGCTGCGTGACCGTCTGGATCGGGTGCGAGACGGGATCGACTTCCACAAGCTGCAATTCACCCTGGTGATTACCCAATCGGAAGACGACGCCTACCGCTTCTTTGAAACCCAGAACACCGGCGGGGTGCGCCTGGGCGGGCCGGATATCATCAAGGCCCATCATTTGCGAGCCATTGATAATAAATCGCTCCAGCCACAGTTTGCCCGACAGTGGGAGGCCATGGGCAAACTGGACAGCACCGTCAGCGCCCTGTTGAAAGGGCGCTTCTGGCAAGGCGTGAAGCCTCGAGAGCTGCCCTCCCACAACCAGAAGAAGCGCATCCGTGATTGTATTGTTGACGAACTGGCGCAGGCGACTGGTGACGGTGATGACATCGCCTATGGCCGCATTCGCCGCCAGATCGGCCTGGCAGGCGAGATAAGCCAGCAGGCGGACCAGCAAGGCTATGAGGTGCGCCAGCCATTGAATGCCGGCATCAACAGCATCCGCTACCTGGCCTACTTTCAGGGGGTGCACCAACGCTACTGGCAGCAGCCAGACCTGCCGCATCTGCCTGACTATCAGCAGTTTGTGGAATGGCTGAAAGATCGGGATGGCTGTGGCTATCTGGAAAAGCTCTACGAGGCCTGCCTGCTGCTCTATATCAGCCAGTTTGGCGAGAACCAGCTGGAGCATGCTGCCAAAAAGCTGTTCCGGGTGGTGTATTCCCGCCGGGTCAGCAACCAGAAGTCCGTGCGGGAAAATTCCATTCCCTCCTTCATTCGCGATTTCCCCGTGCTCGACTGGATCGCCGCCAGCTATACCCCCGCACAGTGCTTCGGCTTTCTTGATGCCTTCGAGCTGAAAGTGGACCCCAGCAATCTGGACAAGAACAGTGTGAAGCAGCGGTTCGTGAAAGCGGTTTGCAAACAATTCGAGCTGAATGTGCCGGAAGGGGAGTATGCAACGGCATTCGCGCCAGCGCTGGACCAGAAAATAGCAGGAGCGCAGGGATGACGGCAGCACTTGAACATCAAGCACACCACCAAGTCAGCACAGAAGTGCTGACGCTGGAGAGGGTGGGCGCCCGCAAGATGGGTTTCGTGATCCCCAGCTATCAGCGCCCCTATGTGTGGCGCGATGAGGATGTGATCAAGCTGTTTGATGATATCCGCGAAGCCTATCTGGCAAAGGAAGGGCAATACTTTATCGGCAGTGTGCTGTCAGCCATTCATGAAAAGGGTGAGTCCCGCGTCTATGAACTGATAGACGGCCAGCAACGCACGACCACCCTGATGCTGCTCTCCCTGGCGTTCCGTGCGGCGGGGGTGGCAACGCCACTGGCTAAGGTGTCGACCCTGGGTGAGAAGCCGAGGCTGACCTTCGAGATCCGTGACGCAGTGGGTAATCTGCTGGGCAGCTATGCCGGCCTGGAACGCATGACCCGCCCCGGCCCGGACGCCATCGAGAATGACCCTTACCTTACTCATCTGGACGCCAACCTGCGTGTGCTGAAACAGCAGGTAGAGAAGCTGCCCGAAGACGACAGTTTCAGCCGCGAAGGGTTTGCCGATTACATCTTCAGGAAGGTGAGCTGGGTCAACAATATCGTCCCGGAGAACATGGACCTGAACCGCCTGTTTTCCAGTATGAATACCGCAGGTATCCAGCTGGAGCCGGTGGACCTGTTGAAAGCCAAGCTGTTCCGCAAGATCACTACCGAGACGCCCCTGTACAGCACCATCTGGCAGGCCTGCGAGCACATGGAGAACTACTTCGAACGCAACCTCCGCCAACTGTTCCCCAACGCGGACTGGAATGCGCTTGAGTACAAAGACTTGAGTGCTTATGAGCGCAGGTTCTTTGAATCCAATGTGGGTGAAAGCGGAGAAGTCGAGGGTAAGACATCTGGAATGACGCTGTTGCAACTTCTTGGTGCGGTCGAGGAGGGAGATATGCCTGAGAATCCAGAACCGGAAGCCGAAAGAGATACTCAGGAAGGTATCGAAGACGAAACCGTCTACTGTCGCTCCATCGTGGGGTTCGAGCTGCTGTTGATCCATGCCTTGCGCGTGTTCTGCGCCAGTAAGGGCTGGGATGATATTAAAGTTCGCATCAAGGCCGCCAACCTGATGGCGTGTTTTGACTGTCTCCTCGACAAAGATGAGGCGGACATCAAGGCGTTTATCCAGACGCTGTGGCAGGTGCGCTATCAATTCGACACTTGGGTGGTGAAATGGGTAGAGCACGATGACAGTGACGACCCGCAGCTACGACTGACCAACATCAGCCGAACACTATCCAGTGGCAAATATTACATCAACCGCAGCGCCAAGGAGTTGGGCAACCTGGTTCAGTTGCAGGCAGTGCGTAATTTCAGCGGCGACCGCTCGGCCCATTATTGGCTAACGGCCCTTCTCGCTCAGCTGGTAGAGAACCCTGAAATGGATTTTGATCAGGTGCTGGTCGTGATGGAGAACTTGGACAACCAACTTTCGCTGACCATCGAAACCCAAAAGGAAGCCAGTTTCAAGATTACCAGGGGGGAATCCCTTGCTTCTTATAGCTGGAGTTCCATCGATACCTATCTTAATGGCGCCAAAGGTACCAGCTTTGAACACTACTGGTTCCAGAAACTGGAATACCTGCTATGGAAGCAAGGTAACAAAAGTGATGAAAAGTTGAAGCGGTATCGAATAACCTCAAAAAATTCCGTGGAACATGTACACCCCCAAAAAGAAGAGTATCAAAAAGTTATATCCCATAAAGTGTTGAATGCTTTTGGAAACCTGGTTTTGCTCAGCCCAGGCGAAAATTCTTCCTACAGTAATCAAACGGTTGGTAAGAAGAGGGAAGGCTTCAAGGGCAAGCCTCGTTATGACTCGTTAAAGCTTAGGGCTATATTTGAGTGTTATGATAAATCTGAAGGGGCGTGGGATGACGAGCAGATTTACGAGCACCAGAGGCAGATGATTGCGTTGCTGGAGAACCATTACAGGCAAGGAGAGGAAGATGGTTAGCCAAATTACTAAGCAGCTTCGAAACCTACTTAACAGTGCTGGTGAGAGTGAGGTAGTTGAATTTAAAGAGGCGAAAGCGGGTTACGATTTTAGAAAACTCGGCAAGTATTTTTCGGCTTTGAGTAATGAAGCTAACTTGAAAGGTTGCAAAAGTGCTTGGTTGGTCTTTGGTGTCAGAGACAACCAAACCGTTGTTGGCACTCAATTCCGCAAGGATCCCAAAGATTTACAATCACTCAAAAAGGAAGTCGCTGATAAAACTACACACAGGCTTTCCTTTATTGATATTCATGCTGTTGAGCATGAAGGGAAAAGGGTGCTTTTATTGGAAGTTCCAGCTGCCCCACAAGGCATTCCGGTTCCGTGGGAGGGACACTACTACGGCAGAGAGGGAGAATCATTGTCTTCCTTATCTATCGAAGAAATCGAGCGTATTAGAGATCAAAACAAGGTGTATGACTGGAGTGCCGGAATTTGTTCAGGGGCATCTGTCGATGATCTCGATTCTTGGGCTATTGAGGCAGCAAGAGAGGTCTTTGCGAAGAAAAACCCGAAACTGGCTAAGGAAATGAAAAGTTGGGATACGATGACTTTTCTCAATAAAGCCAAGTTAACGGTTGCTGGGCAGATAACCCGCACAGCAATTCTTCTATTGGGCAAACCTGATTCGACTCACTTCCTGAACCCAGCATCTTCGACAATTTCATGGATATTGAAGGACAAAGATGGGGTAGAGAAGGACTACGAGCACTTTTTCAGTCCATTACTGACCAGTGCGGATCAGGTATTCCGCAAGATACGTAACCTCAAATATCGATACATGCCAGACGGCTCACTTTTTCCTGAGGAAGTAGATCAGTATGACCCCTTCATCATTCGAGAAGCACTGAACAACGCCATAGCCCACCAGGATTATGAGCTAGGTGGAAAGATTTCGGTTGTGGAGTTTGAGGATGGCCGGCTATGTTTCAGTAATCCGGGCAAATTTATTCCAGGTACCGTGGAGCAGGTTATTCATGCTGACGCCCCGGAAACTCGATATCGGAACCGGTTCCTGACAGATGCGATGGTCAACTTGAATATGATTGATACCATCGGCAGTGGAATCCGGAAGATGTTTGTCATTCAAAAGAAGCGTTTTTTCCCCTTGCCCGAATACCAGCTGGATAAAGATAGGGTACAAGTAACTATTACTGGGCGTGTGCTTGACATGAGTTACGCCAGGAAGCTAGCAGAATTCCCGGATTTGTTGTTAGATGACATAGTATTGTTAGATCGTGTGCAGAAGAAGAAACCCCTGACAGACGCGCAAGCTAAGTATTTGAAACAAGAGGGATTAATTGAAGGACGTAAACCAAACTTTCATATTTCAGTACGGGTGGCGCAAAAGAGTGATGAAAAAGCTCAGTACATACGCAACAGAGGGTTTGATGACCAACATTACAAGCAGATGATTGTTGAGTACATTGAGAAGTTTGGCTCCGCAAGAAGGGCTGATATTGACCAGCTTCTGGTAGACAAACTGCCAGACGTTTTAGACCAGAAGCAGAAGGCGCATAAGGTAAAAAATCTTCTTCAGTCTCTTAGAAATCAAGGAGTTATAAGTCCTAAAGGTAAAGTGTGGCAAATGTCTAAGCCGTAAATCTTAGACATTTTTAGACATTTTTTAGATGGACGTGTTCGGTTCGGATTTACTATAAAGTCTGATAAAACAAACAGATAGGATGTTTTATGGTTAGTAATACCAAAGAGCAAGCTCTGGAGGCAGCAATTGAGCAGGCCTTAACCGGTAAAACCAGTGAAGCTGTAAAAGCGGCGGGTGGTGTCGATGATACAACGGCTGAAACACCAGCAGACTACCTGTCTAGAAATCAACGCTTTAAGCTAGGGCTGCCGACCGATTTCAATGCCCAGTATGCTCTAGATGAAAAGCTGTTTTGGCGTTTTCTTGAGCAAACCCAAAGCACCGAACTTACCAAGCTGCAAAAACACAATCCATCCGACTGGAAGCGAAAACTGTTAGAACGTTATGATCGGCTGATGAAAAAGCACGGTATTCTCCATTTGCTCAAAAAGGGATTGGCGGTGGACGATGCGCATTTTCATCTGATGTACCCCGCACCTTTGGCCAGTAGCAGCGAAAAGGTCAAACAGAATTTTGCCGCCAATATCTTCAGTTGCACCCGGCAAGTACGCTATTCCCAGGCTAACCCACTTCATGAAATTGATATGGTGTTGTTCTTAAATGGCATCCCACTGGTAACCATGGAGCTGAAAAATGCCTGGACGGGGCAAACTGCCCGATATCATGGTCAGAAACAGTATCGAGAGAATCGGGACGTAAATCAGCCACTGCTACATTTTGCACGCTGTCTGGTGCACATGGCAGTGGACACCGATGAGGTCTATATGACCACTAAACTGGATGGCAAAGCCACCTATTTTTTGCCCTTCAATAAAGGCCATAACCACGGGAAAGGTAATCCGCCAAACCCTCATGGACACAAGAGTGCTTATCTTTGGCAGGAGGTTTTTACGAAAGAGAGCCTGGCCAACATCATCCAACATTTCGTACGCCTGGACGGTAGTAGCAAGGATTCGCTGAAGAAGCGAACGCTGTTTTTTCCGCGATACCATCAGATGGAGGTGGTGAGACGGCTGACGGCCCATGCGGAGCAGCAAGGTGTAGGCCATACCTATCTGATTCAGCATTCGGCAGGGTCGGGCAAGTCTAACTCGATTACCTGGTCAGCGTATCAGCTAATTGAGACCTATCCTGTTTCGGCAGAGGCGGCTGGGGGCAGGCCTTTTGATCAGCCGTTGTTTGATTCTGTGATTGTGGTGACAGATCGACGATTACTGGACAAGCAGATCCGGGAGAACATCAAGGAATTTTCTGAGGTTAAAAATATTGTTGCTCCCGCTTTTAAGTCTTCAGAGTTGAAGAGTGCCCTGGAAAGTGGAAAGAAGATCATTATTACTACAATCCAGAAGTTCCCGTTTATTGTCGAAGGAATTGATGACCTAAGTGACAGGCGCTTCGCGGTGATAATTGATGAAGCACACAGTTCTCAGTCCGGTACAGCCCACGACAACATGAACCGGGCGATCGGGGAGAATGAGAGGCAAGAGGACGAAAAGGATTATCAGGACAAAATCCTGCAAGCCATGCGCTCTCGAAAGATGCGCGGAAACGCGTCTTACCTGGCATTTACCGCGACGCCCAAGAATACCACGCTGGAGAAATTTGGTGAGAAGCAAGAGGATGGTACGTTCAAACCGTTCCATCTGTATTCCATGAAACAGGCTATCGAGGAAGGCTTCATCCTTGATGTACTGGCCAATTACACCACCTACAAGGGGTATTATGAGATTGAAAAATCCATTGTCGAAAACCCGCTATTTGATACCAAGAAGGCACAGAAGAAACTTCGTGCCTATGTAGAACGCAGCCAGCAGACCATTGATACCAAAGCGGAGATCATGCTCGAACATTTCATCCCTCAGGTAGTGAATACCAAGAAGTTGCGCGGCAAGGCTAAAGGGATGGTGGTGACCCAGAATATTGAAACCGCTATTCGCTACCATAAGGCAATCACCCGACTGCTTGAGGAAAGGGGTAATCCTTTCAAAGCACTGGTGGCTTTTTCGGGAACGAAGGAGGTCGATGGTATCGAGTATACCGAAGCCGAAATCAATGGTTTCTCTGATAATGATACCAAAGACAAATTTGATACGGATGAGTACCGACTGCTGGTTGTCGCCAACAAATACCTGACAGGTTTCGATCAGCCGAAGCTGTGTGCCATGTATGTGGATAAGAAGCTGGCATCGGTGTTGTGTGTGCAGGCTTTGTCGCGTCTCAATCGTTCAGCGCCCAAGTTGGGCAAAAAGACAGAAGATCTGTTTATTCTCGACTTCTTTAACACGACAGATGATATAAAGGCAGCCTTTGATCCTTTCTATACGGCAACGTCGCTCTCTAGTGCCACAGATGTGAACGTGCTCCACGAACTCAAGGATATGATGGATGACGTGGGCGTATATGAGTGGAGTGAAGTCGAGGATTTCGTGAGGCGCTATTTCAACAATGAGGACGCTCAGACACTTAGCCCGATAATTGATTTGGCAGCATCCCGGTTCGAATATGAGCTGGAATTGAAGCAGGAAGAAAAAATTGATTTTAAAATCAAGGCTAAACACTACGTGAAGGTTTATGGCCAGATGGCGGCTATCATGCCTTATGAAATTGCTGCGTGGGAGAAGCTGTTTTGGTTTCTCAAGTTCTTGATTCCCAAGCTCAAGGTGAAAGATCAGGACTCTGATTCCATTGATGAACTCCTTGAGTCTGTTGACCTGAGTTCCTATGGGCTACAAAGGGTAAAGTTAAATCAAGCGATCACCCTGGATCACGGGGTGTCAGAGGTGGATCCCCAGAACCCTAACCCGAGGGGCGGCTATGGTGGGGGACAGCAGCTGGATCCGCTGGACGATATCATACGCTCCTTCAATGAACGCTGGTTTCAGGGTTGGAGCGCCACGCCGGAAGAGCAGAGAGTGAAATTCATCAATATCGCTGAAAGCATTCGTCAGCATCCGGATTTCAAGACAAAGTACCAGGATAACCCTGACCCCCATAACCGCGAGCTGGCTTTTGAGAAGATGTTGAAAGAGGTGATGCTGCAGCGTCGTAAAGATGAATTGGAGTTGTATAAACTGTTTGCAGCAGATCCAGCGTTTAAGGCTGCCTGGATGCAGAGCATGCAGCGTGTGGTAGGTGGCAGTAAAAGTATAATGTGAAGCCTTCAGGTGATTGGATGGTAAATGCATCTTATACTGCTCCTGCTGATACAGTATTTAACTGTATCGGCAGGAGCAGATTTGTAACAAGAACATGGACTAGAAATTCAGCCGGATACCTGCACGGACACCTGACTGTTCTTTAATTTCAGCATAGCCGGCATTCAGTGAGACCTGGTCTGTCAGGTAGAGCCGGGCAGTGACGTCGTAGCCCACCTCGCCATCAATATCATCCCCGTCAACATAGTTTATGCCGCCTTCAACTTCAAAGTTATCGGTCAACAGCGTCCGTACCCCCAGGTTTGCGCCATAGCCGTCGCCTTCTTCTTCAAATCCTGCGAACTCCCCTTCGCTGCCAAGATAGCTGACGCCTGCTACCAGATCAGTGTTTGATGACAGTGGCGTGTGATAGCCCAGGCCGAATGAATAATTGTCGACTTCGATAGGCTCAGAACCAGTGCCAGTAAAGAATGAGCGATCTGACTCGCCTGTGCTATAGCTGCCTTTCAGGAAAAAAGCAGGGCTGATAGAGAATGCTGCCCGAGCACCATATGATGAGAAATCTTCATCAAAGATTTCGCCTTCGGTATAACCTAGATCCAGATAATTGTAGGAAAAAGGCGAGTTTCCTGGCTGCTGGGCCAATGCTGAACCTGCATAGGCGCAAGTTAAAGTGGCAATACTGGTACCCAGAAGCAATCGCTTAATGTTCATCATAGTCGTCTCTCCCTTCATCTTGTTACTGTTAGATGACTCAATAGTGACAACGAGAGGAAGTAGATATTATTCCAATCAATATTCTGATTATCTCCTGAAAGCTCAAATTTGGTGCATTCGGTACTATCGTCAACTGTTGTCATTAATTTGAATTAACAACACAGAATAATATCTGCTGTTATTGATATGAATAGCAAATACTGCCTGTCTTGGCTTGACTTTGGCTATTTAAGGGAAGACACTCGAAACTGATTTGTTCCTGCTGAGTTTAAGACTTTTCCTGAAATTAGCAGTCAAGATGTGAGAATTTCGAAACATTTGCATTGCGTCTCAAACTCTTTGTAATTCGTCTCAGTGTACGGGGCGACAAGGGGCAAATACACCGAGAAAATAGAAGCTTGTCCACGACAATGGGATGTCAAGACGGGTTGCTTGTTGTTTTACTCATTTGAATGATTAACGGATGTAACGAGTGACACATGGAAAACGTCTTATATATCGTTATCTTAGCGCTTCTGCTGGGCGCCATTTTGGCATGGTTTCGTTCACGGCAATCGTCTTCTGATTTTCCTTATCAGTCTCAAAGCCGACTCCTGACGAAAACTGAAGCAGAGCTCTACCAATCAATTCAGCAGACACTGAATTCACACCGAAATCTTGATGATTTGATGGTTTTTGCCAAAGTACGCATTGCTGATGTTATCAACCCGGGTAAAGCCCTGGTAGGTAATGACTGGCAGGATGCATACGAGCGCATCAGCAGCAAGCATTTTGATTATGTGGTTTGTACTGCTGAAGACAGCCAGATTCGTTTGATAATTGAGTTGGATGATGGCAATCAGCGCTCTGTTAAGAAATTGCGTCGTGATCACTTTCTGGATCAGATTTGTGCATCGGCATCAGTGCCACTGTTACGAATTCCCGCGCAGCAGGGCTACGACCTGGAAGCGCTTTGGTTAACCATCAATGCCAAGCTGTTGAAGGTGCCTAACGCTATTGATGCTGGTATAGATGAGAAAAGCTCATCATTCCAGCAGAAACCAGCAGATCAGGGAGCCCCTGGCGCTTAACTATAAAGCGCCTCCGCAGCTACTGCCTTGTCCCGCTGTGCAAGCATAGCAGTGCTCGGCAACAGCGATGGCCTGGCCATCAATATGAGTGTTCAGTAAATCCATTAAATGTCTGGCTTGTCCAGGCATAGTGATGCTGAGTTGCTGGTTAAAATCACAGTCGTACAAATTACCCTGCCAATCCACACTTACCAGGTGACGGCACATCACGCCAGGAAGGTTTGCGTCCAGGTGGTTATTTTTCAGCAGTTCCATGTAGGGCTGGAACTGGCCTTTCGAAATCAGAGTGGAGCCAAAGCGTTTGATTGGCATGTTTGCCAGCGCAAATAGATGGTTGAACTCAATATCAAAGTGTTCTTTCAGTTCGAGCTTATAATCGTTTTCCAGTGCTAGCTGGTCAGGTGGTAATGATGGCCCCTGCGGGTTATAGACCAGGTTCAGGGTGAGTCCGGAACCATTGCGGCCATAACCGAGTTCATTCAGGCGCTGCAAACCATTAATACTTCGGTCGAATACGCCTTTGCCTCGTTGCTGGTCAACATTGGCTAAGGAATAGCATGGCAGAGACGCTACGATTTCTACACGATGTTCTGCCAGGAATTCAGCCAAACCTTCTTGGCCAGGCTCAGACAAAATGGTGAGATTGCAGCGATCGATGACATGAATGCCAGCTTGATACGCATCGCCGACCAGCTTTCTGAAATGGTCGTGCATCTCTGGTGCACCACCGGTGAGGTCCAGCGTTGTCATACCTCTGGCTTTCATCACCGGAATGATCAACCGCAGGTTTTCTTCACCCATCATCTCGGTACGATCAGGGCTGGCATTGACATGGCAGTGCAGGCAACGCTGATTGCAGCGATAGCCAAGGTTTACCTGCAGCGTGCTCGCTGTATCACGATAAATATCTGGAAAATCTGTGACTTCCAAAAGTGGCAAGGTGGCATGCATAATCAGGGTGGCTCCTATTGTAGTCTTCCGGGTCAGTCTTCAGTGCGACGTAATAGCAGAAGTGGAATTTTGCTTTCACTGATCATTCGGGACGTATTACTGCCCACGAAAAACTCCCTGAAACGAGAGTGGCTATAAGCGCCCATAACCCGCAGGTCAATATTATGCTCTTCCTGAAACTGGGCCAGGGTAGGCAGCAACTCACCCTGGAGAAGGTGGGCCATGACCTGCATCCCTTGATTTACCAGCCGGTTGCAGGTCTCACTGAGTTGTTGGCGGCACTCTTTGCCGCCAACCATAATAAGGTGGCCTTGCAGTCCGGACAATAAACGACTGTGGGCCAGCTCATCCAGCGCGCGATCGCTTTCCGGGGAGCCATCAAAGGCAATCATGTAGCGCTCTGGGGCTTTGAAGTCGCTGGGGGCGACAAGTACCGGTTTGTGAATGGCGCGAACTGCCGTTTCAACCTTGGAGCCAATGCGGTGAGGCTCTGTCTGATGATCCTCGCCGCGGCGCCCGATGACAAAGGCCCGGGTTTCATTCTCGTAATTCTGCAAGGCTTCACTGATGCTGCCATGCCGCTGTGTGCTGCTGACCTCAATGTTCCCCATTTCACGGATATGAGCCTCAGCATCAGCCAGCAGGTGCCGGCCATGCTCCATTGCCAGGCGGCCGCGCTGCTCATCCAGTGACGTCAGTTCCTCCAGGAGTTGCTCGCGACTGCCCAGACCGATAGTCCCTGACAGATCTTCAAGTACAGGTGATTGAGATTTCTCAATGACGTGTAACAGCCTGACTGGTGTGCTGAGCCTCTGACTTAACCAGCCTGCGGCATCACAGATAGCTCCGGTCATACCTGAGCCATCAATGCAGGCTGTGATGGCTGATGCGGTCGATGATTCAGACATAATGCGCCCCTCACTTCATGACTTGTCTGATTTAGTGGACTCCTATCTTGTCACCTTCATCAGCATTGTCAAACTCACTGAATTTGCTGGCAGAGGATTGTGTTACCTCGTTCTCATGCCACATAAAATTCACGAAACTGCCATCTTTGCTTCACTGATATGTCAAACAACCGGCTTATCGTACCAGCCGGTTGACACTATAAAATTATCAGGGGAACAAGAACATGTCACAACGAAAACGCAGCTTTACCCAGCGCTTGCTGGTTAGCTCGATTGTGCTGGGCCTGGGCATTGCATCGGCATCAGTCTGGGCACAGAGTACAACTTCTGCCATCCGTGGCAGTGTGATTGGTGTAGACGGCAACCCACAGGCCGATACCACGATTGTTATTGAAGATACACGCACAGGCGCCCGGCGCGTCCTGGAGTCAAATTCGAGTGGTGCTTTTTATGCAACCAACCTGCCCGTCGGCGGACCTTACCGTGTAACGGTTGGTGGTGAGCAGTCAGTGATTGTTGACTCGATCGCTTTGGGTGATATCTATAACCTGGATTTGCAGCTTGGTGATCAGCAGGCCGTCGAAGAAGTGCTCGTACTGGGGCAATCCGGTGCTTTCGTAGATGTTGCATCAGGCCCTGCTGCTACATTCTCTACGTTCGACATGAACACGGCTGTCGCGTTCGATCGCGATATCAAAGATGTTTTCATGTATGACCCGCGTATGAACCTGGATACCAACTCTGCCATCAACTGTGTGGGTAAGCACCCGCGCTTTAACAGCATTAGCCTGGACGGTGTCAGTCAGAATGACCGGTTTGGCTTGAATGATAACGGTTACTCTACAGCAACAGGTATGCCGTTTCCTTTCGAAGGCATTTCCCAGGTCGCTGTTGAGCTGGCGCCTTTTGATGTGACTTACGGCGGTTTTACGGCCTGTAACATCAATGCTGTGACTAAGTCCGGTAGCAATCAGTGGACTGGTACTGCCTTCTATGAATATAACAATCAGGACTTTCGTGGCGACTCTCTGACTGTTGATGGCACACAGGCAGACTATAAGTCGCTTGATTACAAAGAAGAAACCCGCGGCTTCAGTGTGGGTGGCCCCATCATGGCTGACCGGCTATTCGTTTATGGCGCTTATGAAGAGCGAGAAGAGCCAGAGTTTATTGCCCAGGGTTTTGCAGGATCCGGGAATGGCGTTGAGCGTCCCTGGTTGAGCCAGTCGGACTATAACCGTATCAGTCAGATTGCCAGTGACGTTTACGGCTACGATGCCGGTGGCCAGGCCAGCGATGGTGCTCAGACCGAAGAGAAATACATGCTGCGTATGGACTGGAATATCAGTGATATGCACGATGCGGCACTGATCTATAATTTTTATGAAGGCATTGAAGATCGCGCTTCTGACTCAGACAGCAATGAGTTCGAGTTTGCCAATCATTTCTATCGTAAAGGTGCCGAGTCAGAAACTATGACATTGCAACTGTCTTCACAATGGAGCAGTGCATTGTCGACTGACTTCTTTGTCAGCCGCAATACCATGGACGACTCCCAGATCACGGTAGGACCAAAAGACTTTGCAGAATTCCAGATTGAAATGGATGGCAACACAGTTTATCTGGGTGCCGATGATTCGCGTCAGGCCAATGCCTTGAATACGGAATCAGATTATATGAAGTTCAACCTGGAATACCTGTTAGGTGACAATGTCATCACGGCCGGTTTCGAGCGTGAAGAACTCAGCATCTTTAACCAGTTTGTACAGCACGCCCGTGGCGGTGAGTATCGCTTTTACGATAACTCTGTCGGCAACCCGGCGCGCTGTGACAGCCTGACACCGGCAGGCAGACAGGCTGACCCGGATTGCGGCATGTCAGGCCTGGATCGTTATGAACTGGGTATTCCTGATGATATTTACTACGGTAGCGGTGGTGGTACCAATAACGCTGCTGATGCTGCAGCCAGTTTCAGTAACATTCTGAACACTATTTATATTCAGGATGAATTCCTGATGGCTGATGGCGACCTGACGGTGGTTGCCGGTTTGCGTTATGACTGGTTCACCAGTGATGACAGCCCAGTTTATAACCCGGCTTTCACCGCGCTGAACAATGGCTTGCGTAATGATGCCAATATCGATGGGGTCGACCTGCTGATGCCTCGCTTTGGTCTGACCTGGCAGGCAACCGATGCGCTGACCTTGCGCGGTGGCGTTGGTCTTTATTCAGGTGGTAACCCGAATGTGTGGATCTCAAATGCCTGGAGTAATGACGGTTTGTCTAATGTGCAGGTCAGAGACCGTAATGATGCTGACATGTCTGTATTGACGGACTATCAGTTAAGCGGTCAGGGTCGCCCTGGCTATGATGTTCCGCAGTCATTGAAAGATCAGGTGGCAGCAACCACTGATGCAAATGCTTCTGACAGCTTCCTGGTATTGATTGATCCGGACTATGAGCAGGCATCCGAATGGAAGTTCTCACTGGGTGCCACCTGGAACCTGGCCGATGGGACCACGGTAGAGGGCGATTACCTGTACTCCGTACAGAACGATCCAGCTTATTATGTGGATGTGTCGCAGAGCGTGACCGGTACCACCGCTGCTGGCCAGCCGATCTACAGCGATGTGCGCGGTCAAAGCAACCTGATGTTAACCAACTCAAGTGAAAGTCCTGCCAGCCACGCCTTCTCGCTAATGGTTAACAACCGTTATGACTGGGGACTGGACTGGACGCTGGGTTATGCTTATACGCAGGCAGAAGATGTGAGTCCGATGACATCAGCAGTTGCATCTTCAAATTTCAGCAACCTGGCGCTTTACGATCTGAATAACCCAACGGCTGGCACCTCAAACTACGAGTCACCACATCGATTTACGGCTCGTTTGAGTTACGGTAAAGAGTTTATGGCCGGTTATGAAACGCGTGTCACGGCACAGTGGTTCCGTGCCAAGGGGCAGCCGATCAGTTACACAATGAGTAGCCGCGGTCTGGAGGGTGACAACTCTAATAACCGCCGTCACCTGCTATATGTTCCTGGCGCTAACGATCCTAATGTTATCGCTGGTCCTGACTTTGATATTGCTGCGTTCTCAGCCTTTATTGATGCCAATGGTCTGGGCCAGGGATTTGTGACCCGGAATGACCGTTATACTGAATGGTCTTCTCGTCTGGATCTGAGGCTGGACCAAGAGCTGCCAACGTTCTTTGGTGGCAGTAAAGCGCGGCTGTACATGAAGGTCTATAACCTGATGAATCTGCTTGATGATGAGTGGGGTCACCAGTATGACGCGCAGTTCTTCTCTCCTGACGTTGTGACTTCATCCGTCAATGCGCAAGGACAGTACGTTTTTGAGCGGTTCAACGAGCGTAGTGTCAGTGATCTGCAGGAAGCGCAGTCACTGTGGCAAGTGCGCTTTGGTGTGCAACTGGAGTTCTAGTGCCAGATCGACTTGAGTTTTGATTCTCTCCCAGCCCTTGCGGGAGAAAAAGCGGATCAAGACTTACCGTCTGGCAGGGATTGTCGGACGACAGGGAATGCAATAAGGCCAGGGACTGGCCAATCAGGGATGACTCCCTCATTTTGTAGCGCTGCAGTTGTGATACCTCTGCAGCGCTTTTCTGTCTCTGAAGGATGATCTAAATGATACACAGACACAGTTTCCGTAGACCATTAGCGACTTTACTGGCTTTGATGCTGCTGACTACGCCTTTCGCTGTTTATGCGGAGAAGCCTCTGACATTACTGGTTGGTGTGGACGGATTTCGCTGGGATATTCTTGATCGCTATGAGCTTCCCAATCTGGAACGTCTGGCAAGAGAGGGAGTTCGGGTGAAACACCTGCAACCGGTCATGCCGTCAAAAACATTTCCTAATTTCTATGCCATTGCTACCGGACTGTACCCGGAAAACAATGGTGTACTGGGTAACGCGGGATTTGATCCGGTACTGGAAAAAACGTTTCGTATGAGCGATCAGGATGATAGTCGCTGGTTCGAAGGTGAACCTGTCTGGATCACTGTCGAAAAACAGAACAAGATAGCCGCCACCATGTTCTGGGTTGGCACTGCCGCTGCGTATGAAGGTGTTCGGCCTAGCTATTGGCGGCCTTTCGATGGCAGTGTGGAAAACGACGAACGTGTCGCCCAGGTCATGACATGGGTCGACCTTCCGGTTGCTGACAGGCCTGATTTTATCAGCGTTTATTTTGAAGCACTGGATAGTGCCAGTCACGGTTTTGGTGTTGGCAGTGATGAGGAGGCGGCTGCAGCTAGTGAGATTGATGATCTGGTCGGCAGTCTTTGGCAAGGGTTGCAGCAAAGAGGGTTGCTGTCGCAAAGTCATATTGTTGTCGTTGGTGATCACGGCATGACTAACCTGTCTGCTGAGAAGATCATATATCTGGATGACTATGTAGACCTGAGAGCTGAGTTCTCTCAATTGTACAGCCCGCAACTCAGTGGTGATCGTCAGGGCAATGCTGTGTATGCGGCTCTTTATGGAGAGCCGGACAACCTTGATTCATTTTATGAGTCAATTAAAGACAGGCATGAGCATCTGTCCGTGTTCAGGAAAGGCGAATACCCAGATTGGTTCCATCTGTCACACCCAGTTCGTGAGCCGGGCCTGGTCATCATGCCGGACAATGGCTGGCTGGTTTCAAAACGGGGAGTGCCATACTATGGCCCCCGGGCGACGCATGGCTTTTCGCCACTGGAAACGGATATGCAAGCGACCTTGCTGGGTTACGGTCCCGCTTTTGCTGAGGGAAAGGACGTGCCCATGCTGCATGTGGTTGATATCTACAGTCTGTTAGTTCGGTTGATGCAGCTTTCACCTGCAAACAATGATGGGAACGCATCACGTGTCCAGGCTTTGTTACGTCAGTGATACGGGCATGGTGGTGCAGAGTTTATTGCGGTACCCTTCAGGCATCTGAAATGACGAGTTAATTGATTATGCGTGATGTTGAAGTTGTAAAAGTACCGGTAGAACTCTACAAAATTCTGAAATTTGAAGGTTTGGTGAGCAGCGGTGCAGAGGCCAAAGCCGTGATCGCCGAAGGCCAGGTAAAGGTCAACGGCGAGGTGGAGATCCAGAAACGCAAAAAAATTATCCCGAACGATATTGTAGAATTTGGTGCGGAAAAATTGCGTATCGTGCTTCCATGAAATCACTCTGAATCAGTTATTGTAGCTGTATTGTCTGCAGCCTCAGAGCCGGTCATAGCTGCAAAATGGGCTGCATCACCTCTCGCCGTCGAGCAATTGGGTCACCTACCACCTGACTTGTGTTATTAAGCACCATCGTGGCTCGATTTGCACTTTCGTACGGTGTCCATTCAGGTAAAGCCCCCGCATTCGGATTCCCGGTGCGAGCAAAATGGATAATACTGTCACTTACCTTGCTGGCCAATGCCGCTGCTTCGCTGCTGTTGGCCGTCAGGCGTGACGCGTTGACGTTGTCAAAGACGAGCGGGATATCCAGCGTGTGCGGGCTCATGAAGCGGCCATTATCGGCGGGCGATTCCCAGCACAGATAATACAAATAGCAAGGTGCTCCACCCAGTGCCGCACGTCGCTCGGCAATGGTGATGGATGGCATGACATAACTTCGATCACTGGCAATTAGGAAATAAATTTCCGATGCTGATGCATTGGGATTTGCCTGTTGGTAGACATCAATGACGGCGTCGGCGTTGTCCTCGCCTGCGATGTTGGCAACCTGCCTGCGTAGCTGGCTGCTGTCCATGTTAAAGGCGCCAGGTGGTGAGAAATATGTCAACTCTGTGCGGTTGGCACCGACGATGACGGGAACATCCGGGTTAACGGGTGAAGCCTCCGGCCAGAATGGATGATGTGGAATCACATTACCCTCCATGGTTGGCGCAAAGGCACCACCGCCCACTTCCGCTGCCCCGGCTCCCACCGCGTGGTAAGCCGTCATCAGCCGCTCCAGTGGCACCTGCTGGATTGCCCTGACGTTATTGTGAGCAATGCCCAGGTTATCCAATACCATCTCAGCGAGCCGGGTCGCTTGCGCTTTTTCCGGCAATCTCAACGTCGCACCACTTTGAATAACCGCAGCATGGAACAGTCCTTTAGCTGCCGGAATACCGAGCATGGTGGCCACTTTTCGGCCACCTCCTGATTCACCGAAGATCATTACCCTATCCGGGTCGCCGCCAAAGCTCTCAATATTATCCCTTACCCACTTCAGTGCATGGACAATATCCTGCATGCCCACCGTGCCTGATGAGGCAAAGTCACTGTCCAGCTCACCAAACTCTGTAAAGCCCAGCATGTTCAGTCGGTGGTTGATCGTCACGGTAACCACATCACCACGCAACGCCAGATTCGTACCGTCATACAGCGAAGAAGAGCCGGACAGAGAACGGAAACCGCCGCCATGCAGCCAGAACATCACCGGGCGTTTACCGCCATCATTAATACCGCGAGTCCAGACATTCAGCACCAGACAATCTTCGCTTTCATTGCCGTCCTGCTGACGCCCGGAGGCCGGGTCGCTTTGCGGCGCCGCCGGGCCGTAATCAAACGTCTCCCGATAGCCTGACCAGGGGGCCGGATCCTGCGGTGGCATAAACCGGTTACTGCCGCTGGTGTCGGCACCATAGGGAATGCCTTTGAAGACATTGACGCCATTGATGCGTTTGCCTCGAACCCGGCCAAAGCGGGTTTCAGCATCCACTGTTGCCTCCTGTGCCAGGCTGAAGGTGCTGGGCAACAGCAGGCCGGAAGCCGATGCGAGCTTGAGGAAATGGCGGCGATCCATGGCAGGGGGCTTCATGGCTGTTCTCCAGTGACTTGTTGGCTGATTGAATGGCTGAGGCGTTGATGCCATTTCTAGCCCGGCCACCACAGACAGGTCAATTTGAACGGGACGCGATCACAGAAAGCTGCGATGAGTGCATGAAGTCAATATATGAATAATACTAATTGATAATTGAAAATATACCATTTTTGTTCATTTAAAGAGCCGGGTAAGCTTCACGCCAATCTCAATACGACGTCTTGTGGCTCAACGCTAAGGAACAGAAATGGCATTACTACACAATCTCGGCTTTCCGCGCATCGGCGCCAAACGCGAACTGAAGTTTGCCCTGGAATCCTTCTGGCAGGGTAGAACCTCGGCAGATGACCTGATTGCAGTCGGCGAGACCCTGCGCAGCAAACATTGGCAACTGCAAAAAAAACTGGACTGGTCTCCGGTCGGTGAGTTCTCTTTCTATGACCAGGTGCTGGACATGAGCTTCACCCTGGGCAATCTGCCTGAGCGTTTTCAGGGTTTTGACGGCAGCGATCTGGATAACTACTTCCGCGTGGCTCGTGGTCGATCTGCCGAGCAAGCTGAAGAGCAGGCCTGTTGCGCTGGTGTGGCGGCGGGTGAGATGACCAAGTGGTTTGACACCAACTATCACTATATTGTCCCCGAATTCAGCGCCCAGTCTCAATTTGAACTGGATGCCTCTCGTCTGCTGGCCCAGCTTGCTGAAGCGCAGGCCCAGGGCGTGAATGCCAAACCGGTCCTGATCGGCCCGGTCACTTATTTATGGCTGGGCAAGGCGAAAGATGACAGCAACAAACTGGACTTGCTGGATCAATTACTGCCGCTTTATCAGCAGTTGCTGGAAAAGCTGGCAGACCAGGGCGCAGAGTGGGTGCAGATTGATGAGCCGGTACTGGTCACTGATCTGAGTGAGGAATGGCTTGCAGCGCTTGAAAAGAGCTATGCCGTGCTGGGTGAGGGCAAGGCGAAATTGTTGCTCGCCACTTACTTCGGCTGCCTGCAGGATAACCTGGACACCTTTTCGCAACTGAATGTGCAGGGTTTGCACCTGGATGCGATCAATGCCCAGCATGAAGTCAGCAAAGTGCTGGCAGCACTGGGCAGTGATAAAGTGCTGTCACTGGGTGTGGTCAACGGTCGCAATATCTGGAAAACCAACCTGGTTGAAGCGCTGCAATGGCTGGAGCCGGTTGCCGGACAGTTGGGCGACCGGTTATGGCTGGCTCCTTCCTGTTCCCTGTTGCATGTGCCGGTGGACCTTGAGCAGGAAGAGCGACTGGATAAGGAGGTTCGCAACTGGCTGGCGTTTGCGGTGCAGAAGCTGGATGAACTGTATGTGCTGAAAACAGCGCTCAATAAAGGGCGGGCAGCTGTCTATCATGAACTGGAGGAGAACCAGCAAGCCCTGATCAGCCGCCGCCAGTCGTCCCGAGTGAGCCACCCGGAAGTCAGGGAGAAGGTCAGCAAAATCACAACACAGTATGGCCAACGCAACAAACCTTATGCTGAGCGTGCGCAGTTACAGCGCGAGAAACTGAAACTGCCTGACTACCCGACCACCACGATTGGCTCTTTTCCACAAACACAGGATATTCGTGCCACACGTCTGAAATTCAAGCGCGGTGAAATCTCAACGGAAGACTACCAGTCACTCATGAGAGCAGAAATCGAACACTGCGTACGGGAACAGGAAACCCTGGGCCTTGATGTGCTGGTGCATGGTGAGGCTGAGCGTAATGACATGGTCGAGTATTTCGGTGAACAGCTGGAAGGCTATGTATTCAGTCAGTTCGGCTGGGTGCAGTCCTATGGCTCGCGTTGTGTGAAACCACCGATTCTGTTTGGTGATATCAGCCGCCCGCAGGCAATGACCGTTGAGTGGACAAAGTATGCCCAGTCACTGACAGACAAGCCGATGAAGGGCATGCTGACGGGTCCGGTGACGATCCTGAACTGGTCTTTCGTTCGGGACGATCAGCCCAGATCAGCAACCTGCTTCCAACTGGCACTGGCCATCCGTGATGAAGTTCTGGACCTGGAGCAGGCAGGTGTGTCCGTTATCCAGATTGATGAGGCAGCCCTGCGTGAAGGATTGCCACTGCGCCAGTCACAATGGCACGCCTATCTGAGCTGGGCCGTGGAAGCCTTCCGCATCACCGCTAATGGGGTAAAAGACGATACGCAGATCCACACACACATGTGCTATTCCGAATTCAACGATATTATCGAAGCGATTGCTGAAATGGATGCCGATGTAATCACGATTGAAACGTCACGTTCGGACATGGAGCTGCTGGACGCCTTTGACCGGTTCAATTACCCGAATGAAATCGGGCCGGGTGTCTACGATATTCATTCACCGAATACGCCAACCCAGGAACATGTCGTCAAACTGATGCAGCTGGCTGCGCAACGGGTGCCCGCGCAGCGGTTATGGGTGAACCCTGACTGCGGACTGAAGACGCGTCGCTGGGAAGAAGTGCTGCCCGCGCTTAAAAACATGATTGCAGCGGCAGGCGTCTTGCGTGCGCAGGCCAGTTAGCTTTGAGCGACTCTGGCGTTCCCGTTCAATCCACATTGCGCTATATTGGCGGTCATTATGATGAAGGGTTGAACGGGGCCTTATGCTGGACAGACATCACCTGCAGATTATTTACTGGGTTAATGAACTGGGGTCGCTGACCGCAGCGGCTGAGCAGTTACACCTGACACAGTCTGCGGTCAGCCACAGCATCAAGAAGCTGGAGCAGCAACTGGATGTGCAGCTCTGGCTTCGTGATGGGCGTAAGGTCAGGTTGACCCCGGAAGGTGAAGCACTGTTGAGCCTGGCGGATCGTATCCTGCCTCAGTTTGAACAGGTAGAAACCAATATCCGTCAGATCAGTCAGGGAGAGCGGGGGACGCTGCGTATTGGCATGGAGTGCCACCCCTGCTATCAGTGGTTGATGCAGGTTGTCCCCGGCTTTTTGCACCGGAATCAGGGCGTCGATATAGACGTTATCCAGAAATTTCAGTTTGGCGGCATGGCGGCGCTGTTCAATTACGAAATTGACCTTCTGGTTACACCTGACCCGATGCAGCATAAAGGGGTGGATTTCGTGCCGGTGTTTGACTACGAACAGGTGCTGGTGGTTGCCAGCCACCACCCGTTGGCAGACAAGCCCTTTGTCGAGCCGCAGGATCTGTTATCCCAGACGTTGATTACCTACCCGGTTGATATCGACCGGCTGGATATCTTTACTCACTTTTTATTGCCTGCAGAATGTCGTCCTGGCAAACACAAGCAGATTGAAGCCACGGAAATGATGCTGCAACTGGTGGCAGCGGGCCGGGGTGTGGCCAGCCTGCCGAAGTGGCTGGTGGAAACCTATCGGCCTGCCATGCCAGTGGTGCCGGTCAGGCTGGGTAAACAGGGTGTCAGCAAGCAGATTCACCTGGGGCGCCGCCATCAGGACCCGGCTGGCGCACTGGCCTGCCACTTTGTCACACAATTGCTGGACCAGTGACCAGTGACCAGTGACCAGTGACCAGTGACCAGTGACCAGCGTTTGTCGTTCAGCGTATGAATACGGGATTCGTCAGTTATTTCTTCAGTTCAAGCACCACCGGGCAGTGATCCGAGCCATAAATATGGTTCAGAATGGACGCATCGGATAAGCGGTCATGCAAGGCTGATGAAGCCAGAAAATAGTCCAGCCGCCACCCCACGTTCTTCTCTCTGGCACCGCCACGCATACTCCACCAGGAATATTTGACGGTATCGGGATAGAAGTGGCGGAAGGTGTCGGTAAAGCCGGCGTCGATGATACGGTCCAGACCATCAATTTCCTTTTGGGTATAGCCCGGGCTTTTGTTGTAATTGGCCTTGGGGCGGGCGATGTCGATTTCGCGGTGACAGACATTCAGGTCGCCACAGACGATGACAGGCTTGCTTTCTTCCAGCTTGCGCAGGTGGGTAAGGAAGTCGATATCCCACTGGGTCCGGTATTCCAGGCGCTTAAGTCCGGCACCGGCATTCGGGGTATAGACCGTCACCAGAAAGTAGTCGGTAAACTCGGCGGTGATCACCCGGCCTTCCTGGTCATGTTCTTCATGACCGATGCCATAACGCAGAGACAGTGGCGCTTTGCGGCTGATGACACAGGTGCCCGAGTACCCTTTGCGAATGGCGGAATAGGGGTGGATCTCGTAGCCCTGCAGCTCCTGCAAGGCTTCCAGCACCTGATCGTCCTGGGCTTTGGTTTCCTGCAAACAAAGCACGTCTGGCTGCATGCTGGCCACGGTGCTGACAAAGTCTTTTCTGACGGCGGCGCGGACGCCATTTACGTTCCATGATACCAAGCGCATGTTTCCCCCTCGTTTAGCAGGCCTCTAATATGCTATAACAGCGACATCCAAGGATTCGCATTCAAGCAGACGAAAGGCAGTATGACAACTAATATCACCATCAGCCCTGACGGCGTTGAACAGATTGCGCTGAGCAGCTATACGCGGCAGGCATACCTCAATTATTCCATGTACGTCATCAATGACCGGGCGCTCCCGCATCTGGGAGACGGGCTCAAGCCCGTGCAGCGCCGGATTGTGTATGCCATGTCAGAACTTGGCCTGAAATCAACGGCTAAGTTCAAGAAATCAGCCAGAACCATTGGTGATGTGATCGGCAAGTTCCATCCACATGGCGACTCAGCCTGCTACGAGGCCATGGTGTTGATGGCTCAGCCATTCAGTTATCGTTATCCATTAGTGGATGGCCAGGGTAACTGGGGCTCGCCGGATGACCCCAAATCCTTTGCGGCCATGCGTTATACCGAATCCCGCTTACGCAAGTACTCGGAGTTGCTGCTCTCTGAGCTGGGGCAGGGCACGGTTGAGTGGAAGCCGAACTTTGATGGCACCATGGACGAGCCTGCCCTGTTGCCGGCGCGTGTACCCAATGTGCTGCTTAATGGTGGTAGCGGTATTGCTGTCGGTATGGCCACGGATATTCCGCCGCATAACCTGCGTGAAGTGGTTAGCGCTTGTATTCATCTGCTGGACTCACCCAAGGCTGATCTTGCTGACCTGATGACACATGTCAAAGGGCCGGACTTTCCGACAGACGCTGAACTGATTACGCCAGCGAAAGATTTGCGAACGCTGTATGAAACCGGTCGTGGCTCGTTGCGTGCGCGGGCAGTCTATCGTGTTGAAGATGGGGATGTCGTCATTACGGCGTTGCCCTACCAGGTATCGGGCGCCAAGGTGCTGGAGCAGATTGCATCACAGATGCAGAAGAAAAAACTGCCCATGGTGGTAGACCTGCGTGATGAGTCGGATCATGAGAATCCCACGCGCTTTGTCATCGTGCCGCGATCCAATCGCGTCGATACTGATGAATTAATGATGCACCTGTTTGCCACGACCGATCTGGAAAAAACCTATCGGGTCAACTTCAACATGATCGGCACGGACGGCAAGCCGGGTGTTCGCGATCTGGTGTCACTGCTGAAAGAATGGCTGGCATTCCGGACAGAAACGGTGCGGCGGCGTCTTCAGTATCGCCTGAACAAAGTGCTGGATCGTTTGCATATCCTTGAAGGCCTGCTGGTTGCCTTCCTGAACATTGATGAAGTGATTCATATCATACGTACCGAAGACAAACCCAAGCCGGTGCTGATGGCACGATTCGGGCTGGATGAAATTCAGGCGGAAGCGATTCTGGAACTGAAATTACGTCACCTGGCCAAGCTCGAAGAAATGAAGATTCGCGGTGAGCAGGACGAGCTGGCGGCAGAGCGTGACAAACTGGAAGCACTGCTCGGTTCGGATCGTCGCCTGAAAACGCTGATCAAGAAAGAGCTGACAGAGGACGCTGAGAAATTTGGTGATGACCGGCGTTCGCCGCTGGTGGAACGCAGTGAGGCCCAGGCCTTCAGTGAAACTGCATTGATATCTTCCGAGCCGGTGACAGTGGTATTGTCCAAACATGGCTGGGTACGCTCAGCCAAAGGCCATGAAGTGGACCCTGAATCCCTGCAGTATAAATCGGGAGACGGCTTCAAGTTTGCGGCTAAAGGGCGCAGTAACCAGCCCACGATTTTTCTCGATTCTACCGGTCGGTCCTATAGCGTACAGACGCATACATTGCCTTCGGCAAGAGGGCAGGGTGAGCCATTAACCGGTCGTCTGGCACCGCCTTCCGGTGCATCGTTCGAAGGTGTGTTGCTAGGCGATGACAAGCAGGCCATCCTGATGGCCAGTGATGCCGGTTATGGTTTTGTCACTGAACTGGGTAATCTGCAAAGTAAAAACAAGGCTGGTAAAGCGGCCTTGTCCTTGCCGAAAGGCTCCCGGGTTTTGCCACCGGTTGAAATACAGGACAAAGAGACTGACTTGCTGGTGGCAGTGACCAACGAAGGTCGCATGCTTTGCTTCCCCGTTGCGGAACTGCCCGTGCTGGCCAAAGGCAAAGGCAACAAGATTATCGGTATCCCGACCGGGCGTGTTGCCGACCGGTTGGAGTTTGTCGTCTCCATGGCCGTTGTTCCTGCCGGCCAATCGCTTACCGTGTACGCCGGACGGCGCCACCTGACATTGAAAGCCAGTGATCTGGAACATTATCAGGGTGAGCGGGGCAGGCGAGGCAATAAACTGCCTCGAGGTTTTCAGAATGTTGACCGGGTGTCGGTTACTGAAGATTGAGCCGACTTACCCCGTTTACTGCGTCATGGGGTGGCTCCCATGACGCACATTACTTCCTCAGCCAGTTGCCCTGGTCATCCTGCACAAAATGCCCCGGTTGCGTCGCCTCCACTGCCCGCGCATAGGCAAGCCGGGCGACATCTCGCAAGGCGACACCATTCTCATTGGCGATTTCCTGGTACCGCTCGCGGCGCTCGCGATTGACCCTCTGCACAAGTTCGCGCACTTGCTCTGGCACGTTCTGTTGTACCAGCGCGATGTACCCGTCACGCCCTTCTCCGATAAGGCCGGCCGACTTGGCCTCGTTCAGGGACATTTCCTGTGCATGGCTGATACCAACTGACAGCAATAACGCGAGCAATAGCAACGTACACTTTCCGAGGATGGAGGAATATTTCATAGATGGCAGCTCCTAAGTAGAGCGGGTTATCAGAACAGATCACTGTCCTGGGCAAATATATCGTCGAGCTCGCGCTCTACGCGCACCCGGACTTCGTGTTCAATACGCACGTTCAGGTTGATGGTGATGGGCTCTTCCGGCGCTGCCATCCGTACCGTTGGCGTACAGGCGGTAACTACAACCGCACAGAACAACAGCCCTGGCAGAGACCTCCGGTGCAGAATGCCTGTCTTTGTGCTTTGCATACGATTCCACCTGACGGGTTCAGAACAGTTGATGTCAGTATATCAGACTCACATTAACGGTGAATGAACAGATCGACTATTCTCCGCCTCTTTGTTGCAGCTGCACTGATTCCGCGATATCCCTGCCGGCCTGAAGGCTCTCCAACAGAGTGGGAATGTTGTCCTGGATGTTGATGTTGAGGTTGATGCGCTGGTTATCGATGGCCGGTGCCAGCCCTTCCATGCGCACCGACAGCAATAGCTCGCCGTCCGCCATGTAGTCGACATCTGCCTCCAACTGGCTGTAGTGGTAGTTGCTCAGAGCGCCGTAGGCCAGGTCCAGGTTGTTATTCCCGGTATCGGTCGAGCCACCCCGATAGTTGATAATTCCGCCGGGAGGCAGTGCGACGATGCTACCGTCGCTGACCGTCAACTGTGATCCGCGAATGGTCATCGGGATCTCGCCGTTGACGATGCCAGTGGCGATGATGCCTTCGTAGGCGCTGATCGACAGAATTTGCTCGATGTCGATGCGCTCCAGCAACAGCGTGTTGCTGTTGGTTTGCATCGTGGCGTCGTACACCATCTGATCTGCGGTAACTCGGCCAGCAAACATCGTCATCTCCGCATCGCGCAACTGGATCGCCGGCTTCGCACTGTCGAAGCGGTAGGTTGTCTTGATGTCCTCGATGGGAAAACCGACATCCAGGCGGCCGATACGGAATGGCTCTTCCGTTACGCTCTCCAGGTGCAGATCTTCCTTAAGCCGGGCGTGAAGTCTGGTATTCAAATTGAGGAAGCCGATGTTGTCGTAGAAGCCGGCGATGTCCGTCAGTTTAAAATCTACACTGCCGGTTACCACCGGCAGGAATTCCTCTTCCGGTAATCGCCACGTCAGTGCAGCTTCTCCGCCGAATACACCGGAGACCAGATCCACCGGTACTGGCAGCGGGTTGATGAAATCACTCAGGCTGTTGTCAGCGTCATCGAAAGTGATACTAGACACCTTGAGTATCCCCTCTCCTGTGGAGGTCGCCAGATCATGTTTACCATTGATAGAGGCGACAGTGCGACCATTGGACGTGGCTGATGCATCAAAGTCGAAGATGTCATTCTCTGCCACAATTTTCGTGTTAAGCGTCGTGTCCCACAGATTTATTGAAGTCAGGTTGGTATAGGTGTTGCTCAGTTGGAACTCAGTATCCAGCATGAATCGGCTGAGTGGTCGGGTGTCAAGGTGCTGTGCATGCAGATGCAAACCCATCATATGTTCACTATTGCGCAGGAGCGGCAGATTGATAGACAGTTCGCCGGTCTGCAGGTGCAGGTTCTCTATATTGGTCAGCGGAAGCGTCAAGCTGGCGGCTGCGTCAAGTGTCAATTCCGTGTCTCGTACTGACCATGAGGTAAAACCTCCTTCCGGCAGCAAGACTTGTGTTCCGGCAGAGACCTGTAACGAAAGGATGTTATCTTCCAGAGAACCTTGCATTGTCGGGACTGTCAATGAAGGCCCCTTTAGCTGCACCGGTTCCGACGGAGCAGCGTCAGAAAGTACCCATGTGGCACTTGTCGTTTCCACTGCACTGCTGGCGGAGAACTCACATTGAATCATGGAGAGGCACTGCAGCCGGTAGCCGGTCAGCGTCAAAGCCGTATTGCTCAGCTGGAACGCACCCGTATCAATGTTCGAGATATTCAGTGCCAGATGATCGCCATTTATTGTCCACTCCCATTCCTGGCTGGCACCTCCCTTGTCGATAACCAGCGTCATGGGTTCGTCCCAATGCCCTTCCACAGCCCCGGCATCAAAATCTGTGAACAGAGAGGCAGGAACTGTTATCTCGCCATCGGCCTCGATGCTGGCGATCAGCTGCAGGGTCTGCGGAATCTCCAGCGCATCAGGCACTATGGCCTGGAGCGCGATGTCGGCCGACAGCACCAGTGGCAGATTTGCCAATGCCGGTAACGATAACTGCTCCGCCACGGCCTTGATGGCGGGCTGAACGGTGTCATTGTCAAACAGTCCGGAGAGCCGGACCTGGAGTGTGTCGTTGCTCGGGATGACAGCGAGTTCCATTGCCAGTGCAGGCGATGACCCTGTCTGCGCGCGTATCTCAACCGCGAATGGCCAGGCCGAAGAGGTGGATGGCGGGCGCCCCTCCGTCTCGTTAACCTGCCAGGTCATATCGAGTTGCAAATTCGACTGCCCGTCACCGAGTTGCCCCGTCAACTGGTTGTCCTGCCAGTGCAGAAACAGCGCCATCGACTTGTCTGTGCGGCGCTGTTGTTCGGCAGGCAGGCGTTGGAATCTCAGGTCATCGATGTGGATGGACTGCAGAGGTGCCTGTCGAATTAGCTCGCTGACATCCGTCAGGCGTGGTGTTGGCGTGACTGATTCTGCTGTTGCTGCGCCGGCAGCCAAATCCAGATCCGCCCTGCTAATACGTACGCTCTGCAACTGTCCTTTGCGCAACCCGCTGACATCGTAGCTAATTTCGATGTCGTGGAAGCGTTGTACTCGCCCGGAACCGGTCACCTCGACAGCCAACGCTCCAACAGTGGTCCTGGCAAGAGAGGGTTGCACATCGTTGATTTCCGTAATGCGCAGGCCAGTGCCGTTCAGCAGACGATTGGCTACTGCCCCGGCAATATTGTCACGCCATAACCAGGCGGCAGTACCTGACAGCATCAGCAGGCTGGTCAGTACAACAGTTGCAGCTAGCAGTCGTTTCACTCCGCGCATACCTCTACCATTGGGTCCCGCAGGCGCAGGCCGTCACGATGACGGCTCACATGAGAGCAGATTGTACATCACCAGGGGCAGCAGTGGCTGTGTCCCTGGTTTGGCACATGGACACCAGAGGCTGGGTGCGGTTACTGAAGATTGACTGGCGGTGAATTATCACCAGATGAACTAATGGAGGCAGGCACAAACAGGCCTGTCTCCAACTGCTCACTTGGTGTTTGCAGCGCATAACCCTGCACGTAATTGATATCCAGTTGCCAGAGCAGGGGCAGTAACTCTATATCTTCTATTAATGGCGCGATAACCCGGATATTTTTGCTGTGCAGGTGATTGACCACATCCTGTAACCGTTCGCGCTGCGGGGCATCCATATCAATGTGATGCAACATCACCTTGTCCAGTTTGGCGTAGGTGACATTGAGCTGGTCGACCAGCCTCAGCGGATCCAGGCTGCAGCCGAACTGGGAGATGGAAATTTCAAAGCCCAGCCCGATGGCATTTTCTGTAAATTGTCGAACACGCTCCAGCGCATTCAGGCTGTCAGGCTCGCTGATCTGCAAAATGAGTTTCTCCGGTCCTTGCCGGTATTTCTCCAGTTCCCGCGTTAACCATACCAGTAAGGTTTGGCTGGTGAGCGAGTTGGCGGTCAGATTTACGATCAGGCGAAGTTTGGATTCTTTGTGCTCTGCAAGCACGTTGATTGCCTTGCTGAGGACATAACGATCAATTTTTTCACCATAGCCATGCTGGTTAGCCTGGTCGATAAAACTGTGTGGCAGCAATACCTGGCTGCCAATGGGTAACCGGATGCGGACTTCAAACCAGGGTGACCAGTCAGTTTGCAGGCTGACGATAGACTGGTAGACGATCTGTAATGATTCCTGCTCAACTGCTTCCCGCAACTGTGAAGAGACATCGGTTTTTTCCGAGTCTTGCAGGCCTCCCTGGCTGGGCAGCTGCAGTTGCATTTGCCGGGCAGACTGGTGCTGTCTTGCGCGAATAAATAATGTTTCGGCATCGGGAGCTTCGTCAGTGACCAGAGCAGAGCCGCAATGAAAAGTCAGTGTTAAACCGACCGGCAGCAATGTCTGAATGGTGCTTTGCAATTCTTCCAGTCGGGTAAGCAGCTCCTGGTCTGGCATCATTGATGAGCCGGGCAGCACAATGACAAAGTCTCCGCTGTCAAGGCGACCAATCTGCGCGTCGTCCGGACACTGTGCTTTTAGTTGACTGGCAATATCTCTGGTTAGTAGCCATGTGTCATTTTTACCTAGCACTGTTGATGCTTCGGTCATTCCGGGAATTGAAAGCAAAATCAGGCAGGAGAACTGGTGGTGATAAATGGCTTCACTGATGGCCTGGTCGACGCAGCGCGTGATGTGGGTTTCATTAAAAAGCCCACTTAACAGATCGCGCTGTCTGGCGTCCTGTATCTCTTTGTCATGTGCGGGGTTGCCGGAACGCTCGCGAGCAGTCAACTGGATATAGGCTTTGCCATTATTGTATATGGCGTGTTGCTGAAGGAGCGCATTGAACGTAGTGCCATCGGCCCGGCTGGCTTCAAATTCGCAATACCCGCCAGCTTGCAGCGGCGTTTTATTGAGGAACTCACGTACCTTTTCAACATCCTGCTCTGCGACGAGGTCCAGAAAAGGAACGCTTTGTACAGCATCCTGGTCATCAAAACCAAAGAACTGTTGCCAGGCTTCATTTGTTTCCTTATGCCAACCGTTTTTTATTGTTGCCACAGCAAGTGGGCTTTGCGACATCAGGCTGGATAGTCGTTGCTCCATTTCACGTACGCTGTTACTGAGCCGACGGTTCTCCCGCCTGAAATTGAGTTGCGACAGCTCCCGTCGTAATTGGTACACCAGTTGAATCTGGCCGCCTTGAGAGGTTAATTGATTAGCTGAGATGACCGCGGCAGCACCCTGGTTCATCAGGGGCAGGTGGCGGACGGGCGAGGGACTGATAATGAAACAGGGCATTTCATTGCCACTGGCAACGATCTGCTTAAGGATAGCTTCACTGGACAGTCCTGTTGCTTCGGTGAACAGCAAGGCCAGGTCAAAACTGTCTACGCCTGGTAACTGATCAGCAATGCCGTCAGCCGGACACTCTGCCAGCTGGCATGACATACCGGAGCGGCCCAGTAATGCCACCAGGGGCTCTGCCTGCTCCATGCAGCCATGACTGACTAGAATCGTGTAATTGTTTCGCAATGCATCCATAAATTTATATTAGCCTGGTTTTCGACGTTTCGCCGGGCTCTTCTCTGACCAGCGAGGGTACCAGAAAGCCGGGCAGTCGCGCCTTCAACTTGTCCATAAGCGCGAACGCCCTGTCGTCACTGACATTAAAATGCGCAACACCTTGTACGCGATCCAGCATGTGCAGGTAATACGGCAGTACGCCAGCTGCACTCAGTGACTCACTGAGTGCTTCCAGTGCATCGACATTGTCGTTAATGCCTTTCAGCAACACGCTCTGGTTCAATAAAGTGACATTGGCATTGCGTAACTTCTGCAGTGCCTGGGCGACTTCAGCGTCGATTTCCTGAGCATGGTTGATATGTACCACCATGACTTTCTGTAACTGGCAGTCATTCAGCCAGGTCAATAAGGACTCATTCACCCTTGCCGGAATCACCACAGGTGTCCGGGTATGTATACGTAATCGGCGGATGTGCGGAATTTCTGAAATTCTTTTTGTCAGCCAGGCCAAATGGCGGTCGTTGGCTGCCAGTGGATCACCGCCGCTATAGATGACTTCACGGATATCCGGGCGGTCGGCCAGCCACTTTAAGCTTTCCTCCCAATGGGCGCGACCAGGGATATTTTCATCATAGGGGAAGTGGCGGCGAAAGCAGTAACGGCAATGAATCGCGCAATGAGGAGCGGCAAGCACCAGGATTCGCCCCTGATATTTATGCAGAATACCGGCTTGCGGGTTAAAATCAGCCTCTGAGAGTGGATCAATTGTGAATCCGGGAGTATCATCGCCCTCTTCCATGATGGGCAAGACCTGGCGCAATAACGGGTCCAGTGGATCGCCTGGGCGCATGCGGCTGACAAAAGCGCGCGGCACTTTCAGCGGGAATGTTGCCAGGATATCGTCCGGGACAGGATAATCGCCGGGAGAAAGATTCAGCATCGATAACAGTTCGGCTGGATCAGTAATCAGATCAGATAGCTGGCGTTGCCAGCTGGTCTCTTTGGCGACTAGCATCATGAAACATCAGGCCTGTATTCAATAATCAAAGTTTAACGACACACTAGTATATCAAGAGGTTTAGCATGGCGAACTTTTCCACAAATGAATTTAAACCCGGCTTGAAAGTGCTGCTGGAAGGTGACCCTTGTAGCATCCTGGAGAATGAATATGTCAAGCCAGGCAAAGGTCAGGCCTTCAATCGCGTCAAACTGCGTAACCTGATCAATGGCCGGGTCTGGGAGCGCACTTTTAAGTCAGGTGAATCCCTGGAAAGTGCGGATGTTATGGAAACGGACATGAGTTACCTGTACTCCGATGGCGAATTTTGGCACTTCATGAAAACAGACGGTTCATTTGAGCAGTTCGCCGCTGACAAAGCGGCGATGTCAGATGTGCTGGACTGGCTGAAGGAAGAAGAAGTCTATCTGGTAACGTTATACAATGATGCCCCGATCAATGTCACAGCGCCCAACTTTGTGGAGCTGGAAGTGACAGAAACGGATCCGGGCCTCAAAGGTGATACTGCCCAGGGCGGCAGCAAGCCCGCGACCCTGAGCTCTGGCGCGGTGGTTCGCGTCCCCTTGTTTGTGAATATCGGCGATGTGCTGAAAGTTGACACCCGTACTGGTGAATACCAGAACCGTGTTCGCTAAGATACCTGTGTTGCCGGGCTGATCTGATGACCGAGAATGCCTGGCGCCCCAGTGCGACAATCGGCGCGTTGCAACAACGCGCCCGTTCTTTGGCTTCCATCCGCACGTTCTTTGCCGAACGCCAGGTACTGGAAGTCGAGACCCCCCTGCTGTGTCACAGTACCGCGACTGATCTGCATTTGCAGAGCATGCAAGTAGAGCGGCCTTTCCCGGGCGCACCGGTATATTTGCAAACCTCCCCAGAGTTCGCCATGAAACGCCTGTTAGCGGCAGGCAGTGGTGCAATCTACCAGTTATGTAAAACTTTTCGGCAGGATGAACAGGGGCAGCGGCATAACCCGGAATTTACCATGCTGGAGTGGTATCGTCCGGACTGGAGCGTCGAGCAGTTAATGGCAGAAGTGGAAGCATTGTTGCGATATTGTCTGCCTGAGGACAGTCCGGCTTTGCCATCCGCTGCATTTGCACGAATCACCTACCGTCAGCTGTTTTTGCGTGAGCTGGGGTTTGATCCTATGCGTATTGCTGATGAGACGCTGGCGCTCAATGCCAGTGAGCTGTTACAGGTAGAGTTGTCGGATATGTCTCGGGATGACTGGCTCAACCTGCTGATGGCAGATTGTATTGAACCGCGCCTGCAGTCAGCCGTGTTTGTCACGGAGTTTCCTGCCAGTCAGGCCTCACTCTCGCGTATCGAGAAGGATGCAGAAGGTGATCCGGTAGCGCATCGTTTCGAACTGTTTTGTCAGGGCATGGAGATTGCCAATGGCTATCAGGAATTAACCGACGCCGCTGAGCAGCAACATCGCTTTGCAGCAGACAACCGTCAGCGACAGTTACAAAACCGGCCGGAAATTCCCGTGGATACCCATTTACTGGCAGCGTTGGAGCATGGCATGCCCGACTGCGCTGGTGTTGCCCTTGGTGTGGACCGTTTGATCATGCTGGCCCAGCAGGCAAATTCGATTGCAGACGTGCTCAGTTTTACATCAGATCATGCATAACCGGTATTGAGATGATAATCTGAGACATAAACAAGTGAATAAGAAGAGATTTGATATGTCCGCACCTGCCGATGAAAGCAAACGTGATGTGCTGAACGCAATTAAGCGTTCTCGCAGTCGCTTGATGGTCTGCTTTCTTACTTTCCCCTTGTATGTCATCGCAGTGACTCGCCTGCTGAATAATGGTCAGGATACCACCTGGCTGATGCTGGTATACATGGCGATTTATGCTGCTTTTGGCATCGCAATGACGGTGAAGCGTTGCCCGGACTGCAATGAGCAGTTTTTTGTTAAACAGTATTTTCTCAACCCGTTTCGTCGCACCTGTGCGCACTGTGGTTTGTCTTATTCAGAAAGATAACCTGTGCAATACTTTCTTACTTTAACTCATTCAGGGGAAGTACATTTTCAGGTAATAGCCGGCTGACCGTTTCGTCAGTCGGGTATTGTCCTGATGTCCAGCCCAGGCGAACCACAATCAGGTTTTCCGAGGGCACCATCATCATGAACTGCTGGCGGTTGCCGGTGGCCGAGAACGTTGTTTCGGGCAGGCTTGGCCAGCGTTTGTCTGCACCGCCGGTGTTCAGCCACCATTGATAGCCATAGGAGCTGGTGTTTCCTGCAGGACCGGGCTGCAATGATTTTTCTATCCAGTCTTCGGAGACCACCCTGGTACCGTTAATCGTCCCCTTATTAAGCATCAGTTGCCCCAGGCGAGCCCAGTCACGAGCCGGGGCAAAGAAATAGGAGCTGCCAACGGGAACACCGGCGGCATCGGGTTCAAACACAGCATGCTGAAATCCCAGCGGACGGGCAATGTCCTGGCGATAAGCCGCCAGAGATGATTCTAGTGAGGCGCCAGTATTAAGAAAGTAAAGCCGGCTTAGCAGCGTTGCGGTGCCGGAGCTGTAATGAAAATGGCTGCCAGGCTCGTGCAAAAGAGGGCGTGATACGGCGTAATCAGAGGCAGCCGGGCCGGTGAACAGCATTTTAGTGACGTCATCGCCTGGGCTGTAGTCCTCGATAAAGGAAAGTCCGTCAGTCATGGTCAACAAGTGCTGTAACGTAATCTGCTGGCGCTCATCATCGGCCCATTCAGCGAACACAGGCTGAATATCTTCCTGCAATCTGCCGGTATAAACCAGGTTGCCACTCATGATGCTGCTCAGGCTTTTGGCCATGGACCAGCCGAGCAGTGGCGTCTCGGTATCAGTTTGTTGTGCATAGCTTTCAGCGACGATGTCACCGTTATGCACAACGAGCAACGCCCGGGTATTCAGTCCCTGTTCGTTGTCGCTGCTTACGATACTGTCAGTCAGACGCTGCCAGGCGGGCTGGATTGTATCGACGTGATTGCCAGCAGGCCAACTGGCAGGTGAGGGAGTGAGCGGGCTGTGTTCATATTCGGCTCTTGCTGTATAACCGCTGAATTCCGTATAGCAGCCGATGCCGTTGCGATAACTGGCTGTGGTTTCCGCCAGCCCCTGCAATGAAGTGGTAACCTGCCTGTTTTCATCGTCATAGGAAATGCTGAGATATTCGAGAATCGGTGAATACTGGATCAGGTCTGACTTTGCCTGGGCTGGCGTAAAGCCACTCACATAACGGGCACTGCATAACAGTTTGGCGCCGATGCCGCTGGCGACAGCAGGGGCGTTCAGGAGGTAGGTTGGTGTGAGGCCAATAAACGATAACAGGGTGAGCAGAAAGATCAGGGGCAGGATGAGGAACCAGAATGTGCGTTTAAGTGCTTTCATCAACTGTATTCACCGATTGCGTGCGCCAAATATGGCCGAGCCGACGCGAATGATTGTGGCGCCCTCGGCAATGGCGGCTTTGTAGTCTGCGCTCATGCCAATGGACAATGTATCGAACTGATCATACCGGGCCTGCAGTTCTCTGAACAAGTCTGACAGCGGGCGGAACACAGCACGTTGCGCCTCATAGTTATCAGTCGGTGCGGGAATGGCCATCAGTCCGCGCAGGTGCAGCCTTGGTAGCGGGGCAATGGCTTCGCACAGGGCGCCTACCTCGTGCAGTGCGACCCCGGACTTGCTGGTCTCATCTGACAGATTGACCTGAAGGCAGATATTGAGGGCTGGCATCGAGTCCGGGCGTTGCTCACTCAGTCGTCGGGCAATTTTAAGGCGGTCCACACTGTGCAGCCAGTCAAACGCAGCTGCAATATCCCGTGTTTTGTTGGATTGAACTGGGCCAATGAAATGCCAGCGCACATCCTTCATTGGGTGGTCTTCGTCAGCCAGTTGCTCGATTTTGACGAGTGCTTCCTGCAAGTAGTTTTCGCCAAAATCACGAGCGCCGGCCTCGTAAGCCTGACGAATTTTGTCGATGGCATGTGTTTTGGTGACCGCCAGCAATTGCACGCTGTCAGGAGAGCGCTGGCAACGGGTCGCCTCTGCCGCAATATCGGCCATGACACGCTGATAGTTTTCTGTAATGGTGTGTTCTGTCATGCCAGTATATTAGCATGACAAAGCCGCTGATCGTCATCACGACCAGCGGCTCATCAAGGAGGGTTGCGGTGGAAGGTGAAAGTGGGTCAGTCCAGCCAGCGAGCTTCTTCTTCCAGGCTCAGCGGTGCACCAACCATAATGGTATCAAGTACGCCATCCAGTGCCTGGTTATTGGCAGAGGCGGGCTGATAACTTTCTGACAATTGTTCTGTGGAGCGGATAACAGCCACCTGTTCCCAGTCTTCGCCGTCACGGCAGGCAATCTGGTTACTGCTGCCATCCTGACTGTTAACACTGAACTGACGACAGAAGCGTTCATCTGTATCGACAAAACTGAATCCGGCCAGCATCGATTCCGTTGACCCAATTTCTACCTGCTCGCCGCTGGATACCGAATTAAGTGCGTCAGCAACAGCCGGGCTGAGGGCATGGCTGCTACTCCCAGTGCCAAGGAGGTTGCCACCGGCCAGGCCAACAGCCAGTGCCAGTGATGCGGCCAGTGCCGCCCAGCGCAGTGCAGGTTTATTGCTGGCGTTGTGCGTGGGCTTGCGTAGTTGTCGAAAGGCCTGCAGGTCAGCCACATTACTGTCCTGTTCAGCGCTTTCGAGGAGGCGCGTAACGGCGTCCGGCATGGGCGCTTCATCAATCATTTTGGCGCTTTGCACAAAGCTGGCGTTAGCAGCTGCCAGTTCAGCGAAACGAGCGGCCAGCTTAGGGTCAGCCACCATTGCGTGATTCACTTCCTGGGTTTGCTCCGCATCCAGTTCGCCATCCAGCATGGCTGATAAAATTTCATCATTAATTTGCATCATCACCACTCTCCCAGCTTACCCGGCGGCAAGCAATTCAGCCAGTTTGCAGCGTGCTCTGGATAGTCGGCTCATCACCGTTCCCACAGGTATTTCGAGCTCTGCAGCCACATCTTTATAGCTAAGTCCCTGTATGGCTACCATACTGAGTACAGCGTGTTGATCTTCAGGCAGGTTTTTCATGGCAGTCATCACCTGGTTTAACTGTAATTTGCCGTGGACTTCACGTTCGCCATCCACCTGGCCGCTTTCGAACACTTCCGGGTCGACGTCGACCGTCTTGCGGATCTTTCTTGCACGATATTCGTCAATCCAGAGATTTCTGCACACGGTAAATGCCCAACGTGATAGATCAACGTTTTCAGGTACACCTTTGCTCAGAAGACGTTCTACGGTCGCTTGCAACAGGTCGTCAGCATCATGAACAGATTGTGTCAGTGACCAAGCGAAGCGTCGCAGGGCCGGTAACAGGGCCGTCAACTGAGCTTGCATATGCCCCTGTACTCCTTTCTTAATTAAACAACGGGTGGTAGTTTACTTTATTCCGGGAGGAACCGGATTTTTTTTATGTTTTATTCGTTCTAGTTGGTATGCGATTAAGCACTATGAACAAACAGACACGATACATCTTGCTGGTTGTGGTTTTTGCCTGTATTTACGCGATAGGCAGCTACCTTAATTCGCGAGCGCAAAGTTTACCGGAATCATCGGCGGTAATCGAATACCAAAATGGTTTGCCCGCAGAAGCAATTTTCGAGCAAGTGATCGAAAACACAGCCTCAAGTGGAGCGCGTGCAGGCCAGGCAGATGGTTTGGTGCTGGCCGGACAGCAAACTGATACCCCAACATCGAGCCTTGAGTCCGTCACGGAGCGCCTGCAGAGTGACCTGTCAGGACAGCAGCAAAGTCGCCGGGAGGAAGTTCAGGCACAGAACAGTTCTAGTATCAGTGCTGTGCAACAAGAACCCCTTCAGGCGCTGGCACAGCAAAGCCAGGCTGCCGGGTTGCTTCCGCCTTTGCCGCAGCGCCTGGAAGTGACGGGGCCGGATGGCGAAACTGTTTATGTGGAAGTTGAGGTTGCGCCGGGTGTTCGCACAATCGAACGCGAATGGATTATGCTGGTAACTGAGGAGCAGCGCCAGCAATTGTTTATTGATGCGCCGGAACTTCTGCCTTATTTGAGTGACAGCACAGAGTTTGGTGTGTTGAATGCCGAAGTGCTGACATTTGTCATTCCGGCATCACTGGATGCGGATAATGCAGTTCTGGAACTGGTACCGGAAAACTTTCGCACATTGATAGACAGAAATCATGTCTATCAAGTGCAAAATCTCGAAGAGAGGGCTGCCACGCCAGCAGGTACACCATCTGTAGTAAATGAGCAGGTTTCATTATTGACGCCCATGTCGGCTGTCTGCAATGAACCAGTGTCTATAGGCATGATCGACTCTGCCATCCATAATGGCCACGCGGTGTTTCGGGATTTAGTACCAGGCCGGTTGCAAATCAGGCGTTTTCTGGCGCCTGAATTAATCAGTCCGCTGGGTCATGGTACAGCAGTGGCAAGTGTTCTGATTGGCGAGGATCCGGCTTTGGGGCCGTTATTGCCAAATGCCAATGTCTATAGTGCAACAGCCGTACACGGACAAGATCGTTATCGTCAGGGAGCAACCGCTTTGAATCTTATGCGGGCGCTGGGTTGGCTGATGGAGCAGAAGGTCTCCGTTATCAACATCAGTTTAACGGGGCCAGAAAATCGTGTGCTCAAACAGGCCCTCGACCTGGCCATGGAAAGTGGCGTTGCAGTCGTTGCCGCGGCTGGTAATCACGGCGCTCATGCACCACCGGTCTTTCCCGCCGCATACCCTGGAGTCACTGCTGTGACTGCGGTAGATCGTCAGGGCGGGATTTATCGTTGGGCAAATCAGGGAGAGCATATTGATTATGCTGCCCTGGGTGTCGATTTGCCGGTTGCCAGGGATGATGGGCGCATTGGTTCTCAGTCGGGCACTTCTTTAGCTTCGCCTATTGTTGCTGCTTATCTGGCCTGCGAAGCAGCTCAGTCTTCCGGCAACATTCAACTGGCTCAACGTCAGTTGCAGGCGCGTAGTAAAGATGTGGGTGAGCCAGGTCATGACAGCATCTTTGGCTATGGCATCTTACATCCGACGATCAGAAACTGATTTCAAGGTCGGGATTTTGCCGGTTTTCGCGGTATTCGGTACTTGGTAGTTGTGCTATAGCCTGGTATTGAAAACTCATCAAAGCAATAGCCGTACATAACGTTGTGGTGATGAATGTGAATGGTCGGTCTATTAATAAGGTGGCTGGTGAAAAACTCTGAGGTCTGTCGATGATAGGCTCCATAACGTCATTACCTTTTCCTTTATCGTACTCAGAAATGGTCGCCTGGGCAGGTGTAAACCTGCCCAGGAAATGACTAACGTTAACTGGCTCTTGAGTAGTCAAAATGGTTGCTGATAATGGCGCCCATCTGGACGGCAGCGTCAGCATTGGCTTCCACTTCGGCTTCAGCACGAGCCTCGTCGCTGCGTGATTCTGCTTCTTCAGCCATTTCCTGGCTGCTTTGAATGCTGGATTCAACGGCGGATTCCGCTTCCTCTTCAACTTGTACAGCTTGCTCTGCCGCGTTTTCACTTGCTTCAATTGCGGCTTCCGTATCGGTATTAGCTGAGATTTGGCCATCCAGCTGAGCATCGGTTGTGCTGTTGATATTGTCAGTGTCCAGAGTTGTGTTGCTGTTGACTTCACCGCTGACATCAACGTCCGGTTCAAGCGGTGACACCTGAGCTGTCGCAACGGCCGTGCTAAAAGTGGTTGCACAAGCCAATGCAAGCATGGAAGGCTTAAAAACGTTGTTCAGGTTAAACGTCATCATGTCAATACCTCCTTTTGAGTGTCTGACACTTGTTCGACGGATGCTTTCAGCCTTTTATTCCTGAAAAAATTCCGGGTCGAGTTAATGTTTGGCGTAAAGCTGGCCGATATGCTAAAAAGTTCTCTAATAGACAATCACTTATAAGTTGTGGGCGACCTGACGACGATGGATATTAACGATGGATATAAATAAGCTACTTGAGTTTGCTGTTAACAATAATGCCTCCGATTTACACCTGGCAGCCGGGATGCCGCCAATGATAAGGATTGACGGGGACATGAAGCGCATAGATATGCCTGCGCTTGAAGACAAGGCTATTCGCAAACAGCTTGATGCAATCATGTCGCCATTTCAGAAAGAAGAGTACAACGAAAGCCTGGAAACAGATTTTTCGTATGAGATCGCCGGGCTGGCACGTTTTCGTGTCAACGCTTTCAGTCAGAAGCGTGGAGCTTCAGCTGTTTTCCGCACCATTCCGTCCAAGGTCTGGACGATGCAGGATCTGGGGATGGGGGAACAGTTTGAGAAAATCGCCAATTTATCTCGCGGACTGGTGGTGGTGACCGGGCCAACTGGGTCAGGTAAATCAACATCACTTGCGGCCATGGTGGATTACATTAATCAGTCCCGACATGAGCATATTCTGACAATCGAAGATCCCATCGAGTTTGTCCATGAGAGTAAGAACTGCCTGGTGAATCAGCGAGAGGTGCACCGGGACACGAGGAGCTTTAGTAATGCGCTGCGTTCAGCGTTGCGTGAAGACCCGGATATCATACTGGTCGGTGAGCTACGGGACCTGGAAACTATTCGTTTGGCGCTGACAGCGGCGGAAACCGGCCATCTGGTATTTGCCACACTCCATACGTCATCGGCAGCGAAAACAGTCGACAGAATCATTGATGTATTTCCCGCTGGAGAGAAATCGATGGTTCGCTCTATGTTATCTGAGTCGTTGCAGGCCGTGATTGCTCAGACATTGCTGAAAAAGAAAGGTGGAGGGCGTGTTGCTGCCTATGAAATTATGATGGGGTCGACGGCGATTAGAAACCTGATTCGTGAAGATAAGATTGCCCAGATGTATTCGGCGATACAGACAGGTGCTCAACAAGGCATGCAGACTCTCGATCAGCATTTGAAGCGGCTGGTTGAGTCTGGCATGGTCGAGTCTGAAATTGCCCGCAGCAAAGCACGCAACCCGGAACACTTCTAAGCCGGAACACGGCTAAGGAAGGTTACTCCGACGCTGGCGTGTTTTTTACAGCGCTGGCGTCAGTGTTGGGCGGTTTTTGCAGTTCTCTCACCCGCTTGTCCAGGTCTCTGAGAATTAACAGCATTTCTTCACGTTCCTGGTGAGCAGTCGCTTCGTTCTCATTACGCCGACGATTTTCCTCCTCATAGTGCTGCTCCTGCATGGTGCTGACGATGATACCGATGAAGAGGTTGAGTACGACAAAAGCGGTAATCAGAACAAAGGTAGTGAAGTAGATCCAGGCGTATGGAAACACTTCCATGACAGGCCGCGATATCCCCTCAGACCAGCTTTCCAGCGTCATTACCTGGAACAGCGAGTAAAGCGTGAGTCCCAGGTTGCCAAAGCGTTCAGGGAATTCTTCAGAAAACAGTTGCGTGCCCATGACACCGAAAATGTAGAACACCATGGTGAGCAGGAACAAAATCCAGCCTATGCTGGGAATGGCCTGTAATAACGACTCAATAATGCGTCGCAATCGATCGATTCGGGTCAGCAATCGAAGCACCCTGAGGATGCGCAGCGAACGCAGTATGGCAAAAGGCCCTGCCGCCGGTACCAGCGCAATGGCGACAATGGAGAAGTCGAAGACATTCCAGCCCTGGCGGAAGAACCGCCAGCCATGGGCGTAGAGTTTGAGCGCAATTTCAGCAATAAAAATCGCCAGAATGCCCTTTTCCAGCCACTCCAGTGCCGGGCCTGCAACACGCATGATCGTGCTGGAGGTTTCCAGGCCCAGAGTAATGGCATTGATGATAATGAGAGTAATGATAAAGTTTTGAACCGCTGGACTCTCTACCCACTCAGCGGTTCGTTGGCGAAAACGGCTTGTCATACTTTATCGGTCTCTATATGCGCTTCTCAGCGATAATCATCAATGCTGGGGCAGGCACAGAAAAGGTTTCTGTCACCGTAGACATTATCAATCCGGTTAACGCTGGGCCAGAATTTGTCTTCGCGCAGTGAATCAATCGGATAGGCTGCTTCCGCTTTGCTGTAGGGGCGATCCCAGGATTCATCCATGATATCTGCCAAGGTGTGAGGCGCCTGCTTGAGCATGTTGTTTTCAGCGTCCAGCTCACCCGACTCAATGCGTGCGATTTCCTGGCGAATGCCAATCATGGCTGCAATAAAGCGATCCAGTTCCTGTAAGGGTTCACTTTCCGTGGGTTCAATCATCAGCGTGCCGGGTACCGGGAATGACATGGTAGGGGCGTGGAAGCCGTAGTCCATCAATCGTTTGGCGACATCTTCATCGGTAATGCCGGTCGTTGCCTTCAGGGGGCGCAGGTCAATGATGCATTCGTGTGCGACCCGACCATTTTTTCCGGTGTACAGCACCGGATAATGCCCTTCCAGTCGGCTGGCAATATAGTTGGCACTGAGGATGGCAACCTGGCTGGCTTTCAGCAGGCCGCTGGCCCCCATCATGGTGATGTACATCCAGGAAATCGGCAGAATACTGGCGCTGCCCCAGGGGGCGGCAGAGACAGCGCCGCTGTCTTTCTCGGGGCCATCCAGAGCGACGACACTATGGTTGGCAACATAGGGCTGCAAGTGCTTCTTGATACCAATCGGGCCCATACCTGGACCACCGCCGCCATGCGGAATGCAGAAGGTTTTGTGCAGGTTGACGTGGGACACGTCAGCGCCAATATCACCGGGTCGGGCGAGACCGACCTGGGCATTGAGGTTGGCACCATCAAGGTAAACCTGACCGCCGTGATCGTGAATAATCTGGCAGACTTCTTTGACGGTTTCTTCGAACACGCCGTGCGTTGACGGGTACGTGATCATCAGCGCAGCCAGTGTGTCACTGTACTGGGCCGACTTCGCTTTCAGGTCTTCCAGGTCAATGTTGCCTTTCTCATCACAGGCGACCACAACCACTTTCATGCCCAGCATTTGTGCGCTGGCAGGGTTGGTGCCATGAGCAGAACTGGGGATCAGGCAGACGGTGCGTTCCTTCTGCCCCTGGGCGTCCAGATAGCGGCGAATCGCTAGCAAGCCGGCGTATTCACCCTGGGCACCAGAGTTAGGCTGCATGCTGACGGCATCAAAGCCACAGATTTCAGCCAGCATGTGTTCCAGTCCTTCGATCATGCTGCGGTAGCCGCTGATCTGGTCTGCCGGTACAAACGGGTGTGGTTTGCTGAATGCGGGCCAGGTGATTGGCATCATCTCGGCTGTGGCATTCAATTTCATGGTGCAGGAGCCCAGCGGGATCATGGCGTGGGCCAGTGACAAATCGCGGTTCTCCAGGCGCTTCAGGTAACGCAGCATGTCTGTTTCGTTGTGGTAACGGTTGAAGACGGCGTGCTGCATGAACGGGCTCTGACGTTGCAAGGTGGCAGGAATGCCAAATTGCGGGTAGAGGCCACTGTCCAGCTGTTTAATATTGTCAGGAGTAACGGTATCGCCTGTGATAACCGCCAGCAGTGTAGCTATGTCGTCCACTGTCGTGGTTTCATCGAGGCTGATACCAATGGCATCTGTTTCAGTGGTGCGCAGATTTATCCGCGCCGCATCAGCGCGATGCAGTATTTCAGTACGCTGCTCAGCAGTAACCTGCAGGGTCAGTGTGTCGAAGAATGTCTCGTTGATGTTCAGGTTGTTGCTGTGTAGTCCTGCCGCCAGAATCCGGGTCAGTCGGTGAATGCGCAAGGCAATTTTCTGCAAGCCGACCGGGCCGTGATACATCGCATACATGGCCGCAATATTGGCCAGCAATACCTGAGCGGTACAGATGTTGCTGTTCGCCTTTTCGCGTCGGATATGCTGTTCCCGCGTTTGCAATGACATGCGATAGGACTGCTTGCCGCGGCTGTCGACTGATACGCCGATGATGCGTCCGGGTACGGCGCGCTTGAACGCGTCGCGAGTGGCAAAATAGGCGGCGTGCGGGCCGCCCAGTCCCATTGGGACACCGAAACGCTGTGTGTTGCCTACGACGACATCGGCTTCCATTTCGCCAGGAGGTGTCAGCAATGTCAGACTCATCAGGTCGGCAGCAACACAGACGATTGCTTTTTTGTCGTGTAGCTCGGTGGCTATGTTACTGAGATCGGTAATTCGACCGTATCGGTCAGGGTACTGTAGTAATGCGCCAAAGACGTCGTGCTGGCCGGCTTCTGCTGCAGGGCCGACAATGATGTCAAAGCCGAAGCGCTCGGCCCGGGTTTCTACCACGTCGCGGGTTTGCGGCAGGCAGGCTTCGTCGAGGAAGAATTGCTGGCTGGCTTTGTTCTTGCTGACCCGTTTGGCCAGCGCCATGGCCTCAGCAGCAGCTGTTGCCTCGTCCAGCATGGAGGCATTAGCCAGTTCCATGCCGGTGAGGTCCAGTACCATTTGCTGATAGGCGATCAGTGTTTCCAGGCGGCCCTGGGAAATTTCCGGCTGATAGGGCGTGTATGCTGTATACCAGCCTGGATTTTCCAGTACATTGCGCACGATGACAGGTGGTGTAATTGTGTCATGATATCCCAGACCGATATAGGATCGGCGCAGGTCTATCTGATCGGCCAGCTCTTTCAGGCTGGCCAGTGCCTGCTGCTCACTGCGTGGAGGATCGAGAGCCAGCGGTTTGTTGAGCGCGATGCTTTCCGGCACCGTGGCTTTGACCAGGGCATCCAGATCAGAGTAGCCCAGGTTTTCCAGCATCAATTGAATGGCGGACGCATCAGGGCCGATATGGCGACCGATAAAAGCGTCATCATCGTGCAGTGCATTCAGCGGCGTATCTATGTTCATTCACACATTCCAGCGTAAGTGTCAGCGTCAAGCAGCTCTTCCAGCTCTGCCGGGTTACTTGGCAGAATGCGGCAAATCCAGCCTTCTTCGTAAGGTGATGAGTTGACGGTTTCTGGTGCGTCCGCGAGGCCTTCATTGACGGCAATGATCTCGCCGGAGACAGGGGCGTAAATGTCAGATGCCGCTTTGACGGACTCGATTACACTGAGTTCGTCTTTGGCTGCCACCGTGCTGCCTTCTTCAGGCAGTTCAATAAAGACGATGTCACCCAGCAGGTCCTGTGCGTGATCGGTAATACCGATGGTGACGGAATGGTCTTCTTCAACGCGAATCCATTCGTGGGTAGCTGTGTAGTGTAATTCGGAGGGAAGGTCGCTCACGGTTCAGTCCTCATGGCTAAAGGGTGGGAAATTAATCGAATACTTTTTTGCCGAATCGCACAAAGCCCGGTCGAACGATTCGGACCGGAATGCGTTTGTTGCGAAGTTCGACTTCACAGGATGTGGTGTTGGCCGGAATTCTAGCCAAAGCAATGCTGTGCTTCAATGTCGGTGAGTAGGTGCCACTGGTAATCAGGCCTTGTGCCTCACTGCCATCATCCAGTTGGCAGTGCACGGTCAGGCCTTCACGCAAGACACCTCGCGTTTCCATAACCAGTCCTTTTAATACTTGGCGAGATGGCTGCTCCTGGCGTTGCTCGCGCTGCGCCTCAAGGGCAGCGCGGCCGATGAACTGACGCTCTTCAGGCTCCCAGACAACGGTCCAGGCCATGTTGGCGGCTAACGGTGAGACTGTCTCGTCCATATCGTGTCCATACAAATTCATGCCGGCTTCAAGGCGCAGTGTGTCTCTTGCGCCCAGACCTGCCGGTTTTACACCGGCAGACAGCAACTCATCCCAAAGGCGTTGCGCATCATGGTGTGGCAGCATCAGCTCCGCGCCGTCCTCGCCAGTGTAGCCGGTTCTGCCCACGAAAACGCTGCCCGCTTCGATGGCATAAAAAGGTTTTAACCCGGACAGGCTGTCCTCGGTCAACGAAGAATAGTTAAGCAATAAAGGGGCCAGAATAGATAAGGCCTGAGGGCCCTGAACAGCGATGATGGAAAGATCGGATCTTTCTGTCAGGGTGACGTCGAAATTCGCCAGATGACTGTTCATCCAGGCCAGGTCTTTTTCGCGCGTCGCACAATTGACGACCAGTCGATAGCCGGATGAACGCTGATAAACGATCAGGTCATCGATCACGCCAGCCTCGTCATTGAGCATGGCGGTGTAAAGTGCCTGATTCGGGTGCAGCCGTTCGACATCATTGGCAAGAAGGTGGCGCAACCAGGGCTTGGCATCCGGGCCGGTAATGTCCACGATGGTCATGTGAGAGACATCGAACATGCCGGCTTGTTCTCGCACAGCTCGATGCTCTTCCATCAGTGAGCTGTATTGAATGGGCATATCCCAGCCGCCAAAGTCGACCAGTTTTGCTCCGGATTGCTGGTGATTCTCAAAAAGCGCTGTTCGTTTGCCCACACACACCTCGCTTACAAACTACTGAATGGCACACCACGCGGTTCTGGTGCAGGAAAAGAAGGTATTTTAAGCGTTGTTTCGCGTATTTAACAGCGCAGTATCAGTCCAGCTCGGCCAGAAAACGTTCTGTTCTTGGACGGAAGCTGTGTTCATTGTCCAGAGAAAAAACCACAGAACTTGAACGACCAACCAGCTGGCTTCGAGGGATAAAGCTATAGAGCCGGCTGTCAGCGCTGTTGTCCCGGTTGTCACCGAGTACGAAAAAGTGATCTTCAGGCACACGGGCAGGGCCGTAGCTGCGGGTCAGACGACGGTTGCGTGGACTGGTGAGCAAGGCCTGGTGGGTCTGGTCAAACAGGTGTTCGGAGATGACGATGCCATCATTACCTTCAGACAGCACTTTATGATCAACGATTTCGCCATTGACGATCAGCATGTTATTACGCATGTAAACGGTGTCGCCAGGGACGGCGATGATACGCTTGATTAAGCGTTTGCCAGCCGCTTCAGAATCGATGATAACGATATCGCCATATTGCGGGTCGCCGATTTCTACCAGTGAAATGCCAGTAAAAGGAATTTTGAGGTCGTAGGCCAGTTTGTTGACCCAGACCTTATCCCCATCAAGCAGGGTGGGCTGCATGGAGCGTCCGGAGATGGAGTTCAGGTCGGCGACAGCGCTCTTGAAACAGACGATACTGACCAGTATCAACAAGAACTTGCGGTTGTCACGCCAAAAAGCTGTCAGGTAGTGTCTCATGCGGTTTTTTGCTGGCGAATTTCATTAACACGAATTCCGACAATAGCCCTAATTGGCCGCTGAGGTCAATGGATGACAGTCACGTTACAGACAAAATTGTATAAAACAGGACAATTTCTGCTAATGTCAGTCACTCTGGACTCATTAGCGATACCGACTTCGTTATAACGTATGGCCTTAACTCAGTTTCATCCAGCCTGCCAGGCATGGTTTCAAAATACTCTGGGTGAGCCCACCCCGGCTCAGTCACAGGCCTGGCCAGCTATTCAGGCAGGCAAGCACACACTGATCGCTGCACCTACCGGTAGCGGTAAAACGCTGGCCGCCTTTTATACCTCCATAAATGCCCTGGTTCAGGAAGCCCAGAGTCAGCCTTTGCCAGCCCAGACCCGTGTGCTTTACCTGTCGCCACTGAAAGCTTTAGGCAATGACATTGAACGCAACCTTCGCCAGCCACTGGCGGGTATTGAAGATGAACTGTTCATGCAGGGGCAGCGTGCTGCGGATATTCGGGTCGCTGTTCGAACCGGTGATACGTCAGCATCTGAACGTCAGAAAATGCTGCGCCAGCCGCCACATATTCTGGTGACAACCCCTGAATCTGTTTATTTGTTGCTGACCAGCACACAGGGCCGGCGTCTGCTGGCAACCGTCACGACCGTCATCATCGATGAAATTCATGCCATGCTGGGAGATAAGCGCGGCTCACATCTGGCGTTGTCACTGGAACGGTTGCAGGCGCTGGTGAAGCACCCTTTACAGCGCATTGGCCTGTCAGCCACCCAGAAACCACTGTCACTGGTGGCGAATTACCTGGTCGGGAATCGTGAGGAGCACTGTGAAATCATTGATACCGGACACCAGCGGAAACTGGATATCAGACTGGGTATGCCGGACTCACCGCTGACGGCACTGATGAGTAATGATGTCTGGGGTGAGCTGTATGAGCAGTTGGTTGCCCTGATACAGCAACATCAGACGACAGTGGTGTTCGTGAATACACGTCGGCTGTCCGAACGCCTGGCGCTGGCGCTGAGTGAACGCCTGGGGTCGGATGCGCTTTATGGTGACGGTGCGGCAGGTCTGGTCAGTTCGCACCATGGCAGTATGAGTAAAGAGCGGCGTCATCACGCCGAGCAGCAATTAAAGGCCGGTAAATTAAAAGTGCTGGTTGCCACCGCATCAATGGAGCTGGGTATTGATATTGGCTCTGTTGATCTGGTCGTGCAGTTTTCCTCGCCACATCGTATTGCCACGTTTTTGCAACGCATTGGTCGAAGTGGTCACCAGGTAGGTGGTGTGCCCAAAGGTGTGCTGTTCCCGCTGACTCGTGATGACCTGGTGGAATGTACGGCTCTGATCGACAGCATACATCAGGGAGAACTGGATAAAATTCTGATGCCAGAACAGCCGGCAGATATTCTGGCGCAACAACTGGTCGCTGAAATTGCGGCTCGTCAGGATGAGTCCGCAGAGGGGAACAGTTGTGTTGAGGAACTGTTTCATGTCATGTGCTCGGCCTGGCCGTATCGCGACCTGGAGCGTGACAGGTACGATAAGCTGCTCAGCATGCTCTGCGAAGGTTATGCCACACGGCTGGGCCGTCGTGGCGCCTGGCTTCACCTGGACAGAGTCAATGCCCGAGTCAGTGCCAGGCGTGGTGCCAGGCTGACCGCATTAACCAACGGTGGGGCCATTCCTGACATGTTCGACTATCAGGTGGTGCTGGATCCGGATGATCAGGTCGTGGGTACCCTGAATGAAGACTTTGCGTTAGAAACATTGCCCGGCGATATCTTTACGCTGGGTTCGCATGCCTGGCAATTATTGCGAGTCGATGGGCTCAAGGTTCGTGTGCGTGATGCTGTCGGGCAAAAGCCGACAGTGCCATTCTGGTTTGGCGAAGGGCCGGGGCGTAGTGCGGAACTGTCGGTATCGGTGTCCCGTTTACGTGAGGTGGTTGATGAACTGCTGATGGAGCAGGAAGAAACACAGGTTGCTGGGATACTGGCTGAACGTTTGTCATTGCCCGTTCATGCCATGCTGCAACTGGTTGAATACCTGGCAACCGGCCGTCGTGCGCTGGGAGTGATGCCTACCCAAAAGAATATTGTCATGGAACGTTTTTTTGATGATGTGGGTGATATGCATGTAGTGATACATGCCCCTTTTGGTAGTCGCCACAATCGTGCCTGGGGGCTGGCGTTACGAAAGCGTTTTTGCCGCAGTTTTAATTTTGAGCTGCAAGCCGCCGCCAATGAAGACAGCATCGTTATCTCGCTGGGTTCAGTACACAGTTTTGTGCTCGATGAAGTGTTCAAGTATTTGAATTCAGCCAGTGCGAAAGAAGTGCTTACCCAGGCGCTGCTCGATGCACCGATGTTCGAGGTGCGCTGGCGCTGGAATGCAACCCGGGCGCTGGCCATTCAACGTAACCGCAGTGGCAAACGGGTGCCGCCGCAGTTTCAGCGCATGGATGCAGAGGACCTGGTCGCTCAGGTGTTTCCCGATCAGCTAGCCTGTCAGGAAAACTTAACGGGTGAACGGACGGTACCGGATCACCCTCTGGTTCAGCAAACCATTGATGACTGCCTGACCGAAGCCATGGACGTAGATGGTTTATTGTCCTTGCTGGAACAGATGGAAAGTGGCTCTCTGAACCTGTTGGCTATGGATCTTCGGGAGCCTTCTCCTTTTGCCCAGGAAATCATCAATGCCCGGCCTTATGCCTTTCTGGATGATGCGCCGTTTGAAGAACGTAGAACACTCGCGATCAGGAACCGAAGCTGGCAGGGTGAAGAGGATGCCGGCCATTACGGACATCTGGATGAGTCGGCAATAACGCGTGTCACAGAAGAAGCCTGGCCGCTGATGCGGGATGCTGAAGAACTGCATGATGCGCTTTATACCGCCGGTTTTTTTGTCGCTTCCGAACTAAGCGCCGGAGAGCTTCAGCCTTTGTGGCAAACATTGCAGGCCAGTCATCGCGTCTGCTCGATCACGATTAACAGTGAACAAAGTGGTTGCGATGCGGTATTGTTGCATGTGGCTGCTGAAGTACTTCCGCTTTGCCGCCTGGTTTGGCCAGCGTGTCAGGTGGACCGCGAACCGGTGTTGCCCGATGAACTGCTGTCGCTAGAGTTGAGCAGAGAAGAGGCTGTAAAGCAGCTGATTCAGCGCCGCCTGAGTGTGATGGGGCCAGTGACAGCCAGGGAGCTTTCCGGGTTGGGGGGGCTTTCTTTGGCTGATACGCAGCAGGCTTTACTGGCTTTACAAAGTGAAGGCTTTGCATTTTGCGGACAATACTCGGCAACGACAACCAATAACGTTGTAACAACTGAGGCGGAGCAACAATGGTGCGAGCGACGTCAGCTGCAACGTATTCATCGCTATACACTGGAATCCCATCGCGAGCGCATAAAGCCAGTATCATTACAGGCCTGGACGCTGTTCCTGTTTAGCCGCCATGAGTTACGAAGCCAATCATTAGTGCCACGACCTCAAGCATTACCGGCCGGTGCTGAGTCTGAGGCTCTGCTTGAGCGGGTTTGCCAGTTACTGGACGGTGTTGATGCGCCGGCAGCGAGTTGGGAAGGCGATATTTTGCCAGCCAGGCTCAGTTTTTATGATCCTTCCTGGCTGGATAAGTTATGTAGCAGTGGGCGGTTGACGTGGGGGCGATATCGGCTGACGACAGCCATTTCCGGGGCCAGGTCAGCAACAATTGCGAAGCCAAGGAAAAGTGCCACACCGATCAAGAATACACCTGTCTCGCTGGCTGCGCGCTCCTCGTTAGGGCTCTGGTTAAAGCTGGCGGGCGAAGTAGCTGGGCAGTCGTCGTTAAGCCACAATGCAGAATCCGTTCTGACAGTACTGAAAGAACATGGTGCGAGTTTTTTTCATGAGTTACAGCAAGACAGCAGATTAATGCCTGTTCAGGTTGAGGAGGCTCTGGCGGAACTGGTTGCAGCTGGCAGGGTAACCAGTGACACATTTACCGGTTTGCGGGCATTGCTGACACCGTCAAGCCAGCGAGGTGGTCGAAGCAGGCGTCGTGCTGCCACTTATCAGGCTGCCGATGCAGGTCGATGGTCACTGATACGACGGCCTCGTGATATTGAGCCGTTATCCGAAGATGAACGTACCGAGTTAATCGGTATTTATATCAGGCGCTGGGGTGTTCTGAGCCGGCAAATCCTGGCCAGGGAAGTCCATGCACCACCCTGGCGAGAGTTGCTGCCCGTGTTACGAACCATGGAATTGCGGGGTCAGTTACGAGGTGGACGGTTTATTGCGGGTATGGGTGGGGAGCAGTTTGCCCATCCCGATGATGTGAAGCCCTTGCGAAAGGCTGCCAGTGAACTGGCGTCGCGACAATCAGCTGAGCTTGACTGGGAAGGCGCTGTTTATCACAGTCTTTCAGCTTGCGATCCGGTTAATCATCTTGCTATTTTGCTACCCGAAGTGAAATTGGCCAGGGTGGTGCGGAACCGCGTATTGTTTCAAAACGGTACCCCCATCGCTGTCCTGGAAGGCGCTAAAGTTCGCCTGCTAAGAGAGGTGCCTGAGCAATTCCGCTGGGCGGTGGAACAGTTGCTGCGCCGACAGGAGGTGAACCCGAGGTTGCGCAGTTATCTTGGTCGGGCTGGCTCAGCCAGCATACGACCTTAACGTTTAATCCTGTCAGGAGTTATTGTGACTTATTTGTTTGATCTGCCGACACCGGCATTACCGATCGCGGACAGCGATCAGTTATTCCCGTTGAACCGAGCTTTTTGTGTGGGAAGAAACTATGCAGACCATGCTCGGGAAATGGGCGCCGACCCGTCAAGAGAGCCGCCTTTCTTTTTTAGCAAGCCGGCTTCAGCTGTCTTTAGCCCGCAGGGCTCCGTCTCGTATCCACCCCGCACAGAAGAGTTGCACCATGAGGTGGAATTGCTGGTAGCGCTGAAACAGGGTGGCTGCAATCTGAGTCTGGCAGAAGCACGTGCCACTGTTTATGGTTATGCTGTCGCTGTCGATTTTACCCGGCGTGATATCCAGGCGGCGGCTAAAAAAGCCGGGCGTCCCTGGGATGTTGCCAAAGGTTTTGATCACTCGGGACCCGCTTCGGCGCTACGACCGCTGACTGATACAGGTTGGCTGGATCATGGCGAGATTACGTTGACTGTAAATGATGAGCTCCGGCAGCGGGGAGATCTGGCTGATATGATCTGGAAGGTGGATGAAATCATTGCTGAGTTATCAACCTGGTACACCTTGCAGGCGGGGGATGTGATATTTACCGGAACCCCGTCCGGTGTTGGCCCCGTATCAGCCGGAGATCGCATTCATTGCCAGATTGCAGACCTGGGAGAACTGGGCTTTCAGCTGAAATAGCCGTGTTACGTTTGAGGTTGACTGATGGGCGGGCTGATTGGCAGGCAGGATGAGAGGCGGCAATTCGGTCGTTCAATCTTCGGCCTGCAGGGACGGCAAACCGGCCAACCAGCTTTCCAGAATCAGTTTGGCTGCCAGGCCATCCACTTCTTTTTTCAGGTCTGTATGTTTGCTTTTCCCGGCACCAGCGCGGTTCACAATCTGATCGCGAGCTTCAAATGAAGATAATCTTTCATCCATGCCATAGCAGGGTTTATGTAATCGACCTTCCAGGCGTTGGCCAAATTTTCTGGCTCTGAAAAACAATTCATTCTCACTGTCGTCCATGTTATAGGGGAGGCCAACAACAAAGACATCTGGCTCCCATTCCTGGACCAGTGTTTCCAGTTGCGACCAGTCAGGTACACCGTCATTTGCGGGAACGATGGCGACAGCGCGCGCGGTGCCTGTCAGACTCTGGCCGAATGCCACGCCTATGCGTTTGGTACCAAAGTCAAAGGCAAGCACATTGATAGGCTTTTTCAACCGAGATGGCCATTGTGGCAAACTCATATCAGGAGTGGCCTGCCATGGATGAGAGTTGGGAAAGGCTAACGCCCAGTATGCCTGCGGCTGCAGCAGCCATACCATCAAAATCCCTGGAGAAAAGCAGGTCGCTGTTAGCGGGGACTGTCAGCCAGGCATTGTCGGCAATTTCCTGTTCGAGCTGGTCTGCATCCCAACCGGCACAACCGAGTGCGACCAGGTGACGCTGTGGTCCTTCGCCTTCAGCAATCGCCTGTAAAATATCTCGCGACATGGTGATGCTGATCTCGTCATTGATCGGAATGGTATATTCCCATTCAGTGCCCGCATCATGAATAATAAAGCCTTTGTTGCGCTCTACCGGGCCGCCATCGACGACAGCCTGAGTATCGAGTTGCGGCAGGACATGATCTGAAATATCCATATCAAGCTCTTCCAGTAGTCTGCCAATTGACAGTTCGGCTGGCTGATTGATGACAATGCCGATGGCACCCTGGCTGTCATGTTTCCACAGGTAGGTCACCGTGCCATTGAAGTTGGGGTCATTCAACTGGGGCATTGCAACAAGGAAATGATGCTCCAGACAGTTGACGGTATCTTCCTGTAAGGCGCCACCTTGAGGCTGCGGTATTTTCTTGTCAGTCATGGAACTTCTCCTCAACCGCTATCGGCTGCTGAAAGCATTGCCAGGCATGAATCGCCAGGTTCGGATGATTTCCAGAATATCAACTTCTCCTCGCAACTCTGCCGGGAATGGGTCGAATGGTGCGGCTCGTTGTACAATTTCGACTGCGGCGAGATCAAGTACCTGGTGCCCGGAACCCTGCAAAACGCGGATTTCTGCCACCGTCCCATTGGGGCGTAGGGCGACCATCATACGCAGGCTGCCGAATATGTCATTTTGTCGGGCTTCACTGGGGTAATTCTGGTTACCTATAAACTCAATGCGCTTTCGCCAGTTGTCCAGATAAAGGGCATCATGGCGCCTTTGTGTTGATGCTGATGAAATCGTATAACGTCTGGGTCGTTTGGCATACGCTTCCTGCTGAAGGTCAAGCTGTGCCTGCAAGCTGGCGATTGCCAAAGCGATGTCTTGTGGTGCAGACTCTTCTGATAAGCGACGCGAATTATCCAGCACGTCAGATTCGGACTGTTGGCTGATTTGCTGTTCAGCACTGGTAGCCGTGATAACGCGGGTATCATCCTGTTGCTGAGAGCTGGCTTCCACGGCGGGAATTGGCTGAACTTCCTGTATCGTGTCGGCATGGACCGCTGACTCAATCGGTGTGGCTGGCGCCACTCTCTCCTCAACGCTGCCGCTGCCGACCTGGTTTGCCTGGGCGATAAAATCAGCCTGCTCCGGGCGTTGTTCGCTGCGGAATTGTGCCAGCGTGATCTCGATAGCAGGGGTTGCCGGACTTTCGTTAAGGAAAGCAAAACCAATACCCGCGATCAGAATGACATGCAGGCAGGCTGACAGGAAAACAGTGAAGCCAAATCGTTCCGATTGCATAGTGCGTTAATTCGAAGTTTGCAATTTGTTCTCGATAACCTGCATCAGGTCGTCCGCAATATTCAAGTCATAGGCACGATCGATTTCCCGCACACAAGTCGGGCTGGTTACGTTGATTTCGGTCAGGTAATCACCGATCACGTCCAGGCCAACAAATAACAGGCCTTTCTCTCGCACACTGTCTCGTACCTGTTCGCAAATCCAGCGATCACGGTCGGACAACGGCTGGGCTCGACCCGAGCCACCTGCTGCCAGGTTGCCGCGAGTTTCTCCGATTGCAGGCACTCGGGCCAGCGCGTAGGGGACAGGGTCACCATCAATCAGCAGAATGCGCTTGTCACCATTGATAATTTCCGGCAGATAACGTTGTGCCATGATGGGGTTTTTGCCGCCGGCAGTCAGCGTCTCAGCAATAACACTGAAATTCGGGTCACCAGCCTGCAAGCGAAAAATAGAGCTGCCGCCCATACCATCCAGCGGTTTGAAAATAACGTCACCGTGCTCCTTGTGAAAGGCTTTCAACAGACTGGCTTTGCTGCTGACCAGCAGTGGAGGGCAGCATTGTGGAAACTGCGTGGCAAACACCTTTTCGTTGCAATCGCGCAGAGACTGCGGCTTGTTCACAATGAGTGTGCCAGCTTGCTCTGCTCGCTCAAGCAAATAAGTGGAGTAAATAAAGTTGCTGTCGAAAGGCGGGTCCTTGCGCATCAGGATGACATCCAGTTCAGCCAGTGGCTGCTGAACTGCGTCGCCCAGCGCATACCAGTCATTCGGGTCATAAGCGACTTTCAATGGGCGCATCTCTGCCATGGCTGCATCGCCTTGCAAATACAGGTCGCCCTGTTCCATATAGAACAATGACCAGCCGCGCTCCTGAGCAGCAACCAGCATGGCAAGGCTGGTGTCTTTCTTGTAACTGATAGCCTGGATAGGATCCATGACGATACCAATCTTGATCGACATGTGTGTTGACTCCTGAACAACGTCATTTGATGGCGTGAATCATAGCATGGATAGTGGGCCAGCGACTTGTTTGCGAACGTTTTGCCAGCCTGAGGGCCAGGGTCGTGGCAAAACCTTAATGGGCAGAAACAGCGAAGTCCAGACCGATCTGCTATTAACTGTAGGGGCATTCAAAGGCCCTGGTGCTCGCATTTTCAGGGAGGAAAGTTATGCAGGAATCAGTGATAGATAAGACCGTTGTGCAAGAGCCTCTTGCTGGGCAGTTTGCCGGAGGTGTTGCAAATACCCTGCAGCCCGGCTCACGCATCATTTTGGCTGAGAGTGACGACCTGTGCCGTAAAAGAATGCAAGGTATCCTGGAAGATCAGGGGTTTAAGGTGTTCAGTGTTGCTGATGGTTTTGAACTCATTTGCCGTATTCCCGAGTGGCGTCCCGATATATTGATGGCCTCAGTCGATTTACCCAGATTAACAGGCCCGCAAGTTTGCGCCTTGTTGCAACAGTGTCCGGATTATCAGCATTTGCCGATATTCATTCTCAGCCATGGTGATAGACATAATCAAAATACAGCCTTTGAGTTGGCAAATTGTGGCGCTGACGGTGTTTTATCCAGCCCGTTCAGTACAGAGGATCTGTCAGCCATACTGGCCCCCTCGGTAGCAGAGTGACAGATCACGGTGTGGGAGCTCGTAGTGTGAAAGAACAGCGTGTTGTTCTGGTCGCTGAGCCGGGTCCGCTTTGTGATGCCACTCAGGCTCTGTTGCGCACTTTACCTGGTGTGGATGTGTGTTGCGCTGAAAATTTGCCGGCTGCACGGCAGGCCTGCCGTGAAAGTAAGCGCCAGCATCTGTTAACTCTGGTACTGGTTGAATTACAGCGTTGTGAAGGCAATGGCTTCAGTCTGGCAGCAACGTTGAGTCGGGATCTGACATGTCCGGTGATCTTGCTCAGTGACCGAAATGATCAGGCTGACCATCAATGGTCCAGGTCTCGGGGCATCACTTTTTGCTGCTCTCGCCTCCAGGGGAAAAAGGCTTTCCTGCAAGTTATCCGCAGGGCTTTGAATATGGATAATGAGAAAGGCAGCATCACTCCCTCTGTTAATTCAGGTTCGCAGGTTGCATGGGGACAGGAGAAGAAGAGCTCCCATCCCATCAAAAAAATGAGAAAAAAGGTGCTGGTATTTAAACATGCCAGAGAACAGCTCGCCCAAGTCCTGAGTGAAACGCTGGCGAGCTGCAGTACCCTGAGAAACAGTCCGGATATTGACAGGTATGACAGAGGTGTTCTGTTCAGCAAGCAGGAGGTAATGTCTTTTGTGTTCCGGTTGCTGGATCGCGAACTGGTTGAATGGGTCAGGGGCAAGCATCCATTGCAACGCTGGAAATGCCTTCAGGTGCTGAAATATCCGGTCATGTCTGCCAATCACCCGGGGAGGCAACTGCGCCGCGGTATTGAGCCAATTCTGGCCTGGCAGGCCTGTGAGGTAATCAGAGATGAGTTGCTGGCTGGTTTAAGCCGATTGGAGAGTGGTCAGAGATCATCGGATCAGCAGCGTCTGCGTCAGCGATTACTGTCTATAGTGGTATCAGTACAAGCGTTAAACCCCCGGCAGCTACCGCTAAGGTGGACAAGTCAATTACCTGCTTTGCTTGTTCACCTTGCCGCCTCACAACATGACTTGTTAGAGGACAGTCGTGGTCAGTGGCTGTGGTTTTCGCAACGGGTCTCGGTCAGCCAATGTGTACGCTACGGGAATAATAAAAAGGGCCACAGGCAAGTAAAAAACGCTTGTATGAATATGAGTGACACCTTGCCAGAGGTTGGCAATGATGTGTGGCGAAAATGGTTGAAACACCCCGGTACAAATGCTTGCTGTACAAGGCTGGATCTGTTGTTGCGCAGGGTCACGCCCTCAGATTCCCCAAAGGCTGATGCCTTGGATCAGCAGATGCTTTTCATTAGTGACGCGTTGTATCAACTCATGGTCTCGGTGAAAGTCACGGCTGAAGAGCAGCAATCAGCCTGGCAATGTCTCATTGAAAACCTTTTACTGCGAAGCCTCTATCAATCGTCCAGAAATCTGGTTTGGCATGATCGCAGCGAGCGAACAGAAGGTTACTGGGAGCTGGTTACTATCCTGACATTACTGCGTTCCGGAAGTAGTGGATTGCTGACGCGTTGCCTTGGTTTCGAGATCAGGCTATCGCGGGCTGTTCGTTCTAAAGCAGTGCAGTATCGTTTATCAGGCGGTCTGCACCTGTTGCCTCGTCCGGACTTGATAGCATCCTCTCTCATGAACGGGAAAGCGGGCAGTGCAACGCTGGTCAGTGATCTTCAGGCGGAGTTAAGGCGGCTGATTACTGGTGCCGAACGATTAGGCGTTACCTGGGTTGGAGCACTGGCGTATGCCCTGCTGCAAGCGCTACAGATAGAGTCTGAGGAGAATCAGAGAGCAGCCCGGCGCCGACTGGTGGTACGTGGTCTCTATCGGCTTTGTCGAATGCTGGACCAGGCTGCAGCCTGGCAAAAGGTGTCCGCCGCTTCTGGCAGCATAAACCGGTTACTGCAATTGCGATTTGGTGCTGAAAGTTTGCTCGACGGCCAGCAAGACGTTAATGGCCAAAACCGCACTCTACCCCAGGTTGCTGAACTAGGGCCTGGTAATTACAGGCAAGCTGCTGACATAAAAGATAAATATCAACAATGCAGGCAGTTGAACCAGTTGATTAAAATGGTCCTGGAGGAGCAAAAACTGCAATCTGGTGCTGCTTCTACACTGGGGCGGCTGATCAATGAGCAGGCGAGACTGCTCAGGGATGCATTTAGTCCATGATGAAGTGCGCTAAACTGGCTATAATGCCCGCTTCCGGTTTGCAACAGTTGCAGTCACTCGCGAGTAACGCGGGTGGTATTCATACAGTTAATCAACAGGCAGTCTTCGGTGGGTGTAATTGGTTTTATATGGGGTATAGGTGGCATTATCATGCTGCTTGGGTTTGCTATATCCCGGTTGAGCGGCATGATCTTTGAACTTGACCAGGCAGCATTATCATTATGGCAGTGGGCCATACTGCTATTCTGGCTGATTTATATGGTTTGGGCTGAAGGTTATAAAGGGTTTTATAAAGCATTTGCACCCAGAGTGGTGGTTCGGGCAAATTATCTTGCTGCTAACCCGCGTTTGCTGCATGTTCTGCTCGCCCCACTGTTTTGCATGGGGTACATTCACGCAACGGCCAAAAGGCGCATGGTTTCAATCGCACTGACAACAATGATTATATGTTTTGTGCTTATGGTAAGGCTGCTACCACAGCCTTGGCGTGGCATTGTTGATGTTGGTGTCGTTGCTGGCCTGGGCGTTGGTGTACTTTCTATTTTGTTTTTCGTTTTCAAGCTCCGGCAAAGTGGTGCGGCTAGCTTGCCTGCTTCGCCAGATGTACCAGTCTGAGACCAGCAATGACTGCAACCCCTAAGTCAGACACGCAAGATCCGGGGAAGAGCAATCCAGCATCAGTGATGCTATCGCAGTGTGTTGCCATTATCATTACCTGGCAGCCGGATGTCATCTCATTGCGGCGGCTGGTGGCCAGATTGCTGGGGCAGGGTGTTGAAATTGTCATCGTTGATAATGGCTCGGGTAACCAGCCTGACATCGCTGCATTAATCGATGACCTGAAGCCTTCGCTGGTGAAAAGTGAGACTGCCGGCGATAATACACCCGCGCAGCCGATAAGCTGGTTGCCCTGGCCGGACAACAAAGGGCTGGCTGCAGGCATGAATCGTGGTTTGTCCTGGGCCAGACAAAAAGGTTATCAGTTTGCATGGCTGTTCGATCAGGATAGTGATATCTCTGATAATTTCTGTGAGTCCATGCTGTCTGCATGGCATACGGGCAGTCAGTTAACAGGCCGGTTGGCAGCGCTAGGACCACGATTGGTGGATCCTGAGTCGGGAAGAAAAACGTCTTTCCGTCGCTTCCGCCTGAGCCAGCGTAGCGATAGCAAACTGCCAGGCGCCACTGACCTGTTTACCGCAGATTTTCTGATCAGCTCCGGCACATTGTTGTCACTGTCAGCATTGCAGAGTATTGGGCCGATGAAAGAGTCTTACTTTGTCGACAATATTGATCTGGAGTGGTGCTTTCGTGCGCGCAATCTGGGGTGGCAACTGCTCGGCTGCGATCGTGCTGAGTTGTTGCATCGGATTGGAGAGGTCTCTGACAACCCGCTGGTAAAACATGGGCTTATGGTGTCACATGGCCCGTTGCGATTTTACTATTCTACCCGGAATCGACTCCACCTCAGACAGCAGCCTTATGCCCCCAGCGACTGGGTATGGCGGGATCACCTGCGCTTCCTGATTAAAACCGTCTACCTCCTGATAAGCAGCAACCAGCGTGCTGAATACTGGCGTGCGCTGTGGAACGCCAGGCGCGATAGTAAGAGGTTGCCCTGATGATGGCCCAGGAAAAACTACCATTCGTACTGGTCGTGATGGCCTGCTATAACGGCGCTGAATATCTTGATGAGCAACTGTCTTCGATTCTGGCACAGCAAGGTATTCGGATAGCATTGTTGGTCCGCGATGATGGTTCTGGTGACAGTACACCTGAGATCCTGGCTGACTGGCAAGCCAGATATCCTGATCAAATCGAATTGCTGGAAGGGCAGGATAATAATTTAGGGGCAGCTGGCAGTTTCTCTTTACTATTGTCTACTGCGTTAAGGAAATGGCAATCAGGTTGCGACTATGCAGCGATCGCTCTGGCTGATCAGGATGATATCTGGTTAACAAATAAGCTTAAGCTGTCACTTGATGCGCTGATGCGATCTGCCCAGGGGAAACCGGGTGACTATCCGCTTCTCGTGCATACGGATCTGCGGGTTGTTGATAAAAAAGGAGAGAAAATTGCAGCATCCTTGATGCAGTACCAAGGACTTGATGCTGGCAAAAGGAAATTTTCCTCTCAGTTGTTAAGTAACACGGTAACAGGCTGTACAGCTGTCTGTAATAAAGCCTTATTGGAACTGGCTCTCCCTGTCCCTGAGCAGGCCATGATGCATGATTGGTGGCTGTCACTGGTCGCCAGTGCTTTCGGGGAAATCGCCTATGTGAATGAACCGTTGATCGAGTATCGGCAACATGGTGCCAATACTTTGGGTGCCAGAAAGCACTCAAAGCCGGGTTGGCAGCGATTGAAAACATTGCTGAGCGGGCACGGGGCCTCGCAAGAATCAGGGCAGGCTCAGCAATTATTTTACCAAAGCGCTGAACAGGCAAAAGCATTCCGGTCCAGATTTGCTGCACAATTGACAGCAAAGCAGAAGAAAAGTCTGGATAGAGCCGAGCGTATGCCAACGCTGGGACGTTGGCAACAACGAATACTGTTTCGTTGGCAGCGCTGGTTTGAATAAGTCAGATTTTTCGCTTTAACCAGCGCAGCAGCCGGTTCACGCTTCTAACCGGTGCTGACTTTGCCCCATCTTCTGTCGCATGTGGCGGACGATAGACGAAATTGCCTGGTTCGATCCATTCTGGATGTCGTAGTGCTGGCTTGCCTGGTTGGCTATGCATCGGCGTGAAATACTGACAGCCATCAAAGAAGTAATGAGTCACTTGAGAGTGACGTGTGCGACGGGTATCTTTTTGCTTTGACCCGCCGTGTAGCAGATTGGCATGCCAGATTAGCCCATGCCCCTTTGGCATGTAGCCGTAAGCTGCTTCGATACCTGTCTCCTGGACGTGTTTGGCGATGAAAGCTTCGTATTCAGGGTAGTTCTGGTAGCCGGGTTCGAGGCCCGCGTCCTGCATGGTAATTTCGGGAAGCTTGTGTGATCCGGGGTAGTATTCAAGCGGTCCGTTTTCTTCGTCAATGTCTTCCAGTGCGATCCATACTCCGGCCATAAATCCGTTCGGCATGCTGTTGAAGTGAATGGTGTCAGAGTGTGTGGCTTGTTGAGTACCTACCGGGAAGTTGAGTGTCTGGAAAGGGAGCGGTTTGCGTTGAAACAACTGCTCCAGCGCAGACAGTACGTTCGCCTGGGTGGCCAGTTGATGAGCCGGTTCAACAAACTTCCAGGCGTCCTGAATACGTGCGCCGAAACTGGGAGCACGCAGGTGTTCAGGGTTGTAGTAGGGATGAAGTTCGCTGACCAGTGCATCGAGTGTTTCTTCACTGAATCCGAAATCAACAATGACATAGCCATTCTTTTCAAAGAAAGCGATCTGATCGTCACTAAGATAGCCGTTACCACCGTTCGTAGATGTCTCGCTTGCTTTCATGTTGCTACCTCGTTTTAGTTAATTGGCTGATTGTCTTCAGTCGGGCTTTCATGCGTTTGCCAATCGCATCGGCAGAGAAATGCTCATCAATGGTTTTGCGTCCAGATTCTCCCAGTCGATCGGCACGAACGCTATCGTTAGCGATGGCAGCCATTTCGCTGGCTGCGTGGTCGAGGTCAGGCACTGCCCAGTATTGATGTGATTCATAGGGGCCATAGTCCTTCCCCAGGGTTTTGAGCGAGTACCTGATGGGGATGCAATTGTCAGATGTCATGTATTCAGTATTGCCGGACCAGTTTGTCAGCAAAGCGACTTTACCCATAGCCATTGCTTCGGCAGGAGCCAGGCCAAAGCCTTCTGCATGATGTAAGGACACATAACAGTCGCAACAGTTGATCAGGGAGTCAATACCTGCCCGGTCAAGATGGCGGTCAAGGATCTGGATATTAGACCAGCCTGTGATCATGTCATGCAGAGACTTGCTTGCAGCATCATCAGCATTGTTGATTTTGATGACCAGGTGCGCTGCAGTGTCGTTTGCTGAAAATGCTCGTTGAAACGCAATGATCGAACCGAAGGGGTTTTTTCGCTGGGCAATGCTGTGCGTATCAAACATGCTCAGGAAGACAAAGCTGTTTTCCGGTATGCCAAAGGAAGTCCGGTCATAGGTTTGTGCGCTGACCATATCGACATCAATGATATGCGGGATGGTGATGACCGGGATGGGCGACTTTTCTGCGACTGCCTCATAGACATAGCGTGAAGGTACCCAGATTTCGTTCAACTGGTCGAAACTGTTGAGCCATCGATCCGGAAACTTCGGCATTTCCCAGGCCCAGAAGCCGATATTGTAGCGGTTTTTAAAAGTTGCCCGACCCAGGTCTTTCATCACTGCGGGGCTGTGATCAGCATTAATATGCAATAGATTAATCGCGTGTTGCGCTTCGTCTGATTCTTTGTGCTGCCAGCGCAGGTTATCCATTCGTGCCGGGTTGCCCTTCTCATAATTGATAATGCTGAAAGGAATTCCGGCCGCTTGCAATGCCGAGGCGTTACCTCTTGCGGCCTCACCGACGCCCATGCTGGCGCGTATATATGCGATCAGGTTGACACCACTAACTGCGTCGTTGGTATTTGGTGCTGACTCGGCAGGCAGTGACTTCTCTGTTTGCCGGCTGACGACATTGGCAGGCTGCCTGCTGGTGGCTGGCAGCCTGTCGTCTCTAAGTGCGCAGTCTTCTCGTTGCTGAGACAGGTTAGGGTTGTAATAAGGATCACCGGATTTGAAACGATGTCCCCAACGCTTCCACATGGATTGCTCGTCCTTGCCGATCGGTTTGCTTTGACGACTAACGCTTTCGTGGTGGATCAGCTGGCTATGCGGTGTCCAGATATTTCGGTAACCGGCTTCCAGGCTTCGCAAGCACAGATCGATGTCATTGCCGACTACAGCTAGTGACTCGTCAAAGCGGCCCAGCCTGTCAAACTTGTCACGGGTAATCATCAGGCAGGCGCCTGTGTTTGCGGAGACTTCCCGCACACAGTCATCAAGCCGTTGGTATATGCCGCTATCGGGTAATTGCTTATGGAACAGGTGGCGAGCGCCACCACCGTGATCAACCAGGAAAACCCCGCCGTGCTGGATGGTGCCATTAGGGTAAAGCAGAAGGCATCCTACAGTGCCGACATCCTCTCGTAAGGCTTGCGCGACCAGGTCATCAAGCCAGTCTGGGGCAGTGACCTCAATGTCGTCATTGAGAAACAGCAGCAGGTCACCGCTGCTTTTTTCTGCGCCAATGTTATTCAGCCGGGACCAGTTAAAGGCTTCGTTGCACTCAATGACTACCGCACCCTGGTCATTGGCATATTGAATGCCCTCGGGGTGACTGCCTCGGCTGTTATCCAGAATAACCACTTCAATGTCTGGATAATCACTCCCTGCCAGTGTATCCAGGCAGGGTTTGAGAAATTGCATATTCCCCGTAGTTGGAATAATGATAGAAACTCTGGGCTGCCTGGTGACCTGCCACTGCACACGTCGATGACCCGTAGCAGGCAGTGTTGTGACACCTGTAGGCTGTACAGCTGTTTGGTGTGCCGAGAGCCTTGGTAAATAATTGGCTACAGCTTGTCGTTCACTTTCCTGTTCAGCGGCTGGTGCCTGTTCAGCAGTACCCCACAGTGATAAAGGGATTCGACGAACCTGCTCATTTTGCAGTGAGTCAGTCAGTGCTAACAGCAACGAATAGCGCCAGGCGGAATGATCAACATCAAGCGCCTGGTTGAGCACTGTTTCTGTGAGCAGCTCCTGACGGGCAAAGAATACATTGCCAATATAATGTGTGCTCAGTAATAAATCAGGTGACCAGTCCCATGTCAGCCAGGGTGATTTGCGCTGTCCTTTGCTCTCATATTTATCATGGTCGGTGTAAACCAGTTTTTGACGTTGTCGGGTTGATGCGACTTCCCAAAGGCAGTGTTTATATAACTTGTCACCGGGTTCGAGAAAAACGGTAAAGCAGTTTTTGCTCTCTGGCAGTTCTTTAAGACTGCTAACAGGTGTTATTGCCAACCGTGATGATACTTCCGGCTTTATGCTTTCTGTTGTCCACAGGTATAGCGTGAAGTCGGTAAAAGATTGAGACTCAAGGCTGGAGATGGACTGCTCAAGTGCTTGTTCGTCAACCTGGCCGTTAATGCGCAAGACGACATGGAATTCAGTCTCTGGCACGGGTGAACTTTTTGGTTGAGACTGGTGTTTGTTCAGGTACTGCTGATAGCGTAACGCGGGTCGCTGAAACAGTAATGAGCGTGACAGTGTTATCGTTCGCCCGACACTGTCCGAGACAGTGATATCAATTTTGTGTGTCCCTGGGGTCAGGTCTTTTTCATTCAGTGACCAGGCCATGCCGATACGTCTGGCGAGTTCGGTTGTCTCTTCAGTACGGGGTTGCAGTTGCTCAATGATAACGGTGTCGTTCAGGCTGATAGTGAGTGCTGATAATTTGTCAGCAGACCATGCCCAGGCCTGGATGGTCGGATTCTGAGTGAACAGCATGTTGTCGCGTACTGGCAGCAGTATGCCGCCCTCCAGGGCACCATTTTTTTTCTGGTCCTTACCAGCAGGTTGCATTGCGGCTGTCTGGGGCTGGGATGCTTCTTTTGATAGCGGTATCCAGTGATGCAGCCGACGTCGCAGGTAACGGTACGGAGCTGTTATCCGCCAGGAAAAAGAATCAAGAATTTCGCGCACACCCTGATCGAGTTCCTCGTGTGCCAGATTTAATTCTGCATGTGCTATCTGAAGTACATCCAGCTCGGAAAGTTTGTCATGCAGCAATTCAATTTCTGAATTGGCTTCTCCGATAATCTGGTGTGCGGCTACCAGTTCATCATGTGTTTTCTGCAGAGTCGGTGTCTGATCGACAAGGCCGAGCAGTTCATTCCATTCGCTACCGCTCCATTTATTGCGCCATTTATGCAGGACTTTTGCGCGCGCATCTGCCATTGGGTGACCTGGCTGATAACGTTGCTCATGCTCATCAAGCATAGTGGCCGAGTCGCCACCCATACGATAAAAGGCACCGATATGTTGTGCCTTGGTGAAGGTTGTAAACTGCGCGCATTGCAGCCAAAAATCCCAGTCTTCGTAAACCGCCAGCGATTCGTCAAATGCACAGCCCGAGCCCAGTAGCTGCCGGGAAAACAGTACGGCATGGATTGGCATAAAATTATCACGACGCAATTTCGCCAGGGTAAATGCTTCGTCGATCACTTCATCTGTTAATGTGCCATCATCCAGCGTTTTGCGGGTACTGCTATAGCAGGCCAGTGCATCTGAAGGGGCAAGAGTGTCAACCAGCCGTTGGATGTGATCCGAACTGATCCAGTCATCATCGTCCAGGAAAAGAAGGTAATCGCCGGTAGCTGCTGCCAGCCCTGCGTTGGCGGCTTGAGGGCGGTCTAAAGGGAAGTTTTTACTGACAAGAGAGTAAGCTGATTTATCCAGTGCAATGCCGTGCTGACCATTACCTGCGGCGTCAACAATAATGAGTTCAATATTAGGCCAGGTTTGTGCCGTCACCGAAGCCAGTGTTTCTTTTAATGTGTCCCGGAAAACGGTACGACAAATGATAGAAACCGTAGGTAACGACGAAACTGGCACGTCACTCATGATGCAGTATCCATCCTGTGTAACAGTGTACCCAGTACTTCAGTAATAAAATCGAGGAACAGGGTGTCGAGGTCCTCGTTGAAATAATTCTGGCTCTGATTGCCAATGGCCAGGATAGCCAGCAGGCTGTTCTGATAAGTAATAGGACAGAGCGCTGCCGATCGAAGCGGATTCAGAGTTGCCGGGAAGAGGAAGCGCGACGTCTCTTTGTCCAGTTGTTCAGCCAATACCTGCTTGCTGCGGAACAATGAGGGAAAGCGGTTCTGCATGTTGGTTGCGACTTGGGGGGTATCAACCAGAATCAACCGGCAGGCATCGATACCTGGTTGAGTGACCAGGTTGCTTTCCGTAACAGAGATCAGTCCTTTGGGGTGAGTCTCTTCGAGTAACAATAAAATCAGGTGCCTCGTCACATTGAATAGCTGATCATTATACCGGGCATTTTCCAGTAAGCTGTTCAGTGTGTGGCGTGACTCAATGGTTCGTTCGCGCAGTATTTTAACCTGCCGCTCCAGTAATGATACTGCTCTGCCACTTTCGTGTGGTACCGTCATGTCTGCCAGCAGGTCATCCTTGTCAGCAAAAAAATCCGGGTTTTCTTTGAGGTAGTCCGCAATGGCGCTGGCACTGATGCTGGAGTTGGAATCACTATTTGCCAAAAGTCTGCTCCTGAATAATTGTCTGCTTTTTGTTATCCGTCAATCACCCGTGTGAGTATTATTCACCCGTCCCTGCTCTTTTCGGGAGCGTGATATGTCCCTCAAAAACAGTAGCTGCCGGGCCTGTCATGAGCACCGGGTGGCCTTCACCTTGCCAGTTAATTTGCAACTGGCCACCATTCAGTGTGGCGGTGACGGTATTGTTCAATAAGCCGGCTTTGATGCCTGCAACGACCGCGGCACAGGCGCCCGTGCCACAAGCTTCTGTTTCACCTGCACCGCGCTCAAAGACACGCAAACGGATATGATTGCGGTCCTGTATTTCCATAAACCCGACATTGACACCTTGGGGGAACAAGGGGAGTTTGCCAATCCTGGCTCCCAGAGATTTAACAGGGGCATTCTTACAGTCAGATACCACCAGAACCGCGTGCGGGTTGCCCATGGAAACGGCGTAGAACTCGATGAGATGGTCGCTGCCGTCTGCATTGACGGTGGTTTGGTAGCTATCCTGTTGTTGTGCGTCCAGTGGTAGTGAGGCTGGCGTGAACTCAGGCTCTCCCATATCGACCTGCACCTGCCCATCGGTATTTCTATGAAGGGTAAGCAGGCGATTGGCGGTTTCAACATGAATCGGACTGTTGGCTATCAAGCCACGATCCAGCACGTACTTTGCAAAACACCTGGCACCGTTTCCGCAATGCTCAACTTCACTGCCGTCGGCATTAAATATCCGGTACAGGAAGTCAGCATCCGGTCGGTTCGGGGCATCAATCATTAATAACTGATCGAAACCAATGCCCCGGTGACGGTTGCCGAGCTCCCTGATTTGTTCGCTGCTCAGGCTGGCTGGGTGCGATATCAGGTCAATAACGACAAAGTCGTTGCCCAGGCCGTGCATTTTTGTAAATGGCAGGCGGGATGAGGTCTGGCGTTGACCCCGGTTATGACGACGCTGTCGATTCCTTGTATCGGCCATGGCAGTTATTCCGGTAAAACTGTTTCCAGACTTAACTGGTAGTCAATCGTTTCGCGCTGGCGGACAAGGTGGCACTGAACACCATCAACCATCACTTCGGCGGCCCGATTTCGAGTATTGTAATTGGAACTCATGACGAACCCGTAAGCGCCAGCGGATTTAACAGCCAGTAAATCACCTGCGGCTATCGCCAGATCACGATCTTTACCCAGAAAGTCGCCAGATTCGCAAACCGGGCCAACGACATCGTAGCAGTATGATTGAATGTCATCCCGGTTGGTTTCAACGGGCACAATATCCTGCCAGGCGCTGTACAGGGACGGTCTTAATAAATCGTTCATAGCACCATCGACAATAGCAAAATTCTTATGCTCTGTGGGCTTTAGAAATTCAACCCGGGTCAGCAGAACACCAGCATTGGCAGCGATGGAGCGGCCTGGTTCCATAATCAACCCAAGGGCCCTGTCGCCAAGACGCTCCCGCACGGCGGATACCAGGACTGAAGGGTCGGGAGGTGTCTCGTCTCGATATGTTACGCCTAAGCCGCCACCGACATCGATGTGAGTCAGCTTAATGCCTCGTTCTGACAGGGTGTCTACCAGTTGCAGTACCCGGTCAACGGCGTCCAGGAATGGGGCGACTGTTGTCAACTGAGAGCCGATATGGCAATCAATACCTACAATTGAGATGCCGGGCAGGGTCTTCGCCTGTTCATAGACTGATAGTGCGCGATTGATATCAATGCCGAATTTGTTTTCTTTCAGCCCAGTGGATATGTATGGGTGAGTGCCTGCATCCACGTCCGGATTCACCCGCAGGGAGATCGGCGCTGTCTTGCCAAGCCAATCGGCGACGGCACTGATGCGCAATAACTCGGCTTCGGATTCGACATTGAAGCACAGAATATTGGCATTGAGTGCAGCCCGGATTTCATCTTCGGTTTTGCCTAATCCAGAAAAGATCACTTTTGCAGGATCGCCACCGGCACGGATAACCCGTTCCAGCTCACCGCCAGAGACAATATCAAAGCCAGCGCCAAGTTTTGCCAGGACGTTCAGGACGGCCAGGTTGGAATTCGCTTTCACAGCGTAGCAAATTAGATGGTCGCTGCCAGAGAAGGCTTTCTCGTAGGCCAGGAAGTTGTCCTGCAGCGCTCGCCGTGAATAGACAAAGCAAGGCGTGCCAAACTGTTCTGCAACCTGGCTGAGCGGCAGTTCTTCAACAAATAGTGAGTGATCTTGATAGTGGAATGCGGTCATGATGTCCTGAAACTGTGTAATTTGCCGGTTCTTCCTGGCGCAGCGGGCCCTTTTGGCCACAGGCAACTAACCCGGCCAACAACAATAGGGTCGTGGCTGTCAGTAGCAGGCGGGTAACATCAGACATCTGCTGGATCCTTCAGAGAACCGGAAAAGGCGAATATTGCGCGGATTATACAGATGAGTGTGACCTTCTGCTAATTTCCAGCACCTATTCCCAGCGGTTGTCAGGCTGACCTACCCAAATGGCTAGTCGTCCTGTCTGACACGTTATGCGACAGTTCTTGGCTACACATGGACATGACAAGGCGATATGCTTACACGACGGGGAAATAACAACATGGAAAGCTATTATGCTGGCTATACAGGAAGGAGCGAGCAGGTGCATATATTGCTGATAGATGATCATGACCTGTTTCGTGAAGGGCTCAAGTTTCTATTGCCGGTCCTGGACGAAAAAGTGGCCTATTATGAGGCTGGTAGCCTGGATGAAGCGTTAAAAATCCAGCCAGACCAGCCTATCGACCTGATTTTAATGGATTACTACATGCCTGGCGTGGGTGGCATGAGCGCTTTGCGTGCCTGCCGTGATGCCTATGAAAGTGCCAATCTGGTAGTGGTTTCGGGCGAAGAGGATCCGCGTGTCATTCGTGAATCAATTGAGCTGGGAGCCTCTGCCTATATTCCCAAGTCATCGTCGCGAGATGAGTTATGCAACGCATTGCGAGTCGTTCTTGGCGGTGGAACATACTTGCCCAAGCATGCCCTGAGGCCTCAAGGCATCTCGCAGCCATCAGCAGTCAGATCAAGCGGGGCTATGCAAAGGTACGCCGACTCTAATATGGCTAACTTGTCCCGCCGACAATTTGAAGTGCTGATGAAAGCGGTTCAGGGCAAGTCCAACAAAGTGATTGCGCGTGAGCTTGAGATATCGGATCACACAGTCAAAGCACACCTTTCCGTCGCGTTTCGCACGCTCGGTGTTCAGAACCGGACGGAGGCTGTTTATGCTGCTGCCCAGCTTGGTATACAACCGGGGCACATTGTTCAATATGAGGAGATCGCAAGTCAGTGACGCACTGGTTATCTAAACCGGTAGAGCGTTTGCTGCAGGATGAGCACTACCCCTATACAAAGCCTGGCAATCGCCATACCCATCAGATTGAAACGGACGTGCTGATCGTTGGCTCCGGCTATGGTGCTGCAATGGCGGCACTTGCATTGCTGGAGCCTGATCAGGATGGTCAGCAGCTGTCAGAACGAATATGGATTTTTGAGCGCGGCAAAGAGTACGTGCCTGGTGATTTTCCGGGCAATTTGTCAGACCTGCCCGGCGAAGTGGGCAGTGGTTCAATAAACAGTCAGGGGCTCTGGGACGTCAGGCTGGGAGATAATGTTGTAACAGTCAGTGGGCGTGGCCTGGGTGGCACTTCACTGGTTAATGCCAATGTCGCAGCCCGGCCTTCCGCCGCTGTGCTGGACAAATGGCCTGGTGCAAACACGCTCGAGAGCGGTCGCTGGCATACGGAGTTGATGTCAGTTGTGCCGCGGATTGAGAAATTGCTAGGTGTGTCCCGGCATCCGGATATTGCCAATAATGTTTCTTTTCAGAGCCTGGGGCGAAGCGCTTCAGCAATGGGGGGGAAGGCAGAGCCGGCGCCGTTGACGATCAATTTTGATGGCCCTACGCCTCACAGCGCCCGGCATGCTCCCTGTAATAACTGCGGTAATTGCGTTACTGGTTGTCACTCCGGTGCCAAGGGTTCCCTTAATATGAATGCCTGGCCGCTGGCGAGACAGCTGGGTGCGGAGCTGTTTACCGGGGTTGTAGTGAGCCATCTGTCTCGCGAAGAAGGCGGCCGCTGGTTGGTTCATTGTCAGGTTGCTGGCCAGCCTGAGCAGCGTTTCATGGTTAATTGCAAAACGGTGATACTGGGGGCGGGTACGCTGGGTAGCACCGAAATACTGATGCGCTCTCGTGAAGAAGCCGGACTGTCCTTATCGCCAATGCTGGGGCAGCGATTTTCGACAAATGGCGATGCGTTGGTGTTTGGTATTGGTCAGAAGCAACAAGCAAGTAAACAAGCCTCTTTCCCTGGTCCCGATATTATCGCCACTGATGCAGTCGGACCGACTATTTCCGGGATGGCATCGATCAATATAGATGACAGGGCTCCGCCAGTTACTGTAGAGGATGCTGTTATACCCAACGCGCTCCGGGATGTCTGGCAGGAAATGATCGCCAGTCAGGCATTGTTGCGTCACTTCGGTGATGGCAAGTTGTCGCATTGGCATCAGGCCAATCCGGAGCATGACCTGCTTGCTCGTTCAGACGAACTGGCCAGACATTCGCAAACCTTGCTGATTATGGGACACGATGAAGGGCAGGGGTGTCTGCAGTGGGAGGATGACGGTATTCGCCCAAGTTGGCCGGCGGAAGACAGTGATGATAGTTATTATGCCGTACTGGATCGGGCGTTAAGGCAGCATGAAGCAGTTGCTTTTGATGCGGGGCTGTACTCTCCGAATATCCTCTCACAGCCCTTGCCTCCTGCCTTCCAGAATGTTGTTGAGGGTGCAGATGCTCTTAGTGGTCTGGCCCTGTCAGTGCACCCGCTGGGTGGTTGCGCAATGGGGGGCAAGCCTGAAGAGGGGGTGGTCAACCCTGACGGGCAGGTATTTTCTTTGGAAGAGGGTGGCGATGAGAGTGTATGGAGTGGGCTTTATGTGACAGACGGTGCCATTTTGCCCGGCCCGGTTGGCACAAACCCGTTTTTAACGATAGCCTCTCTGAGTTTTTGTTTGGGGCGAAAAATACGTCAGCAACTGTCAGGGAAAAAGGCAGTTTTTGCCAGTCACTTCCCCGTCCTGGAAGAGGCATTTCGCGAGATTCCGCCTGGTGAGCCCCGGCGGCTGCGCTCTGCGACTGACAAGCGCGTTGAAGCACGCTTTAATGAACGTCTGGTGATGCACCTGGATGACAGTAAACGGTCTTTTTTGCCCTGGAGTCGACGCGGGAAAAACCCATCGCTGCAACGACTCATATCACTGACCGGTCTTGACACTATAGACGCTGATACGAAATCACTTGTTCTTGATGTGTCATTTTTCTTCGCACAAGACAACTCGCTGGACCAGTGGTTACAACATCCCGCTTCACCCTTAAATGCTCGGGCCACACTAAGCTGTGACACCAAGGGCAGTATTCTGACAACCGAAGATCGCCACCTGGTCCCTTTAGCGACACTGACTGGTGAGGTATGTATAGGCATACCCAGGTCTCAGGGGATGATCAAGAAAACACTGGGTATCATCAGTGCTCTGCTGCGCTACCTGCGTTACCGGGGTCTGGATCTGCTATGCCGGATTCCTGCTGGCCCGGCACGTTTCATATTACCCGAGAAAGCCTGGCAAGTGAGATTTGGTAAAGAATCAGGGCAAAAGCGGAAACATAACAGGGGCATCTGGGCAGAAATAAAAAGTTTTATCCGCATTGCCGCGCTGCAAGCCGAGCCACGCCTGTTGAGTTATCGGTTTGAGTCAGAGCAGGGCTTGAAAATTCAGGGAGAAAAAACACTTTGCTATCGATTGGCGGCTGATGATTTGCTGCGTGCCCTGATGGTGTTGCCCGTGACAATACGCCAGGGCAGACAGTGTGATACTGCCGTGCTGGAGCTGGATGGTCAGCGTATCAGTCAAGGTCCTGCACCGCTGCAGATTACGCGTTCGCCGGATTTGCCCACCTCGGTGATGGCTGCTGCCGGGTTTGGTATGTATGCCTTGCGTTTGATCATGAAAACGCATTTCTGGTCATTTGCCGCGCCCGATTATGCGCAGTATGCCAAGCGCAAAGCGATTGAAACCACGGAAAAGCAAGGGCGTTATTACGAGCCGCCAGAAATGATTTTCTACGGTGACAATGGTGAGCACCACAGCCTGCCGAAAGAGAAATACGAAAATGCAGAAATGGTTAACGGTAAACCCATACCGGTTGCCCGCCTGGTTCGATACCAGCCTTCACACGGTGGAGTTGAATCGCGCCGTTCAATCCTGCTCATACATGGGTTGGCGCACAGTAGTCGTGTTTTCTGGACGGATACTATCACCTGCAATTTTACGCAGTATTTTCTGAATAAAAATTATGATGTCTGGATACTGGATCATCGTGTCAGCGCAAACTATGTCAGACACATTGATCCGGAGCACACCTGGGAACAAATAGCACACCGGGATGTGCCCTGGGCCGTGAAAACGGCATTTAACCAGGCGAACAGGCTATCGTTGCCGGGGCAGGAAAAGGGTATCCATGTTTTTGCCCACTGTATCGGCGCTGGTGCCATATCCATGTCAGCATTAAATGGTGACCTTGATTACGATTATCGCACCCCAGAAGGTCAGTTGAGTCAGCGTTCGATGCTGGCATCACTTGTCCCTCATGCGGTAACACCGTGGTTGACCGCTTCTGCAGAAAACCGGGTACGAGCTAATGCCTGGGCTTTGATCAAAGAACTTGAGCCCATTAAGGTGATAGAACCATTGCCTTACCGTGACCCGAAACCATTGGAGTTGATTTATGACAGGCTGGCTGCGCTGGCTGTCAACCGAGATGAGAGTAAACAGTGGCGGTGGTTATATGGCTTTCGGGATTGGCGTGGCCCCGGGTTTGCGCGCTCAATTTATACACGATATACCATTTTCTGGGGCCGCCAATGGTGGAATGAGAATATCAGCCGGAAAACCCGCCGGGAGTTTGCAGGGATGATCGGGCCGGTGCCTATCGGAGTCATGCAACAGGTGTATTTCTCGATGACAAGAGGCCTGTTATCCAGCAAAAGTGGTAATAATGATTTTGTTAAGGCTGATAATTTTGCCGCTCACTGGACGTTTCCGACAATGTTCCTGCACGGCAATCGCAATACAGTGTTTGATATGGCGTCCTCGCGCCATTCAGCGGATCAGTTAACGCGACTGCGCATCAAGGAGCGTACCGGGGTACTGCCTGTCGGGCCCTTGAGCCCCAATCAATATGCTGAAGAAAATATCTGGATAGAAGTGCTCAATGATTATGGCCACATGGACATGATTTTCAGCAAAAGTGGTCATCTCGATGTCTTCCCGCGATTGCATCGTTTCTTTGAGGCTGTAGAGCGCAAGTCAGTGACCGAAACTTACTCCAGAGCAGATGTAAGTCATGCCGATTTGCAGAGATTTTGGTCCAGTGCTGGTAGCCAGCAACGTCAAAAACCTGTGACACGCCCTAAAGCGGGACCAGTCATCTCGCGGCCGCAATGGCATGAAAGTGGGCAGCTTGAGTTGACGGTCTGGGCAGAGGAACAGGGTTTTTGTGCGCTTGAGGCGACAGCCCTGACGACAGATCACGAGTTGGTGAAAGACATGGTGACACCGTTGCCATCGACAGCTTATTCAGAACGAGAGTTCTGGTTAGGCCGGGTGGTTTTTCCAGAGTCAGATCGACAGATAAGTTGGGCGTTTGACTACCCGGTCGATGATCATAAGTTCCCGGATGAAAAAGATAGTGTAAGCGTTAATCTTGCAGATCTCGACTGGGTGTCAAGGGGACTGGAAAAACAGCAACAAAAGCACAGCGAAAAGAATCAGACAGATCTGGCAGATCGTGCCGACGAAGAAGACAGGTTGAGGTTGCTGTTGGGTTCATGTTTCTATCCCGGTACTCCACTTGATCGGGAATTGGCACAGCAGGTATTTAGTGGAATGTTCCGTCATGTCAGTCCGGCTGTAGATGATACATGGGCAGGTGTGGATGCTATTGTTTTGCTTGGTGACCAGATATACGCCGATGCCACAGCCGATCTTTTTGATCCCAAAACGCACTATGAGCGCTACCGCAACCCTTACCAGTTAGCATTGGCGAACCCGGCTGCTCGCCGCCTTTTCAGCCATGTGCCCAGTTACTTTGCTGTTGATGATCATGAATACCGTGATAACTGGCGTGGCATTCACCAGGGGGACCAGGCAGAATTTCATTATGCGCGCCAGATGGCAGCACTGTTTCAACGCCATGTACGATCGCAGTCTCCTGAACCTGAAATGGCAAAACTCTGGTACGATTTTGAAAGCATGGGGTATCCTTTTTTTGTGATAGACAGCCGTTTCCAGCGAGTTACCCAGCCTGAGACTGAGCGCGAGATGCGTCTGCTGGATGATGAACAGTGGCACGCACTGCAGCAATGGTTTTCCGCCCAGGCTGGGGAGCCGGTCATTTTCCTGGTCAGTGGATCACCGATCGCTCCGGTTAGCCGGTCAGTCAGTCAGTACCCCGAGCTGGCGGTTAACGAAGATTCACTACTGGCCTATCCGGCCTTCCTGTCCAGTCTGGCAAAACTGATTTCAGAGAGTAAAGTCGCAGGTCACCTGGTGTGGTTGTGCGGGGATCCGCACCTGTCCTGTACGGCCCGACTTTCACTTACAACAACTGATGGTAGTATGGTGAAAATAACGCAGATATGCAGTTCGGGTCTGTACGCGCCACTTCCATTTGCCAATGCCAACCCGGCAGCTTATGACTGGCACGAGCCTTTTGACTTTATGCTGACGCATCATGGTCAGGAAAATGCAGTCAGAGTTGCCGGGGAACAACGCCTGATGAGTGATGCCACTCAGCATTTCACCCGTTTAACATTACGGCATGAACTTTCGCACTTTGTTCTTGAGCTGGGTTGTTATGACGGTTACGGTGCTGCCATTACAGACAAAATCGAGTTAACGCTGGATTAACGCCATGAAGATTCTTGATTACATTGTTGGGTTTAGTCGTTACGAACAGTCCCTCGACGCCGGCCTGCTTAGCCTGACGCGAGAATCTCAGCGGGTAAGAGTGGCTCAGTCTCATAAATCATTGTGGCTGGTCATACTGTCAGGACTGGTTTACCTCTATGGCCTTTGGGATGAGGTCGACAGTGGTGCGCTGGTGCTGTGGTTGGGCCTTATTGCATTAGCTGCAGTTATCCGGGTAATGGTCTGTCGCAGGGTGGAGGCAGGATTGTCGCTAGCGACAGTGCCGGCGCTATATCGCAATGAAGTGAACCTGTACCTGACGTCATTGTTCAGCACATTGGCGGTCGGCGCAGGTTTCTGGATGGTTGGTCTTGGAGGGTCACCGAGGTCGGTATTCGCCCTTATCCTGCTCTCTTTAATTTACGCGATTGGCACCACGGTCAATTCTTCCATTCACTTCCGTGGCTTTTGGGTGTTGCTCATTACCAATCTCGGACAGGCCTTTGTTTATCTGACTATATTTGTTCAGCCTGCTGAGATTGAGGTCAGCGCGGCTATTATTGCCATTGCTATCCTGTTAAATGAATTCGCTCGACGAAATTCCACTATTTTTGCAGACTCAATTCGAATGCGGGATGAAAACAGGGCGCAGAACATCAAGCTGGAAAAGGATAAGCTCATTATCCAGAAAGCGCTGGATATGGCGACTTCTGCCAATGAAGAGAAGAATCGTTTTATGGCGGCTGCCAGTCATGATCTCAGGCAACCCTTGCACGCATTGACATTGTTTTTAGGTAGTCTGCGTCATATGGTGCAGGACGAGAAAGTATTGAATGTTGTCGACCGGATTGATGAGACCACCACCCTGCTTCATGAGCAGTTTAACAGCTTGTTGGATTTGTCTAAGTTTGATGCCGGTGTGGTCACCGCCGATGAGGCGGAATTTCGTCTCGACCATATGTTGAAAAATATTGCTGATGCCGCACAACAGGAAGCGCAGCAAAAAGATATTTCCTTGCACCTGTACACCACTCCCATTGTGATTCGTTCTGATATGTTATTGATGGAACGTATGGTGCGAAACCTGGTTACCAATGCGGTACGTTATACGGAGAGTGGTGCGGTCAGCTTGCATACCAGGCGGGTTCAGCACGGGTTGAATATTGCGGTCATAGACACGGGTGTGGGTATCTCATTGGAAGAGCAGCAGAGAATCTTTCAGGATTATTATCAGGTGAGTAACAAGGCCCGACAAACCGCGAAAGGCACCGGGCTTGGTCTGGCGATTGTGAAACGTATTGCCAGCCTGCTGGATATTAAAATCACCTTGAAGTCGAGCCTGGGTGGGGGCAGTACATTTAACTTGTTGCTGCCAAACCGAATTGTGGTTGATGAGATTGTCGAGCCGGAGCCCATGCTGAGTAAGGATGTAGATGGGCAAGTGCTGTCGGGAAAGAAAGTGTTGATTGTTGATGATGATCACTCAATCCTTGATGCCATGACCTCCCTCCTCAATACCTGGGGATGCTATGTTGACGCAGTCGCTGATGTGAAAAATTTCCGTTTTTACCTGCCGCAAGCAAGTCAGTATGACCTCATCATGCTTGATGATATGCTGGATGATGAGCTGACCGGTCTGGATCTGGCCAGGCAACTGCAGACGACAGTGCCGACATCCAAAATACTTCTGGTCACAGGAAACGCTAACAGTACTCGCCTCAATACCTTGAAAGGGGCAGGCTTCAAAGTGCTGGTTAAACCTGTTGAACACTTGCAGCTTCAGGAAACACTAACCCATATGGCTAATATGTCTTGATTGTTGCCTGTGGCACTATCGGAAACAAGCTGGGCCCGACATGGATAGTCACATGGGGGGAAGGACCCTCCCTGACAGCAGGGCGTCCGATTAGTGTTTGCTTTTGCAGAGCTGGTTGGATAAAAAAAGCTAACTTGTGAATACTCCCATTCGAGGCTGGACTCATGGATTGTCCAGCCTCTTATTTTTTGGGTAGTATGTTAGATAGTTCCTAGCGTTGCTGGAGCAGTATCCGGCAATTGGCTGCTGCAGCCCGTACCTGCTCGGGTGCTGTGCCACCGATGTGATTACGTGCAGCCACTGAACCTTCCAGCGTTAATACATCGAATACATCTTCGCTAATGCTGTCTGAGAACTGCTGTAACTCGCTCAGGCTCAGTTCGCCCAGGTCTTTTTTCTGTTCAATGCCGTAGGCAACCGATTTTCCGACGACTTCATGTGCGTCACGGAAGGGCATGCCTTTTTTGACTAAATAGTCAGCCAGGTCAGTGGCGGTTGCATAGCCTTTACGCGCGGCAGTCAGCATGTTTTCTTTGCGGGTCGTAATAGCTGGCATCATGTCTGCGTAGGCCTTGAGGCAGTCGCTCAGGGTGTCCAAGAGATCAAAAATGGGCTCTTTGTCTTCCTGGTTGTCTTTGTTGTAGGCAAGGGGCTGGGATTTCATCAGCGTCAGCAATGAAATCAAGTGCCCGTGCACGCGACCTGTTTTGCCCCGGATCAGCTCCGGTACATCCGGGTTCTTTTTCTGAGGCATGATGGATGAGCCAGTGCAGAACCTGTCCGGAAGGTCTATAAAGTCAAACTGAGCTGAAGTCCACAAAACCAGCTCTTCTGAGAATCGTGACAGATGGGTCATGATTAACGAGCCGCAGGCGCTGAGTTCGATGGCAAAGTCGCGGTCACTCACTGAATCCAGTGAATTGCGAGACGGGCCGTCGAAGCCTAACTGCTCGGCAGTAAAGTGACGGTCAATCGGGTAGGTTGTGCCTGCCAGGGCTGCTGATCCCAGCGGGGAGACGTTCATCCGCTTGCGACAGTCCAGGAGTCGGCTGTGATCACGGTCCAGCATCTCGTACCAGGCCAGCATATGATGACCAAAAGTCACCGGTTGAGCTGTTTGCAGGTGCGTGAAGCCCGGCATGATGGTGTCCGCTTCCCGCTCTGCCAATTCAACCAGGGCATATTGCAGACGCGTTAACTCACCGGTCAGATGATCAATGGCATCCCGGACATACAGGCGTATATCCGTGGCTACCTGGTCGTTTCGGGAACGGCCAGTGTGCAGTTTCTTGCCGGTAGGGCCAATGCGTTTGGTGAGTTCGGCTTCGATGTTCATGTGCACATCTTCCAGCGCAACCGACCACTCCATGCGTCCTTCGGCGATGTCGATGCGAATGGCTTCCAGGCAATCGATGATGCTTTTACATTCGTCAGCGCTCAGAATGCCTGCCTTCTCCAGCATGCGTGCATGGGCGACAGACCCGGTTATATCCTGGTTCGCCATGCGTTGGTCAAAACTTACCGATGCGGTGAAGCGTTGTACGAATTCATCCGTCGCTTCTGAAAACCGACCGCCCCAAAGCGTGTTGGAGCCGCTGCCTTGTGTCTTTCCCGAATTACTCATCAGTCCCTACCTGGTTGAAAAGTGGCGGAAGAGTATAGCATGCACCGGGCTGGCAGTCTGCGAGGGCGCATTAAATCGCGATTTGGCGTAGAATGTTGGCCATCTAGTCATGATTATGTAATTGGAAGGAATATGAGCGCAGAAACCATTCGTATTGCCACGCGGCGCAGCCCGCTGGCGTTGTGGCAAGCCGAATATGTCCGCGATGAACTGCTGGCACGTAACCCGGAGTTGCAGGTTGAACTGGTCGGTATCGCGACTCGAGGAGACAAGATCCTTGATACGCCATTGGCCAAAATTGGCGGTAAAGCCCTGTTTGTGAAAGAGCTGGAAGTGGCCATGTTATCGGGTGAGGCTGATATTGCAGTGCACTCGATGAAAGATGTGCCGATGGAGTTTCCTGATGGGCTCTTTTTACCTGTGATCTGTCCACGGGAAGACCCCAGAGATGCTTTTGTCTCCAATCATTATCATTCCGTCGATGAGTTGCCACAGGGGGCTCATGTCGGTACTGCAAGCTTGCGCCGACAATGCCAGCTGATGGCAGCACGGCCAGACCTGAAGATCAGCAGCCTGAGAGGGAATGTTCAGACCCGTCTGGGCAAACTGGACAGCGGTGAGTTTGATGCAATTGTGCTGGCCTCTGCCGGTTTGCTGCGACTCAAGATGGAGTCACGAATTGCTCAGTATCTGCCCGACACCCTGTCTTTACCAGCAGGCGGTCAGGGAGCGGTTGGCATAGAATGTCGCAGCGACGATGCCAGGGTCATCGAGTTGCTCAAACCGCTGCATGATGTTGATACTGCAGATCGGGTGATGGCCGAGCGTGCCCTGAATCGTCGCCTCGAAGGCGGGTGTCAGGTGCCGATTGCCTGTTACGCCGAGTTGAATGGCGATGATCTTTGGTTGCGTGGGCTGGTTGGCTCAGTCGATGGCAAGACGATTTTGCGCACGGAAAAAACCGGGCACCGTCGTGATGCTGAAAAGATGGGGATTGAGGCTGCCGAGCACTTGCTGGCGCAAGGGGCTGACAAAATCCTGGCAGAATTATACGCTAACAGTTAATCCGCACTATTTGTCTAAGTAGCAGGCAGAAATATGAGTAAACAGCACGACTTGTCTGGCTTGACGGTTTTGCTGACCCGACCTTCAGGGCGTTCAGACAGCCTGGCGCGAGCAATTCGCCAGCGGCAGGGGGATGTTTGTGAGCTGCCTTTAATCGAAATTGAGCCGGAAATGGATGACGATGCGAGAGAAGGCATAAAGTCCAGAATTCTCTCCCTGGATCAGTATGATGCGGCGATTTTTATTAGTAGTAATGCGGCTCAGCTGGGCATGGAGTGGATCGATCAGTACTGGCCGCAACTTCCTGTCGGGCTGGAAGCCTACGCTGTTGGGCCCGGTACCGCGAAAATCCTGCGTCACTTTGACTGGCCGGTCCATGTATCTGATAAGGGCGTGACCAGTGAGGATCTCCTGGCTTTGCCAGGATTGAAACAGGCACAAGGCAAGCGTATTGCTTTATTCCGTGGTGTGGGCGGAAGAGAGTTAATCGCGGAGACATTACGCAAACTTGGTGCCCAGGTTGACTACCTGGAACTCTATCGTCGTCATACACCAGACTATTCTCAGGATGTTGTGTCGGAGTTGATTCAGCGCCGACACATTAATGCTGTTGTTGTCACAAGTGCCCAAATACTGGATGTGTTGCTGCATTGCTCACGACAAAATGCTGATAGTTTGCGCGTGGTGCCGGTATTGGTGCCGTCTGAACGCGTGCGGCAGCGTGCCATGGATTATGGGCTGAATGTTGTGATAAATGCCGGAGGTGCTGGTGATGAGACAGTTCTGGATGCTCTGGAAAAAGTGGTTTCAATGACAAGGTAGCAAGTTGATGTCGAACAACCCTGGCAGCTCCAGCAATGACCATGACAGTGAGGCATTGCCGGCAGAAGATCATGTGAACAATGATGAGGATCGGTCTGCCGAGGCGTCTGCCACGTCAGCAGCTGGTTCATCCGGACAGAAGCACAGTAAAGTTGATACAGCTGCTTTGCTTGCTGAGCTGGAGAAAAAGAACCAGGTTCACGGGCGACAAAAAACCTCTTATGCTTCTGCTGCGGGGCTCTTTCTGCTGATAGTGGTTCTTGCCGGCACCGGAGGCTGGTTTACGTATCAGCAATGGCTGGCGCAAAAGGAATATGAGGCGTCACTTGCCGAGCTGGGGCGGGAAAATGCGCAAATGCGCGAGCAGCTGGAGCAGGCCCGTTCGGCAATGTCTGAAACTGTGGATAACCAGGTGGCCAGGCTGAGTGAAAGTGAAAGTCTGCTACAACAAGCCGTGGCTGAAATTGACAGTAATGCCGAAGCGGATGCGCAACGACTCGAAGAGCTGCAGAACTCGCTTAACAGGAACATGGAAGGGGTAGCAAGTCGGCTATCGGAAGATATGCGCGATGTCACCACGTTGGTGTCAGCACTGCAAGGGCAGGTAACTGACCTGCAGAACCAGGACCTGGGCTGGTTAAATAGTGAGGCTAATTATTTGATGCGCCTGGCACAGCGCAAACTGGCCATGGAGGCGGATGTGGCTTCAGCCATGTTGCTGTTAAAAACGGTCGAAGATCTTTTATCTCGTCAGGACAGTATGTTGGCCAATACCGCCCGGGATAGTGTGCGTCGTGACATTCAGCGGCTGGAAGCATTGCGGTTGCCTGACCGGGTTGGCATTGCCGAGCGCCTGAATGATCTGAGTCGCGAGCTCGATAGCCTGTCCCTGTCATCTTCGCGCCAGGCAGCTTATGTGGAGTCGGTCCAGCAGCGCCTGGCTCAGGGAGAGGCCGGTATGGAAAGCTGGTGGGCAGCGGCACTGAATCTGATTCGTACTGTGTTTGTCTGGCGTGAAGCTGACCCTGACCAGTCAGTTTCACTCATGCCGGATCAGGAGCAGCTTGTTAAGCAGCAAATGTTGCTGCAACTCGAACAGGCCCGATTGGCGGTGGTTCAGGCCGATGCAGAAATGTACCAGATAACACTGGATCAGCTGCAAGCAATCATGCAGCGCTACCTTAATCAGGATAGTGCCCAGGCGGTACAGTTGGTGTCAGAGCTTAATGCGATGCGTGATGTGGAGGTTACTACCACGTTGCCGACATTGACGGATTCGGTAAATCTGGTGCGTCAGCTGGCGGCTGATTCAGTAGACGGCGGAGAGTAGGGCTGTGAGAAAAGGCTTTATTCTGATCTTGCTGGCGCTTATTGCTGGCGCTGCCCTGGCGGTTCAGCTTGTACGTGATCCAGGTTACATTATGATTGCCTACGGCAATTACACCTTTGAAACCAGCTTGTTTGCACTGATTGTGGTGATGATCATTCTTTACGCACTGCTAAAGTTGATTCTGAGTCTGTTGCGCTGGATGAATCCCGCTCGGTGGGTGAAGGCTGACAAAACGGAAAAGCGCAACTGATCAGTTTTGATCAATGCCGAGCTCGTCCCATATCTCATCGACACGGGCTTTGACAGCTGGATCCATGACAATCGGTTCACCCCATTCTCTGTCTGTTTCACCTGGCCACTTGTTGGTGGCGTCATAACCTGCTTTGGAGCCAAGTCCGGATACAGGTGAGGCGAAATCCAGATAATCAATCGGGGTGTTTTCTATCATGATGGTGTCCCGGGCTGGGTCCATCCGTGTCGTCATCGCCCAGATCACATCTTTCCAGTCACGAATATTCACGTCATCATCTGTGACGATGACGAACTTGGTGTACATGAACTGTCTCAGGAAGGACCAGATGCCGAACATGACGCGTTTGGCATGGCCAGGATACTGTTTTTTGATGCTGATGATTGCCAGGCGATAGGAACAGCCTTCAGGCGGCAGATAGAAGTCGACTATCTCAGGGAACTGTTTTTGCAGCAGCGGCACGAAAACTTCGTTCAGGGCAACGCCGAGCATGGCTGGCTCATCCGGTGGGCGTCCGGTATAGGTGCTGTGATAGATCGGATCTTTGCGGTGAGTAATTTTTTTAACCGTAAAAACCGGGAAGTTATCCACCTCATTATAATAGCCAGTGTGATCGCCATAGGGGCCTTCCGGAGCCAGGTCGTCTGGCTCAATCACGCCTTCAAGCACGAATTCGGCGCTGGCCGGTACTTGCAGATCATTTGTGAGGCATTTGACCACTTCGGTCTTGTCGCCTCGTAGCAGCCCTGCAAAGGCGTACTCCGATAATGTATCGGGTATCGGGGTAACTGTTGCGAGAATCGTTGCCGGATCGGCGCCAATAGCTACCGATACTGGAAAGGGTTCGCCAGGATGCTGTTGTTGCCACTCACGAAAATCCAGGGCGCCGCCACGGTGGGAGAGCCAGCGCATGATCAGCCGGTTGCCACCCAGGTACTGCATCCGATAGATGCCAAGGTTCTGGCGGTCTTTATCCGGGCCTTTAGTGATAACCAGAGGCCAGGTAATCAATGGGGCCGCATCGCCGGGCCAGCAGGTTTGAATCGGCAGTAATTTGCCCAGATCAATATCCGGCTCGTCGATCTGGACTTCCTGGCAAGGGCCGCTTTTTTTCACGTTAGGAGGCAGGTTCAGGATCTGCTTATAGCTGGGCAGATTTTGCCAGATTTCCTTCCATCCTTTAGGAGGCGTTGGCTCTTTCAAAAAGGCCAGAAGCTTGCCCAAGTCGCGCAGGCCTTCCAGGTCCTGCTGCCCCATGGCCAGGGCGATGCGGCGCGTGTTGCCAAAGAGGTTGCCCAGCACCGGTGTGCTGTGACCGACCGGGTTTTCAAACAGCAGAGCCGGACCGCCAGCACGCAGCGTGCGGTCACAGATTTCTGTCATTTCCAGGTTGGGGTTGACCGGTACCTGAATGCGCTTGAGTTCACCTTCAGCCTCGAGGATGTCGATGAACTCACGTAAATCGCGAAAGGCCATGCGAGGAGTCCGTTGTCTTATTTACGCTTCATCGCGTTGAAGAACTCGTCGTTGGTTTTACTGTCCTTCAGCTTGTCGATGATGAACTCTGCGGCTTGTACATCTTCCATGGAACTGAGGATTTTGCGCAGGATCCAGACGCGTTGCAGTTCATCTTCGGATGTCAGCAACTCTTCACGGCGTGTGCCGGAACGGCGTACATTGATGGCCGGATAAATGCGTTTTTCGGCAATCTTGCGATCCAGGTGGATTTCCATATTACCTGTGCCTTTGAATTCTTCGTAGATAACTTCGTCCATTTTGGAGCCGGTTTCTACCAGAGCGGTGGCAATGATAGTCAGACTGCCGCCTTCTTCCAGGTTACGTGCCGCACCGAAGAAACGCTTGGGGCGCTCAAGTGCGTGTGCATCCACACCACCGGTCAATACCTTGCCTGACGAAGGAACGATGGTGTTGTAAGCACGCGCCAGACGAGTAATAGAGTCAAGCAGAATAACCACGTCCTCTTTGTGTTCGACCAGGCGCTTGGCTTTCTCGATAACCATCTCTGCAACCTGTACGTGACGTGCTGGTGGCTCGTCAAACGTACTGGCGACGACTTCGCCGCGTACAGAACGCTGCATGTCTGTCACTTCTTCCGGACGCTCGTCGATCAGCAGAACGATCAGGCGGGTTTCCGGGTTGTTACGAGTGATGGACTGGGCGATGTTCTGGAGAAGAAGTGTTTTACCGGCTTTGGGCGGGGAGACGATCAAGCCGCGCTGACCTTTGCCAATCGGCGCCGTGAGGTCAATGATCCGGGCACTGAGGTCTTCGGTGCTGCCATTGCCCAGTTCAAGTCGCAGGCGGTCGGTTGGAAATAGTGGGGTCAGGTTTTCAAACAGGATTTTCTGTTTGGAATTCTCCGGCTTGGCGAAGTTGACCTCAGCAATTTTCAGTAGTGCAAAATACCGCTCGCCATCTTTCGGGGGGCGAATTTTGCCAGCAATCGTGTCACCTGTGCGCAGGTTGAAGCGACGAATCTGGCTGGGAGAGACATAAATATCGTCCGGGCCCGCCAGGTAGGATGAATCTGAGGACCTCAGAAAACCAAACCCGTCCTGCAGGATCTCCAGTACGCCATCACCACTGATGTCTTCACCGTTCTTGGCGTGTTTCTTCAGGATGGAGAAAATAATGTCTTGTTTACGGGTGCGGGAAAGATTGTCCAGTCCCATCTCTTGTGCTGTTTCCAGCAATTTGGCAATGGGCTGCGTTTTTAGGTCGGTAAGATTCATAGGCTAAGGTTAAGTTGGTTTCGGATATGGGAATCTGCATTACAGGCAGCACAGCCAATAATCGTTGCAATAAAGAAAACGGACTGGCGAATGCCGGTTGCTAAAAAGATTCGGGTTAAATGCTAATAAGGATTCAGGCTAAGTGTCAGTCAGGTAAGAGACTGGAATCCGTACCGCTCTCGCGGGGATGAGGCTGAATATAAAGACTAAATGAAGCGCTGTCTACTACTATTTGCCAAAAAGTCCGCTCTTTTTTGGCCTGACAAAGAAAATGCGATCTCTGTCAGGCCAAGTTATCGGTTCAGATCAGATAACGCTGTCGATAAAGGCAGCGAGCTGCGATTTAGACAAGGCGCCAACCTTTGTGCCAGCGACTTGACCGTTCTTGAAAACGATCAGCGTTGGAATGCCCCGAACACCATATCGTGGTGCCGTTTCCGGATTGGCATCAATGTTCAGTTTGCAGATTTTCAGGCGCTCGTCGTACTCGTCTGCCAACTCGTCCAGAACGGGAGCAATCATTTTACAGGGACCGCACCACTCTGCCCAAAAATCTACCAGAACGGGGCTGTCAGCTTGTAATACGTCTTGTTCAAAACCGGAGTCAGTGGTGTGAACGATTTTGTCGCTCATATCGAGTTCCTTACGTTGTGTCATTCTAAGCTTCAGGCGCAACGCTCGAGCGGCTTAATAACAATTCGGGTGTTGATCTGTTGCCAATCCTTGTCTGATCAGCAACGGTTGTAATCTATCATAAGGCCTAAAATTCTGGTTTCAAGTGCTTTGTTGCAGCAACCTGGCTACTTTTTTAGCAAAATAAGTCAGGATGGCGTCAGCACCGGCCCGTTTAATACAAAGCAATGACTCCATGGCAACGGCATTTTCATCGAGCCAGCCATTTTTCACGGCAGCCATATGCATCGCGTATTCGCCGCTGACCTGGTAGACCATGGTGGGGGCGCCAAACTCGTCTTTGACCCGCCGAACGATATCCAGATAGGGCATGCCGGGCTTCACCATGATCATGTCAGCGCCTTCATCCAGATCGATGCCCACTTCATGCAGTGCTTCATCGCTGTTGGCGACATCCATCTGGTAGGTGTTTTTATCCGCTTTGCCAAGGCTGCCGGAGGAACCAACCGCATCACGGAAGGGGCCATAATAACTGGATGCATACTTGGCAGAGTAAGCCAGGATGCGGGTATGGATGTGTCTTTCTTCTTCCAGCGCTTCGCGAATAGCAGCAATTCTGCCATCCATCATGTCAGAAGGGGCGACGACGTCGGCGCCAGCTTCAGCGTGTGACAATGCTTGCTGGACCAGGGCCGCAACTGTTTCATCGTTCAGTACATAGCCATCATCATCTATGATGCCGTCCTGACCGTGCGTTGTATAAGGGTCGAGGGCAACATCTGTAATCAGCCCGAGTTCGGGTTGTGCTGCTTTCAAGGCTCTGACGGCCCGTTGAACCAGGCCTTCCGGGTTCCAGGCTTCCTGGCCATCCAGTGATTTGGTGTCCGGGTTGGGGGAGGGAAACAAGGCGATGGCAGGTATGCCGAGCTCCACCAGTTCCTTTGCTTCCTCTACCAACTCGTCTATGCTGAGTCGGTAGATATCAGGCATTGATGGTATTTCCTGGCGCTCGCCTTCACCCTCGACAATGAAAACCGGGTAAATCAGGTCATCCGTCGTGAGTCGTGTTTCACGCATCAAGCGACGACTGAAGGGGTCCCGGCGCATGCGGCGCATCCGGGCGAAGGGGAATTGGCGGTTTGGGCTGTTTGCTACAGATTGCTGGCTCACGGTGATGGACCTTTGGAATCGCTACGTTTGTAACGTATCAATATACCACAGGGCTAGCGCTGGACGACAAATGCGGTGAAGAACAGATCACTGACCTGGTCGGCGAGTTCCTGTGATTCAAGGTGGGCCAGCCCTGTTTTCACAGTTTGCAACGCCTGTTCCCGCAACAATTCCTTGCCTGCAATCGACGTCAGATCCTCTTCCAACTGCTGAGAGAACAGAACAACCAGTTGATTGCGCAGGTACGGCATGTGCTCGCGCAAGGTGTCCTCTGAGCTTTGGTGCACTCGGACATTGACGTCTGCCTTGAGGTATTTGAGTCGGCCAGCACCGTCGTAGTTGGTCACAAAACTGGGGCCAAGCTGAATGTATACTTCACCGGATGCAGTGACATTGCTGGGGGGAGCAGGCGCAGATGCGGCCGACCAGGCATCAGGTGATGTCGCGGCAAGTGCCGCGATAAGCAATACAAAGGGCGCCAGTACTGGTTTGTTCCGGTGGGAAAGTAAGCGCAGTAATGAGGCCATAAATGCCGTGAAAGTAATCATATCGAAGTATGTCGGCGATATCTGGCAAATCTGAAGCGCTTTTTGGTAGCATGCTCTTCATTATTTCAAATGCCTTATTTAAATGTCTTAGGGGAAGCAATGCCAGAATTACCGCCTGAGTTAATAGAGTGGATGGATGCGCATGACTGGATTTATACCCTGTACGCCATTGTCATTGTGCTGCTTGCATCCTGGGTAGCGAATTTCATCACCAAACGCATACTGGTCCGTGGCATCGACAAGCTGATCGATTCCAAGCTGACCCGGCCGGGGATGTTGCAGGGGCGGGCATTCATTCGCCGTCTGGCTAATGTGATACCCGCACTGGTCATTACTTTTGGTGTCAGACTGATTCCCGATATGCCCGAAGCTGCCGTTACGGTTGTGCTCAATGTGGCTAATGCCTTCATTGTGTTGACACTGGCGCTTGCCTTGTCAGGTCTGCTTGACCTGGGTAATGATATATATTCGCGCCGCTCAGGGGCCGACGATGTCCGCCCCATCAAGGGTTATCTGCAAATCGTAAAGATCGTGATCTATCTGATCGCGGCATTGTTGATGATCGCCACATTGCTGGATCGCTCCCCTCTGATTCTGCTGTCTGGTTTGGGTGCTCTTGCTGCCGTTTTGATGTTGGTATTTCAGGATACTTTGCTCTCACTGGTTGCCAGTATCCAGATTTCTTCCAACGACCTGATCCGATTGGGTGACTGGATTGAAATGCCCAAACTGAACGCGGATGGCGATGTCATCGATATCGCGCTGCATACCGTAAAAGTGCAGAACTGGGATAAAACGATCACTACCATCCCTACCAAGCTGTTCCTGTCAGATTCTTTCAAGAACTGGCGTGGCATGAAGGACGCGGGCGGCCGGCGCATTAAGCGATCTATATATCTGGATCAGAATACCGTTAATTTTCTCAGCAACGAGCAGAAAGAGCATTTGACCCGCTTCTCTTTATTAACTGATTACCTGAAAGACAAGCAAAAAGAGATTGATGACTGGAATGCCGAATTAAAGGACGCTGGCGAGTTGCCGGCCAATACCCGTCGTATCACCAATATAGGTACGTTGCGGGCTTATGTTGTTAATTATCTCAAGGCACACCCCAAGCTGCGGAAAGATATGACATTAATGGTTCGCCAACTGAGTCCGGGGCCAGAAGGGCTGCCCCTGGAAGTGTATTGCTTTACTGATACAACAGCATGGGTTGATTATGAGGGTATTCAATCAGATCTGTTCGATCATTTGCTCTCCATTCTTCCTGAGTTCGGGCTTTCCGTATTCCAGGTACCTAGTGGTAAAGATATGCGAATGTCCTTCACATCACTGGCCGAGCAACAGGACGAACGCCGCAAAGTTCCGGATGAGTCGGTTCTGGATGATTCGGCTGCTGATGAGGGACGTGCAGAAGCGGATACTGAAGATGAGACAGAGCAAGAGCAAGAGAAAGAACAAGAAAAGAAAACTAAACAAAAGACGGTAAAGAAAAGCTCGGTAAGGCAGAAAAAAACGCAATCGGATGAACGAGAAGAGGACGACTCCGGGTCTGAATCGGGTGATAATTAATGAGTACGCATTCCATCGTAAGGAAAACGCAATGACTGAAAAGCTCCTGGCAATGATGCCAAAGTCCCGAACACTTAATCTGCTGATATTCCTGGCATCAGTGGCGATCATCGGCATCGTGCTATACATGGAGCATGTCATGCTGCTTGAGCCTTGCGGCTTGTGTATCACGCAACGGGTTTTTGTGGTGCTGACGGGGCTGATCTGCCTGGCAGCGGCGATACATAATCCATCAGCGACTGGGCGTCGGCGTTACGGTATGGCGGCCGCCGCTCTGTGTGTGGTGGGTGGCTACTTTGCTGTTCGCCAGATCTGGCTGACTTATCTACCTGAAGACCAGGTGCCTGCCTGTGGTCCGGGGTTCAGCTACATGCTGGATAACTTTCCCCTGATGGATACATTAAGCTTTCTGCTCAAAGGCGATGGTAACTGTGCAGAAGTGCATTGGCGCTTTCTGGGGCTGCTGTCTATTCCTGAACTGGCTCTGATTGGCTTTGTTGGACTGTTTTCACTGTGCCTGTTTCAGGCTTTTCGACAGGAACCCAGCCCAGCGGCAAGCTGATGGGCTGGTGATTCAGGGCCGTTAGTGTAAGCAGCTCGCTAGTCCAGCGAGTAATCATTCCATTCGCGCAGGAAGTCGTCAAAGGACAGTTTGTCCGCGGCTTCCGCCTTGCGCTGGTCTGCCAGTGACTGCTCGCTGGCCTGTTTGAAATCCTGCTGCCACTGCTCGTCACCATTGCTTTTGCCTCGGAGTGTGTCGAGTGTCTGGTTGGAGCGCTGTTTGGCAAATTCGCCGAATGACTGCTGCTTAGCTCGCATGTCGGCAAGAACTTGAGCCGAGGGAGTGAGTTCGGGATCGATAACTTTTGCCAGCTGTGCTGTAACGGCTTGCTGGTGAAGGTCTGGCTGTTCAGCGGCGCTGTCCAGCAAAATTGCGCTGTCGTTAATCTGTTCCAGCAAATCCTCTGCCCATTCTTTCAGTGTTCTGGTTTTTGTCCCGTCTGCCAGTGTCAGGCCAGGTTCGCGGCCGCGGTTAACCGTCCTGGACAGGTTTCTTTCAATCTGCTGATGTTCATCCTGGTTACAAGCCGGGCTGTCTGCCAACAGACAGAACAATAAGAAACTATCCAGAAACTGTATCTGGGTGGCGTCAAGGCCAAGAGGCAGATAAGGATTTAAGTCCAGTGCACGCACTTCGATGTACTGTATGCCTTCGGCTTTCAGCAGTTGCAGGGGACGTCGTCCGTCGCTGCCAACCCGCTTGGGCCGGATGGTGGCATAGAACTCGTTTTCCAGCTGCAGTAAATTGCTGTTGATCTGCCGATATTCGCCTTTGGCCGCTCCCTGATCAATTTCCTGATAGGGCTGGTAAGGCGTCGACATGGCCTGGTAAAGGCTGTCGATATAATTATCCAGATCGTTGTAGCAGACAAATATGGATCCTTGCGCGTCGCTACGATACCCCAGGTCACCCATGCGTAAACAGGTTGCATAAGGCAGATAAAGGGTGCGCGTATCAAATGCTTCCAATTGATGAGAGCGGCCACGTGTAAAACAGCTGCATACAGCCGGTGAAGCGCCAAAAAGGTAAACCAGCAGCCAGGAATAGCGGTGAAAATTCCGGATCAGGTGCAGGTATTTGTGGGTGCGGAAATCCTGCAGAGAGTTAAAACCTTGACTCTCTTCATACATTTCCTGCCAAAACGTATCAGGCATGGAAAAGTTGTAATGTATGCCGGAGATGGTCTGCATAAGACGACCGTAGCGATGCCCCAGCCCTTCGCGGTAGAGGGTTTTCAGGCGCCCCATATTGGAAGTGCCATATTGTGCCAGCGGAATCTCGGATTCGCTTTCCAGCAGACAGGGCATACTGGCAACCCATAGTCTTTCACCCTCCGGCAAGTGGTCATACACATAATTGTGCAAAGACTGCAGGAAGCTGAGAGACTCATCAATATCATTGGAAACCGGGGTAATCAGTTCCAGCAAGGCTTCCGAATAATCCGTAGTAATGTACGGGTGGGTCAGCGCAGAGCCCAGTGCTTGCGGATGCGGCAATTGAGAAAGGCGACCGTTGACGCTAACACGGAGGCTTTCTTTTTCAATACCGCGCTGGATAAGGGCCCATTGTTTGGGGAAGGCTGAAAGCGAAAAGCGCTCCAGCGCTGATTTCAATGTATCGGACAAAATATTGCCTCTGTAAACGGCATAGCGGCTGTTTGTTTGACTCTTGCAATGAGGTAAGAGCCCCACACCTTCTGCTACAAAGCTGGGTTGCCAGGCATTATGCCAAAGTTTGTGGCAACTGAATACCAAACTCTGACAGCTGTCTGGCTACTGTGACAGGAGCAGGGTTTGTCACGGGTCAAAGTAATTTACCTTTCATGGCCTGACGCTGCCGACGCTCTTTTTTGTTGGGCTTTTGGTGCAGGGAATGCAGTACATTAGCTTTGCGCTGCTCGGTGCGTTCATTCCTGGTCTGAATACTTTCGGCTGTTTCCTCATAGAGCTGGCTTGCTATATCGGCCGACCGACGCTGCTCCGATAATGCCAGGACCACGACTGTTTTATCATCCCAGCCTTGCCTGGCGGTTACCCGATTACCTGTGGTGATTTCTTTGCTGGGTTTGGCTTTTTGCCCATCAACCGACACCTTGCCGCCATCTATCGCGGCTTTTGCCAGTGCGCGGGTTTTGTAAAACCGTGCTGCCCACAACCATTTATCCAATCGGACTTTGGTCATCGAGGCCTGTTCGGTTTTCTGACTGTTTTGCTTTTTGGTCATCGCTGAAATTCTGTCTAAGTCGTCGACGTTAGTAATTGAGAGAAATTCTCAACCTGTCGGTATTTACCTGGCGCAAGCGCGGGGCGCTGACTGTCAGGCTGCGTAATTGCCAGCAGGTGCCGAATACCGGACTGTTCTGCGCACGCCAGAACGGACAGGTTGTCATCAATCAGCAGGGTACGTTCTGGCTGATAAGGTGAGCGCCCGTGCAGGGCTTCCCAGAAACCGTCATTTTCCTTCGCTTTGCCCAGTTCATGGGAGCTGATTATGAAATCAAGGTGCTGATCCAGTTGGGTACGCTCCATCTTCAGGGTCAGGCTGCCAGGGTGCGCATTAGTTACCAGAACTCGTTGAATGCCTTGCTGTTTAAGCGTTGTCAGCAATGGTATGACGTTAGGGCGCATGCTGATTTTGTCCGCTACAGAATCTTTCAGTTCCTGGATGTTCAGTTGCAGTTGCTGCGTCCAGTAATCAATACAATACCAGTTCAGGGTGCCGTGGATGGATTTGTAGTGTTGCTGCAGCTGTTGCCAGGCCTGGTCCAGGTTCATACCGTTCTGTTCTCCCCAGGTTTTTGGTACCAGGGTCTCCCAGAAGAAATTATCAAAATGCAGGTCGAGCAACGTACCGTCCATATCGAACAGCACTGTATCAATCTCTTGCCAGTCAATCATGCCTGATTTGGTCCCAGTGTTTTAATAGCAAAAAGCGGACATTGAACTTATCATGTTCATGATAGAGACAGACGCGATCTCTGTATAGTTGATCGGAGCCTAAATTGCACGACCGAAAAGCCTTTTACAACCGTAGTTTCCGGGCAGCCTGTGTGCTGCTGTGTTTTGCTTTATTAGTCACTCTGGCAGTGCCGATACTGTTTGTATCGGGTGCAGCTGGTGGGGCATTGCTGGGGGTTGAGGAAACAGCTCACGGCATTTTGGACCTGGTTGGCATTGTCATAACGGCCATGATTGCCATTCTGGTCTGGCATACGCTGACGGGTCGCCGCGATGCCAGGCTGTTGATAATGGGCAGTTTTTTTGCGGTGATAGCAGTTCTGGATATGGGGCACCTGCTTTCCCATGCCGGCCTGCTTGGTGTGACAGCCGATACGGCTGAACAACAGGCTGAGAATTTCTGGTTTTTGTCCCGTTTTTGTACCGGTTTTGCCTTGCTTGGCAGCGCTCTTATGCCGACACGCGCGCCGCTTGGATCTGGTGTGAAAATGTTGATCTGGGGTGGCGCACTGGTTTTCCTGTCAGTGGTCTTTCTGCTGTTGGTTGGCTCTGATATCGCGTTGTTGCCTTTACTGCGATTTGAGCCGGTCTGGCTTCCTTTCCCTTTTGATTTAAGCCACTTAATCCTGCCTGCTTTATTGTTCAGCGCCTGGCGCTGGTTCCAAAAGGCGCGCAAGGATGAGCGGATAGACCTTCTTCATCTGTTCGTGGCAGCCGCTTTGCTGGCAATGAGTGAAGTCTATTACGGGACACCACAAGGTCACGTGGCATCAGGATTGCTGGGGGAAGTTTATGAACTTATCGGGTTTGCATTTATTTATCAGGCATTGGTGGCCACCGGTATTAAAGCGCCATACTTGCAGCTGGATCAGCTAACCAAAAGATTGCAGGCGATTATTGATGCTATACCGGACATGATTTTCGAGGTGAATCGAGCCGGTGATATTCTGTCCTATTACTCAGATCACGCGCGCTCCAAGTTAATGATGCCACCTGCTGCTTTTCTTGGAAAGCGGTATCAGGATATCTTACCGCCTGCTGTTTCTGACGTAGTGGCGTTGGCTATTCAGGATATTTTCCAAAACGGTTATACGACGGGTCGCAGCTATCAACTTAGCATTGACGGTAAAGAGAAATTCTTCGAATTAAGTGGCAGCCTGCTTTCCGGGGCGCATCGTGAAGAGCGTTGTCTGGTTTTGTCCCGGGATATCACTTCGGCAGCTATGGCCAGGCGGGAGTTGGCCCGCAGCCAGCGTGTTCTTCGTGCAGCGCTTGATTATATGCCTTCCGGTGTGGCGATCAGCCGGGAGGTTGATGGCCTGGAATTTGAATACATGAACGAGAATTTTGCCCGGTTTTTCCGAACCAGCCGGGCATCTTTGATGGATAAAAGTGACTTCTGGGGAGTGGTTTTTGATGACCCGGAAACACGGGAGTGCATGCGGAATATGGTCCAGGCCGGCATGGATAGTGGTGATGTCAGCAATATGGTCTGGGAAAATGTACCCATCAGCCGTCAGGGAGAAGCGACCTGGTTTGTCACTGCCCAGAAAGTACCTGTGCCGGAAGAAGGGCTTTACATTACCCTGGTCGATGATGTGACCAAACAACTGGAGCGTGATGAGGAGCTGCGTATCGCAGCGTCAGCATTTTCAACCCAGGAAGGTATGGTGATTACCGATGCCAATCAGCACATTTTGCGCGTCAATGCTTCGTTTGAAGCGACAACCGGATTTAAGCAAGCAGAGCTGCAAGGCAAGACCCCGGCCGTGTTTGCTTCCAGTGAGCATGATGAGGCTTTCTTCAAAGTGATGTGGGAACGCATTAAGGAGCAAGGCAGCTGGCAGGGAGAAATCTGGAATCGTCGCAAGAATGGAGAGGTCTATCCGCAATCGGTCACTATTTCAGCGGTTAAGAATGAGGAAGGGGGGATTACTCACTATGTTGCTGGCTATATTGATATCAGTGACATAAAACAGGCTCAGGAACGCATAAGCCTGCTTTCCTATTATGACACATTGACCAGTCTCCCTAACCGGGACCGCATGTATGCTTATCTGAATGATCTGCAATTGGCCCTGGATCAGCATACGGTTTCTGCCGCACTGATTATGATCGATCTGGATCATTTCAAGACCATTAATGACACCATGGGCCATGCCAGTGGCGATGAGTTATTGCTGCAGGTGACCGAGCGGGTATCCCCTCTGGTTGTTGGTCAGGGCAAACTGTTTCGCTACGGAGGAGATGAGTTCATTGCTGTGTTGACCAAACTTGATGCAGATCGAGAGGCGGCAGGCAGTCAGGTGCAAGTCATGACAGACAGGATTCTGGAAGCGGTCTCTGTTAATTATCAGATCAAGGGGCAGTCATATTATTCCTCCTGCAGTCTGGGAGTGACTGTGTTTAATAGCGAGACTGACACCGACTCTCATGAATTATTAAAGCATGTCGAGATTGCACTGTATCAGGCTAAAAATTCAGGCCGGAATACGGCGAGTTTCTTTGATCCGTCTTTGCAGTCCGCCGTTGATGAGCGGGCGAAAATGGTGTCAGAAATGCGTTCTGCTCTTGAGGCGAAGGAGTTTGAACTTTATTACCAGACCCAGCACGATATTAAAGGGGAAGTTGTAGGGGCAGAGGCACTGGTGAGGTGGATGCACAAGGACAAAGGTCTGATTCCGCCAGCGGACTTCATCTCCCTGGCAGAAGAGTCTGGCCTGATGGTTGAGCTGGGGGACCAGGTTGTGCAGATGGGACTCTCTCAGCTTAAAACCTGGCAATCGCAGCCTGGGTTAAATCACCTTAAGTTGAGCATAAATTTATGCGTTGAGCAGTTCTACCATGATGGCTTTGTAGAAAATCTCGAAAAAAGCATTTCAGAACAGCAAATTGATGCCACCCGGCTGATGCTGGAGTTCACCGAGACCACGCTGATATATGATCTGGAAGTCGCCAGGCGTAATATTTTGCTGCTGAACAAGCTTGGTGTTCGTTTCGCTATTGATGACTTCGGGACCGGCTATTCTTCACTGAACTATCTTAGTGAGCTGCCGCTGGATCAGTTAAAGATTGACCAGTCGTTTGTGCGTCAGCTCAACGACAGCCAGAAAGATGCCGCAATCGTCAGGGCGATTATCGATATGGCGCACACACTTGGGCTGGAGGTGATGGCCGAAGGGGTGGAAACGGTAGCGCAGCGGGATTACCTGAATTCTCAGGGATGTACACTGTACCAGGGCTTTCTTTTCAGTCGTCCCGCGCCGGTGCAACTGCTGGAGCTGCATCGACGCGGGGTCATGTAGCAGGCCGGTGTTTATTCTACCGTTACTGTAATTTTTTCTGAAACCACAGGTGGGTTGTGAGGGATATGCAAGTGGTCACCAAGTATGAGTTGCAAGGTATGCTCACCTGGCTCCAGCGATAATTCCACCTGAGTCTGTCCTTTGCCAAAATGCATGACATCGCCGCCCAGAGGCTGGTTCATGGCTGGCATGCCATCTTTGTCGATTAACAGGTGATGGTGTCCTGTTTCAGGCATTTCGATGCCAGCAGGCGCTACGCCCATTTCATTCAAGCCAAATACCACGGTGAATGTCTGATCAACCGTATCACCATCTTGCGGTGACACGATATACACGGCTGCGTTTTCTGTTGATTCACTCTGTTGGGCATGCAGCGTCGTTGCCAGTGGTAATGAGGCAAATACTAAACCTGCAGCGATAGCTGTCTGGCGTAACATCTTCATCTTTCAAACTCCTGAAATGCTTAATGTTGGGAAGTTCGTTAATAATTTGCATGGTTATCATGCAGGTCGACAAGGGGTTTGTCGACCCTAAACGTTGTTCTGTCGCACAAGATGTTACAGGTTGCAATAAATTGTGTAACGATCGCTCGATCAGCATTGCAGCTGATGTCGGTCAAGAGCGGTTCATGTCGCTCGTGATTCCACGTAGTAGCTTTATCAGTGGTGTTGTTCTGACCAGTCTTTGTTGCTTATTCCAGATAAATCAAAGGGATAGGGGCAATGACAAATGCAGCAATATTGCTAAACAATAAAAATCATATAAAACAAAGCTATAGGAGCGTGAGACAATGCGAAATGTCTATCTAGGCAAGCGTAAGTCTTTGGCATTGGCAGTAAGAGTTATAACTGAATCTGGTGTTCAGAGAGGTTGAAAAGAAGCGACGTATCTGGTTGATTTGTTGTCGCCAAACAAGTCAATCAACACGAGGAATACGCCGCTATGGACAAGAGTAACGTTGTTGGG